>Ga0207707_10000269_pt1 | contig 55945 bp, 58 predicted proteins | sample KBSC83BmetaG_FD_184336 | JGI IMG/M metagenome (GOLD analysis project Ga0207707, IMG submission 184336) | Corn rhizosphere microbial communities from Kellogg Biological Station, Michigan, USA - KBS C8-3B metaG (SPAdes) (version 2) | ecosystem: Host-associated > Plants > Roots > Rhizosphere ... | reverse complement strand
GCGGCGGGGCGCGAATCTCTATTCCTGTGAGCCTCAGCCGTCGGGCCCTCTTGGGCAGCGCAGCGCTCGGAGCCGGCCTCGCGACCGTCCCGCGCCTGCCAGGAATGGCCGCGACCCAACTGCGACACCCGGACAGCCGGCCCGACCCGAGTCGTCCCGCCGGCACGGCCGACCCGCGGATCCCCATCGAGCACGTCGTCGTCGTGATGATGGAAAACCACTCGTTCGACAACTATTTCGGGATGCTGTCGCGCCGCGGCAACCCGAAAGCGGACGGCTTCACGTTCGACGTCCACGGAAGGCCGACCGCGGCCAACAAGACCGCCAAGGGTCACAAGGTTCGCGCGTTCCGGATGCCGTCGTACTGCCAGATGGAGCACGAGCCCAACCAGAGCTGGAACGGCACCCACATCGCCGTGAACCACGGCCGGATGGACGGCTTCGTCCTCGCCAGTGGCGACGTCGCGATGGGCTACTGGGACGAGGCCGACATCCCGTTCTACTACTCGCTCGCCAAGAGCTTCCCGCTCGCGAACCGCTGGTTCGCCAGCGCGCCGTGCCAGACCTATCCCAACCGGCGATTCCTGCATGCCGCGACGGCCTACGGACTCATCTCGACAACTACGCCCGGGCCGAACGACCCACCACCGCCGAACGGCACGATCTTCGACCGGCTCAACCACTACGGCATCTCGTGGGTCAACTACTTCACCGACCTACCGTCGACGGCGATCATCCCGGCAACCGTCAAGTCCAACCCGGACAAGATGCGGCCGATCGCGCAGTTCTACTCCGACTGTGCCGCGGGCACGCTGCCGAACTACTGCCTCGTCGATCCCGACTTCGGCGCCACCGATGTCGCCGGCGGGTTCGTGCCCGGCGAACCGATCCCGCCGACCGTCCGCGCGCAGGGTCAGGACGAAGAGAACCCGCAGAACATCAGGTATGGCGAGCAGTTCGTGGCGCAAGTCGTGAATGCGGTCCTGCAGTCGCCGGCATGGGACAAGACGTTGCTCGTCTGGCTGTATGACGAGCACGGTGGCTACTACGACCACGTGCCGCCGCCGGTCGCCATCAAGCCGGACAGCATCAAGCCGCATCTCAGCGCGGGCGACTACCCCGGCGGCTATGACCGCTATGGCTGCCGAGTGCCCGCGGTCGTGGTGTCACCGTGGGCGCGAAAGCATCACGTCAGCAACGTCGTCCACGACCACACGTCAGTGCTCGCGTTCGTCGAGAAGAAGTGGAACCTGCCCGCGTGCACCTATCGCGACGCCAACGCCAGCTGGATGTCGAGCTTCCTCGACTTCACCGCGCCCGCGTTCAAGGAGCCGCCCACGCTGGCGTCCGCCGCATCGCCCGTAGGCGGACGCGGCTGCAACACCGCTGACCCCGGTCGCTAGCCGATGTGCTCCGCTAGCCGATGTGGAAGGGGCTCAGAGTCGGGATCGGAACGGGGACCGGTCGCGGGCTTGGGCTCGGCGATGACGACGGAGACGGCGACGGGCTCGTCGTCGTCGGCGAGGGCGACGAGGTAGTGGACGAGGACGAGGACGAGGAAGAGCTCGTCGCTCGTTGAGTGCCACGTCCGGCTACCTGCCGCGAGCGCTGCTTGCGGTGCGCGTGGCGGTGCCGGTGCTTCGCCGGCTGATCCTTCGGCAGGAGGTTGACGCCGAGCTGGTCCGGCGTCATACCCGCGTAGCGCGCACCAACGGACAGCACGAGCTTCACGTAGCGGAACGAGTGGTTGTAGCTGTAGACGGCGAGTGCCATGGCACGGTTCTGGGAGAGATCCGAGCCGCTCGCGCACAAGTAGCCGGCGGCGGCATTGGTCGCCGAATAGATGTTCTGCGGGTTGGCGTGGCCGTCGAGATGTCCCGGTGGGCCCCAGGTCAGCCAGGTCGACGGCAGGAACTGCATCGGCCCGACGGCGCGGTCCCAGTGCCGATCGCCATCGAGGACGCCGTGGTCGGTGTCCGGGATCGCCTTGTAGCGGTGCTGCCCGTCCAGCATCGGACCGTAGATCGGCGGCCGGGAGACACCGTTCCAGCCGGCGTAGCCGGAGCCGCCCGAGTGGGCGTGGCCGGATTCGATGTAGCCGATCCCGGCGAGTAGCCACCACGGCAGGTTGCAACCCGGGTCGGCGAGGGCCTCCCGGCGTGCTGCCCCGCGGTAGGCCGCGAGCGGCACCGCGGGGATGCCGTCGACGGTGACGGAAGCCAGATGCACCTTCGGCAGCCGGTGGATCGGCGCCGATGCCGCCGGCTTGCGCTGCACGGCCTGGAAGTCGGCGAAGTCGCCGAGCTGCGTTCCAGTGGGCAGCGTGGTGTCGTCCACGGACGCTGACGGCGATGGGGCGGGCGCGGCCGCGGGCGCTGAGCCGCCGGGCAGTCCCGCCAATACGAGCGCAATGGTCACGGCACCGACGCTGAACGCGCCCGCGCCGAGGAGCGCGCCTCGCGAGCTGAGCTGACGCGCGCGCCGAAGCGGCGCAAATCTCTTCACGTCAAAACGCACGTCTCGCTCCGCTGGGGTTGAGCGTCTGGTCCTCGAAGGTTTGGGCTACCCACAACCGTCCGGTCGCATACCCCTCATAACGACCGTGTCACCCGCGGCGTAACGCCTTTCGGCGCACAGGGTATGCACAGGTTTGGGTCGCATACTGCCGTCGTAACCCTTCCCGGAGGTGGGTCATGACGGTGTCTCCACGAGTGCGTCTCGCCGGCTGGATCGGTGTCGGAGTCCTGGCCGGCGGCCTGATCACCGCCATCGCCATCGGCTCGGCGACAGCCGCGTCGCCGTCGCCCAACCCGTCGCCGTACGGCTACAGCGAGCCCGGGCCGGGCGCACCCGGCCCGATGCATCGGTTCGGCGACCGAGAGGGGCTACCGGACCTGCCGTTGGGGCCGGGCATGGGCGCGTTCGGAGGGCGGGTGCTGCACGGCGAGGCCACCGTCCAAGCGCCGGATGGGACGACCAAGGTCCGGGTGACGCAGGAGGGTGACATCACCGATGTCAGCGCATCGACGATCACGGTCAAGAGCAGTGACGGCTTCGAGGCGACCTACACAGTGGACAAGAACACCCGCATCTCGCTGAATGGCACCGACGGCACCGCGTCAAGCCTCAAGAAGGGCGACACCGTTCACGTCGAAGGCACGAAGAACGGCTCGACCACGCACGCCGACGACGTCCTGGACGGCATACCGACGGCCCGCATGTTCTTCGAGCGTCATCGCATGGACGCGCGGCCGATGCCGAGTCCGAGCGCCTCGGGCAGCTCGTCGACATAGACGACGGTCAGCGTGGTGACCGCACGCGTCAACGCGACATAGAGCCAGTTGGCGCCGCGCGGCAGCTCCGTAAAGATGTGCGCCGGTTCGACCACGAGGACGTGGTCGAACTCCAAGCCCTTGCACAACGTCACCGGAACGAGGGTCACCCGGGCCGCCATCCCGTGATCGACCGAGTCGATGTCGATCGCTTCGCCGGACAGTGTGTGGGTGGCGCGGCGCAGATCGGTGTCGGTGCCGATGACGCCGATTGAGCCCTCGAGGTCGAGCAGCTCGCGCAGTGCTGTGGCTGTCTCGCTGCCTAGGCGGGTCGTCTGCCGGAGCCGTAAGGATCCCGGTAGTCGCCGGACGGACGCTGCCGGCGCCACCGAAACACCGAGGATGGGCAGCAGCTGGTTGGCGAACTCCAAGACTTCCGATGGCACCCGGTAGCCGGTGCTGAGCTGCACGATCTGTGCGTCGTCGCGGCCGAGCAGCGCCAGCGTGTGATGCCAGTCGGCGACCGCCGCCGGCGCGGTCGCCTGCGCGAGGTCGCCGAGGATCGTCGCCGACCCGGCCGGGCACCGTCGAGCGAGCGCGCGACACTGCATCGCCGACAGATCCTGAGCTTCGTCGACCACGACATGACCGAAGCTGGGCGGCCGGTCGAGCAGACCGGCGACTTCGTCGATCAGGAAGGCATCCGCCGACGACCAGCGGGCGGTCCGCCAGGTGCTTGGCGGAGTCGGCCAAAGCAAGCGCGTCTGCTCGTCCGCGTCGAGCGTCTCCTTGGCGCAGCGGGAGAGGAAGTCGGGCTCGCTGAACAGCCGGCAGACAATTGCAGCAGCGGTGACCGGCGGCCAGTGGCCGTCGACGAACTCGCGCATGTCTGCACCGCGAGCCAGCCTCGCCACTGACCGGTCGTCGGGTGCGCCACCGGCGGCTTCGATACGCCGGCGCACCATCTCGGCGAGCAATGTCGGGAGCCGCCGACGCACGACGTCGTACGGCGCATGCGACGCGCGTTCGCGGTCGATGAGCTCGACGAGATGGTGGCGAGGGATCCGCCACCGCCGACCGCTCGCTCTGAGGTGGAGGTCTTCGCGGGGAAACGTGACGCCATCGAAGACGGCGTGCTGCAGCACCGTCGCCATACGTGCGTCGCCCTTGAGCCGGGTGACGTCGGCGTCGTCATCGCTGCGCACCCGCACGTTGGCGACCAGGTCTTGGACGGCGACCTGCTCGACGTCGAGCTCGCCGAGCGCGGGTAGCAGCGCCCCGATGTAACCCAAGAACGAGCGGTTGGGTCCGACGACGAGGACGCCTGTGCGTTTGAGCTGCTCCCGAAAGGCATAAAGCAGGTATGCCGCGCGATGCAGACCGACCGCGGTCTTGCCGGTCCCGGGTGCGCCCTGGATGCACACGGTCTCGTCGAGTTCGGTGCGGACGAGCTCGTCCTGGTCGGGCTGGATGGTCGCGACGATGTCGCGCATAGGCCCGACGCGCGGTCGTTCGATCTCGGCGGTGAGGATCCGGCTCGACAGCGGGTCGTGGGCGTCGCCGCGATCGAGATGCTCGTCCTCGAGGCTCGTCATCCGCCCGGCGGAGAAGCCGAACCGACGGCGCAGGCCGATGCCCATCGGGTTCGCCGCGCTGGCGCGATAGAAGCCGCGCGACATGTCGGCGCGCCAGTCGATGACGACTGGGTCGCCGGCGGCGTCGCGAACGTGCCGGCGGCCGATGTAGAACCGCTCAGTGCCGTCCGCGCGGTCGATTCGCCCGAAGAACAGTGGTGTCGTCGGATCGTCGAGCAGCGCTTGCGCGCGGCGGGCGAGCTCGGCTTTCAGATACTCCGTCGAGACCGGGTCGCCACCATGCGGGTCGAGCGTGCGCACGGCCTCGCGCATCTGCTCCAGGCAGCGCCGCGCGTGTTCCAGGTGCCCGGTCTCTGTCTCGAGCGGACCCACGGCACACACGAGCACAGGACCGTAACAGCGCGCCGAGCTCGTGACCAGGTGTTTCCAGCAGGCCCGACCGCGTACGTTGACGGCATGACCGTCATCGGGGTGGACATCGGTGGTACCGGCATCAAAGGCGCTCCGGTTGATGTACGACGCGGTGCGCTCATCGCGGAGCGCGTCCGGCTGCTGACACCCGAGTCGAAGAAGCCCGACGACATGCTCGGCGTCATCGCCGAGATCGTCGGTCGGTTCGAGTCGCCGACGTGTCTCGGTGTCACCTTCCCGGGCGTCGTGATGGGTGGCGTGATCAGGACAGCGGCCAACCTCGACAAGTCATGGATCGGCGTGGACCTCGCTGCGCTCGTCCGCGACAGGATGGGCCTCCACGTCACGGCCATCAATGACGCAGACGCCGCCGCGGTGGCGGAGGGCGCGCACGGTGCGGCCAAGCGGGTGCGCGGCGTCGTCATCATGCTGACGTTCGGGACCGGGGTCGGCAGTGGACTGCTGCTCGACGGCAAGCTCGTGCCGAACACCGAGCTCGGTCACCTGGAGATGAACGGTAAGGACGCGGAGAAGATCGTCGCTGAGGTCGTCCGCGAGAAGAAGAAGCTGTCCTGGAAGAAGTGGTCAGAACGCACCAACGAATACTTGGCCCTGATCGAAGAGCTCTTCTCACCGGATCTCATAGTCATCGGCGGTGGCATCGACCGGTCGAATGACAAGTGGCTGCCGCTGCTCAAAGCGCGAGCGCCGATCAAGGTCGCAACTTTGGGCAACAACGCCGGCATCGTCGGCGCAGCGATGGTCGCCCAGCACACCCTGCCTCGGCCAACTGCGTCTGGACGGCGTGTCGATTCAGGCTGAGGCTGTTCGTCGTAAAGGTGTGCGGCCCGACCGGCGGGCCCGTGGTGGAGGGATAACGATGGCTGAGTATCTGATCCTCATCTACGGCGACGAGCAGAAGCACGCCGACGGCGGCCAGGAGCTGTGGGACAGCCTCATGCAGGGCCACAACAAGTTCGGTGAGAACAACGCCACCGCGCTGCGTGGAGGCAACGCCCTGCAACCGACGTCGACCGCGACGACGATCCGCGATGGCGTCGTCACCGACGGTCCGTTCGCGGAGACCAAGGAAGCTCTCGGTGGCTACTACCTCATCGAGGCGAAGGACCTCGACGAGGCCATCAAGATTGCCAAGCAGGTGCCATCGCCGAACGGCGGCCTCGAGGTCCGGCCCGTCATGGTGTTCGACTGACCAGTACGACGGCCGCGCCCGCGGTTGCCGCAGCCGTTGCTGACGCGCACCGGCGTGAGTGGGCCTTCGTGCTCGCCGCGACGGTGCGCGTCACGCGTGACCTCGACCTCGCCGAGGAGTGCGTCCAGGACGCCTACGCCCAGGCGCTCACCAACTGGGCGGCGGACGGCATCCCCGCCCGCCCCGGCGCGTGGCTCACCACGGTCGCCCGCCGGCGGGCGCTCGATCTGCTGCGGCGCGAATCGGTGTTGCGCCGCTCGCTGCCGCTGCTCGTCGACGACGCAACCGTCCCAGGCGCGGACTCGTCGATTGGTGACGCCGACGACATCCCGGACGATCGGCTCCGGCTGATCTGCACGTGCTGCCACCCGGCGATCGCGCCCGAAGCACAGGTGGCGTTGACGCTGCGCTTGCTGTGCGGCCTGACGACGGCCGAGGTCGGCCGCGCGTTTCTCGTCAGTGAGCCGACGATGGCCGCGCGGCTGACGCGCGCGAAGAAGAAGATCGCCGCCGCGCGCATCCCCTACGTCGTGCCTGCAGCCGCGGAGCTGCCGGAACGCATCGACGCGGTCCTCACCGTCGTCCATCTGCTCTTCACCACCGGTCATTCCGCACCCGCGGGCGCCGATCTGATGCGCCGCGATCTCGTCGAACGCGCCTTGGACCTTGCCCGCATGCTGCGCGCACTTCTGCCCGGCAACGGCGATGTGGCCGGTCTTCTCGCGCTGATCCTGCTGACCGACGCACGCCGCGCGACGCGCCTCGACCCCGCTGGCCGGCTGCTGCTCCTCGCAGAACAGGACCGCTCGCAGTGGGACCGAGCCGCCATCACCGAGGGCGCCGGCTTGGTCCGCGAGGCGTTGCGGGCCCGGCCGCCGAGCCGGTTCGCGCTACAGGCCGCGATTGCGGCCGTCCACGCCGAGGCGCCGCGTTGGGAGGACACCGACTGGCGCGAGGTCGTGGCCTTGTATGACGTCCTGTCCCAGGTCTGGCCGTCACCCGTGGTGGCCTTGAACCGCGCAGTCGCGGTCGGGATGGCCGACGGGCCGGCCGCTGGCCTGGACGCAATCGACGCGCTGCGCGACGAACCGCAGCTAGCCGGCTACTCCTATACCTCTGCGGCCCGGGCGGATTTCCTGCGCCGACTCGGCCGTGCCGAGGAGGCGCGGACGTCATACGAAGAAGCCCTGCTCCTCACCGACAACGACGTCGAGCGCGACTTCCTGGTCCGGCGGCTGGGCGAGCTAGACACGCACTGAAGCAGCACAGTCTGAGCAGGATCCGGGGTCGTGCGGGGCGAACTGTCACTCATGCGTCGTCGCCTCGCCGTGCTGACGGCTGCCCTTGCCGTTGCTGGTGGGCTGCCGGCGCTCGCGCTCGGTACGACGGACGAGGACCTGACCGCTCTGGTCAATCCGCTCGCCGGATCGCTCGGCCCCGGCTTCGTCACTGTCGGTGCAGGTGTCCCGTTCGGCATGGTCACACCCGGCCCGATCACGACCACGCCGGCGGGTGATGACCCGGTCAACTACGTCGGCTACTCCTATCAGGACCCGCAGATCCGCGGCTTCGCCCTGACGCACTTCAGCGGCGCCGGCATTCACATCGGTGGCGAGCTGCCGATGATGCCGACGACAGGGGCAGTGACGAGCAGCGACCCGACGCAATACGCGTCTGCGTTCACGCACGCCGACGAGGTCGCGCAGCCGGGCTACTACGCGACGATGCTGTCGAGCTACCAGACGCGCGCCGAGCTGACCGCGACGACCCGGACCGCTGTCGAGCGCTACACGTTCCCGGCCACGACGCAAGCCAACGTGCTGTTCGACGTGAGTCGTGACAACGACGGCGTGCAAACCGGAACCTTCGACGTCCCGGACAACCGGACGGTGACCGGTTCCGTCGACGTACCCGGCAACGGCGGCGTGACGATGTGGTTCGTCGCGCGCTTCGACCGACCGTTCGCCTCATCGAACGTGTGGGCCGATCACGGTGCGGGCGCCGGGGGATCGGTGACCTTCGACACCACTGCCGACCAGGTCGTCGGCGTGCGTGTCGGGCTGTCATATGTCGACGCCGCCGGCGCGCTCGGCAACCTCGAGGCCGAAGCGCCGGACGGCACAACCTTCGACCGGGTCCGTCAACTCGCGCACGATGCATGGAACGACCGGTTGCATGCGATCGAGGTGGAAGGCGGCTTCGGTGGTCAGCGCGCGACCTTCTACACGTGCCTCTATCACGCACTGCTCATGCCGACGACGTTTGACGACGCCGACGGTCGCTACCTCGGCTTCGACGGGTTCGTCCGGCAAGTGCCGGCACGCACGCATCACTACACCGACTTGTCGCTGTGGGACACCTATCGGACGCAGACACCGCTGCTGACGCTGGCGGCACCGGACGTCGCGCACGACGTCGGGATCTCTCTGCTCGACGACACCGACCAGAACGGTGGCGTGATCCCGAAGTGGGTCCGCGGCAACCGCGACTACAGCATCATGGGCGGCGACTCGGGAACGCCCACGCTTGCCACGCTGGTGACGAACGGCGCGTTGACCGGAGCCGATGCACGTCGCGCTTATGCCGCGCTGGTGCACCAGGCAGAGACGGCGGCCGGACCGCGTAGCGACCTCGGCGTCTATCTCGACAAGGGCTACGTCCCGTTCGACGTCAGCGATCGTGGCGCCGCGGTGACACTGGAATACGCGATCGATGATGCCGCCGTTCTCGCGCTGGCTCGTCGTTATGGCACGCGACAGCAGGTCGCCGAGTTCACGGCGCGGGCCGAGTCATGGCGCAACTTGCTTGCGCCCGATGACCACTTCTTGCGTCCGCGGATGAGCGACGGGTCGTGGGCGACTCCTACCGACGCCGGTGTGACCAAGGTGTGGAACCCGATTTTCTCCGACGGTTGGCAGGAGGGCACCGGCTGGCAATACCTCTGGCTGGTTCCGCAGGACGTCGCTGGTCTGCGGGACGCGCTTGGTACGGACGTCATGTCGCAGCGACTCGACGAGTTCTTCGCTGCAGCTGGCGACAACGAGGCGGCTCCTGTCATACCTCTCGCGCAGACGCAGGCCAGCTTCTTCGGCGTCTATTACGTCGGCAACCAATACACACCGGCCAACGAGACCGACCTGCAGGCACCATGGCTCTACGACTGGTTGGGCCAGCCGGCCAAGACGGCGCAGATCGTCCATGCCGAGTCGCAGGTGTTCAACAGCACGCCTTATGGGCTCCCCGGCAATGACGACGCCGGCACGATGTCGGCGGCATACGTGCTCTCGGCGCTCGGGCTCTACCAGGCACAGCCCGGTGTCGACGCGTGGGAGCTGTCGACGCCGATGTTCTCGTCGGTCGTCATCGCCGGCGATGGCAGGCGTCCGGCCCTGACCATCAGCGCACCCGGTGCCGGACCGACGGGGGAGTACGTCGCCACCGCATCGATCAGCGGCAAGCTTCTCGACCGTCCGTGGCTCACCACGAGCGATGTCCGCTCCGGCCAGACCCTGTCGTTCACCACAAGCCCGGTCGCCACGGCCTGGGCAACTGATCCGATTGCCGCGCCGCCGTCGCTCTCCCGCTGATGAATCAGGCCGCGATCCGGGTGAACGTCATCACCCAGTTGAGAAGCCAGGTCGTGCCCGCGTCGAACGAGAACCGTTGCTCCCATACCGGCGACGGCCCATCGGCATACCAGTCGAACTGCAGGTGAATCGGACGACCGTCGACCTCGTCGGTGCCGAAGAAGGTGCCATGCGTGCCGTCGAAGCCGCCGACCATAGGTGGATCTAGTACGCCGGGCCGACGGGTGGAGCTCCACCAGATCCGCCAGACCTGGTCGGCGGGGTCATAGAGCCGCACCGTCATCCCGATGAACGACGGTCCGTCGGGCGGGTTGGGCGCGCGGATCTGATCGATGTGACCGACGCCGTCGAGCACCGGAAACGCTTCGCTGGTGCCGTCGAACTCGACCCACTCGTCGCACCCGGGGTCGGTGTTGTCCCGCAGCTTGCGGTGGTGAACGCTCCAGTCGCCATAGATGAAGTCGAAGTCATGCTCAGCACCGGTCATGCAGCCACGCTAAGTTGCGGCGATGACTTCGCCATATCCGATCGGCCGATCATTTGCCGGACTGTCGCGTTCGGCAGCGTTCGCCGTTGTGACCGCTTGCTATGTCCTTACAGGTGCCGCTGCACTCGCCACGGCATTGCTATTGCGCCACCAGCATCCGATAACGGTTGCCTTCGTCGCGGACCTCGTGGCCACCGTCGTGGTCTTCGCGCTGTCGATGGCGCTGGCCAACTCGAGTCTCTACGACCCGTATTGGAGCGTCGCACCGCCGGTCGTCGCGATCGCGTGGGCGGTGGTGTCGCCGTCGCATCTCGGCTCCGGTGCAACGGCCCGACAAGTCATCGTCATCACGCTCGTGCTCCTCTGGGCGATTCGCCTGACCGGCAACTGGGCGATCGGATGGCACGGGCTCACGCAGGAGGACTGGCGTTACATCCATCTGCGGGACACGACTCGAGGCCGGCTGCCGTGGTGGCTGGTCAGCTTCGTCGGTGTGCAACTCGTCCCGACGCTCGTCGTGTTCGCCGGGCTGTTGCCACTGTGGCCGGCGCTCGGCGCACCGCAACACTCGTTCAACGTCCTCGACGTCATCGCCGCGCTCGTCACCGCCGCCGCCATCGCCATCGAGACGATCGCCGACAACCAGATGCGTGCGTTCACGCGCGATCCCGCGAACCGCGGCAAGACGATCGACATCGGCTTGTGGTCGTGGTCGCGTCATCCGAACTACTTCGGAGAGATCAGCTTCTGGTGCGGCCTCTTCCTGTTCGGGCTGGCGGCTGATCCGCGCTGGTGGTGGACGGTTCTCGGCCCGGTCGTGATGGTGCTGCTCTTCGAGACAGCGAGCATCCCGATGATGGAAGACCGTTCGTTGCAGCGACGGCCTGAGTACGCCGACTACCAACGTCGAGTGCCGAAGCTGTTGCCGCTGCGGTTGTCGCGTCGCTGACGTGGGTCTGCCGGCGATAGACGTCGACCGTGGCGAGGCGGTCGCTATCGCCGTCGCCAACCGGTGCGTCGGGCTGGCGTGGCCAGGCGGGTCGACCAGCATCGTGACCGACGACCTGCCGATGATCCTGGCGGGGATCAGCACCGGCGGGCCGCGCTGGGTGTGGTGGTCACGGGAAACCGCCGCCCGGTTCGTGCAAGCCGGCGTTCGACCGTCGTCCTGCTGGGACCTCGCGGCCGTGCATCGGCTCCTTGCCGGGAGATCCCGCGATGACCCAGCCGCCGTGTGGGCGGCGACGCATGACCTGCCCGAGCCGGCAGTCATCGCCACTGAACCGACCCTGCTCGACCTCGACGACACCGGGCCGGGTCCGCTCGACGCCACTGGTCAACTCAGCGCCGACTGGCAGCGCGGCGGCTGGTCAAAGACGCCGGAGACCGCGCGCCACTGGGCCGAGCTCGCGCTGTCGTCATACGAGATCCAACGTCGCCAGATCACCGCGCTCGACGATCCGCGCATGCAGCCTCGCGAGCCGCCGCTGCGGCTGCTGGCCGCATATGCCGAGTCGGCTGCGGCGTTGTTGGCCGTCGAGCTGGAACACGACGGCCTGCCGCTCGATGTCGGTGTGATGACGGATCTTCTCGCCGCCGTCATCGGTGTTCGCCCGGTCGACGAGAGCGACGCGGCGGCGCAACGGCATGCGCGCGACGAAGCAGTGCTGGCGCTGTTCCCGGGATCGCGCGTCGACCTGCGTAACCCGGCGCAGGTCCGCGAGATGTTGGCGCGCATCGGGCTGGACCTCCCCGACACGAGATCGTGGCGGCTCGAGCCACACGCTGCTTCGCTGCCACCGGTCGCTGCTCTGCTGGCCTGGCGCAAGGCCGAGCGGCTTGCGACGACGTACGGCTGGTCGTGGTTGGACAACCATGTCGGTGCCGACCGACGCCTGCGCGGCGGGTGGAGCCCGGCGGAAGGCGCGGGCCGGATGACTGCGGGTGCCGGTTTGCACAACATGCCCGCCGAGCTGCGGCCTGGGGTTCGCGCTGACGAGGGTTGGCTGCTCGTTCGCGCCGACCTTGGTCAAGTCGAGCCGCGCGTCCTGGCCGTTGTCTCGGGCGATGCCGCCTTGGCTGCCGCGGCGCGGGCTGACGACATGTATGCGCCGGTCGCTGCCGCCCTGGGTCGTGACCGTCCGACCGCGAAAGTCGCGGTGCTAGCGGCGATGTATGGCCAGACCTCCGGCGCTGCCGGCGCAGCCTTGCGCGACATGGATCGCACCTATCCGCGTGCGATGGCCTACTTGCGCGATGCCGAACAGGCCGGGCGGGACGGAGTCGACATCCGTACGTATGGCGGACGGTTGCTGCGGCTCGCTCGCGCGGAAACGGACGAGCGATTTCCCGCCTCTGCTTGGGGGCGGTTCGCGCGCAACGCGATGGTGCAAGGGGCGGCGGCTGAGCTGTTCAAGGCGTGGGCAGGCACCGTTCGCGCCGGACTTGCCGAGTCGGGCTATGGCCGGATCGTGCTGTGCCTGCACGACGAACTGCTCGTGCACGTGCCGCAAGAGCACGCCGCCGAGGTGGTTGCACTGGTGCGGCAGGCGATCGACGCAACGGCGCATTGGTGGGCGGCGGACAGTGGCGTGCGTTTCGTTGTCGACGTCGGTGTCGCCGACAGCTGGGCCGCCGCACACTGACTTGTGTACCGGTGGGCAGACTGCTCTGCATGCCCGACTATGACGAGATCAGGTACGACGTCTCCGACCACGTGCTGACGATCACGTTGCATCGCCCCGAGAAGCTCAACGCCTTCACGCCCGTCATGATGCGCGAGCTGCTCGCCGCCTTGGACGCCGCTAACACCGATGACGATGTGCGCGTTGTGATCGTCACCGGGTCGGGCCGCGCGTTCTGCGCCGGCGCCGACCTGACGGGCGGCGGCGACACGTTCGACTACAAGCGACGCGGTGGCACGGCGACTGAGGCGCCACGCGACGGTGGCGGGCGGGTGAGCATGCGCGTCTACGAGATGCACAAGCCGGTTATCGCCGCGATCAACGGCGCGGCGGTTGGTGTGGGCATCACCATGACGTTGCCGATGGACATCCGGCTGGTGAGCGACAACGCCAAGCTCGGTTTTGTCTTCGCTCGTCGCGGGATCGTGCCTGAAGCCGCCTCGACCTGGTTCCTGCCGCGCATCGTCGGGCCGAGCCAAGCAGCGGAATGGCTCTACAGCGGCCGGGTGTTCGGCGCCGACGAGGCATTGCACGCCGGCCTGGTGCGAAGCGTTCATGCGCCCGACGAGCTTTTGCCCACTGCCCATGGCATCGCGCGGGAGATCGTCGACAATGCAGCACCGGTGAGCGTCGCACTCGCGCGACAGCTCCTATGGCGCGGTCTTGCGTTCGCGACTCCTTACGAAACTCACGTCGCCGACTCCCGTGCGATGCACCGCACCGGGCAGGCGGCCGACGTGCGCGAAGGCATCACTGCGTTTCTCGAGAAGCGCCCGGCCCAGTTTCCGGGCAGCGTGAACACGGATCTTCCGGACGTTTTCACCGATAACCAGCCATCGTGGCAATCGGAGTTACCGCCTTGGCATTGACGGATTTAACCGCTTAAGAGGACGCTCTTCCCGCGACCATCGTCGGGGGAGGTCGGGCCGTGGCTCTCATGGGCGCGCCCATGGACACGCCAGCACGCTGGCGTGCGCGTCCGGTCGCCGGAAGAGCAGTGCAGCTGGTTGTGCTGGGGGTGCCCATCGCGGCGTCGGTCGGCTGTGCAGCGCTCGTCAGCAACGCGCTTCCGCATGCGCGGCATCTCGGGCCGGCGCTGGGGTGGTGGGCCGTGGTGCTCGCCTGCTCGACCGTGACGTTGTATGCCGTCGACCGCCTTGCTCGCCAACTGCTGCCGCTTGCCTTGCTGCTTCGGTTGTCGCTGGTGTTCCCGGACCAGGCGCCCAAGCGGTTCCGGGTCGCGGCGCGGTCATGGAGCACTCGGCGGTTGCGTGAGCAGGCGACGCGTGAGCCGGCTGCCGGTACGACGCCAATGCCGGTCGACGCAGCGACGCAGATCCTGAGCATGGTGGCGAGCCTCGCTGCGCATGATCGTCGTACTCGCGGCCATTGCGAACGGGTCCGCGCCTACAACGACCTGCTCGCCGAAGAGCTCGGACTGTCGGAGGCCGACCGCGACCGACTGCGGTGGGCTGCGCTCATTCACGACATCGGCAAGCTGAAGGTTTCCCGCCGCCTGCTCAACAAGCCGGGTAAGCCCACGGTTCGTGAGTGGGAGGAGCTGCACGCACATCCGGCGCGCGGCGCCGAGATCGCAGCACCGCTAGCCGACTGGCTCGGGCCGTGGGCGCTCGCGATCGCACAGCACCACGAACACTGGGATGGCACGGGTTATCCGGAAGGCCTGTCGGGCACCGACATCTCGCTCGGTGCGCGCATCGTCGGTGTGGCCGACGCGTTCGAGGTCATGACCTCACCCCGTCCGTACCACAAGCCGATGAGCACCGCCGCCGCACGCGAAGAGCTGGCGTCGTGCGCCGGCAAGCAGTTCGACCCGCAAGTGGTGCGCGCACTGCTGAACATCTCGATCGGCCGGCTGCGCAAGTCGATGGGACCGATCGCGTGGTTCGCACAGGTGCCGTTGCTGGCGAGCATGCCGCGACTGTCGGCTGCGCTGATCCAGAGCGCGCAGGCCGCAGCGGTGGGGACCGGCGGTGCGATCGGTGTCGTCGCCGTGAGCGCGGCACCGGCAGCGGCAACGCACGCACAGGCGCACCACCGGCCGCCGGCGGTGGTGTTGCCGAGCACCGGTGACAACGGGCCACTTGCTGCGGTTCTTGCGCTGACCGGTCAGAGCGCTGCACCGCAAACCGCCACCCCGCATCCGAGGCAGCACTCGCGCGGCCGCGGCAGCGCGCAGCATCATGCTCAGCCACAGGGCGGACAATCGGCCAAAGGTCACGCCCAGCGACGGCTCACCACACCTGCACTGAGGCAGGCCCACGGCCAGCTCAATGCGGCCATCAAGCGACACCACGGTACGACGCACAAGACCGCGTCGGCGCAGGTCAAGAAGCACGTCCACAGGCACGCCAAGAAGCACGCCAGGAACAGGCGCGCAGCCGGTTAAACGAACAACGGCGGGGGCACGCCGACGTCGTGACCGAGACGGCGAGCGCTCGACCGGGCGTCGGTTCAGACCCGCAACAAGACGGCGCCGTTGCGGAACGTGAGGTCGAGGAGACCTTCCTCGAGGTCATCGATGAAGGTCGGCGGCGGCTGTCGCGTCGTACCTTCCCGCTGCTCGCGACCGGCATGGTCGGCGGCATTGACGTAGGCACCGGGGTGCTCGCGCTGCTCATCGTCGAGCACGAGACGGGTAGCACGTTGCTTGCAGGCCTCGCGTTCTCGATCGGCTTCATCGCGTTGACATTGGCGCGCAGCGAGCTGTTCACCGAGGATTTCCTCATCCCGGTCTCCACTGTCATCGCGCGACAAGCGCGGCTGCGCATGTTGCTGCGGCTTTGGGTCGGCACCCTTGCCACGAACCTCCTCGGTGGCTGGATCTTTACGTGGTTCATCATTCGCGGGTTCCCGCAGCTGCAACCTGACGCGATCAAAGCGGGCGCCTTCTACGTCAACCTCGGCGTCGGCATTCGCGCGTTCTCGCTTGCGGTGCTCGGTGGCGCGGTCATCACGTTGATGACGTGGATGCAGCACGGCACCAAGTCGATGGGTACGCGCATCGTCCCCGCGGTAACTGCCGGCTTTCTGCTGGCAGGTGGGCAGCTCAACCACGCGATCGTCAACTCGCTGCTGATGTTCTCGTCGCTGCACAGTGGTGCGCCGTTCGGCTATCTCGAATGGGCGCGCACAGCAGGATTCGCAGCGCTCGGCAACATCATCGGTGGCGTCGGGCTGGTGACGCTGCTGCGGATCCTTCAGGTCCCGCACAAGGTCATCGAGGAGCGCAACAACCCGGCGATGGGTGTCCCGATCGGTGACAAACGTCGCGTGGACGACGACTACCCCACCGAGGAGACGTAACAGCCTCGAACCCGATTACGCTCGACAGCACCATGCCTGCTCTCCTCGGATACATGCGCACGGGTGTGCTGATGGGCGTCGAAGCGACCCGGCGCGGCGTCGAAGTCGCGCTCGCGCTGCCGCGGATCGCCATGTCGCTGGAGCGGCTGGCCGACAGCACCGACGATCTGCGCCGAATCGCCGACACCGGCGACGAGCTGCGCAGGGTGTTGCGGTCGGCGTCAGGCGAAGACGTGATCCAAGCGCGCGAGACGCTGCAGAAGGTGGCTGACGCCGTCGCCCAGCTCAACCAGGCGGTCGCGTCGCTGAACACCACCGTCAGCCCGTTACAGGGTGCCTCCGAGCGGCTCGGCCGGCTCGTCGACCGGATTCCACAGCGCGGCCGCCGCGTCTACGACATCGAAGCCGACCCGGCCGGGCCGACTCCGTGACCGCGACGAGCTTCGCCGCTCCACGCCCACTGGTCGCGCCCGCGGCACTGCTCGCCGGCTTTGCCGGCGCGGTCGCCGTGCGCGTCGCCGTCGCCGGTCCGGCCGGCGGAGCCTCTATCCGCGCGGGCCTGGTGTTTGCCGCGCTCATCGCGGTGCTCGCCGCTGCCGGCCGCGCCGGCGTCGCCCTCACGCCGCGCGCCGTAGCGATCGGACTCGGTGGGGCGGCGGCGCTCGTCATTCCCGTCCTTCTCACGCACGGCATCGGCACCGCTCGACCGGGCGGAAACTATGCCGCCTGGGCGGTCGCGACGGCCGTCGTCGCGACCGCAGAGGAGGCCGTCCTGCGCGGCGCCCTGTATGACGCCGTCCGCCGCGCTCGCGGTGTGGATGCCGCGGTGGTCGTCGGGGCGCTCGCGTTCGCCGCGCTGCACGTCCCGTTCTACGGCTGGCGTGCCGTTCCGCTCGACTTGGCGGTCGGGCTGGTTCTCGGCGCGTTGCGCGTCGTCAGCGGCGCCTGGACCGCGCCCGCGGTTGCACATGTGGGTGCCGATCTCGTCGGCTGGTGGTTGCTGTGACCGGGCGACGCTGGCTCATGGCGGCGTTGGCGGCGCTCGCCGCGACCGCCGCACTTGCCCCTGCCGCCGTACCTATCTATGACGGCATCGGCAACCCCGACGAGCCCTACCGATTCGTCAACCCGCCCGCCAATGCCAAGACCACGAAGGCGCCGACGACCGCAACCATCACCGTGCCGATTCACAGCGGTGTGTCCGCCGCCGAATATGCGAACACCGCGGAGCAGGGGCCGCAGCTGAGCCTTTATCTGCCGCTCGGCTCGTTGCAGGCACCGGGCGGCGCGAGCACGGTCACCGTCAAGGCAGAGCCCAAGGCGCCCCCGACGTCACCGTTGCCGAGCGACGGCACGATCGTCAGCAACGTCTACGCACTCAGCGCGACAGCCGGCTCGCAGCCGGTGTCGATCATCGGCACCGGCCGTCGCGAACCCACGTTGCAGATGCGGTCGCCCGATGCCAGCCAACCAGGGCCCGTCTTCGAATACCGCACCACGTCCGGATGGAAGCGCGCGGCAACGATCCGGGTCGGCGTCGACATCTACCAAGCCTCGGTGCCGACGTTAGGGGACTGGGCGTTGGTGCGGCTCTCGTCGCCCGAATCGGCCGGCGCCGGCGGATCCGGGGTCAACTGGGGCCTGCTGGGCGGCGGCATTGCCCTGCTCGTGGTCGCGTTGCTGATCGTGATGATCCGGGTACGACGGACCGGCGCGGAAGCGTCGTGATCCACGGAATGCACAGCATCGGCAGGTAACGTCGAGCCCGTGGAGGAGTCGACCGCGGAGCAGGTCGTCGAGTTGCTACGCGCTCGACGAATCTTCGCCAGCGTCAACCGACGAGCCGGCGTCTACAACGTCGGCGTACGCGTCGTCATCCCTGATGGCCGCGAAGTGATCTGGGACAACGACGGCGCGGCTGGTCTCGAGGCGATGGTGCTGCGCGACGGGATGCTCGTCGGTTTCGTGCCGGAGCTTCCGGACAGCGATGACCTCGATGCGACCGCAATCGCGCGGATCATCGGCGATACGGACTATGACGCGCCCGCGGCTTCGCCGGCGCCCGCGCCGAGAGCCAAGGAAACGCCTTCGCTGACCAAGACAAGCGAAATGCCGGCGGGCCAGCCGCCGGTGACAAAGCGGGGACTGTTCCGGCGGCGACGTCCCTAGGAACGGCTAGCCGAGCGGTCCGTGCTCGAGTGTCGTGCCGTCGATGACATGTGCGAGCAGTGGCCCGAGCTGCTGCAACTCGCTGACGTGCAGCTCGGTCAGCGACTCCAGGCACTGTTCACCCTTGGCCGTCAGGCGCAGCCGCACCATGCGCGCGTCGGAGGTGTCGCGCTCGCGTTCGACGAGCCCGCCCGCCTGCGCTCGGTTGACGAGCTCAACTGCGCTGTGATGGCGCAGCATCAGGTAATCCGCGACGTCGCCGACGGTCGGTGGTTCGCTGCCGCGGTGGCCTTTGATCGCGAGCAGCAACTGATGTTGTGCGTGCGTCAGGCCAACGGTTCGCGCTTGCTGTTCGCTCCAGTGGTTGAACCGCCGCAACGCGGTGCGGAAGTCCAACAGCGCGGGATAATCCGGCTGGGCGCCTGTCTCCATGGCCACAGGTGTATCAAAGGACGACCCGTCCAGTCTGCTTGGCCGTGGGAACGATCGTGATCTTGTGGAAATCAGGACGTTTCGACATCAAGAATCCCGACATCAAGGCCTTAATCCGGCGGTCAGCTCAAGAGCGTGACCACACGGGCCAGCGCGGTGGCGGCGTCGCTCGCTTCGATGACATCCTCGGCCGGCGGCGGCCCGACGACGCGCCAGGCCCGCACGGCGACCACGGGCAGCCCTCGCCGGCGGGCCAGCGCGACCTCGGACAGGGTGCCCCACGAGCCGCCGATCGCGACGACGACACGTGCGGCCCGAACGACAAGGGCGTTGCGTGCCTCGCCGAGCCCGGTCGGAATCGCCACCGTGACCCATTCGTTGGCTGCGGCCGGATCGTCGCCGGGAAGGACGCCGACCACCAGGCCGCCGGCCTCACGTGCACCGCGTGAAGCCGCGTTCATCACCCCACCGAGCCCGCCGGTGACGACCACACATCCGGCTGCGGCGAGTCCGGCACCGACGTCGTAGGCGATCGAGAGCAGTTGCGCGTCGTTCGGCTCGGCGGGACCGACGACCGCCACGGTGCGACGACGGTCGGCGCTCACTGGGCCGTAACGGTGCGGCTTTCGACGAGCACCTTCAGGCGTTGCAGGGTCGCGCGGATCGCCTCGTCGTTGCGCTCGACGATGCCGACCCGGTCATACGTGAAGCCGATCGGTGAGCTGCCCCATACGAAGGTCTCGGTCACCTGCGTCCGCGGCTGCGCGCGGTCATCGCTGAGCGGGGTGAGCTCGTACCGCCAGATGTGCCGGGCGAAATGCCGCCATGCGATGCGCCGGTCTTCGTCGTACTCAACGACCGTGTTGCGGATGACGTATGGCGCAACCCAGTGCATGCGCATCGCGAACCGTGCACCGAGATACAAGCGAGGCGGTCCGGACATCTTGCCGCGCACGCTGTCGGAACCATCGAACAACGAGTGCTGGGTCGGATCGCTGAGAACGTCGAACACGGTGCTCGGATCAGCGTCGATGACGATCGAGTGTGAGACAGCCGATCCATTAGGAGCAGGCATCACGCCGCAATGTTAGGGGTGGCCGTCATTGCTGCAGGAAGCAGACGTCGACATCCCACTTCACGAACCCCAGTCGCTCGTAAGTGCGGATCGCGTTGGTGTTCTTCTCATCGACGTAGAGCATGACTTGCGACAGGCCGAGCGACCGCAGATGCTGCAGTCCTCGCAACGTCAACGCGGGGCCGAGTTTCTTGCCTTGCATGGATGGATCGACGCCGACGACATAGACCTCGCCAATCGGATCGTGCGCGTGTTCATGCCCGTTGTGATCCGTCGTGCTTTGTGCGCCATGGACCTTCGTCCAGTGGAAGCCGACCAGCCGTCCGTCCATTTCGGCAAGGAACAGCCCGGCCGGGTCGAACCACGGCTCCTTCTCACGCATCTGAAGGTCCGGCAACGTCCACGACCCTTGGTCCGGCAGTCCGGAGAACGCGCGGTTGTTGACGCCGAGCCAGGCTTCCTCGTCCTGGCCGACCTTGAATGTGCGCACGCTGACACCCGCGGGCCACTCCGGCTCCGGCACCGGCGCGAACAGCGACCGTCGCATCTGCCAGAGCACTCGTTCGCGCTTGAAACCCATCGACCGCGCGAGCTGCGCGGCACCGTCCCGCGCGCCGTGCGACCACAGCCGCAATTGCATCCCGGAATCGATGTCGGCGAGTAGCGCTTCGACGAGTGCCCGGCCGTAGCCGTGACCACGCGTTGATGGTCGAACGGCGAGTTCGCCGCTGGCACCTTCGACAGCGTCGGTCACGTCGAGGTGTGCGTATCCCGCTAGCTTGCCGTCGTCGTCGCGGAGCAAGAAGTTGCGCGCCGGCGTATCGCCGCCATGGCGCAGGTGCAACATCACGTGCTCCGACAGGGGACGCACGCCGTCGTTTGCAGTGACCTCGTCGACCAGTGCCGTGACCTCGCTGACGTCGTCCGGGGTGAGCCGGCCGCGGCGTTCGAGGTTCACGTAGGGACTATGGCGCAGTGAGCTCCGCGGTATGCGTCAAGGTGGCGATCTCGTCGGCGGGCAATTCGTCGTGGGGCAGAGCGGAGACCGCCTGCGCGACGAACTTGTAGCCGACGTTGCGCACCGTGCCGATCAGCGCCTCGCGTTCCGGTCCGAGCTTGGCGCGCAGCCGTCGTACATGGACGTCGACCGTGCGGGTGCCACCGAAGTAGTCGTAGCCCCAGACCTCCTGCAGGAGTTGGGCACGGGTGAACACCCGGCCCGGGTGCTGGGCGAGGTATTTCAGCAGCTCGAACTCCTTGAACGTGAGGTCGAGCGGCTTGGTGCCGACACGCGCCTGGTAGGTCGCTTCGTCGATGGCGAGGTCTCCGGAGCGGATCTCCTCGTTGGCCGGCGCCTGCTGGGCGGCGGCGCGACCGAGCGCGAGCCGGATGCGCGCCTCCACCTCGGCCGGTCCGGCGGTGTCGAGCATGACGTCGTCGAGGCCCCAGTCCGCGGCGATTGCGGCCAGCCCGCCCTCGGTGACGACGGCCAGCAGCGGCGCCGACGCTCCGGTCGTCCGGAGCACCCGGCACGTGGCCTTGGCAGCGATCAGGTCGCGGCGCGCGTCGAGGATGACAACGTCGGCCGGCGGCGCATCGACGAGGACCGCGGCTTCAAGCGGCAGCAGCCGGACGGTGTGCCCGAGCAGGCCCAGCGTCGGCAGCACGTCGACGGACGAGCCAGAAGAGTTGGTCAGCAGCAGCAGAGTGGCCACGGGCACCTTCCGAAAGCACAGGTTCGGTTGGGCGACGCTGCCCGGGCGGGGAATGCCAGCCAGAATAGCGGAATGCCCGCAGCGGAAGCCCTCATCGGTGCCGAGGAGCTGACGCTGCTCACCGCCGACGGGGAACGGCTCGCGGCGCGGCATTACCCCGCCCCGGGCGCAGACCAGGCGCTCAACGGTGGCGTCGGCGTCGTCGTCGCGCACGGCTTCACGGGCTCGATCGACAAGCCGCACGTCCGCAATGTGAGCGTTGCCCTCGCTCGACACGCCGGTGTGCTCGCGTTCGATTTCCGGGGCCACGGCCGCTCCAGCGGCCATTCGACGCTCGGCGACCGCGAGATCGCCGACCTCGAGGCGGCCGTGCAGGCGCTGCGCGAGCGGGGATACCGCCAGATCGTCACCTGCGGCTGGTCGATGGGTGGGTCGGTCGTGCTGCGCCACGCGGCGCTGATCGGCGGGGTCGACGCTGTTGTCTCGGTCTCCGCGGTGAGCCGCTGGTTCTATCGCGGCACCGCGGCGATGCGGCGGCTGCACTGGGCCATCGAGACACGCGTCGGGCGGCTGCTGACGCGCCGGGTGCTGCGGACGCGAGTGTCGGCGGCGGGCTGGCCGGTGCTGCCCGAGGCACCGATCGACGTTGTCGCGCGGATCAGCCCCATCCCCCTGCTGCTGGTGCACGGTGATCGGGACCACTACTTCCCGGTGGAGCATCCGCAGGCGCTCTTCGACACTGCCCAGGAGCCGAAGGAGCTGTGGCTGGTCGAGGGCTTCGGCCACGCCGAGAGCGGGGCGACTCCTGAGCTGCTCGACCGCATCGGGACACATCTGCCGGCGCTGTTGGCGCTGGCCCCATGACGACGACGGTGCGCTGACGACGATGGCAACCGGCACGATCCACTACTGGGCCGCTGCGCGCGCAGCCGCCGGCATCGCCGAAGAGGCGTATGACGCCGCGACGCTGGCCCAGGCGTTGGCCGCGGTTCGCGCAGCGCACGGTGAGGAGTTGCGTCGAGTGCTCGACCGTTGCTCGTTCATCGTTGACGACAACCCGGTCGGCACGCGATCGCATGACGACGTACGACTGACTGACGGCGGATCGATCGAAGTGCTGCCGCCGTTCGCCGGTGGGTCGCGGGAGCCGGTTGCACCGACGACGTTGCGCGCGTCACACATCCTGCTGACCGGGCTTGGTGCCGCAGTTGTCGCTGCCGCTCTGGCTGGACTGGCGCTGGTGCACATCGGTTTGCTGGCTGCCGGCGTGTTCGCGGTGCAGGTCGTTCTTGCGCTCGCCTGGCTAGCCGCGGTGGATGTGCCCGGCGGCGGCGGTGCGTTTGTCATCGTCGTCATCGCGAGTGGCGTGATGGACGGACTCGTCGCCACGTACAACCAGGCGGACATCGGACGCGCCGCTGGTGTCGCCGCGGTAGCAGTGATTGTCAGCTTGTTGCATCAGCTCGCACGGCGACCACGTGTCGATGTGACGTTGTCGTTCGGCGGCACCATCGCGGCCGTGGGCTTTGCGATGTCGGCCGCGTCATACCTTGCGCTTGCGGTCCAAACCGACGGTGCAGATGCCGATGCGGTCGCGTTGTTGGGCGCGGGAGTGGCTCTCGGCATCGCACGGTTGAGCGACCTCGCGTTGCCGCGGCCCGCCGCTGTTCCTGGCAGCCGGCGCGGGGTGGTCGGGCTCGTTCTCGGTTTCGCATTCGCTCTGTTGGTCGGCTATCTCTTCAGCACGGGCTACGCGTCGCTCGAACACGGTCGGGGGATCCGGCTGGCCCTTGTCGCCGCGGTCATCGCGCTGGTCACCGATCTCGCGATCGACGGTGTGCTGCGCGGTGCGCCACCTAAGGACGAACGGGCGCGTTCTGGAGTTCCACCGCTGGGCATCCTGCTGCCTGTGGTGCTCGCCGCGCCCGCGGTCTACGTCGCCGGCCGCATCTTGCTGGGCTGATGGCGCGCCGTCTTCTCGTCAGTCTCGTCGTGCTGGTCGCGGCGCTTCTGGTCCTGGACCGTGTCGGTGTCTGGGCGGCGCAGCGCGACGTCGCCAAGCGCCTGCAAGCCGAGGCGCACACCTCGACGGCGCCACAGGTGACCATCCACGGTTTCCCGTTTCTCACCCAGCTGGTGAGCGGCACGTTCGGCCACGTCGACATCGCCATGCACGATGTCCAGGCCGGAGACATGGAGATCTCCCGCCTCACGATCCAGGTGCATGACGCGCACGTGTCGATCGGCGACGTCATCCGCCAGAGCAACACGAAGATTCATGTCAAGCGAGCTACTGCCCAGCTGCTGTTGACCTATGACGACATCGCGCATGCCCTGCCCGCGCAGATTCGCAGCCGGGTGCCGGAACTCGTCCGGTCACTCGTGCGCACCGCCTCCGTGACGGCCGCGGACACGATCTCCATCGGCACGCAGTTCGGTGTCCTCCCGATTCAGCTGCCCGGCCTGCCGTTCGGAATCCGCCTAACCGGTGCCAAAGCCACCCAAGCCGGCATCGTGGTCGATGGTGCGGCGCAAGGGCTGGTACTGCCGACCTGAGCCACGGTGAACCACGCGCACACTGGGCCCGTGGTGAGGGGTATGGCGCCCGTAAGTACGGCGGAAGACGCGGCAATACGGATGCTTTATGAACAGCACGCCGCGCCACTGCTGTCCTATGCGCTGCGCCTGACCGGCGGCGACCGTGGCCGGTCCGAAGACATCGTGCAGGAGACGTTGCTGCGTGCCTGGCGTCACCCGGAGGCTCTCGACTCGGACCGCGGACCCGTGCGGTCCTGGCTCTTCACGGTCGCCCGCAACGTTGCCGTCGATGCGCATCGCGCCCGCCGCGCCCGGCCCACTGAGGTCGGGGACGCCGCGCTTGCGCTTGTCCCGGCCGTCGACGAGATTGAGCAGGCACTGGACACTTGGCTTGTCGCCGACGCACTCGCCACGTTGTCGCCCGACCACCGCGCCGTCATCGTCGAGACTTATTACCGTGGCCGCTCCGTCGCGGAAGCTGCTGCAGTGCTCGGTGTCCCGCCGGGCACCGTCAAATCGCGGACGTTCTATGCGCTGCGTGCGCTACGTCTCGCTCTGGAGGAACGTGGGGTGACGCAATGACTGCCCCGCTGACCTGTGCCGAGGCCACCGTTGCACTCGGCTCATACGTCGTCGGCGCGCTCGACCCCCACGAGCGCGCCGATGTCGAGGGTCACCTCGCTACCTGCCCGGCCTGCCGGGACGAGCTGGCGTCGCTGGCGCCGCTGCCCGGTTTGCTGTCCCGACTGACACTCGACGAGGCGATCAGCGGCCCGCCGCCCGTTGACGACGCAATGCTCGAGCGGCTGCTTCAAGCCACCTCGCGGGATCGACGGCACGCCTCTCGGCGGAGCTGGCTCGCGGCGGCCGCAGCGGTCGTGGTGCTCGCGGGCGGAACGACGGCCGGCGTCAGCATGTGGCATGCGACGCACACGACGCATTGGCAGCGGGTTGTTGCTCAGCAGGGCCCGGTGCACATGGCTGTCGACATCGAACCCGCGTCGACCGGCACCGCCTTGCAGCTGTCGCTACGCGGTGTCCCCTCGGGTGAGCGCTGCCGACTCATCGCGGTTGCTGACGATGGCTCGCGAGACGTCGCCGGTTCGTGGGAGGCGACGTACTCCGGGACGGCGACCATTCACGGGACGACGTCGATCGAGCGGGCGCATCTGAAGCAGCTGCTGATCCGGACCTATGACGGGCGCACGCTGGTTGCCACGGACGTGCCATCCGTCTGACCCATCAGCTCGGCGTCGTCGTGCAGGGCGCGGCGACTCGAGCGCCGGAACCGCTGTTCGACGAGGTAGTACGACGCCGACGCAAGCAGCAGTGACACGGCGATCGACACGACCACGCGGATCGGGTTGGGCCATCCGGTCGTGCGATGGCCGATCTCGGTGACGGCAGGCACGTGCCAGAGGTAGAGCGAGTAGGAGATGCGGCCGAGCCAGACCAGCGGTGGCAGCGACAGCACCCACTGGCCGAACCAGCCACCGGTGCCCGGCGCGATCACTGCGGCGGTCGCCAGCGCCAGCGCCGTCATACCGCCCAGATAGAGCCACGACTGCGGATACCTGGCTGCGCCGATGGCGACCAGCACACCCGCGGCCGCGACCGTGCGCACGGCTGTTGGCACCCGCGACGGTCGCGGGAGCTGGGCAAGTGCGCTGCCGATCAGCAGCTCGTCGATGCGGAAACCCGCGAGGTGGTAGCCGAGGATGAAGTCGTGGTTGTGGTGATAGACGAGGCCGCGTGCGACAGCGTCGAGCAGCGCGAGTCCGACCGTCACCGCGAGCAGAGTCTGCCGGGAGCCGCGACGCAGGAGCGCCCACATCACGAACGGCCAGATCAGGTAAAACTCCCACTCCACGACCAGCGTCCACGTCTGGGAGATGCCGTTCGGGTATGGCGCCGTCAGCTGGCCCGTCGTCTCGTACGAGAGCTCCGACCACAGGCCGCGCAGGATCGCGCCTCCGTCGCTGTGGACCAGTGACGAGTAGACGAGATAGATGACCAGCAGCGCGGCGAGAGCCGGAAGCAGCCGGCGGGCCCGCCGGGCGTAGAAGCCGGGGAGGCCGAGCGAACCGGTCTGTGCGTACTCCGCGAGCAGCAGCTGGGTGATGAGCATGCCGGAGAGGACGAAGAACACGTCGACGCCCAGAAAGCCGCCGCCGGCGATGTAGCGCAGCCGGGGATCCATGAACGACAGATGGAACCCGAGGACGCCCAAGACGGCGATGGCTCGGACGCCGTCGAGCTCCGGGCGGTAAGAGAGTCGGGTCGGCGTCCGCACCGGGACATTGTGCGGCCCCGCCGACGGACATCGCGGGGAGGCTGGGCGGACGGCCGGGAGGTCGGTTGCGTATGCAAGCACCTGTTGCGTAGGCTTCCAGGCAATGAGCGCACAATTGTGGAGTCGGCGAGCGGTTGATCTGTGCCGCGTCGCGACGTGCCTCTGTTTCGCTTTCTGACCAGACGCAGCCTGAGCGACGCGTCTTCCCGGTTCCCCTCTCGCTCTCTTGCGGCGCACAAGGCCGCCCACTCCCACAGCACGTGATGAAAGGAAAGTCACATGGCACGCAGCGACGTACTCGTCGACGCCGACTGGGTCGAGCAGCACCTCGACGACCCGAAGGTTGTTCTCGTCGAGGTCGACGAAGACACGGCCGCCTACGAGAAGAACCACATCCGTGGCGCGGTTCGCATCGACTGGAAGCAGGACCTGCAGGACCCGATCAAGCGCGACTTCGTGAGCAAGGAGCAGTTCGAGAAGCTGCTCTCGGCGAAGGGCATCACCAACGACGAGACCGTCGTGCTGTATGGCGGCAACAACAACTGGTTCGCGTCATACGCGTACTGGTACTTCAAGCTGTACGGCCACGACAACGTCAAGCTCCTCGACGGTGGTCGTAAGAAGTGGGAGCTCGACTCGCGCGAGCTCGTTGACGAGGTGCCGCAGCGCGCAGCGACGTCATACCAGGCCAAGGAGCCGAACACCGACATCCGTGCGTTCCGCGACGAGGTCGTCGAGTCAATCGGCGTGAAGAACCTCGTCGACGTGCGTTCGCCCGACGAGTTCAGCGGCAAGCTGCTCGCGCCGGCGCACCTGCCGCAGGAGCAGTCGCAGCGCGCCGGTCACGTGCCGACCGCGAAGAACATCCCGTGGTCGAAGGCCGCGAACGACGACGGCACGTTCCGCAGCGACGAAGAGCTGACCGAGCTCTACCAGGGCGAAGGCGTCGACTTCGGCAAGGACACCATCGCCTACTGCCGCATCGGCGAGCGCTCCGCGCACACGTGGTTCGTCCTGCACGAGATCCTCGACCAGCCGAACGTCAAGAACTACGACGGTTCGTGGACCGAGTACGGCTCGCTCGTCGGTGTCCCGATCGAGAAGGACGTCTGAGCCGCGATGTGCGGAGCTCCAGTCCAGGACTTGTCACTTGAAGGGATCGACGTGGCGGCAGAAACAATCATCCAGGGCACCGTCTCGCGCGGCGGTGAGCCGGCCGGCGGCGCCTATGTCCGCCTGCTCGACTCCAGCGGTGAGTTCACCGCCGAGGTCGTGACGTCAGCAACCGGGGCGTTCCGGTTCTTCGCCCGACCCGGCTCGTGGACCGTCCGTGCGCTCGGCCCTGGCGATGCCAAAGCCGACGCAACTGTCGAGGCGACGCAAGGCGAAGTAACAGAAGCGTCGCTCGCTCTTTAGCCCTGTGGTAGCGGGTGCACAGAGTCCGTCGTCGCCACGCCAAAGTTCGCTTCGCTTCGCTCGCTCAGCTTTGGCTAGTGCTCCTCTCGGACTCGTGCACCCGCTTCCTCGTCCTCAATTTCTCGCTCCAGAGACAAGGACGTCCACAGGACGTCGGGGACGGCCGTTTAGGTCCGACGGCTCCGGCAGCATGGCTGAATGCGCGCACGTCATGCCCTTGCTGCTGCGGCTGTTGTTGGCGCGGTTCTTGTTGGGCATCAGCTGACGAAGGGGCCTGGGGCTCCGGCGGCTGTTGATCCGGGGGTGGTTGAGTCGCCGGCCGTCCCAGGTGACGCCTTCTCTGCGCGCGTTGAGCGCGTTGTTGACGGGGACACTTTTCTTGCGAGTGTGGCGGGGGTTGGCGGGCCGGTGCGGGTCCGCGTCATTGGCGTGGATACGCCGGAGACTGTGAAGCCGGATACGCCGGTGCGGTGCTACGGGCCGCAGGCTTCGGCGTTCACCAAGCACCTGCTGCCGCCAGGCAGCGTCATACGCGCTGACCACGAGCCCGGCGGCGACACCGACAAGTTCGGCCGACAGCTGTGGGATGTCTGGCTGCCCGACGGGCGGTTTCTCGAGTCCGTTCTTGCCGCCGCGGGGACGGCACGCGCCTATCCCTACCCACCGCAGACCGAGTACGCAGACCTCATCGACCGGCTCGCGGGCGCAGCACGGGTTGCCCAGCGCGGCCTGTGGGGCCCGCCGTGTGACGGCAATTCGTTCGGTTGACGCCGCCTTGTCACGCTTGGCGGCCGGGCATTTTGCCCAGTTCTTCAGCTGAACGGCCCAGTTTCCGCTGCTGAGGCCCGGAAAACCCGGCCCGGATCGCGAGATTTCGCTGTTACAGCCGCAACCCCTGATCGTTCTTGCAGTTAGTACAGGCAGGAACTGCGGAAGGAACCCGGCGCGCCGAGCCGAATACCGGCATACCGGGCGCTCTCGGTGAACCTCGACACGGAAAGGCCTGTAAGTGCGCGTGCTTCTGGTCAACGACCTCGCCCCGGATGCGGGCTGGGGGACGGAGACCCACGTGCGCCGACTGGCCCGCGGGCTCGCCGCTAGCGGCGACGATGTCTGGCTGTTCGCAGGCGAGCTGGAGCACCGCGGCATCGGCAAGGTGCGCGATCTGTGGGATCCGGTCGCACGCCGCCGGCTCACCGCGATGGCGCAGGAGTTCCGCCCTGACGTCGTGCACTACTGCAACGTCGTCCGCGAGCTGTCGGTCTCGGTGCTCGGCATCGCGCGGCCGGTTCCGTCGGTGATGACGGTCCTCGACCAGCGCATTGTGGGTGTCGCGGACAACGGCATGCCGCCGCTGCGCGGTCTTGCCGACCGGTTGGTGAAGCGGCCGTTCGACCGCGCGGTTGCGCGCCGTCAACTCGACGCCGCGATCGCTGTCTCCGCGCCGATCGCAGACCTGCTGCGCGGCACGGGCTTCCGTGACGTCGTCCAGGTGCCCGTCTACGCGCTCGACCCCCAGGTGCCACTGCAACCGGTGACCGCGACGCACGACATCGGCTACGTCGGCCGGCTCACGGCGGACAAGGGCATCGACGTCCTTGCGGATGCGTTTGCTGACGTCGCGCACCGGGTGCCGGAGGCGCGTCTGCTCGCCGCGGGTGAAGGTCCGGAGCGCGCACGGCTCGTCCGGCTGCAGGAGCAGCTCGGCGCAGACCGCGTGCAGCTGCTCGGTCGCCTCGACGAGCGCGGCGTTTCCGAGCTCCTGGCACGTGTTCGCGTTGTTGCGCTGCCGTCGTTGCCCGCGGTTCGGCCGGAAGGATCGCCGCTGTCGGCGGCAGAAGCCGCGCTGCACGGACGACCGCTGGTCACCAGTGACGACCCCGGGCTTGCCGAGATGGTCGCCACCCTCGGTGCCGGTGCAGTCGTGCCGGCCGGCGATGCCGGTGCACTTGCAGCCGCACTCACGCGCGTTCTCACCAACAACCTGCTCGCCGCCGAGTGGGGCGAGACAAGTCGACGCGGCGCTGCCGCGCACTACGCACCCCACGTCGTGACCGAGCAGGTACGCGAGGTCCACCACCGCGTCGTCGGCCGGGTGTCGGAACGGGCCGCGTCATGACGCGTTCACCGCTGTCCGTGGTCATCGCGACCAAGGACCGCCCCGACCAGCTGGCGCAGTGCCTGGAGCGGTTGCGTCCTCAGCTCGGTCCCGATGACGAGATCGTCGTCGTCGACTCGGCGTCCCGCGACGACCGTACGGCGCACGTCGCGCTCGGCGTCGGCGCGACAGTGCTGCGCAGCGAACAAGCGGGTACGTCGCTCGCGCGCAATCTCGGATGGCGCAGCGCACGTCACGACCTCGTTGCTTTCATCGATGACGACATCCGTGTCGACGACGGCTGGGTCGACGCGATGGCCCGCGCCTTGAGTGACAGCAGCAGCACCTGGGTGACCGGCTGGATCGGCCTGGAACGGTTCGGCGGCGGCGCGCGTCAGCTCAACCCGACGATGCTGGAAACCGAACCCGCTCGCCTCGACCGGAAGCGCCGCGGAACGATGGGTGCGAGTGCCAACTTCGGTGCTCGCCGCAACGTGCTTGGCGCCGTTGGTGGATTCGACGAGCGCTTCGGCCCCGGTCGCTGGACCGCGGCGGCCGAAGATGTCGAGCTGTTCGACCGGCTGCTCCTGGCCGGTTACGAAGGCCGCTACGAGCCGTCGATTCGTGTCTTCCACGAGCAGTGGCGTACGCCACGCGCCGGCCTTGCGTTGCAGTGGCGCTATGGCAAGGGCATGGGCGCACGGATCGCTCGACTCGTGCGTCATGACCGGCAGCGGACGCGGCACGAGGTCTACGACGTGGTGTGGGCGGATGGATTGCACGCAGCAGGGAAATGTCTGCGCGTGCGTTACGAGATGGGCGCTCTGCTGATCCTCACGCGTGTCCTCGGCATCATGGTTGGCTTCGCCGCTTGGCTGGTGCGGCCATGAAGTTCGCGCTGTATCACCCGTGGGTCTACCTGAACGGTGGCATCGAACGCGTGCTGCTCGAGCTGTTGCGACGCAGCAAGCACGAATGGACTCTCTACACACACCACTTCGACCCGGACAACACTTATCCGGAGTTCGCCGACTTCGACGTAGTCGAACTGACTCCGCGAGTCTCCGTGCAGCGCTCGTTCCTGCCGCTGGTCGAGGCCGCGACGACAATCGCCCGCACCCGCCTTCCCGACGACGGTCGCGACGGTCTGCTCGTCTCGTCGGAGGGCCTGGGCGACTTCATCGTCGCTCGCGAGACCGGACCCGTCGTCTGCTACTGCCACACTCCGTTGAAGATCCTGCACGACACGCCGACGCGCCAGCACCTGCGCGAGCAGAGCATGCACAAGTACGCCGCGCTGCGGTTGCTCGGGCCAGCGTTCTCGGCAGCCGATCGCGCCGCATGGCAGCAATACACCCACATCTTCTCCAACAGCCGGCAGACGCGAGAGCGCATCGACGCCGCGCGGTTGCGGCCGGCCTCGGACGTCGAAGTGCTTGAGGCGGGCGTCGACACGACCCGCATCAAGCCTGGCTCCTCGCGACGTGAGCGCCAGTTCCTCGTCGCGGGTCGCATCATGTGGCAGAAGAACATCGAACTCGCGATCGATGCCGTGCGGCTGCTCGCTCAGCAAGGCATCCACGCACCGCTTGTCATCGCCGGCGCAGTCGACCGCAAGAGCGTCCCCTACCTCGCCGCGTTGCGTGAGCGCGCGCAGGGCCTGCCGGTGCGCTTCGTCATACGTCCGAGCGACGACGAGCTGATCGAGCTCTACCGCACCAGTCACGCCGTTCTGTTCACACCTCGCAGCGAGGACTTCGGCATCGTTCCGCTCGAAGCGATGGCCGCGGGCACGCCTGTGCTGGCCGTGAACAACGGTGGCCCATGCGAGACCGTCGTCGACGGTGTGACCGGCTGGCTGCTGCCGCCGACGCCGCAGGCGTTCGCCGACCAGATGCGGACCCTCGTGCACGAGTCCTTCGACATGGCGTTCTTCCGCGCGGCTGCGCGTCGTCGGGCCAACGAGTTCTGCTGGGGTCGAATGGTCGACCGCATCGACGACGTCATGGCGCAGGTTGTGGTCGAGGGTGTCGCCAAGAAGGCGCCGCCGCCGCGTCTGGCTCCGGCCGCGAGTCGGCCCATCGCCGCCGCTGCACCTCGCTAAGGCGCATCGACTCCTACGGCGATCGCCGCAGCGAGCCTGCGCGCAGGACTGGGCTTAGGCACGTGCAGGCAACCTAGCCGAGTGGTTCCCGAACGACGTCCACGAGTTCCCTGCCTGCATCGCGCCAGGTGCGGGTCGTCGGAGGTGGCGGCTCGATCTCGCCACGCAACGCGGAAAGCATCGCAGCCGCCCACGCGTCAACGACTCCGGGCGACACATAGGTCGCGCGGCCTTCGGTGCTTTCGCGCAAGGCCGGAATGTCCGAGACGAGCGCCGGCGTGCCGCATGCCCATGCTTCCAGCGGCGGCAGCCCGAAGCCTTCGTAGCGGCTGGGATAGACAAGTGCGGCCGCACCGGTCAGAAGTGCGCAGAGCTCGGCGTCGGCGACGTAGCCGAGACGCATGACGCTGTCGAGGTCCGGTACCACGACCGGCGCGAAGTTGCGGTGCGCGAGACCGGTGAGCACGAGCCGGTGCGGCACAGTGCGGTTGGCCAGCCGATGCGCTGCGACCGCAGTGGCGACGTCCTTGCGCGGATCGGCCCAGCCGACGAACAGCACGTACGGCGGACGGACCGAGAACTTGCGTAAGACGTCGTCCACCTCGCCTGCTCTCGCGGCCCTAACCTCCGGGCCGAGCGCATTGCGTACGACGGTGATCGGTGCGGACACTCCGCGGTCGACGAGTTCGCCCGCAACGACGTTCGACACGGTTAGCACATGCTCGGCGCGACGTGCGGCCGTCAGTACGAGCCGGCCGTAGATGCGCACAGCCGGTACGAACCACTGTGGTCCGATGAGAGGCGCAAGGTCGTGCACCAGTACGACCCCGTGCTTGGCAGCAATCGGCGCGGTGTTCGCGAGTGACAGCACAGGGCGCTCACCGGCGGCGCGTGGCAACGCCAGCTGTTCCCAAAGGTGATCGCTCAGCCGGCCGTTCGTCTCCGGCGGCGTGAGCACCTCTGCGTCCATGCCGCACTCGATCGCTGCGTCGAGCAGTGACCGCGCGGCCTTGTGCAGCCCGGTGGGCGTCGCGTGCAGGAAGCGGCCGTTGACCACGACGGTGCTCACGTGACGAACCGGCCGGTGTCGTCGAGGTGCAGTCTGCGCGCGCGGGTCGCCCCGATGACGGCACCCGCGCCGCGCAGCGCCGCTGCTGCTGCCCCGAACTCATATCGCGCGCGCAGATGACGCGCGGCCATCGCGAAACCCTCGTCCCAGACCTCGTGACGCAGTCGGGCTGGATCGCCCAAGGCGGCTCCCTTGGTGGCCGCCGCGCCCGCACCGACGCCATACCTGTACATCACCCGCAGCGCGTCGCGCCGGTCGCGCCAGCCGCGATGCCACACGACCGGGGCGGGATCGAACAAGCCCACCCAGCCCGCCCGCGACATCCGCCACGTCGCATCCGAGTCCTCCGCGGCCGGGAAGCGGGCGCCGGCGCCGAGTTCGTCGTCGAACCCGCCGATGCTCTCGATCGCGCTGCGCCGGCACGCCAGGTTCGCACCGTGACCCAGCCCGCGCGGGTCGGCTCCTGCGTCTATGCGGCGCGGCGCTGTCGACGCCTTCGTCGACAGCCGCTCGCCGGGTCCTTCGGCGAGCACCCGGCCGAAGACATAGCCGACGTCGGTCGCGGCGAAGGCACCCTCGACTGCAGCTGCCCAGTCCGGTGCGGGCGCACAGTCGTCGTCGGTGAACGCGACGAGGGGACGGTTGGCGGCGCGCCAGCCGAGGTTGCGCGCTCGGCCCAGTCCAGGCGCGGCCGCTCGTATGACGTGTGCACCCGCCTCCGCCGCAACCACGCCGAGGCCGGCGTCCACCGACGCCGAGTCGACGACAACGAGCTCGTCCTGCGCACGGAGCGCCCCGGCGACGGCGAGAAGTGCGCCGCGCAGCAGCTCCACGCGGTCACGCGAGCAGATGACGACGGTGACGCCACTACTGTTGCTCGGGTGCGGGCCTTGGTCGTCAGTGCCTGGCCGCCCTGGTGGCTGACTGACGGGTCCGTCTGGCTCCTCCACCACCACCTCCGCATCCTCGCCGATCGCCACGACGTGACCGTGCTCGCTGCAGGCGCACCTGCTGCAGAGTCTCCCGTGCCGCCGGACGCGCTGGACGTGCCGGGGGCTGCGCAGACGCGATGGTTCGGTCGGTCGACACCGGCTGCGGCCGACTACGCGCAGCGGTGGCTCGGCGCGCGTCGTACCGGTGAGCCCATGCACGTGGGCTACGTCGAACGTCCGCGGTTGCTCGACGCCATGCGCGCGGCGATCGCCGCTGACCGGCCCGACGTCGTGCATGCGTTCGGCTGGGGAACGGCGGGCGTGTGGCGGTTTGCTGACGGTGTCCCGGTTGTGCACGTTGCGGTCGATGCGTGGAGCCGTAACGCCGGCAACCGGGTGTTGCCGCGGTGGCGGCGCGTGACCGACTCGGGTGAGCTGACCCGGATCCGTGCGCACGAGCAGCGGCACTATCCGCACGAGGCTGCCGTCGTCGTCGTGGCACCACCCGACGCCGACGCCGTGGCTGCCGTAGCACCGGGCACGCGTGTGGAAATCGTCGCGAACGGCGTCGACGCCGGTCCGGAGCCGGTGTCCCCACCTCCGGCGCCGGTGCTTGCCTTCCACGGGACGTTCGACGCGAGGCACAACATCGACGCGGCGCGCGTCCTCGTCGAGGATGTGTTGCCGCTGGTCCAGGAGTCGGTGCCGGATGCGCGGGTCCTGCTCATCGGTCGGCATCCTGGCGCGGAGGTTCGCCGGCTTCTCGGCCCGACCGTGGAGCTGCGTGCCGACGTCGCCGACGCACGTGCAGAGCTCCGAGATGCTGCTGTCTACGTCGCGCCGCTCGTGTCGGGTGCCGGTCTGAAAAACAAGGTGCTTGAAGCCATGGCGGCCGCGCGTCCGGTCGTCACGACCTCGTTGGGTGCCGCCGGCATCGGTGCGGGCGACGGGGTGCGCGTTGCCGACAGCGCCGCCGCCATCGCCGATGACGTCGTCGCACTGCTTGGCGATCGCCAACGCCTCGCCGAGGAGGGAGTGGCAGGTCGGCGCCGAGTGCTGACCGAGTTCACGTGGGAGCGAAGCGCGCAGCGAATCGAAGACCTGTGGGCGGACGTCGCGGCATCGGCGGGCTCACTGTGAAGTTCGCGATCGTCACGTTCCACGTGCCGCATCCGCAGGGGAGTGCAGCCGGGCGCCAGCTGTGGGCGCTGGCCGACGCGTTCCAACGCGATGGCCACGATCTGCAGGGATGGTGCTGGGGTCCGGGTGCCGCCACGCTCTCGATGCCCGACTGGTGCGAGTGGTCACCGCAGCGCGGCCCGCAAGGTCCGGCCGCGCACCTGCGCACCTTGATGTCGCCGCGCGCGGGTTCTGCCGGCGGTGGTTGGCAGCCGGCGGCGGACGACGCGGTGCGCTGGGCCGACGACTGGGCATCGTGGCCCGCCGTCTCGCGAATGGGCGGCATACGCGTGGTCACCGTGCACTACGACGTCGCCACCGATGCGCACGTGCTCGGCTGGACCGCCGCGCGGGTGCAGGACTGGCGAGCGCAGCGCCGCGCCGTACGTCAGAGCGACGTGACGTGGGCCCTGTCCGACGACGTATCGCGACGGGTCGACGGGACGGCCGTGCCCGCGACGCTGCCGATCCCCGACCAGCCGCTGCCGCTGCGCGCGGAACCCATCGCGCTGCTGTTCGCCGACTGGTCCTGGCCGGCGAACGCGCGTGCTCTTCGCGCGCTCCTTCAGGCTTGGCCCACGGTTCGTGCACGAGTTGCCGGCGCAGAACTGGTCATCGCCGGCCGCGGGTCTGCCGAGGTTGGTACGGCGGCCGGCGTGCGCGTGATCGGTGAGGTGTCGAGCACGCTCGACGCGATGAGCGAGGCCGCGGTGCTCGCATTCCCGTGTCCGCCAACGAGCGGGCCGAAGCTCAAGGTGCTGGATGCGTTGGCCGCGGGGCTTCCGGTCGTCACGACGCCGGCCGGCATCGAGGGGCTGTCTGTTCCGCCAGATGCGGTTGCCGTAGCTGACGAACACACCTACGCGGAGGCGCTCGCCGCAACCCTGGCGGGCGTGGACACGCGCGCAACGATGGCGCAGCAAGCCCGAGCCGCCGTACTCGAACAGCACGCGCCCGCTGTCGCCGCGCGAGCTCGCCTTGCGCGGCTTACTTAGCGCGCCGCCTGTCGACGGGCAAGGATTGTTCGGCGCGCGAGGACCAGCCAGCACGAAATCGCGACAGCGGACAGCGCCGCGGGAGCCCAGTGGCCGAGCAGAAGTGACGCAGCGACGGCACAAGCAAACGCGGTGAGGTTCGCCACCACGTCGTAGACGGGGGCAACGAAGCGCTTGTTCAGGACGTGGGCGACCGCGATCACCAAGCCACATGCGAACGTCACCGACAGCAGGATGCTCACCACGGGCCTAGTCTTCCCCGCCGTCCGGATCAAGAGCACGTCGAGTGCGACGTTCACGCCTGTTTCCCGGCCCCGGAATCGACGTGAAGGTCGCACTCAACCGAGGGGTTGACGGGTCAGGCGGAGACCCGGACGTAGTCGATGCTCATCACGTTGACGTTCGGGGTGGTCTTGTCCGGCGCGCCGGCCCATCGACCACCGACCGCAAGGTCGAGCAGCAAGTAGAACGGGTGGTCGAAGTTCCAGTGGTTGCCGGCCGCGACGTCGGCAGTGCTGAAGGTGAGGAAGGTCCGGTGGTCGAACGAGAGCGCGATGCCCGACGGTCCCCAGACGAGACCGTAGACGTGGAAGCCTCGGGACAGCGGCTGCGGCTGGAGCAGCTTCTCGGCCTTGGTCCAGGTGTCGCTCTGCTGCCGAAGGGCGTGCAGCGCGCCATAGACGAAGTTCGGGTTCTTGCCGCGGGTCTCGAGGACGTCCATCTCGCCGCACTCGGGCCACTTCACTTGTTGGAAGTTGGCACCGAGGCCCCAGAACGCCGGCCACAAGCCGGTGCCGCTTGGCACGCGGATGCGGGCGCTCGCGGTGCCGTACTCGAAGGTGAAGTGGTCAGCCGTGGTCAGTCGTGCGGATGTCCAGTTGCGGGCGATGCCGTCGGTTCCGGTGTAGGCCTCGCGGCGGGCGACGATGTTGAGGTGGCCGTTGCCGTCGAGCGCTGAGTTCTTGATGCGCGCCGTGTCGTACTCGCGCATGCCGTTGCCCCAGCCCTTGCCGCCAACGTTGTGCGTCCAGATCGACGGTTTCGGTGGTTGCCCGTAGCCGCCGTTGAACTCGTCGTCGAGCACGTTCTGCGGGGCGGTGGCGGACGACTCGTAGTCCACCTCTAACGCGGTGACCAGCGGCTGCCCCTTGCGCGGCACCAGGGTCAGATCGAGCGAGCCGTCCGTGACCCGGACGCTGAACATGACGTGCCACGCCCGGTTCTGCCCGGCGGTGTGCGCGACGTCGATGGCGGTTGCGGCGCGTTGTCCCTCAGCCGTGACATCCCAGCGCCGCGCTCCGGGCTGGGCGCCCTGGATCTCCGCGCTGTAGATGTCGACGAAGTACGTGCCCGGGTCCTGCACCGGGATGCTGTAGCCCGAACCACCGATGCGCGCGTGCTTGTAGAGCGCCTGGCTGGACGTGCCACTGATCGAGCTGGACGTGGCCGGAGGAATGGCCCCGCCGATGGCGTATGACGCGTCCGGCTCCCACGTGTTGCCGGCGCTGTCCGCGACAGTCGTGAACCACGACACGATGCGTAGCGGCTGGCTCTGCGTCACGGGAGGCGGGCTGAAGGCCGGCCCCGCGGCAGCCAACGGAACTGCCAGCGCCTTGGCAGGCAAAACCGGGCTGAGGGCGGCAAGGACCGCAACCACAGCGCCGGTGGCTCGCATACGCATCGTTTTCATTGTCTCGTTCTGCTCAACGACGGCGGCGGTCGAACGTAACGGGGAGGAGGACAAGTCCAAGCAGCACGGCCCCCGGGACCCAGAACGGCGCCCACGCCAGGGCGGTGTCGCGCCCGGAAGCCAAAGGTGTCTGCGCCGCCAGGGCGAACGAGAGCGGGAGTTGCCCCACGGACTGCTGGACGTCGTGCACGAGTTGCTGCACCTCGACTGCGCTGGCCGCCTCGACGCGCAGCACCCCGACGCCCGCGGCCAGCTGCGGGTTGCTGCAGTCGAAGCTTGCCTCGTGATGCTCGGTGCCGACCCCGCCGACCACTGTGCAGACGCTGTTGATGAACGTCGTGCCGACCGTCACCGGGTCGTCGGGCTGCACCTCTCGCGCCGCCGACACGGTCTGGAACTGGTACTGCCTGGCGTAATGCACCGGTGCCAGTACGAACATCAGCACACCCACCGCGGCCGCGACGAGCAGTCCGCCGGCGAGGACGCGACGGCGGTGGCGGACGAGCGCGGGTAACGGCCCGGCGGTGTGCTCGGCGGCGACGACGCCGATGGCGATCACCAGCCAGAAGGGGCGGCTCGAGCTCAGCGACCGCAGGGCGTCATACGCGATGCCGCTGACGAGCATCACGAGGCCTGCAACGACCGCGGCAGCAGCCGCCAGGCGCTCCTCCATGCTTCGTGACCACAAGCCGCGGGCGCAGCAGGCGGTCGCGCAGCAGACCAGCGCGACGCCGGACACGAGACCGAGCAAACCGGTCTCGCCGTAGAGCTGTAGGTATGACGAGTCGGTGTTGGGCAGGTGCATCGCAGCCAGCCCGCCGAAGCCGATGCCGTGCAGCGGATGCATCGCGCCGATCTGGAGGATCAGCGGCAGTCGTGCAGTGCGTACATCCACCGGTCCGGACGCCAAGCCGACGAAGCCGTGCTGCAAGCCGGAGATCGCGACGAAGAGGATGACGCCCAGCCCAAGCCCGACTCCTGTCATGACGAGGATGCGCTGCTCCCGGGCGGCGAGCGCGACGAACAGCGCGGCCAGACCGATCGCGGCGAAGCTCGTGCGGCTGTAGGACCAATACTCCGCGACCACCACGACCCCGATGGCCGTGACGGCGATCGGCAGCCAGCGTTCGATGGTCAAGCGCAGCGTCGCGAGCCAAGCGACGAGCGCCGGCAGCATCATGGCGAGGACCCAGCCGTATTGCAGCGGGTATTCGGCGCCGGCGCGCACACGCACGTTGTCCAGCCGCATGGTCAACGGATCCGACCCGACCACGCCCGCGACGATGCGACCGAACAGGAAGTGCCCCCATGAGCCGTGCGTCGCGTGCTCGATCAGGCCGATGCCTGCCGACATCAGCAGCACGATGGCGACGACTCCGAGGCACCACGGCAGGCTGCCGATGACGCGCACGCATGCGAGCATCACGACGAAGAAGAGGAACTGGTCGAGGAGCAACAGGTACGCCGCCGTGACACCGCCGTTGGTGAAGGCGGAGTCGGCAAGTGCGACGCCGGCAATGAAGGTCGCGACCAGGAAGACGACGAAGCCGGTGTGCACGGTCGTCCAACGCAGCACGGAGCGGTCGATCGAGCCGCGCCAGATCTCGACGCCCAGGCGGAGTGCAAGTACGACGATCAGCACGCGAGTGAACAGTGCGTATGGCGTGATCGGATTGCGCAGCAGCAACGAGCCGGGCACCAGCAACGTCGCTGCGACGACGACGACGAAGCCGGCGCGCAGCCGGGCGAAGATGATGACCCCGCACAGGACCGCAGCGACGGCGGCGAGGACGGCGTTGTGCATCGTTAGAGGTCGCGGCGCCAGAGGTAGCCGAGCGCAAACGTCCCGGCGGTGACAAAGGCGAAGGCGCCGAGTCCGACGAGCACCACGCGCTGGCGGGTTGGTGCGGTCTTGGTGGCCTGTGGAGCCGGAGTGACGATGCTGAAGTCGACCTTGGCGTTGGCGGGGAGCTTCAGATGGGCTTGCTCGCGGCGGGTGTAGTCGATGAGCTCCTGCGCACCGGCGGCTGCGATCTGCTGTGCCTGGGTGCGGTCGTGTGCGCGGGCTCCGATGGCGATGATCAGCGTCGCCGGATCGACCCCGGCGTAGAGACGGCCGACGACCGCATCGACCGGAAGCTTGGCCCGCTCGGCAACGGGGACCGCGAACGTTTGCGTCTGGATCAGACCGGCGTACTTGTAACGAAGTCGAGAGAGCTTGGCGATGACGCCGTCGTTCGCGCTCAAGGCAACGGCGTCCGGCTGGTCGATCTCGAGTAGCGCCTGGCTCTGGAACGTCGGCGTGCTGTGCCGCGTTGCGAACGCGGCGATGAAACCGACGACGATGCCCGCTACTAGCGACGCCGCGACGAGAATCGCGAGGCTGCGCGGTGCCGTCAGTCGGCGGGGACGCTTCTCTGCCATTCGGCTACCTCCGCGGGGCACGGTAACAGCGTTCGCTGATGGCACCCGGTTGCCTGCGGCTCTGCCATACTCGCGCGTCGTGGCGGACGGACGTGTCCTGGTGACCGTCGTCGTCCCCACTCGCGACCGGCCGGAGCAATTGGCGCGGTGTCTGGCAAGTGTGCGATCAGCGCTTCGCGACGACGACGAGCTCGTCGTTGTTGACTCGGCGTCGGTCGACGGTGAGGCGGTGCGGCGAGTGGCGGAGCAGCACCGGGCGGTCGTCGTACACGTTGACCGTCCGGGTGTCGACCGGGCCCGAAATGCGGGGTGGCGTCGCGCCGCCCACGACGTCCTGCTGTTCACCGACGACGACGTCGTCGTCGATCAGGAGTGGGCTGACGTTCTCGCGCGAACGGTTGCAGCGCATCCGGAGGCCGGCTTCGTGACCGGCCGGATCGAGAAACCGGCCGACCCAGGGGTGAGGAACGCAAGCTGGCGCGACGTCGCCATCAAGCGTGATCCGGACCCGCAGGTGTTCTCCCGTCGCAGCGTCGTCAACCTGGGACACGGCGCGAGCATGGCCGTCCGGCGCGCGGCGTTGGAGCAGGTGCGTGGCTTCGATGAGGCGCTCGGGGCCGGCGGGCACTTTCGCGCCGCCCCGGAGGTCGACCTGTTCGACCGGCTGCTCGCCGCCGGTTGGGTCGGCCGTTACGAGCCGGCGTCAGTGGCCTACCACGAACAGTGGCGGGACATGAATGCGATCCAAGCGCTCGACTACGGGTACGGCGTTGGCAACGGTGCTCGTCTCGCGAAGCTTGTCCGCAGCGACCGGCCGCGCGCGGCGCTTGTCGCGAAAGTCGCGCTCTGGGACGACGGGCTGCGACCGGCCTGGGCGGCATACCGGATGGGGGCGCGGAAGCTAGCGAAGGCAGCGCTTCGTCGAGTGCTCGGCACATTTGTCGGGTTCGCGCGCGGCCTCGTCACGCCCGTTGTCGACGGTCATTTTCGCGTAAGCGAATAGGAGTTATTGCCGCATTCGTTCATAGAGCTCGTCGACGCGGCGGGCGCAGTCTGCGACGTCGAACCGCTTGGCGACCGCTGGCCCGGCGGCGGCGAGTCGCGTGGCGAGTGCGTCGTCGGTGAGGACCGCGATGAGCGCCTGCGCGACTGCATCAGTCTCGCCTTCGCGCACAACCAGCGCTGACTCGTCAGCAGCAACGAACTCGGGAATCCCGCCGTGGTTCGTCGTCACCACGGGACGGCCGCTTGCCTGTGCTTCGAGATTGACGAGCAGCAGACTTTCGGCGTCGCCGCCGGCAGTGGTGCGGCTCGGTGTCGCGATAACTCTTGCTCCCCGGATGACCTCGCGCACTTGCGCCGCCCGGCGCGTCGGGTCGGGCGCGAGATGACGGACGCTGGGGGCATCGCTGGGCAGCGTGTCGGCCAGCGGCCCCGAGCCCAGCACGGTCAACGTCGCGCCGGGCACCACGTCACGCACAGTCGGCCATGCGGCCAGCAGAATGTCGAGGCCCTTCTTCTCCACCAGCCGGCCGACGAAGGCCACCGATGGGGCAGCCGGCATCGGGGTGGGTGCGAAGAACTGTGTGTCGACGCCGGACGGGATCACGTGGATGCGCTCGCGCGCGAACCCGAGTCCCGCGACCACGTCGGCCAGGAAGCGCGACGGCACGATGACGGCGGCCGCGGCCTTCACTGCTGGGTCGTAGTGACCGGGTTGGCGACGCGGCAGCGCGGCCGCATCATCGCCGTGCAGTGACAACACGAGCGGTCGCCGGTGTTCGTCGACGATCGGAAGGACATCGCGGACGACGTAGCCGAAATGGACGTGCACGAGATCGGCACGTGAAGCGGCCGCGATCGTGCGCAGCGCGACAGCCCTCGCTGCCGGCCACCTTCGTGGCGGGATGCGGGTCGCGAGCGGGTCGAGTCGCACGAGTGGCCGGATCGGGAACGCGTCGAGGTTTTCGGTCGCGTTGTGCGAGACGACGATCTTCGGATAGCGGCTGCGGCTGACCTGGCCATGGACAAAACCGGCCGAGAGCTCGAGCCAATGCTCGACGTAGTGGAGGACTCTCACCGCGGAGGCGCCCGGCTACCAGGGGAGAGTCAGCGGTCGGATGGTTGCCGGGATACCGCTCGCCAGTGACCCTGAGGGAACTTCGCCGACGACGACCGAGCCGGCGCCGACGATGCAGTAGTCACCGATCTTGGCGTCCCGGGTCACGGTCGCCTTGGCGCAGATCCACGAGCTGCGACCAATTTCGACGGAGCCGCTGCGGACGTCATGCCACAGATGCGCGTCGGGCTCGGTGAAGTAGTGGCTGGAGTCGACGATCGTGACGTATTCACCGATCAGCACCATGCGGTCGACCGAGATGCGGTTGTTGCAGTGGAAGACCGTTCCCCAGCTGACCACTGAGTCGCCGGCGATGACCAGCTCACCGGACACGTTGAGGATGCAGTCGCGCCGCATTTGCACGGCATCACCGATGCGGGCCGCTCCGTTGCTGAGCTGGATCAGCACCCGGTCGGCGAGTGAAGTGCCTGGTCCGATGTGGAGCACGTTGTTGGACCAGGGCGCGAAGGTCACACGTACGCCGGGACCGATCTCGACGTCATCGGCGATGTTCATCTCGACGGTCGCATGCACGGCGATGGCTGCCGCCCGAGTGCGTTTCATGAAGGCGTAGCGGCGAGCGCGCGAGGTGATCGTGCTCGAGCGGGACAGCACCGTGCGCAGCGCTGCGTTGCGCTGTTGTCGTAGCACGCCGCCCTACCATCGTCTCGACATGACAATCACCTTCGCATGAGCGGTGACCCACGCGCGGTCATTCGCGTTGCTGCGCCGCCGCTGCTGCTGGCGACGATAGTGCGTCGCGGCCGTGCCTGGTTGCGTGTGCTTGCCGGCTGCGGACTGCTCGGCGTGTGGTCTTGGTCGTACGCGCGCTATCGGCGCCGCAGCCGGGCGCGGACCGCGCACGACTACGAGCTGATGCGGACGGCGACGCCGGAGGCTTTCCACCGCCACTACAACGAGTCGGTGCCGACCATCGAGGAAGAGCTCGAGATCTGGAGCGACTATCACGCCTATCGACACGAGATGCGCTACGACCTCGTGGCTGAGGCGGTACGACGCCACGTGCCCGCCGGCGGCACGATCGTCGACATCGGGTGTGGCGCAGCGCTCGTCGCCGATCGGCTGGCGGATCTGTCGGTGGGTTATCTCGGCGTGGAGTACGGCGGCCATCAGCTGAAGTTTGCGGTCGACAAGTCGCGCGAAGGGGGGGCGACGGCGATCCGCCGCTGGTTCGCCCAAGGCGATGCCGAGCGACTGCCGGTCGCGACGGCGAGCGTCGACGTCGTCGTGATGAGCGAGGTCATCGAGCACTTGCTCCGGCCGGAGTTGGCGGTCTGGGAGATCGCGCGCGTGCTGAGACCCGGCGGCGTTTTCGTGATGACGACGAACAACGCGTCCGAGATGCCGATGCGGTCACCGGTGAGCGATCCATTGTCGTGGCTGGAGAAAGCGCTGGGCTTTCACCGCGACGGGCTCATCTCGGACCGACCGTGGGTGTGGCCGGAGCCGGTGGGGACCGCGCAGCTGCCGGACGGCTCGGAACAGGCAATCTTCCTGCCGCACACGTGGCACAAGCAGGCCGAGACCCGGCGCATGTTCGCCGCGGCCGGACTCGAAACCCTGGCGGCGTCGACGTTCGAGTTCCCGCCGCCTCAGAGCAAAACCTCGCGGTGGTTGTCGGCGCGAGGGCGGGCAGGCACCGCAGCGGTTGATGTCGTCGAGGCCGTGTGCACTCGCCTGCCGCTCGTCAACCGGCTCGGGTGCCACGTGTTCATGGTCGCCCGGCGCACGACCGGGGGAGAGCCGGCGCCACCGCCCGGCATCTGGCCCGGCCCGTTCTCCGACTCAGCCCGCTAGAGCACGGGCGATCGGTAGCGAACGGACGCAGCAGCGAGGACTGCGACCTCGGCGAGATCGACGGCAAGTGCGGCTGGGACGAGCTTGAGCCGCCGTCTCCGCTTGCCGGTGTGCGGCAGCGGAGCGTCATACAAGCGGTGTTTGACGTAGGGCAGCGTGAGCGCGAGGCCGGCGACTCGACGCCAGGGTCGGCCGGGAGCAACGCTCACCAATGCGCCCACGGCGGCAGCGAGCGCGACCGGGTGCGACGGCTTCCAGAAATAACGACTGTGCAACAGGTCGCGGAGGTGCGGATGTACGCGGACGGCGAGCGGGATGTCCTGCCAACGTTGTGCGTCGCGCATCAGCCGCCAGGAGTTTGACGGCCGAACGTCGTGGCACACGACCGCGGCGGCCGCGAAGACGGCCTGCGCGCCGTCATCGATCATGCGCCAGGCGAGGTCAGTGTCCTCACACGAATGCGCGAATCGCAGGTCGAAGCCATCGACCTGTTGCAGCCAGTCGCGGCGATAGCCGACGTTGCACGTCTGGAAGTAGCCGTCCATCGCGGGCACCTCGACCGTCCGACTGAACGGTCCGAGATCACCCACCTGCGCCGGGTTCGGGATGGTTTTTCCCTGCACGATGTCGGCCGAGTCGAGTGCCTCGCACATCTCGGCAAGCCAGCGTGGCTCCGGCACGCAGTCGTCGTCCGTGAAGGCGATGTATGACGCCTGCGCCGCTCGCCAACCTGCATCACGCGCGGGTGCGGGGCCGGCGTTGCTCGACTGACGCAACACGGTGAGGTCGAGCGTGGTGCGTGCCGCGAGGTCGGCGAGGACTGATGCGGTGTCATCCGTCGACGCGTTGTCGACAAGGACGACACGAAAGGGTGGCGCATCCTGCTGCGCCTCGAGTGCCGCGACCAGGCGGGGAAGCAGGCGGGACCGGTTATAGGTCGAGACGACAACCGCCACACGCGGAGTCGCACCGTCCGTCACGCCTGTCAACTTACGTGCCACAATTTCGCGTGGCCGAGATCGGGTTCGAGCTGCGCGGGCCCGGAACGCCCGTCGGCACGCTTCTCCTCGAGCTGTGGCGGGCACGCGACGTGCTGTGGGCGTTGGCGCGCAAGGACTTCTACGCGCGCTACCGGCGGACGATGCTTGGTCTGCTGTGGGCAGTCGGGCTGCCACTGGTGCAAGCAGTGGTCCTCGCCGTCGTGTTCACGCACATCGTGCGCTTCGCGTCAGCGCTGCGGCACTCGCCCCAAGGCGAGCACGTCAAGTACGCCGTGTTCCTCTACGCCGCCATCGCCGCGTGGAGCTACTTCTCCACGACGATGCCGACCGCAGCAACGGCGATCGTGGACAACGGGGCACTAGCGCGGAAGATCTACTTCCCGCGCGCGATCTTCCCGCTGCTTGGCGTTGCGTCCGGCATCTACCCGCTCGCCATCAGCGCGGGAATCCTGCTGTTGCTAACGGTCGCGCTGCAGCATTCGGTCTCGATTGACTTCTTGTGGGTGGTCCCGGGCTGCGCGCTGACGGTTGCCATCACTGCAGGGTTCGGGCTGATGCTGTCCGCGCTGCATGTGTACTTCCGCGATGTGCGCTTCATCGTGCAAGCGGTGATGTCCGTTCTGTTCTATCTCTCGCCGATCATCTACGCCGTTGAGTCGGCGCCGGGTGCGTTGCGTCATGTCGTTGGCGCGACGCCGATGGCCGGACCGATCGAGCTCATGCGGCTCGCGATTGGTGGTGCCGACTCCAACTGGCCAGCCATCGTTGCCGGCGGGGTCGGCTGGTTCGTCGCCACCACCGCGATCGGTTTGTGGCTGCAAAGCCGCCACGACCGCGTTTTCGTGGACCTGATGTGAGCGTCATCTCGCTGTCGGGGGTGGGGAAGCGCTACGTCAAGTACGACGACCGGCCGCTGCTGGTCAACCATCTGAAGTTCTGGCATCGCACCAGCCGCAGCGACCTCTGGGCGCTGCGCAACGTCGAGTTCGACATCGAGCCCGGCGAAAGCGTCGGAATTCTCGGACGCAACGGCGCCGGCAAGTCGACACTGCTGCAACTGCTCGCCGGCGTCACCGCGCCGACCGAGGGCGTCGTACGCGTCCGTGGTCGGGTAGCACCACTGCTTTCGGTCGGTGTCGGCTTCCACCCCGAGCTAACCGGCCGGGAGAACGTGTACGTCAACGGGACGGTGCTCGGTCTCGAGAAGGGGACCATCGATCGGCGGTTCGACGCGATCGTCGAGTTCGCCGAGCTGGAGAAGTTCATCGACACCCCGGTGAAGTTCTACTCGTCCGGCATGTTCGTGCGGCTCGGCTTCGCCGTCGCAGTCGAGGCCGATCCCGACATTCTGCTCGTGGACGAGGTGCTCGCGGTGGGCGACTTCGCGTTCCAGATGCGCAGCTTCGAGCGGATGAAGGAGATCCGTGCGAACGGCGCCACGCTCGTGACGGTCAGCCACAACCTCAACGCGATCCGCGGTTACTGCGACCGGACCGTCGTGCTGCACGAGGGTGGAACGGCATTCGACGGTCCGACATTCGAGGGAATCAGTCGCTATTACCAGCTGATGGGTCAGGCGGAGTCCGACGATCCGGTAGAGGCGCAAGCACAGGTACGTGAGGACCGCGAAGCGCTGGAGCTGCTCGCCTTCGACCTGGTCGATGAGGATGGCCAACCCCTGGGGCATGTCCGGACCGGCGACAAGGCAGCGCTGCGAATCGAGGCCCGCGCACGGCGCGACATACCCACACCGTTCGTGAGCCTCATGATCTCGACCGAGAAGCGCATCGTCATCTACAACGACACCAACTGCGAGACCCCGTTCCCCCCGATCCGCGCGGGCGAGCGGGTTGCCATGCAGGTGCGGCTTCCGTTGCACCTTGTCACGGGCGGCTACTTCGCCTCGGCGACGGTGAACGATGGGACGCTCACCGATCACGTCCTCATCGCTCGCACTGAACCCGTGTCCTTCTACGTCACCGGCCGTGGGCTCGTGAGCGGCGTCGTGGATCTCGGCGGCGAGTTCTCGTTGGGCCCCGTTGACTGACCGTCTGAGCGATCGCATGGTGTTCCTCGTCGGAGCGCCACGCAGTGGAACGAACTGGCTGCAGCGAATGCTCGGCGCGCATCCCGACGTCGTCTACCTGCCGTCCGAGACCCACTTGTTCTCCTACGGGTTGCGACGACTCGATGAACAGGTGCAGCACGGTCTCCTGACCTCGCCCGCGACCGGCAAGGTCTATCTGGAGCGCGAGGAATGGGTTCGGGCGATGCGCGAGTTCTGCGTCCTCGTCTACGGCCGGGTCGCGGACTCCATCGACCCGTCCGCCCGGCTGGTCGTCGAACGGTCCCCGACGCACGTCCTGCACCTGCAGCTGATCGGCGAGGTCTTCCCCGACGCAGCCGTCGTGCACATCGTGCGGGACGGTCGCGATGTCGCGCGATCGATCGCCCGCCAGGTTTGGGCGCCGGACGACGTACGCGCCGCGGCCGAGCAATGGCGCGACGCCATCATTGCCGGGCGTGCGGCTGCGCCGTTGCTGGCGCGCTACCGCGAGGTGCGCTACGAACAGTTGATGGGCGACCCGCGTCGCCAGCTTGCCGAGCTCTACGGGTGGCTCGGCATTGCTGCGGACGACCGGGTCCTCGACGACGTGGCGTTGACGGCCGACACGCCGTTCAACGTCGACCCCGCTAGCCCCGAGGTCGGCATCGGCAAGTGGCGCACGGAGTGGAACGCCGCACAGCTGCGCGCCTTCGACGAGATCGCAGGAGATGTGCGGCGGGATCTCGGCTATGACGACGCCGCGCTGGTACGACGTCCGCTCCGCAGCCGACGACTGCGTTCGTCGTTGCGCGGGCTGCGGCCAAGTCGACCCCCGGCAGCCGCTTCGGTGTCGACGCCGGTGGTCACTGCGCACGAGGTCATGCAGATCACCGTCGACGAGTTCCTCGCAGATGCTGCGAGTGGCCGGCTCCCCGACGGGTTGGCGGACGACGTGTCCGTCAGCTGCACCGGCCCGGACGGCCGCTGGCAGGCGCAAGGTCGCGATGCCGTCGCGCGGCTAGCCGATGCACTGGGCGCAGAGGGTCCCTGGGGTCGGCAGGTCCATGGCACCGAGCAGATCGTCGGCCGGACCGTCGTGGCGACGCTGACGCACGAATCCCCAACCGGCGAGCGATCACATCGCGTCGTCGTGCTCGGATTCGCACCCTCGGGAGCGATTGCACACGTCGGTTACACCCGTCTCGCTGCCTGAATGGCGGCGTGCGGGTCGCCGTACCTGGCGTGGAACGCGGTCTCCCTAGTCGAACGGTGACGCAGCTGGCGCAACGTCGGTGCCTTCCGGTTCTGACCCGCGCCCGGTGGCATGAAGACGCGTTGTGGGCGGGCAGTGAGAGTGAAGCCCGCGGCCTCCACCATCCGCGCCAGGCCCGCGATGTTGGGCTTCCACCACCAGGGCCGGCCGCGGCCGTCCAGCGAGGCGATGGGCCGACGTGGATGCCTGACGCTGAGCGTGAGGTCGATCGCGTCGACGAGCAACAGGGAGCCGCGGCACACACTGCGCACCCGCTCCAATGCGCGAACCGGGTCGCGCAAGTGCAACAACAGACTGCCGACGTAGACCACGTCGAACTCACCCAGCTGCTCTGGCGTGATGTCGTAGACGCTCATGTCGTGGCGCACGACGTGTGATCCCAGGCACCTCGCCGCCAGTTCAAAACCGGCGCCGGCACGTTTGCGCTCGCCGATCTGCTGGACCGTCGCGTCGTTCGCGCCATACGGCCAGTCCCATTGCGCGGGGTCGAGCAGGTCGACGGCGACAACTTCTCTCGCTCCGCGCCGTTCCATCTCGAAGGCCCAGAATCCATCGAAGGTTCCGACGTCAAGACAGCGGGCGCCCGACAGCGATGGCCACGGCAACTGCGGCGCGAGCGGCCGCAGGTCGAACCAGCCGGGCGTGACGACGCCTGGCGCGACCTCCAGCGTGTGGTACCACTGCACCCCCGCGATCGCGCTCGCGAGTTCGGCGGCTGGGTCATCGGGCATGCGGTGGAACGTACCGCGCGCCGCGAGGTCTACACGCTTGCCGCCGTTATCGTGGCGCGCGTGCCTCCGGCGAGGAAACTTCGGCGCCTGCCATGGAAGGCGCGCTATGTCTGGGGTGCGCGCATCGCCTCGAGCTGGCGCCGCTGGTTGGTCCTCGCCACGAACCAGCACGCCGATGTCCGCATTCATCGAAATGTCAGGCTTGGCCCGGGCTTTCGTCTCTACATGCCCGAGGGCGGGACGTTCATCGTTCACGCGGGGTGTGACTTCCGTCGCGACTTCGTGTGCGAGATCTCCGGTGGCGGCAGGGTCGAGATCGGACCGGGTACGACGTTCACGCACGGCGGGCTTATCCAGATCACGACGAGCCTGACGATCGGTGCGCGTGCAGTGTTCGCGCAGTCCAACATGATCGTCGACGGCAACCATCGTTGGCGGGACCCGGATCTGAACCCCATGGACCAGGGCTACGACTACACGCCTATCGACATCGGTCCCGGTGTGCTGTCGTTGGCGAAGGTCACGATCCTCGCGCCGGTCGGGGAGCGCGCATTGATCGGTGCGCACGCACTGGTGATCAAACCGGTGCCGCCGTACACGTTCGTTGCCGGCGTGCCTGCGCGTCCCATCGAGTACTTCGGTCATCCGGAGAACCGGCCGGCAGACCTGGAGATGCCGTGACCGGTGACGTCGCGCGCACGCACTACGCGCACCGCGACGACCCCGACTCACAGACCGCGCCGGCAGAGGTACGACGTGGCCTTTCGGAGTTTCTCGAGCAGTGGCCCGTTGACGGTCAGGTGCTTGACCTCGGGACAGGTGTGGGCGGCAACCTCGAGCAGTTGACGGCGCGACACCGCACGGTCGGTGCGGAGATCTCGCTCGCCGCAGCCCGGCAGGCAAAGCTGCGTGCGCCGGTCGCTGTCGCCGACGGTGCCCGACTGCCGTTTCGTGATGGCACATTCGCGGCGGTCGTCTGCACCGAGGTGCTGGAGCACGTCGACGACCCGCGGCTGGTGTTCGCCGAGATGGCCCGCGTGCTTGCGCCGGGCGGTGTGGCTTACGTGACCACGCCCAACTACGCGAACCTGGCCGGTCTGCACAAGTGGTGGGCCGACCGGCGGTCAGGGCGGCACGACTGGAACCCCTGGGGCGCCCACCACGGTGGCTTTGAGGCCTTCATGACCGGCCGGCGGCTGTGGCGGGCCGCGGCGCCCTCCTTCCGGCTGGAGCGGGTGCGCGGCCTGGACTACGGCCAGGCGCTCACCGGCCGGTTCGCGGCCCTCGACCGGCTGGCCTGGAGTCGGCCCGGCCAGGCCGTGCTGCGCTGGGCGCTGCCGCGGCTCTACCGCGCGGACAGCCGGCGCGCCTGGCACGGGATGCACGTGGAAATGGTGCTGCGCCGCACCTAGCGGAGCGAGGGCCGGACATTAGGGGCATCCAGCAGGATTTCGGATGCGTTCGGCGTAACTTTTTCCTGGCTGAGTCGTACTCCGCAGTAGGAACACACCCACTGAGGCCCTGTCGAGTGAGGAGGGCACGAGGCATGCCCAGGTTCGTCCGTTGGTTGCTCGCGCTGGCGCTTGTCGGGACCAGCGTTGCCGCCGGCACCGCCGTCAATGCGGAGCCGCCGACGCCGACCGCAGCCAGCAACCTGATGCCCATCCAGTGGGAGAACCAGGTGTGGCTCGGCCGAGTCAGCCCGCTGGTGCCAGAGTCGCCGGCACCGAACTACTGGCTGTCCGCCCCGACCACACTGTTCACGGACAGCCAGGGCCGGCTGCACATGCAGGCGCAGAAGATCGGCTCGACGTTCTACTCGGTCGGCATCACCTCGACGAAGAGCGACTACGGCTACGGCACCTACCGCGTCGTCGTCGACACGCCGCTCTTGTCGCTGGACCCGATGGCCGTCGCCGGCATGTACACCTACAACGGCAACTACAAGCCTGGCCGCAACGAGATCGACGCTGAGCTCTCGCGCTGGGGACAGCCCAGCCCGACGTTCAACAACACGCAGTTCGTCGTGCAGCCGTGGCAGGTCAAGAACCACCTGCAGGCGTTCCTGTCGCCGACAAACCGTGCACCGTTGACGTTCCAGTGGACCTGGTCGCCGAAGTCGGTGTCGTTCCGCGCCTATCAGGGTGTCGGAGCAACCGCGAAGCTGTTCAAGTCGTGGACTGAGTCGTCGTTCTCGCCGGTGCCGCTCAACGGCACGACGATGAACTTCAACCTGTGGTTCATGCGCGGCGAGGCGCCATACAACGGCAAGAACCAGGAAGTCATCTTCCGCAGCTTCACCTACACGCCCGCCTAAGGCCGAGCTCCTGCGGTGCGCCGGCCGCGTGCGTAGGCGCGGCCGACGACTGCCCAGTAGTACGCCGCACGGTTGCCGGTCGCGACCCGCAGCCGGCGGCGGGTCAGCTCGATCATGCCGACATCCTGCTCGGCGAGCTGTCGGTCATCGAGCGGGAACTCAGGAGCCGCGCGGCGGATGAGCTCGGCCGACTCGCCGACCTTGCCCATACGTGCGGCGAAGCCGCGCAGCTCCATCGCGCGAGTGTGGAAGCCGCGCGCCGCGGGGTCGTAGACGAGCCGGAAGCCGCGGCTGGCCAGACGGAAGGCGAGCTCGATGTCCTCGAACGCGGGATAGGGGAAGCGTTCGTCGAAGCCATGTTCGCCGAGGAGCAGCTCGCGTCGCATCGAGAGATTGGCCGTGTAGAAGGCGCTGTATGGCGGATCGACGTCGCCGGGCCGCAGCCACGTGTCATAAGCGAACTGCAGCCCGCTCGTGTCGAGCCAGCGCATGAAGGGCGTCACGGTGAGCATCGGATCCCAGTCGATCCGGCCGAGGATGCCGAGCATCGGGTCGTTGGCGTTGCGGTGAAGTGCCACGTGCGTCGAGAGCAGATCCGGTGCGGCGGCGACGTCGTCGTCGAGGAAGAGCACGAGCTCGCCGGTTGCGGTGGCCACGCCGCGGTTGCGCGCGGCGGCGGGACCGGCATTGCGCGGCTGGGTGAGCGCGACGACGTTGCTGACTGCGTCGGCCAGCACATCCGTCGTCGCATCGTTGGATCCGTCGTCGACGACGACGACCTCGAATCGCGCGGGGTCGAGGTCCTGGTCGGCAAGCGAGGCGAGACAACGGCGCAGCAGCGCGGGTCGCTTGTAGGTCGGGATGACGACGCTCAGCTCCACGGTCATCGCCGGGCCGCCTTTGCATAGACCTGCTGATGCAGCGGGCCGATCGTCTCGGTCCAGTCCCAGCGCCGCGCATGATCGTGGCAGCGGCGCGGCGTTGCGGGGTTGGCGGCGAGCTCGATGACCGCGCAGATGGCCTCGGCGAGGGCGCGTGGGTCGCGCGGCTCGGCGAGCCGGCCGATCTGCTCGTCGGTGACGATCTCGGTCGGACCACCGGTGGCGCTCGCCACGACCGGCGTGCCGGTGGCGAGCGACTCGACGAGCACCAGTCCGAAAGCCTCATCGACACTGGGCAGCACGGTCACGGTCGCGCCGGCGTAGCGGCGCGGAAGCTCGGCCAGCTCACCCGCCCCCACGTCGTCGGTGGCCGCCTGGACACGCTCGCGCGCGGTTGCAGGAAGCGCTGCGAACGCCGATCCGGTGCCGCCACCACCGGCGAGGATCAGCCGCGCGTCGGGATGCCGGCCGAGAACCACGGGCATGGCGGCGAGCAGCACGTCGAGATGCTTGCGCGGGTCGCCGGCGTCAGCGGGGAAGAGTACGCGAGGCGGGCGGGTGCGCGGTTCGTCGCGCAACGGGAACTCGGCGATCCGGATGCCGGGCGAGACCACCCGGGGTCGCACACCGGTGAGCACTTCGACGTTGTCGGCGGCGGATTCGCTGAGCGCGAGTGGCGCGGTCACCCGACGAACGGTCGAGCTGAACAACTGCGCGTCATGCTTGCGATGGCGCAGTGATTCGGCGGTCGGATGGCCGAGCACGGTGTAGACGGTGCGCTGGTTGGTCATCACCCCGGCAAGCGCCGCGGTCGGCGTCAGCGCGTGGACGACGTCATACCGGGTGCGCGCGAGCCAACCAAGTGCGGACAGTCCGAACGTGTCCGTTGGAGTGAGTCCGCCGATGCGCAGCTGCCGGAAGTGACGCAAGCGCACGATGCGGCCGTCGTCGGTGCGTTGCTTGCCGGGTCGACCACCGACGACGAGGTCGACGGCGACGCCCGTGGAGGTCAGGTATGACGCCAGGTCGTGCAGGTAGCGTTCGCCGCCGCGACGGACGTTGGGCCAGCTGTACGGATGGACAAGTGCGACGCGGTTCACTGTCACGACGGTGCGAGGGCGAACGGCGTGCGTCCGCCCGCGATCTCGGTGCGGTACCAGTCGATGGTGGTGGCGAGTCCGTCTTCGAGCGAGGTGTTCGCGACATATCCGACGCGCTCGTTGGCCTTGCTCGGATCGCAGCGCATTTCCCAGATCTCCGTCGGACGTGCCGGCAGTGCGCCGAACTCTGCCTCGACCGGATTACCCATGACCTGCAGGATCGTCGTGGTGAGGTCGTGGATTGACACGTCGACGCCACAGCCGAGGTTGAACAGCTCACCGTCGATGCCCGGTGTTGTCGCGAGCTGGAGAAATCCTTCGGCGAGGTCGCCGACGTAGTTGAACTCGCGCGTTTGCCGGCCTTGGGTCATTTTCAGTCGCTCACCGCGCAGTGCCCGCGTGATGATCTCAGGAATCACCCGGTCCGGACTTTGCGCCGGACCGTAGGCATTGAACGGTCGCACGCGCACGATCGGCCAGTTGCGCGCGTCGGCGAACAGCCGGCAGTACTCCTCGGCGGCGTACTTGCTGACCGAGTATGGCGAAATCGGATGCGGCAGGTCGCTTTCGCGGAACGGCACGTTGATGTCGCCATAGATCTCGCTGGTGCCGGTGTTGATGAAGCGCTTGTAGCCGTGCGGCGCTAGTGCCATGAGCAGGTTGACAGTGCCTTGCACGTTGACCTGCACGCATTCGTCCACGCGTTGCCAAGACTTGCCGACATGCGTATATGCGCCGAGGTGGAAGACGTAGTCAGGTCGTACGGCGGCCGCGATGTCCTCGAGCGCGCCGCGGTCCGTGAGGCTGCCTTCGTGCAACGTGATGCGTTCACGCACATCGACGAGTCGCGTCGGATAGATCGACGACACGACGCTCGTGAGCGCATGCACCTGCGCGTCGGCATCAAGGAGACGACGGACCAGGTGCGAGCCGATGAAGCCGGACGCCCCGGTGACGAGCACGCGGGCATCGGCTAGTGCGTCGGCACCTGTAGCCACGGATGTCCTTCTTTCTCAGCCAGTGCGTTGAGTTCAACGACTTCCTTGTGCGTGTCCATCGAGCGCCAGAAACCTTCGTGACGATAGACGTAGAGCTCGCCGTTCGCGGCTAATGCCGGCAGCACGTCTTGTTCCAGGCTCGTCCCCGGCGTCGCGGTGATCGTTGCGGCCTCGAGAACGAAGAAGCCTGCGTTGATCCAGTGATCGCGAAGCGTCGGCTTCTCCTTGAACGCAGTGACGCAACCTGCCGCGTCGGTGTCGATGGTTCCGTATTGCGACGGCAGCGGTACGACGGTGACCGTCGCTTGATGCCTGTGGCTTCGGTGCGCCTCGATGGATGCGCCGACGTCGATGTTGCCGAGTCCGTCGCCGTACGTCGCGAGGAACGTGCCATCGAGTCGCTCAGCACAGGCGCGGACACGGTCGCCGGTGCCGGCATCGTTGCCGGTGTCGAGGCAGTCGACGGTCCAGCCGTCGGTCAGGGTGCCGGCCCAGTCGGCGATGACGTCGCCCTTGTAGCCGGTCGCCAGCAGGAAGTCAGTGAACCCCTGCCGTGCGTAGATCTCCATCACGTGGTGGAGGACCGGCCGACCACCGATCTCGAGCATCGGCTTAGGGACTTCTGCTGTGGCCGGCCACGCACGTGTGCCGCGGCCGCCGCACAGGATGACCGCACGCACGCCTGAGCAGCCTAGGGCGCCGGTCGGGGGCGCGATGCTCCGCAGCACCCACAGCAGCGAAATTTGTTGTGGATAAAGGGAAATCCCGTGTTCCGACGCTTGACATGTCGGACATGCCGGGTAAGATCGAACGTATGTTCGAGCAAGGTAGTGAGCGGTGGGTGGTAGATATCGCCAGCCCGCCTCGTTGGCTCGAGAACGCCGGTTTGGCCGGCGCCGGACACCACCGGTCGGTGCAGGAGTTGATCGTCAGCCCAGCGGAGGTGATCGCGCGG
>Ga0207707_10000267_pt1 | contig 56162 bp, 45 predicted proteins | sample KBSC83BmetaG_FD_184336 | JGI IMG/M metagenome (GOLD analysis project Ga0207707, IMG submission 184336) | Corn rhizosphere microbial communities from Kellogg Biological Station, Michigan, USA - KBS C8-3B metaG (SPAdes) (version 2) | ecosystem: Host-associated > Plants > Roots > Rhizosphere ... | reverse complement strand
GGCTGCCCGAGGTGATCGACTATCACCGGCGCGTTGCGGAAGCGGAATGAGGCGGGCTAGCCTGCGCCTGCCGTGCTGTTTGCAGCAGAGGACGTACTTCATGCAAGGGCCCGATTGGCGGATCGCTCGAGTGACCCTGGCCGCCGCAGCCGCGCTGGCCCTCTTCGCGGGCTGTGCCACCGGCCCTTCCGCGACTACGGCGTACCGGGGCACGCCCGCAGATTTCATGCAGATCTCCCAGCTTTTCGCCAAGTACAGCTACGACATCAACATCGACGATGGCGATGCGTGGGCGGCCAACTTCACCCCCGATGGGGTGTTTCAGGATCCTTCGTGGTGCGCGATCGGCCGCCGCGCCCTCAGCGACATCCCGGGGCACCACCCCGATCCCGGACGAGAGTTGCAGCACTTCCATTTCTCGGTCCCCGGGGTCATCACCTACGTCGACAGGAATCACGCGACCGTGCACAGCACGGTATGGCTCATGGGCGAGACCGGGGCGGACAAGAAAGGCGGAGTGACGCTCACCGGTACGTATGACGACAAGCTGACCCGGGTCGCAGGGCAATGGAAGTTCGCCTACCGCTTCGTGCAGCGTCCGAACAAGACTCCGCCGGTTCCCTGCGCGCCGCAGGCCGCCAACGGGTTCAAGTTCTCCGAGTGGCCCTGAGCGGCAGACCCAGTCCTGCGAACGCCGCAGGCACCGGCAGGAACGCGGCGGTTGCCGTGCTCATTCGGCCGCGCGCATCTCCACGTTGTGCGCTTCGGGGCCGCCCAGAAGGAACAGAGTGATCGCCAGGCTCGCGGCAATGGCGACGGAAGCCAGCGCCAGACTGTAGCTGCCGGTTCTCTCGGCGATCCAGGCCTGCAGCGTGAGATTGCTGGACGCGACCAGATTGCCGAGCTGGTAGACGGTGCCGGGAAAGGTGCCGCGCGCGCCGGCGGGCGAAAGCTCGTTCAGGTGCACCGGGATGATGCTCCAGCAACCCTGCACGAACAGGTTGATGAGGAACGCGCCGAGCGCCAGCAGGCCGAGTGTCGGCGAATAGGCCCAGAGCCAGACCGTAGAGAGCGCGAGCAGCGCGGCGGCGATCATCGTTCGGCGCCGGCCGAAGCGCTGCGAAAGGCTGCCGAACAGGAAAGAGCCGATCACCGCGCCGATGTTGTACGCGATGGCGATGCCGCTCACGACCGCCGGGCCGAGCCGGTGCTTCTCCTGGAGGAAAGTCGGATAGAAGTCCTGAGTCCCGTGGCTGAAAAAGTTCATGGCCGTCATCAGCAAGATGGCATACAGCGTCAGCTTCCAGTGACGCCTCAGGATCGCAAAGGTCGAGGACGCCCTTGGGTGCGCGCGATCGAATACGGGGGATTCCGGCACCTTCGCACGGACGTATGGAATCAGGAGCAGGGCGGGCAGCAGTCCCACCATGAACATGCCACGCCAGCCGACATGGACGTAGAACAGCCCGAAGACGATCGAGGCGAGCAGATAGCCGGTCGCATAGCCGGACTGGAGCAGCCCGGAGACGATGCCGCGCGATTCGGGCCGGATGCTTTCCATCGCCAGCGACGAGCCGATCCCCCACACCCCGCCCATGCCGATGCCGAAGGCGGTGCGGACCAGCAGGAAGACCGTCAGATTGGGGGCGAATGCCGTGGAGAAGCTCAGAAGGGAATAGACCGCGATGTTGATCATCAGGATCGGCCGGCGCCCGTAGGCATCCGCCAGTCGACCGAACAGGAAGGCGCCCAACGGCCTCGCCGCGAGCGTCAGGGTCACCGCGAGCGCGACGCCCCCGATGTTGGTGTTGAACTCGGCGGCGACATCCTTGAGGACGAACACCAGCAGGAAGAAATCCAGCGCATCGAGTGTCCAGCCCAGGTAGCTCGCCGCCACGGCATGCTTCTGGCTCGCAGTCCAACCCTTCAGAGCTTCGATCATCGCGAGTGCCCCCCGGCGTCGGCGTCGCGCTCGGGCCTACTCCGCGAACGGGACGAGGCGAGCGTAAGACTTGTCTATGTGATAGCGCATCGCGGCTTCCGCCTCGCCGGGACTGCGCCGCTTGAGCGCATCGATGAGCCGCGCATGCTCGGCGAAGGCCTCTGTCGTGACCTCGCTGTGAAAGCGCAGGCGGAAGATATGGAGGTGTGTGTGCATCCGCGACAATGCGTCTTCGATCAATCGATTCTTGCTGCCGCGCGCGATCCTCGCATGCAGCTCGGAATCATCGTCTGCGAATTTGCCGTAGGTGGCGCGGGTCTCGCTCTCGGCCGGCTCCATTCGCCTCGCCAGCTCGCACACCTCCTCGAGCTCCTGGGCGTCCATGCGCTCGGCCGCACATCTGGCGGCATAGGGCTCCAGCAACAGCCGCATCTCGTAGAGTTGCTCGAATTCCTTGCGAGTGAGCTTGGGCGCGGTGCAGTAGCCGACGAATTGCTTCTTGGTCACCAGGCCCAGGGCCTCGAGCATGCTCAGCGCCTCGCGGATCGGCGTCTGCGACACACCGAGCTCCCTCACCAGATTGCCGATCGGAATGCGCGTATCGGGCGGGATCCTCAGTGCCATGATGTCAGCGCGGATGATCTCGAAAACCTCTTCGACGAAACCCTGGGTTCGCTTTATCCGCTTGCGCGCGCCGTCAGGTGAGTTTTCGATAGGGTCGGCCATCGGGCGGATAATATACGATATCAGGGCTTGGCCGGCTCGCGAGGAGGACCCGTAATGGACCGCGGAGCATCGGCCGGCACACTGCCCGCCGGCCAACTGTTCGGGCCATAGTGCGGCAGGGGTCGGCCGTACTCGAACGCGCCCAGATCGGGCGCACGGCCGGTGAAGCCGTCGGTGATGGTAGGCAACACCACTCCCTTGTCGATCGCGGCCGAGCCGCGCGCCAGAGTGAAATCGTAGTCCTCCGGTTTGCTGAGGTGCTGCGGATCCTCCGGATCCGGCGGGCTCACCTTGCGGAAGACTTTGTAGTCGACCAGCACACTATGCCTGTCCTGGCCGCTCGCCTTGGCGTACTGCGCGAGCGTCGCGAACGGCCGCTTGAGCACCGGTCGCGTGAAATCCGCGGGCTGGGCGAGGTCGGGCGAATTCCAGCCGAAGTTGTCGGCGACGCCCGGGTTCGGCCGGAAGCCGTTGTAGTCGGAGCTGGAATAGTTGGTGGAGGTGGAGAAGTTGAATATCGGCTCCTTCCAGTTGTCCCCTAGAACCAAGTTGTTGCGGAAGTGGACATTGGCGGCCGGGCCCATCAGCAGACCCTCGCCGATGAAGGTGTTCTGATAGATCAGCAACCCGGTGGGCGTGTCGATCAGCTTCAACGGTCCGCCGGAAGTGCCGCTGAAGGTGAGATTGCGGTAGAAATACAGCGGCCCGCCGAAGATCGGCTGGGCGCTCAGGGCGCCGCCGGCCGAATTGACGCAGCGGTTGTCGAAGACGCGGATGTTCTGCCCGCCGCCATCGGCCTCGATGCAATTGTCGGCGACGTTGTAGATGTCGTTGTCGTAGAAATCGATGGCGCTGGGATTCCTGTCGGGGTCGCTGCTGGGCGTGCCGTAGGTGGAGATGTCGATGCCGTCATGCCAGTTGGCGACATAGTTGTAGGCCACCACGTGGCCCTGGCCGTACACCTTGACGGCGTATTCCGAGGTGATGGGGGCGGGATAGCCCGGAAACTTCGACCACACCTGCGGCCGGTAGTACCAGGCCAGCAGGCGGGTGGGATCGTGGCGGCCGATGAACACATTGTCCGCGATGTAGAAATCCTTCGACCCGGCCCACTCGTCCTGCACCACCCGACCGACATTCTCGGCGCGCGAATGCACCAGCGTGAAGCCGCTCGAGCCGGCAATGCTCTTCCATCCCAGCAGGAATGCGACCGAGGTGTTGCGCACCGTGATGCCGTCGAAGTAATTGTAGTTCGCGGCCATCAGGTTGAAGAGGTTGAAATTGCCGTCGCCGTCGAAGATCACCTCGCCGTCGCCGGCGGATTTGATGACGATCGGCTTGTCGGGCGTACCGCTGGCGGTGAGGAAATAGGTCCCGTCGAAGGGCGTGCCGTAGGCGGCCGCGTTGGGATCGAAGCCGGAATAGTCGTAGCGCGCGTCCTTGTAGACCCCGGCATGCATGAGGATGGTATCCCCAGGCTGCACTCGAGGCGGATAGGCGATGGAGTGGTCGGACTCGTCGGCGCCGAGATAGTAGGCGCCCATCAGGCTGTAGAACGCCGGCTCCTGCACGGGGCCTTTGTAACCGGCCGGATAGACATGGTACACGTGGCCGCCGGCGGCGGGAGCCGGTGCCCTGCGCGTATGAACCGTGACGCTCTGCTCGGCGGTCCCGTTGACACCGTCCGGATCGCTGAGCACGAAGCGGCATTCATAATCGGTGTTCGGCTCGAGATTGAGAATGCTGCCGGCAAACATGTTGGGCGCGGTGTAGTTGTATATGGTGGTGGCACGCGCCCCATAGCGGCTGGGCCCCGGAGGGTAACCGGTGACGCGCTCGCCGCCGATGCGCAGCATCGGCAGAGCTGGCTGCCATTTGCTCTCGCCGCGCTTGCGATAGGACACCGCGACGGAGGCATTGCGGTTGTCGTCCCCGGCGATGCGCCACTCGAAGCCCAGCGATAACAGCGTCGGCCGTTCCACCGTGAGAGAACGCGCCGTCACGGCATTTTCTGCCTCAGCCAGTACGGGCGCTCCCATGGACAACAGCAGCACCAGCGGCAGGACACCGACGGCCAACGATTTGCTCACCGTGTCAAGCTCCTCTTTCGAACACATGCATCGTCCTCGCCGCAGGCGGCTCGTGCCGGCCGCTGCGGTGCGTTTGCGCCTACATCGTAAACCGGAATCCCAATCTGAACGTCCGCCCCAACACGTCATACAGCTGCGGATTGGTCTGCTCGGAGAAATAGGGCACGAGGCCGGCATAGGCCTCGGGCACGACCGGCGGAGCCCGGTTGAGCACGTTCTGGACGTTCAGGAACACCTGGAAGTCCGTCTTGCCCGCCCCCGGTAGATCGTAGGTGATGGAGCTGTCCAGATAGAACGCTCCGGGCTGAGAAGCGTTGTCGACCGTCGGATTCGTGAGCTGTTGCGCCGCGGTGCGGGTCGGGCAGTTGCTCGCGCACACGAAGTAGGTCGGATCCAGGACTCCCGAGCTGATCATTCGTCCGGTGAACGAGACCGTGAACGGCTGGTTGGAGTAAGCCACCGTCAAATGATGGTTCCAGCGCGGCACGGTGGCGCCGACGACATCGACCGGCGGGGTTACGCGGTTGTCCGTGACGTTCTTGATGTAGTGCGTGCTCAGGTAGCGCAGGTCGATGTTCCCGAAGCTGCCGAGGTCGAAGCGGTAGCTGCCCTCGAAGTCTATGCCGCTTGCCTTCTGCGAGGCCAGATTGACGGGCGAGTTGACGATCGTGTAGCTCGCAGGGACGGCCGAGAGTGTCGCCGGATTGGGCGTGATGAACGTGCAGAACTGTGAGAGCCCCTGGTAGCACAGATCGAAGGTCTGCTGGGACTGGATGGTGCCGATCGCCTGGTCGATATTGATCTGCCAGTAGTCGACCGAGGCGTTGAACCTGGGCAGGAACGTCGGCTGCAGCACCACGCCGACACCGGTGCTCGTGGCCTTTTCCGGCTGCAGGTTGAGATTGCCGGCCTGCACGATGCGATACAGAACCGACTGCCTGCCGCGAAAATCATCGAGTATCTGGCCAGTGCCGCCGGCGCCGGTCTGGAACAGCTCACTCAGATTGGGCGCACGGATGTCCCGGGAGCGGTTCGCTCGGAAGCGAATGTCCGGGGTGACATCCCAGGTCGCGCCGACTTTCCAGGTAGTGACGTAGCCCGAGGTCGAATAGTCCGTGGCCCGCGCCGCTGCATCCACGTCGAGGTTCTTCACCAGGAAGATGTCCTTGGCGACCGGCACGACGGTCTCGAGAGAGCCTTCCGTGACCGTGTAGCTGCCGCTGATCGGCGCGTAGTTGGCTGCAAACCACTGCCCGGAAAGGGCATCCGCCGAACCGCTGACGGCTTCGCGCCGGTGCTGAACACCAGCCGCGACGGACACCGGTCCCGCCCAATCGGAGAACGGTTCGCCGGACATCTGCGCCGAATAGACATCCTGCGTGAGGCCCAGGAGCTGAGTCGGCACCGAGGGCTCGATATAGTTGATGGCCGCCTGGCCATTCACGCCGGTTCCGAACAGATCGTAAGGCACACAGCCGTTCGTCGGAGCGGTGAGCGTCGAGCGGCACACGATCGCGCCGGTCGTGGGGTCGCGCACGGCGTCGATGGCGAGCATGTATCTCGCTCGGTTGCTCACGCCGTAGGCGCGGAAGTCGCCATCCGTCTCGCCCCTTTGAAGATAAGCGCTCCAGGTCCACCCGGACCCCAAGCCGTCGAACTTGCCGCTGGCCCCCACCACATAGCGCTTGGTGGTGCGATACGTGTTGTTGTTCCAGTCGGGGAGGTCGCCGTTCAGGGTGCCCAAGTTGAACTGGGTGATGCCGAGCGTGTTCAGCTGCGCGGCCACCGAGGCGGGAATGAAGGCGTTGTCGGATTTGACGGCCAAGTTGCCGAAATAGAAATTCGGCTCGTTGTAGCCGATCGAATGCGTTCCCGCCCAGCTGAACTGGCCGAAGATGTTGATGTTGTCGGTCACATCGTAGCTGAGGCGCGTGAAGATGCGCTGGCTCTTGATCTCGGGAGTCAGCGATTGGATGGTGTTGGATGGGTTCGAGGCCCAATCTCCGCCGGAGGTGTAGGGGTTCGAAACGATCGAGCCGAGATGGAACAGGGTGGGCGTGCCGCCCGGGCCAAACGTCGTGTTGGCCAACGGCGTATTCGTGATGATGCCGCCCCAGGTCGCCGTGTAGAGCGAGGCCTGGTTGACGCGGATGTACTGCGGCTGGCCGTTTTGATTGGTCTTCGAGAAAGCCGGGTTGACGATGATCGCCGCGCCGCCGTTGTTCCAGTTGCGCGGCACGCCGCGGATGCCGTAATCATCCGTGGCCTCGCCGCTGACGATGAAGTGGCCGCGATCGCCGGCGAACCCGAAACCCTCCGTGAGACCCACTTTCCAGTTCGGATCGTCGCCATAGGTGGTGACACCGCCGGACACGCTGACCTTCGTGCCGGTGAATTTCTTGTCGAGCACGAAGTTGACCACGCCGGTCAACGCATCGGACCCGTAGACGGCGGAGGCGCCGCCGGTGACGACGTCGACCCGGCTGACGAGATCCTGCGGAATATTGTTGATGTCGACCAGGCCGGTGGTGGTGGAGCCGACCGAGCGCTGACCGTCGATCAGCACCAGGGTTCGCGAGGACCCCAGGCTGCGCAGATTGAGCGTGTTGAGACCTGCCAGGCCGTTGCTGCTCTGGTGATACTGGTTGGTCGGCGTCTGGCTGTTTTGAAATACGGGGGTCGTATTGAGGTAGTCCGCGATGTTGTTGGTCGCGGACGTCTGCAGTTGATCCTGGCCGATCACCGTGAGCGGAGTCGGCGCCGAAAAGCCGTTGCGCACGATGTTGGTGCCGGTGATCACGACCTCGGCCGGCTGCTCCTGCGAGGCATTCGCGTCCTGCGTGGCAGGGGCCTGCTGCGGGGCCGTGGCCTGCGGGGAGGCCGCGGGTGCCTGGGCAAAGGCGCACGGGGAAATGCCGGCCGCTGACAGGGCGGCGAGGGCTGTGGGCCGAAGAACGTGGGCGCGGAAATTGAATCGCCGGTCAGCGCTGCAGATGTCCGAGATCATCGCCTGCTTCTCCTGCTCATTTTTCGTTGGCTGTTTCGAACGGGGACTGCCCCCGTGGGTGAGGAGTCATCGACACAAGAGGTCTCACCTCGCCCGTCCTATTTCATATATCCTATATTCATGATGCGTTCTACTGTCAAGCTGCGTCGTGGCCGGCCAGCGCCGTCTTTCCAGTCCTGATGTCGTCTTGGCATCGGCCAGTGGCGACTTTTTGTGGTTGAATAGTCGAAAGGGACCGTTTCCACTCAGCTCGCTTGCGATGCTGGCTTTTTCATATATCGTATATTTTTATGAAGGAAGATGCGCGAACGGTCGGCCAGACGCTGCGGGCGGTGCTCATCGCGTACGGGGTGCCGGAGCCGTTTGCCCGGGTGCAGGCCGATCTGCTTCTGGAGGCGCAGATGCGGGGCTTTGCCTCCCACGGATTGCTGCGGTTACCCCGCATCATCGAACGGATCGTCAATGGGGTTACCTCGCCGACCTCCAGCGGCGCGCATGAGTGGGTCGGCCATTCCTTTCTGCGCGTCGACGGCGAGCGCGGGCTCGGACCCGTCGTGGCGCTCAGCGCGCTGGGTGCGCTCAAAGAGCGGGCCCGCCGCTCGGGTATCGCACTCGGAGCCATTCGCAACAGCAATCACATCGGCATGCTGGCCTGGTACGGCGACTCCATCGCCCGCGAAGGCCTGATCCTGATCGCCGTGACGACGAGCGAGGCCCTGGTTCATCCGTGGGGCGGCAAGCGCGCGCTGATCGGCACCAATCCGCTCTGCATCGCCGTCCCCGCGGACCCCGAGCCGCTGGTGCTGGACATGGCGACGAGCCTCGTGGCGATGGGCAGGATCCACGATCACGCCAATCGCGGAGAGGCGATTCCGGCAGGCTGGGCGCTGGATGCGCAAGGCCGCGCCACCACCGACGCCAGCGCCGCGAAAGCCGGTGCCATCGCTCCCTTCGGCGGTGCCAAAGGCTACGCGCTCGGCCTCGCCCTCGAGCTGCTGGTCACCAGCCTTGCGGGTTCGGCCATCGGCACGGCCGTCCACGGCACACTCGATTCCGACAGCATCTGCAACAAGGGCGATCTGTTCATCGTCATCTCGCCTCGCGAAAGCGCGTCGGTGACGGCAGCCATCCACGCCTATCTCGATGAGATCCGCGCCAGCGCGGCTCCGGACACGGGCCAACCCGTCAGCGTTCCCGGCGACCGCTCGCGCGAAGCGCGAGCGCGGAGCATTGCCGAAGGCGTGGAGGTGGACGACACACTCTGGTGCCAGATCCTGGCTCTAATACCTCCTTCCTTCGATCGCAAAGTGAGCAGTTCATGAGTCTCTTCGGTCTTTTGCGGCTTCCCGCCTCGATCGTCTTCGGCTCGGGGCAGCGCGCCGCCCTCGCAGCAACGGCGGCGAAGTTGGGATCGCGAGCGCTGGTGTGCACGGATGCGCGGCTCGGCCGCGAGCCGATGTTCCACGCCCTGCTGGCCGATCTGGCCAAGGCCGGCATTACGGCAAGGGTTTTCGACCGCACGCAGCCCGATGTTCCCCTGGCGAGCCTCGAGGATTGCCTGACGGAAGTTGCGGGCTTCAAGCCGGAGGTCGTCATCGGAATCGGCGGCGGTAGCTGCATGGATCTCGCCAAGACGATCGCACTGCTCGTCACACACGGCGGCCGTCCCGAGAGCTATTACGGCGAGAACAAGGTGCCGGGGCCGCTGATCCCGGTGATCGCGCTTCCGACCACCGCGGGCACCGGGTCCGAGGTGACACCGGTCGCCGTGGTAAGCGATCACGCGCGCCAATCGAAGGTGGGTATCTCGAGCCCCCACCTCATACCCAAGGTCGCGATCTGCGATCCGGAGCTCACCGTCAGCTGCCCACCCGCGATCACGGCTGCTTCGGGGGCCGATGCCCTCACGCATGCAATCGAGTCCTTCACAGCCGCCGCGCGCGTCCCGACAGCGCCGCTCTCGATCGACAATGTGTTCGTCGGCAAGAACGTGTTGTCGGACCAGTTCGCCCTGCTTGCAATCACTCAAGCCTGGAGCAGCTTGCATCGCGCCTATGTGGACGGAACGGATCTGGAGGCACGCGAGCGCATGATGCTCGCCGCCCTCGCCGCTGGCTGCGCGTTCGGCACAGCGGGCACGGCGGCCGCACACGCCATCCAATATCCGGTCGGCAACGACACCCACACCGCACATGGCGCCGGGGTCGCGCTGCTGCTCCCCTACGTCATGGAGTACAACCGACTCGAGTGCGCCACCTCCTATGCCACCATCGCTCGCGCGGTGGGCCTCGACGCTGCGGGCAAAACCGACGAGCAGCTCTCCTTCGAGGTGATCGACGCCATCGCCGCCCTGCTCGCCTCGATAGGCATCCCACGCACCCTCGAGGAGCTGGGCCTGGCCAAGGACCGGCAGGACTGGACGGCGGAGAACGCCATCGGAATCACCCGCCTCATCAACAACAACCCGCGCAAGATCGATCTTGCCGCCATGCGCCGCATCACCCGTGCCGCCTTCTGCGGCGATCGCCTGTCGTTGCGCGCCTGACGCCGGACGCCTGCATGAACAACGCCTTCACCCTCCCCGCCCACCTCGGTCACAACGCTCCGTCGATCCCGACCGACCTGCTGATCGGCGACCGCTGGAGCGAAGCTGCCGGCGGGCAGCGCTTCGACGTCGAGGATCCCTCGACCGGCCGGTCGCTGACTTCGGTCGCGGATGGCACGGTGGAGGATGGCATCGCCGCCGTGTCGATGGCCCATGCAGCCGCCGGCAACTGGGCCAGCACGCCGGCGCGTGTCCGCTCGGAGATCCTCCGCAAATGCTACGAGCGGATCGTCGCCAACGCGCAGTGGCTGGCCAGTCTCATCTCACTCGAGAACGGCAAGACACTGGCGGACGCGCGCTCGGAGGTGCTCTACGCCGCCGAGTTCTTCCGTTGGTACGCGGAAGAGGCGCCGCGGGTGCTGGGCGAATTCGCGACCGCACCGAGCGGAGCCAACCACATCGTCGTTCGCTATCAGCCAATCGGAATCGCGCTGCTGGTTACGCCGTGGAACTTCCCGGCGGCCATGGCGACCCGCAAGATCGCGCCCGCCCTCGCGGCAGGCTGTACGGTCATCCTCAAGCCCGCCGCAGAAACTCCGCTGACCGCGCTGGCAGTGGCCCAGATCATGCGCGAGGCGGGAGTCCCGGCCGGCGTCCTCAACATCGTCACCACCTCCGCCGCCGGGCCGGTCTGCGATGCCATCCTGCACGATCCTCGCGTGCGCAAGGTGTCCTTTACCGGGTCCACGCCGGTGGGTCGGATCCTGCTGCGCGAGGCCGCGGACCAGGTGCTTTCCAGCTCGATGGAGCTGGGCGGCAACGCTCCCTTCCTCGTGTTCGACGATGCCGACATCCCGCAGGCCCTCGACGGCGCGATGATCGCGAAGATGCGCAACGGCGGCGAGGCCTGCACCGCCGCCAACCGCTTCTACGTTCAGCGCAGGGTGTATGACACATTCGCAGCGGGAATCGTGGAGCGAATGGGCCAGATCAAGGTCGGCGCCGGCTACGACCTCGACTCGATGCTGGGCCCCATGATCAACCGGCGCGCCGTCGAGAAGATCCACGCTCTGGTTGAGGACGCGGTCTCCAAGGGCGCGGAACGGCTGCTCGGCGGCCGGCGGCTCGATCGACCCGGTCACTACTATCCGCCCACGGTCCTGGGCCACATCCCCGCGGACGCACAACTCCTCAGGGAAGAGATCTTCGGGCCGGTTGTGGCGCTGCAACCTTTCGCAACCGATGCCGAGGCGATCGCCAACGCCAACAACACCGAGCTCGGCCTGGCCGCGTACGTCTACACCAGGGATCTGCAGCGCGGCTTCCGGGTCTGCGAGCAGATCGAAACGGGCATGATCGGCCTCAACCGCGGCATGGTCTCCGATCCGGCCGCGCCGTTCGGGGGCATGAAGCAAAGCGGGCTCGGCCGCGAAGGCTCGCACCACGGGCTCATCGAGTTTTGTGAAGCGAAGTATGTCGCCGTGAGCTGGTGAGGAATCGAATCAGCGGGCGGCGGTGCAGCTATCGCGATCGAGGCTGATCGTTCCTATGGGCTTGCCGTCGCTTCCGCGATACTCCAGGACCACGACGACACCCTGATCGATGAGCGGGCGCAGCTCCGAATTGCCGCAGCTGGCCTCCTTGATCGCCGGAGTGAGCTTCGTCTGGAATATCGTGCTGTCGACGCCCTGCGCCTTGGAGTTCACCAGCGTGTACCGGGAAGTCAGTTTCAAACCTGGCCCGGCCTGCGCTCCATCCAGTCGGGTATTTTCGTCGACGTCAGCGGGGGCCGCCTGGTTGGCCTGCCCGGCGATCTGCGCGAGCTTTCTCATTACCTGGAGCGAATCGCGGGGCGACAAGCCACCAGGCTTGCCCGTTTGAGGCTGTTTCGCACCGCAGGCCGCCAGCGCTGCGAGCACGATTCCCAGGCACGCCGACTGCTTTGTGTACTGCACGCGAGCTCCTCCTCGATCACTGGCTTCAAGGGTCGGCTCGGACCCTTGGCGACTATTGAGCAAGCTCGGCGCAAGTGCTTGATTTGGCGCGCTCGAAAGCGCCCCCCGGGGGCGAGCGGGTCGCCGGGACCGGCATGCTGGCTGATCGCTTTTCCGCTTGATATCCTGCGCCAAGTGCAACCACTGCCTCTCTGCCGATATTAGCGCCTCAGCGTTGAGCCAGCTCAGCTCAAGCCGTCGATTACCCGCAGATCGGCGGCGGAATCCACATAACGCAAGCCCGCCTTCTCCAGCGGCGCGCGCAAGTTATACAGATCGAGACTGAGCTCGCCGGCTGCAAGGCGTATGCGCTTTTCCTCTTCGCTCACCACCCGCGCACGACCGGCCTGCAGGACCTCACCCGCGTGGGTGCGCGGAACGATCACGACTCCATCGTCGTCGGCGACAACCACATCGCCTGGATTCACCAGCATGCCTGCGCACACCACTGGCACGTTCACCGCACCCACGGTAGCCTTCACCGTGCCTTGCGCCGACACCGCCTTGCTCCAGACTGGAAACTTCATCTCGGTGAGATCACGCACGTCGCGACAGCCGGCGTCGATCACGAGACCCACCGCGCCGCGGGCACGGAAAGAGGTCGCCAGGAGATCGCCGAAGTATCCGTCGGTCGATGGACCGCTGATGGCCGCGACGACGATGTCCCCCGGTTTCACCAGTTCGGCCGCAACGTGCAGCATCCAGTTGTCTCCCGGATGAAGCAGCACGGTGACCGCACTCGCGCCGAGCCGAGCGCCGGGATAGATCGGCCGCATGTACGCCTGCAGCAGGCCGGTGCGGCCCTGAGCCTCGTGGACCGTCGCGACTCCGAGCTCACCGAGCGCACGGACCGTGGTTGCGTCGGCCCGGTCGATGTTTCTGACTGCAACATTTCTCATCATCAGCGTGCTCCGATTCGTGCCCTATGCTCAAAATCCAGTGGCCAGACGTTTTGGCGTGCGCCAGTGGCATTTTTACGGGTACGGTGGCATTTTCACGCACCCATTTCGACCCCATTTTTCGGGCCACGACCCTGACTCCCCTCACCCAGTAGATGGTGTGACAAGATGACCAAGACCGCGAAAGATCCAACCGCCAGCACCGTGACCCAGGGAGAGCAGATACTCAAAAAGCTGCTGCTGACGCGCTTCAGCATGCGCCAGCTGGTCGCCTACATCGCCGTCTACGACTATCGCAACATTCAGGCTGCCGCGCACGATCTGTATCTGGACCATTCGACGGTGTCCAAGAGCATCTCCGAGATCGAGGCCGCCCTGAACATGCAGCTCTTCGTCCGGCATACGCGCGGCGTCACACCGACAGCCGCCGCGGATGTTTTCTACCGGCACTCCAAGCAGATCGCCAATCAGTGCACCCGTACCGCGGCCGAGCTGTCACGCATCGCGACCGGCGCGGCCATCCACGTCGTGATCGGCTGCGTATCCTACCTCGATACGCTCGCCATCAAGGCCGTCTCACACTTCAAGTTGAAGCATGACAACCAGCTGGTCGTCCGACTGCTGTTCGGACATACCGGCGATCTGCACAGGCGCCTCAAGCTCGACGAAATCGACCTGGTGATCTGCCGCCTGGGCACGCACGCGGAACAACCCGACGTCCATGCGGAAAAAGTCTACGACCTCGGTGACATCATCGTCGTCAGACCCGATCATCCGTGCGCCAGTCAACCGGACATCACCCTGAAGAAACTGATCCAATACCCTTGGATTCTGCCGCCGCCCAACAATCCGTTCAGAAGCTATCTCGAGTCGATGTTCCATCAGGAAGGCTTGCCGCTGCCGAGCAACGTCTTCGAGATCGCCTCCACCTTCGCAGCTCGCGGCATTCTGCTCGACAACCCCAATGTCGTGTGCACGTTGCCATCCAAGAGCATCTCCGGCGATCTGCAACAAGGCTCCCTGTTGCAGCTGAACCTGCCGATCCAGCTGAGCCAGCCGCCCGTGGGCGTGCTGCACAGACGCGGCGTGACGATGGACGAATACGCCGAGAGCCTCATCCTCTCGCTGCGCGAGACGGCCCAGGAACCCTAGTTCATCGGCACAAACGCGCCGGAGCGCGTTTGGTCGACCGAAGGTCGACCCGAAGGGTGCCGCCCACGGACGGGCGGCACAACAGTCGCCTGCGGGGCCAGCCCAATACGGGCCCGCCCTTTTGCGGACAGCGGCTCAGATCTTGAACAGCTTGCGGGCATTGTTCTCGAGGATGCTCGCCTTGTCCTGCTCCGACAGCCATTCGATCGCACGAATCTGCGGCACGATGTGGTCGAAAGTGCAGCCGGTGTCCGGGTTGACCGCCGATCCCACGCCCGGGCACTCCGCCCCATACAACACGTGCTCCACGCCGACCGTCTTGATCAGCAGCTCGAGCGCGTCCTTGGTGTAGAGAACGGTGTCGTAGTAGAGCCTGCGCATGCGATCGCGAAACCGGCCATGCTTGTTGCGCACTGAGGCCGAATCGAATCGCCCGAGCTGATACGGTATGGCGCCGCCGCCGTGCGAGATGAGCACCTTGAGCTTCGGAAAATCCTCGAGCACCGAGGAGTTCACCAGTCCATAGACCGCCGTCGTCTCCTCGTTGATGAAGTGCAGCGTATACGGTTCGCGCTCCGGTTCGCGCGAACCCGTCGCATGAACGTGCGCGACCACATCCAGTTCCACCAGCTTCTCGTACAGCGGATACCAGTACGGATCGCCGAGCGGTGGCGACTTGACGCCACTGTTCTCGCCGGGATCGGGGTTCAGCACCACACCCTTGAAGCCCAGCGTCGTCACGCAGCGCGTCAATTCCTCGAAGGTATCCTCGAGCGGCACCCCGGGCATCTGGGGCAAGCCGCCGATGCCATGGAACTTGTCCGGCATCAGCTCGCAGCTGCGGCGAATCAGGTCATTCGTGACGGCAGTCCAGCCGTGCACGATCTTCCTGGGCTTCTCCGAGTGCATCATCTGGAAGGGCCGCGGTGAGATGAACTGCACATCGATCTGGCAGGCCTTCATGTGATCCAGATGGCCCACCGGCGCCATCTCTTTCGCATTCCAGGCCGCGAGAATCTCCTGGTCGGACAGTGTCAGTCCGCCGTTGTGGCTTCCGCGATGTGAAACCAGGCCCGCCTTGTAAGCCCAATAGGCCTTCGGCCCCGACACATGCGCGTGACAATCGATGATCATGGTGCCCCGTACGCCATTGCCGAATACTCACCGCAGCGATTCATTCCAGATCCTCCCAAGCGATCACATCTTGTGATCGCGAACGCAGACACTTTCCTTCAGGTCGTAACCGGGCTGGCGCACCAGGGTAAAGCGGGTGCTCCAGGCGTGCGAGAAGGTCTCCGGATCCGTGATGGTCAACTCGCCGTTGATCTTATCGGGACCGTCGAGGGTATAACGCTCCTGCACCCTGAGCTTTTCACTGTGCGGCAGGCCGGAGTAATCCAGCCAGGTCTTATCGTTCTGGCCGATCGTGTCGACAACCAAGGTCTTGCCGTCCCAGTGCCCGGCCGAATAGCCCAGCCAGTGCGGATCGAGATCGTCATCCCACTTCGGCAGAGCGTGGCGCAGGCTGACGATCCGAAAGGTGTGGTTGGTCTCATAGACCAGATTCACCCGCTCCTTGTCCTGCGCAATCAACATCGGATAGGGCGCATAGATGATGCGCGGCACGCCTTGTATCCAACAGTTGGCATTGGGATCGCTCTTGGGGTTCTTCTTCAGCGCCGCCTGATTCGCGGCGTATTTGGCCTTGGCGGCCGGAAGCAGCGGCGGCTCCTGGCCGTCGGTGGTCTTGAGAGCGCGGATCGGGGTCGCCATGGCCCACTTACCGGTAAAATTGGGTATGCCCGGATCGGGCCGCTCCGCGGCCGGCAGAAACGACCATGAGTCGGAGTCGGCGGCCTGGACACCGCTGGCCAGGATCGCCGCGGTCACGGCGAGCAACACAGGTCTGAGCATGAATTTCATTTGATGATCACCCTACCGTCCGAGGTGGTCTCGACGTTACGATTGTTCTCTTCGCAGGAATACTCGGTGATACCGTCCGAACCCACCGTGGCCGCCATGTCCGAGCGAAATGGCCAGTAGCGCACTACCGTGAACGGCTTGGTGAAGTGGTCGGGGTCGTCGATGGTGATATGGACGACCAGATCGGTATACCCGTGCGGGGTCTTCTCCTTCTGGAAGCGCTCGGTGACCTTCAGCTTGGTCCCGTGCGAGGAGTGGAAGTCCAGCGGCGTTTTGTCGTTGAAGTGGGAAGTCTGCACCACCAGAGTATTTCCCTCCCAATGGCCTACCGAATAGCCAAGGAAGCTTTGCGGCGTATCCGGCGGCGCCTCCTTGCGGTCCATGTGAATGAGGCGCAGGTTGTGATTGACCTCGTGCAACATCAGGATTTCGCCCGGGAGATAGGCAAAGCGGACCGGGTAGGGCGCAAAACTCAAGCGCGGCACACCGTGCGGGAAGCACTGGCTCGCTGCGTCGGTGAGCACGGCACCGTTTTTCTCGGCATCGATCAGTTGTTGTGTGTGTTTGGCCTCGGCGGGCGTGAAGGGAGCCGCTTCGCCATTCTCCTGCAACAAGTTGATGTTGCCGCCGGGTAACTGCCACAGGCCGGTGAAATCGCGCGGGTCTGCGGGCGGGGGCGTAGGCTCCCACGTCTTGCGCTGCGCATCGTTGCCGCCGCGCCTTCTGGCGAGCCACTGCGCGGCGGTCATGGGAGTCGCGCGCCCCTTGTTATCCGTATCGAGCTGAGCCTGCTCGGCCGGTGTCAGCTTGGTTTCGGGCGGCGGGATTTGCTGTGCGACCGCGGTGGCCGTCATGCCTGCGGTCGCAAGGGCCAGAACCAGGAACCGTCTCATATTGAGCCCCCCTTTCACTTGGACGTCACGATGCCTTCGGCATCCGGCTCATTGCGGTTGTTCTCTTCGCAGGAATACTCGGTGATGCCGTCGGACCCGACCGTGTTGGCCAGATCGGAGCGGAAGCCCAGCTTGCGCGAGATCGAGAATACCTTGAAAAAGTGATCCGGGTCGTCGATGGTGATCCGAACGGCCAGATTGGTGTATCCGGCCGCGGTTTTCTCCCGGGTGAAGCGCTCGATGACCTTCAGATTCGGTCCATGCGAGGTGACCGAGTCGAGCCGTGTCCTATCGTTCATATGGGTCGTTTCAACGACCAGCGTGTTGCCTTCCCAATGTCCGACCGAGTAACCGAGGAAGGTCCGCGGCGTCCCCTTGGGAGCCTCCTTCTGATCCATATGGATGATGCGCACGTTGTGAGCCACCTCGTGCAGCATCAAAATCTCGCCCGGCAAATAGGCGAAGCGGATCGGGTAGCCGGGCGTGATGGTCAGCCGCGGCACGCCGTGCGGAAAGCACTGCGTCGAAGCATCCGTAACGACATTGCCGCTGTCTTCCGCCTTGATCAACCTGTCGGTCGATTTGGCCTCCGCGGCGGTGAAGGGCGCCTGATTGCCGTCATCCTGTATCAGGTCGAGGTGCCCGTTGATCATGGCCCACGCACCTGTGAAGTCCCGCGGATCCGCCGGTGGCGGGGTGGGCTCCCAGCCCTTGCGCTGCCTCAGCAGCTCAGCAGCGATTTGCTGCGGCGGCCTTTCCAGGCGGTCACCCAGACCGACGGGCGGGATGCGCCGGATCTTGTTGTCGATGGCCTGCTGCGCTTGCTGCTGCTCGACGGACAACGACGCAAACGACCCCTGCCCCGTGGCAGCCGCGGCGTCCTGCCGGACCGCCGCGCCGTTCGCCAACCCAAACCCCGCGCCGCAAACCGCAAGGGTCAGCAATCGCTTCGTGCTCGTCTTCATTCCCGTCTCCGCAATCCTTACTGCGACACGCGCACCGGCGCAAGTGCTGCCGTATCGCCCACTCGTTCTGGCAAGAGCACCGGGTTGGGGAGGCCCCCAACCCGACGCCAGGCCAGCAGATTAGAACCTGTAGTCCACACCGACTCGGAACACCCGGCCCAGGAAGTTGTACGTGTTTCCGAACGTGGTTATCTGCGAACCGCCCGCGATCGGATCGTCCTTGTTGGTGACGTTCATGACCGCCGCAGTGACGCTGCTGCCGTTGCTCCAGGGCAGCTGGTAGCGGTACAGCAGGTCGAGCGTGGTGAACGAAAACGATTGCGTACCGGCATTGCTTGCGGGATTCGGGACCTGGAGCGTCATGGGCGGTATGTAACGCACCGTCGCCAGCAGCGAGTGGTTGCCGCCCAGGACACCCACCTCGAGGTTCCCGGTCCAATGCGGCATGGCCACGCCGACAGTGCTGTCGTTGTAACTACCCACACCGTTGTAGATCGTGTTGCCCTGCTGCATCAGGTACTCGTGCGTGATCGTGCCGTACAAATGCATCGGGAACTGCAGACCGGTGCGGTCCCACTTCACGCGATACTTGAAGTCGTAGTCCAGGCCGTTGGTATGCAGGAACCCCTGGTTGACGTACGTCGTGAGGAACTCCAGGATGTCGTTTCCGGACATGCACTGCGGCGGACGCGGCCCCTGGCCCGGCTTCCACACGCCGGTAATCTCGCAGACCTGGTTCGGCGCACCGGCGTTCAACACGATGTGCGTCGGATCGTTGATGTATCCGGTCGCCAAATCGGCCGTCAGAATCTGCTGCGCATTCTCGGCCGCGATCAGATTCGTGAACTTGATGTTGAAGTAGTTGAGCTCCGCCGTGAAAGCATCCGTGACGTCCCAGGTCACTCCGAGGTTCCAGTTCCTGGACGTTTCCGGCTGCAGGTTCGGGTTGCCGATCAGCAAGCCGCGCGCATTGATGGTATCGCCGCCGATCTTCTGGGCTGACGAGCCGCCGCTGGCCTGGGCAAACAGCGAGGCCGGTCCCGGAGCCTGGAACGAAGTACCGGCGGACGCGCGGAGAAATAAGCCTTTGACCGGCGTCCACAGCAGTGCGAGCTTCGGATTGAACTTGGCGAAACTGCCCGCGGCGTCGTAGCTGGTCCGTTCGTAGCGGCCGGCCAGGTCCACCTCCAGCGACTTGACGGGGTACATGACCATTTCGACGAACGCCGCATTGGTGGCGTTGGAGCCCGAGAAATCCGACTGCGCAAAGGCGCTGTTGAATCCCCAGTAGTTGATCTGCTTGGAACCGGTATCCCACGTCTGACTGAAGTCCAGCTCGCGCCGCTCCAAACCAACGGCAAGGCCGGTCGTGCCGCCCGGCATGTCCCAGAGCTTGCCGGTACTGATTGCGTCGTAGGTCCGCAACTGGCCCACGTCGTCGGTAGTACGCAAACCGTACAGCCAGCTCGTCAGAGCCGGATCGTTGTAGGCAGGATCGCCGGGCTTGACGATGCCCGAGATGGCGAACGGATCCCAGAATTCGCACAGCCCCTGACCACGATGCGCGGCGGTCGGATCGTTGGCCGGTGTGTACGTACACCCAGGTCCTCCATAGCCGTTCACCGCCAGGCCCAGGCGATTGATGACCGTGTCGTTGCTCCCGAAGGTCGTGTCATTCCACGACTGGGCGAACCCGACCTGCCAGTCGAAGCCCGAATTGCCGAACTTGCCGTTGAGGCGGCCGGCAACGCGCTCGGTGTCCTGACCGGAGTGTTGTATGGCCCCGGCCAGGCCGTTGTCGACCCAAGGCTTGAGAATGCGCCCCTTGTAGAGATAGCCGGTGATGTTGGTCTGCCCGTTGATCGGATTCGGGAACGACGGGAACATCTTCGCCGTCTCGACCGCACCGGGATTATCCGCCGGGACGAACGGCAGCAAACTCGCGTTCGTGGCTGCGGGAGTCGGATAGCCGAACGCGATGTTATAACGCGTACGCGCGAAGCCGATCTCGAAATCGCCGGTGATCGTATCGGTGAAACTGTGCGTTATCGTCGTCAAGCCGTTCATGCGCTGTGACTGAGGTTGCAGCGTGCGGCCGAGCGCGTTGTAGAGCGAGCACGCTGGCGTACCGGACGTGCTGACAAAGCCATTCGCCAGGCCGCTGGAACCCCCATCGCCGAGCAGCGGGCTGCCGCACAGCGGATCGGGAATCGAAGCCTTTACCGCTGAGGGCTGCGGGCCACCGGCGATCTGGTACTGGAATGTCGCCGGGTTGCCGAAGCTGGAGGTCAGGCCGTACTTCAGACGGCTCGCGGGGTAGCGGTCCTGGACGAGCAACGCCTCCGTGGTCTGGTATTCGAAACCGGCGACGATGCTGGTGGTGTCGGTGTGAGCGCCCCAGAGCAGACCGAGATTCGTATCGGGCCGGTCGTGAGTCGTATCCTGGATGCGCTGCAGGTCCGTTTTGACCTCGAAGCCGGTGAAATTCTTCTTGGTGATGAAGTTCACGACGCCGGCGACCGCATCCGAACCATACAACGCCGAGGAGCCGTCGGTAAGCGTCTCGACGCGATCGATCATGATCGACGGCGCGAGGTTGTTGACGTCGACGTAGCCGTAGCCACCATCGGCAATCTGGCGCCCGCCGTTCAGCAGCACCAATGTGGCGCCTGCCCCGAGCCCGCGCAGATTTACCGTGGTCGTCGGCGAGTTGCCGGCATCGACACCACCACCCTGGGTATTGACGATCGCCATCGACCCCACGTTCTGCGGCAGGTCCTTGAGACTCTCAGCGACCGAGTTGCGCTGCGTATTGTTCAAGTCCTCGCTGCTGAGGACGGTCAGCGGCTGCGGCCGGTCCGCGGGACGCTTGATGTACGAGCCGGTGACGACGACCTCCTGCAGCGCGGCGTCATCCGCCTGAGGCGCGCCCTGGGTAGCTGCCTGCGCAAATACACTGCTCGGTGTCATGACACTGGCCGCCAAGGCACAGCTTACGGCGGCCATCACCGCCCGGTTGCAGCGAGAATAGATCATCCCCCCCCCTCGGACCCTTGTCATCAAAGGTCCAGCGCTCTTATAGAGCAGCCACACGGCTGCACGAGAATCATTTGAACCGCCGGAATTTTCCGAAAAAGCCTGCGTGCACCGGTATGAAACATAGAATGTAGCGTCGTGGGGTTTCTCCCATAATGGATTCTCCGTGCGCCCCACGGACAACCGCCGCGCAGCCGCCGATCCGCTGGCCCCGCAGGGGGCGAGGCGCGCAGCGCCGGGTAATGCCCCTCGACCGAAGTCGAGGGACGGCACGGCTATTTCAAATCGAGATTGAAGAGCTTTATCGCGTTGGTGCGGCCGATCTTGCGCCGTTGCTCATCGCTGACGACCCGGCTGGAATCGTACCAGGAGGAGGCATCTTCCATTTTCTCGAACGGATAGTCTGCCGAAAAGTAGACCTTGTTCTCATCGAGCACATCGAGCGTGCAGCGGAATGCCGGATCGTTGAAATTGCCGCTCGTGGTGATATGGAAGTGATCGCGGAAGTAGTCCCCGAGCGGCCGCTTGCCACGATACTCGCGGCGCGAAAAACGCATGCGCGCATCGATGCGCCACAGGCCGAATGGAATATTCTCACCCAGGTGGCCGATGCAGATGCGCAGATTCGGAAAATCATCGAACAGCCCCGAGCCGCACAGGCGCAAGGAATGGATCGATGTTTCCACCGCAAAACCCCACGGCGCGCTCATCAGCCAGGGGTGGCCCGCGTAGTTCCTGGCCTGCGATGGGATCTGCATGCGCGGATGCAGGTAGAACGGCACGTCGAGCTTGGATACGGTGGCCCAGAAAATCCGGTACTCGGGCAGGTCGTAGTATTTGACATTGTCCTCGGTACCCACCTGCTGGAAACCGTTCACCAGCGCGCCCTTGAAGCCCAGCTCCTTGACGCAGCGCTCCAGCTCGCGGGCAGCCATGCCGGGGTCGTGCATCGGCAAGGCGGCCAACGCCGCATAGCGCTGCGGGTGTTTCGCAACGGCATTCGCCATCGCTTCATTGGCCTTCTGCGCGACCTGCAGCGCTTGCTTGGGGTCGGGAATTCTCTGTACGCCCGGGGCATTCAGCGAGAGCAGCGCGAACTCGATGCCCGCCGTATCCATGTGGCCGAGGCGCTCGGAGCCCAGGTCGAGCAATTGTCGCGTGAAGTCATCCCAGACACCGGAATCGCCGGCAAAACTGCGCGACTGTTCGAGGGTATCCTCGATTGCGAAATGCTCTTCGAATGCAATTTTACCATCCATCTCGATTCTCCGGTGAAATCGGCGTGCGCACCTGGCGGAGCGGGGCATGATCCATGGGATGTCGGATCATCACAATGGCGTTTTCCCCATGACGTAGTTCCAAACGTGCACATTGACCCCACCTGCCGCTCGCTAAACTCACGCGGCTGACGCATACCACTGCTGTCGGGAACAGGCGCCGGGCGTATGCTGCGCGTATAAGGTTCCGCAGACGGGCCGCAATCCATAACAGCTTCGAGGGGACGACATGGGCACGAATACGCCATCGCACGAGCTGATTCGCAACTGGCCGATTCTCGTCGTCGCCTTCATCCTCGTATTCCTCGCCTTCGGCATACCCACCTACTCGCTACCGTTCATGTACGGCCCGGCGATGAAGGAGTTCGGCTGGTCGAACGCGGAAGTCAACCTGCTGTCGACCGCGAAATTCGTGATCGGCGCGGTCGCAGCCCTTGGCATGGGCATCCTCGTCGATCGCCTCGGTGGCCGCCTCGCGGTACTGATCGGCACGGTCGCCGGCGGCATCGCCATGGCGCTGTTCCTGTTTGCCACCAACCTGCCCGTGTACTACCTCGCCGGCGCGATGCTCGGCTTTTCGGCATCCTCGATCGTGGCCGCGATGAAGGTCATCATCTCGCGGCTCTACACCATCCATCAGGGGGCCGCCATGGGCATCGTGCTCACCGCGACCAGCACCGGCGGTGTGGTGATGCCGTGGATCTGGGCGCCGCTGCTGCAGGCGGGTTGGAACTGGCGCACCATCATCGCGATGATGTGCATCGGCCCCTTCCTGATCGCGGCGCCCCTGTGGATGATCTTCGTCGCCCGCAGCAAAAAGGCCGGCCCCGCCATCAATGCGCCCTCGCTCATCCAGAACAAGCTGTCCACGTGGCAGCATTTCAAGCTGATCAGCCGGGACAGGAACTTCTGGCTGATTGCGATCGGCATTTTCCTGGTTGCCAGCGTCGACCAGGCCGTACAGCAGAATACGGTGCAGTTTCTGGTACACGACAAAGGCATGAACATCAACAAGATCGCGTGGGCATCGAGCCTGATTGCGGTCCTGGGTATCGCCGCCAAGATCGGCTCCGGCTGGTTCTATGATCGGACCTCGATTCGCGGCATCCGCTTTTTCTATGTCCTGCTGGCCATCTCGACCTGGCTGATCCTGCCGGTCGTGGGGCCCTTGACGCTGACGCTGTTCATCGTCACTCGGGGCATGGCGCATGGCGGCATGATCGTCGACGTGCCCATTCTGACACGCCACTACTTCGGCCTGGAGCGCCTGGGTCTCACGATCGGCATCATGTCGGTAGCGGACAATCTGGGTTACGCGGCAGGCCCGCCCCTGCTGGGCTGGCTGGCTGACATCAACCACGGCTCGTTCGTTAACGGCATGTTGATCTACGGCGCGGTGGCCGCTGTGGCGGTTGTCTCGCTCCTGCGTGTCGCACCGCGTTTCTGGGTGCCACCAGCGAAGCGCCGCGAACAGGAAGCGCACGTGCAGGCCGCATCCAGCGCCGTGCCGCCGACCGCATGAGGCGCGCGCAATCCCAGCGCCCACGGTATCCGGCTGTGGAGCATGAGGCTTCTTCCAACGAGGGATTCATGAAAGACCCCAATGTCCAGCGCGCATCGCACCTGGATACTGCGACGCTCAGCGATGCGATGGACAAGCTCGGCATCGCCGGGCAGTGCCTTGGCATCAAGCCGCGCGACCACTCGTTTCGAATGACCGGAAGGGCGTACACGATTCTCTACGGGCCGCTCGATGCCGAAAAGCCGGGGACGGTCGGAGACTACATCGACGATCTGCCACCGGGCACCGTAGTCGTGCTCGACAATGGCGGCCGCGAAGATGCCACGGTCTGGGGAGACATCCTGACCGCCGTCGCACGCTATCGGGGACTGGCGGGTACGGTCATCGATGGGGCGCACCGTGACGTTCACCTGTGTCTGTCGCTCGGCTATCCGATCTACAGCAGAAGTTATTCGATGCGCACCGGCAAGGACCGCGTGCAGGTGGACGCCGTGCAGGTGCCGGTCAACATCGGTGAGGCGCGTGTGCTGCCAGGGGATCTGCTGCGCGGCGATGCCGATGGCGTCGTCGCGATCCCGCGCTCACGCGAGGCGGAAGTCCTCGAGATTGCCGAGCACATCGAGGCGTCCGAGCAGCAGATTCGACATCTCGTGGAGTCGGGCCTCAGCCTGCGCGAGGCGCGCGAGAAATTGCAGTACCACAAGCTGCAAGCGAAATAGATGAAGACTTCAACCCTGGACGGGGATTTGCGCGCGCGTCTGGCCCGACTCGACAGCTGCGCTATTTCCGATGCGCTCGATTCACTCGGCCTGCCGCCGGCGGTCGTGGGCCTGGCGCCACTCTCCGTGGTCAAACCCATTTGCGGACCGGTAATGACCGTGAAGCTGATCGCCGGCAAGCCGCAGCACAGCCCACGGCATCTGTGCACGGCGGCAATCGAATCCGCGGCGCGCGGCGACGTGATCGTCATCGAGCATTCCTCGGGCGTGGAATGCGCAGGCTGGGGGGGCGTACTCAGCGTTGGCGCGCAAGTCAACGGTGTTGAGGGCGTGGTCATCGACGGTCCCGCCCGCGATATCGATGAAGCACGCGCACTGGGCTTTCCGGTCTATGGCCGGCGCGCCATCTCGCGCACGGCGCGCGGCCGGGCCTACGAGATCGACTTCAACTGCGAAATCAAGGTCGGCGAGGTTCGCGTGGTTCCCGGAGATGTCGTGTTTGCCGATTCGAGCGGTGTTGTCTTTCTGCCAGCCGCACAAATCGAGGAAGTCGTGCGCCGGGCGGCAAGGATCGCCGAGCGCGAACGCCTGATGATACAGGCGCTGCGCGCCGGCGACCGGATCACCGAAGTCGTCGGGCGCAATTACGAGGAAATGCTGACCAAGCTCGACTGAGCCGGGTCCATCGACATGCGGTGGCGGCCTGCCGCCGCCAGCCGCCGCCCTCTCCGCCGGCCCGCGCGTCACGCCATCGCCGCCGTCAGGTCCAGGTGATGAAACCCTGGGCAGTACCCGTGCCGGCTTCGCTGCGATAGCACGGAACGTAATCGACCAGCCCCCCGCTCAGACCGGCGGTCTGGAACAGGCAGCCAGCCGCGGAGATCCAATTGAACAACTCCGACGTGCCGTCCCGCATGTAGCTCGGATCGATCGAGCGCATGAACGCTTCGTCGCGTTTCTCGATGGCCGCGATCAGACCGCGATCGAATTCTTCGTTGATCGTGAAGTGCGTCATGCCGCCCGAACCGAAGATCGCGACCCGAAGATCCTTGTCCCACTCGTTCACGACACGATGAACGAGCTTGCCCAGGTCGAAGCAGCGCCAGGGGCGCGGCTGGTTCGGCGGGAAAAACGTGTTGGTGATGATCGGCAGCGTCGGCACGACATGCTCCCGCATGACACGGCGCAGGATGAACGCAAACGCGTGCGGCGTGCCCGCATGGTGATGCTCAGGCGCATGCTCCGGCCATGAGTCTGATACCGCAAAGTCCCAACCCGAATCGAGCCCCGTCGAGATGAGCCGGCGCGCAAGCTCCGGCATGCCTGGATAATCGACCCGTTGCTCCGGCCGATTCGCCCATTCGGATTCGCGGATACCCGGAGGCAGCCCGGCCAGGCGCTGCTCGGGAATCGGGCCATTCCAGAAGGTGTCGCCGTAGTAGACGGTGAAACAGGGTTGCATCGAGGGCAACACGAGCTCGCGCTGGTCGTTGCCGAAGATCACGCAACAGTCCGGCCTGACCCTGGCCCAAACCTGCGCAAGCCGGTCGATGGCAGCCTGACAGGCTGCGTACCTGGCCGTGCGCGCCTCGAGCGTTATCTGCTCGGCCAGAGGTTCGCCACGGCGCAGCTGAACGAGCTCATCGAACGAATACGTCTTGCCCTTGTACGCGTGCCGGCGCGAGCGATCCGCAGGCAGGCGCAGCATCCATTGCTCGGGGGTCGTGTTGAGTTGCGGACCGTGCGTGGTCCAGACGCCGAGAACTATTTTTGCCATAAGATTCCACTGGGATGTGCCCGGGTCGGCCCGGCGTGCCGGTGCCGCAAGCCATGATAGAAGCGCCGGGATTCTATCCCAGCAGTATCTCAGTTCAACACCGGCGCCAGCACGGAAGATCTGCCAAGCGCCGGGCGGCGCTCCAGGAGCCGACCGCCCGGCGTGCCGCGGCCATCGCCTCCTCCGACGGGGCGCTCATGGACGTGCGTACATTGCACTTCACCACTGCCGAGTTGCACTTCGCCACTGCCAAGCGTGCCATGTATATTTCTCGCGTGCGTCGCGTACATGGCGCATACGCCGTCAATTGAGAGAGCGATGACATGAAGACCGCAATCTTTTCCGCAGCCGCCGTTCTGACTGTGTTCGCCGCCTCGAGCGCATCGGCGCATCACTCCTTCGCGATGTTCGATCAGTCGAAGCAAGTGACGGTGCAAGGCACCCTGAAAGAGCTGCAATGGACCAACCCGCACATCTGGGTGCAGGTCATTGCCAAGGACCCCGCCTCCGGGCAGAACGTCGAGTGGTCCATCGAGGGCGGCAGCCCGAACGGTCTCACCAAAAGAGGCTGGCATCACAATATGATGAAGCCGGGTGACCAGATCATCGTGGTCATTCACCCGCTCAAGAGCGGGGAGCACGGCGGCAGCCTCATGAACCTCACCGTCAACGGGAAGAAACTCACCTGACCCGCTCCTTGCGAGGGACGTGAGCTTGCGAGTCGAACCCGCAAGCTCAGGTTGGAGTTGACCCGTTTCCGTGGACCCCTTCGGTGGGTCCTGCGGGAGGGTTGAGGCTATCGACTTCCCAGTGCGAGACCAGCATTCGCTACACCCTGAAGTTTCGCCGACGAGTCCTGGACCTGGTGCGCGCTGGGCGCCCCATACCTGATCTCGTGCGGCAGTTCGGCTGTACGGCCGCGACGATCCATAACTGGCTGAGGATCGAGCGCAAGCAGGAAAAGAAGCTTGCGAGCGGCGAGCTGACCATCAACGAGCGTGCCGAGCTCGAGCGGCTCCGTCGGGAGAACCGCCAGTTGCTGATGGAGCGGGAAATCCTCTCACAAGCCGCCGCCTGGTTCGCGCAGGAGACCCATCCGAGTCCGGAGCGCTCTTCGGATTCGTGAGAGCGAATCCCGCAGGGGATCGGCGGGAATTGCGAAGCAATGGCGGAAAGCGGAGCGTCGCCCACCGGAGCTTCGCCAATCCGGCCACCCACTCGATCGACCGCTGTGTCGGCTCACGATCGAGAACCCGTGCGTACGGAACTGATGGCGCAGGCCCCTGAGAGGGCTTACGCGCAGCGTAAGCCCTGACGGGGCAGTCGCCGCGCTCGGCTACTTGCAGAGATCGACGATGCAGATCGAAGCCAACGTGCGCCCTTCCTGCGGCACCGGCAGATTCCGCTCCTTCATCAGCTTGCGCAGGAGTGCAGAGGTCTGCGGATGCGCGATGGCCGATTGCACGCCGATGCGCACGAGCCCATCCGCGTAGTCGATGGCTTGGAAGCGCAGGCCGGCGAGCCTGTTGATGGTGTCGCGGCTGCCGATGTCGCGCAGCGACAGATCGGCCCCGTGCTGTACGAGCAGCTCGATGACATCGTTGCGGCCCTTGTGTGCAGCTCCCATGAGCGCCGTGCGACCATCGATCCGGTCCTGCGCATTCACATCGGCGCCGAGATCCAGCAGCATTTTCACGGTCTCGAGCGTCTGCTGGGGCGACCACTCGTACGTGACGCCCTCGACCCAGCCGATGCCGCTCGCCACCATCAACGGAGTCACCTTGTCATCCGTCGTGATGTGCGGATCGGCGCCGTGCGCGAGCAGCAGCTTCAACAGCACGATGTCGCCCGACTGCGCGGCACGCAGGAACGGCGTCGCGCCTTCCTCCTGGAGCCACTGGTGCGTGAAGATGGTGCGTGTCTCGGTGCTCGAGCGCATGCGGAGGTTCGGGTTCGCGTGGGATGCAAACAGCCGCTTGATGTAGTCGAGGTGGTCCATGTCCGGCTTGCGCGTGGGATAGTCGCCGCCTTCGATGTTCCGGTTGTCGGTCGCGATGTAGAGCGGGGTCCAGCCGCCGTCATTGGCGATGTTCGGGTCGGCGCCGTGATCGAGAAGGTAGACACCGATCTTGTAGAAGCGGTTCTGAGTGGCGACGAGCAGCGCCGTCCAGCCGTACTGGCTGCGCTCGTTCACGTCGGCGCCCGCGTCGACCAGTACTTTCACCGTCTCCATGCTGCCTTGACGAACAGCGAAGTCCAGCGGCGTGAGACCGCCCCACAGCTCACGGGGGGGCTTGACGGTCTTGGTTGCCGGGAACGCGGCAAGCGCTTTCTCCGCAAGCTCCTTTTCCTCGGCCAGCTCGGCGCGCGCCTTGGGGTCGTTCTCTTCGACGCGGTGGCCACCGCCGCTTCCCCCGCGGCCGTTAATGAAATCCTCGATGCGGTTGCGGCCCGCCGGCGCAAGATAGGGAGGGCGACCCGGCGCGGTGGTACCCGAGCGGGCGCTGACATCGGCACCCTTTGAAATCAGGAAACGAGCCGCCTCGGCGTTGGAGTTCGCGGCGGCCCACATCAGGGCGGTCGTGCCGCGGAGCTTCTCCTTGTCGTCGACCTTGGCCCCCTTTGCCACCAGGGCGGTGAGCACCGGAACGCTACCCGTGCGGGCCGCCATCATCAGGGGCGTCTCGCCGTTGGTGAGGGTCTGGTTGGGATCGGCGCCCGCCTCCAGCAGCTCTTTCACGAGATCGGCATTGCCGGTCTCGCACGCGAGCAACAACGGCGTCATGCCGTTCTCCATCGCGGCGCCTGGATTGGCGTTCGCGCGCAGCAGGACTTCCGTCATCTTCACATCGCCGTGATGCGCGGCCCAATCCAGGGCCGTGGTGCCGTCCGGTTGGGACGCATTCACGTCGGCCTTGGCCGCGATCAGCTTCGCCACCAGCGCGGTGTCGCCATGCATGGCTGCATCGGCGACGTCGCTCGCGGCCATGGCGTTGCCGTGGATCACTGCGAACGAAAGCGCTGCGAGAACCGCAAGCCCGCGGATGGAACGATCCACGCGCCCGGCCCGGGGTGGCGTAGCAACAACGACTGAGCCGAAACCGTGACACTCCAACATTATGCCCTCGAAGCCGAAAATCCTCGGCCAGTAAATTAGCGCGAGCCGAATGTCTCGCGCCATACGTTTTCGCACCGGATGCTGTGAGGATATTTCACGTCGTTCCCCGGATCTGCGCGCTGTATACGTCATGCAGGAGTCGAACGAGCGGCGTGATGAGCGTCCGATCATCAGCCGGTGTGCTGCCCATTGCGTGGACAGCAGATAGCGGGTCAGGATCATGCCGCGGCGCGCGTGCCGTTTTGGACACGAGCCGCTCTATAGAGAACTTTAGATTGAGAATCCGATCCAGCGGCCCGTCATGATCACACCGCACCATAACGCCAGCGAGAGTACCCCGGCGAGGCGAGCCGCGAACGGCGGCTTCGCGGACATATCCCAGTCGGTCACGTTGCGGAAGGTGACCAGCTCGAAATAGAGCATGTTCACCGCCGCCAGAAACATCAGCACCAATTTGAGCCGGAATGCGCCATTCTGGTAATAGGCGACAGAATTGGAGGCGAACAGCAGAAACCCGGTAATCGCCGCGAGGATGAAGCCGGCCCAGGTCCAGGGCAGCAGGCGGCTGGAAATCTTCCGGAAGGACAGCCGCGTCGAGGTCAGACCGATCAACCGGGTGTCGACCAGGAAGATCGTCCCCGCCACGGTGGCGAGCGCGATGACATGGACGCACTCGACCTTCGGAAACCAGTCCTCGGCAACAGCCGTGCCCAGGCGGGTAGCGCCCAGCCACTGCGAGAATTCAAGAAGCACGGGGATTCAGCCTCAAATATCCGTCAGTAGTAAGCGATCATCCGGCCGGCAACGATGATGGAGCACCAGATGAGCATGTACACCACGGCCATCGTTTTGCTGACCGGAGCAACTCCGCCGGCCCGCTGCGCGCGACGCGCGCGCCCGGCAATGAGTGAAGTCATGATGAGAGCCAGCACGATCAACGCCATTTTGATGTAAAAGACCGGCTTCGGCAGCGAGCGGCCCGGCTCGGCAATGATCAGCAGCGCACCGGATACCAACAGAAGAGCCACGAAGATCCAGATCGCCGGCACGAATCGGCGGCACAGACTGTCGATGGACTCGGAATCGAACCCTTTGCCCGCCAGCGTCAAAGCCACACCCAGCGCCAGCGCGAACACGGCGGCCAGGCAGATGATATGCACCATCTGGATGCTGGCAATCATCCCATGCGTTCGCTGAATGAACTGGCTGAATGCAGTGGACGTGACGGAATGGAAGAAAGCGGATGAAGTCAATTTAGGGAGCCATTCGATCGGGGGTTCGTAAACGCCGGCAGCGCGAGCTATCGTCAGCGGGCGCAGCGGTCACTTGGCGGAGCAAGGAGTCGGATGCCAGCCCTCGCCATCGGGGATTTTCTTGAAGTTGGCGGTCGTGATGTACGGCGCTCGCAGATACTTCGAATCCTTCACGATCTGCGTGACGACGAGCCACGAGTCGCCGTTCGGCGCAGTCTCGCGTTCATAGTATTCAGTCAACACCGTGGCATCACTGTAGGGGGCGCCGTTCTTGCGCAGATATCCCGGTTTGAGCCCGGTGGTCACCGCTTTGAGCGACCCGCCCGTCCCGGCAGGAGCCGGACCGGTCGGCCTGTGCCATTCAGCGTGTGTCGAGCCCTGCCACGACGGCTCGCCAGGCTTTACCGGCGGACCGAACCTGAACAATCGAGTCTGCTCACCGGCGTCGGTATCGATGCGCAGGGTGTCGTTGCCTTCCCACTTGATGCGCAGGCGCCCCGGCATACGCATGATATTTGCAGCGCCATACGCGCGGCACTGCTCACCATTGGCGGCATCCTGCTTTGGATCCCAGGTGTCACCGACGCGCCGCCCCTCCGCATTGAGGGGCAGACCGTCGAATACACCCTTGTTCGGCGTGACCATGCGGAACTTCCAGTCCTCCGTCACCACCGAAACCCAGTCGCCAGTGAGGTCCACGGTCGCCGCGGCTTGCCCCGTCTGGACAGGACGTCGAGCGGGCGGCTGGGCGTTGCTTCCCCCGGAGGCGGCCAGCGCCGCGACGGCGGCCAGCATGGCAAGAGTCACAGGGCGTGACGGCATTCTTCTCTTCATGTTGTTTCCGTGGCCTTCAATCTACTTTTTCGCCGGGCTTCAGGCCCCAGGTCAGACCGTCCTTCTCGCGAATCAACGTGACGATCTGAGCGCGCAGCTCGCCCTTCACGCGGGAAGGAGATGCGACAACCTTGACGTGATCGCCGATTTTCAACGAGCCACGATTGATTCCCTGACGCGCCAGTGAAGCTGTGCCGCTCCACTCGACGGACCAGCGCACCATGCCGCCCTTGCCGTCGGGAACCTCGATCTGGATGTAGGAATGCGGATTGCGAAAGCCGAACTGCGTCACCGTGCCATCCAGATTGATGTGATGGTCCACGTCGAACGTCGCGGCATACGAGTGATGTGCCTCGGCGATACTCACCGGGAGCATGGCCATGGTCAGCGTGGCTGCCATTGCCACCAACGCGATTCGTGCAGACTTTGGGGCAGTGATCACTTTGCAGCTCCTTTCTTCCCGCGCTTGGCCGTCGGAAGAGTTCGATAAACAGCCTCGGTGAATTGCGCCGGGGTCCAGCTCTTGTCCACCCCATAGCGCACATCGAAGTCCATGGTGATATGTGCGGCCAGCACTTGGGCAAGCGTCTTGCCTTCGTCCTTCAGCTTCTTGATGCGGTCATGAATCATCACGACCATGTTGCGATAGGAGGCGAGATCTCCCGCATCCGACAAGCGGCCTCGTCCTGGAATGAGCCACGTTCCGCCCTGCGAACGGTATTCCGAGATCGTCAGGTCGAGGAGGTGGTTGAGCGCGTCGATCTCGCCATCGATGGTCCCGCCCGCCTTGACGTCGATCATCGGGTAGGTGACCGTGGAGAAGATGTCCCCTGTGCTGATCACCTCGGAACGGCGGAACTGGACAATGCTGTCGCCGTCGCTGATCGCGTTCGGCTCGTGGAAGATTTCCACTCCCTCGCCATTGACGTACTCACTGATTTTGTTGAATTTCCAGGAGTAGGTGTCGCTCGGGAGCGCCTCGAGCGGCAGTTTGTCGCCGCCCGGCGCGTTCTGCATCCGCGTCAACACAGTCTCGTATGCCATGACGGATGCCGTTGGGAGGAGACCAGTCTCGACGTTCGTACCGCCCTTGCGCGCGAAGTAACCCGCCTTCGCCAGCACCTCGTTGCCTCCCACATGATCCGGCGCAGCATCCGTGTCGATGACGTAGCGGATCGGGCGGGCTGGCGCGGGCGAAGCAATGATCTCGTTCATCCGCGGACTGGCCCAGCTCGTCATCCCGGGACATTCCGAGCCGTTACAGTCGTTGGGTCTGACCGCGGCGGTCACCTGAGCCTGCAGTCGGGTGATGGTGGCAAGCACCGTGTCCACCATCTTGTGTGAGCCCGCATCGACGACGAGCACGCCGCTCTTGCCCACGGATACGGTGATATTGGTGCCATCGGCGACGAGCATGTAGACGTTACCCTGCACGGGCAGGACATGGACCTCGCCATCTCGCGGGCTTTGCTCCTCGACCGCCTTCTCCACGGACACTGCAGAATGCGAAATCGGCGCCTTGGCGTTCTTGCCGCTGACCAGGTACTCCGGATAGGCCGTGACGGCGCCGCCGCGGGTGGGCTCGACCGGAACCCAGTTATCCTTCTTCAACCACTCCTGTAGCGCGGTGTTTTCACCAGGCAGGAAGTGCGGGACAAAGTAGGGGTCGGTGCCGTCGCCGAGCGCAGTCGTCACACAGGACTCCATCTGCACGGCCGAATTGGGATCGTAATCGTAGACCACCGAGACGAGGTAAGGCTCATCCATGTAGACCGGATCATCGACGATCTGCGTGACCGTCAGGTAGTCGTCATGACGGGTCAGGTACTCCGTCATCGTATATATGTCGCTGGTCTGCGGGCCGCCACGCTGCAGAGTCCCATCCTTGAAATGTGTGGTCTTGATGACCAGGGTGTCCCCCTGCCATTCGGCAGTCGCAAAACCCGCCCAGCTGTGCGGGGCGTAGCCTGGCGGATGGGCGCGGTCATCCAGGTGCACAGAACGGTTGAGGGAGCGCCAGTACTGGAAATCGTAACCCGTCACATCGCGTGTCAGAGGGTCGAGGTCCTTCAGGATGCGCGCGCCACCGACGCCACGCCACGTGTGCGGCGCAGAATGTGGACGGCAGCGATATTCGGGGGTTCCCTGGATGGATTCGGCGGACGTATCGGCGCGCATCCGCCCCGCATCATTGAACGGCATCCCCAGATAGTCACCCAGCGTCGGCTGACCCGGATCTTGAGCGTCGACCAGCGTCCACTCACCCATCAGATCCGGCGGTGTCCTGTCCCGGCCAACCCCGCCCTGGGTCCAGCCGGGCGTGGCGAGCGCCACGCCGAATGCAATCGAGAATGCGCCAAGCAGCGTTCTGCGCACGAACCCGCGCGTTTGATTGCGCGGAGTACTCGCGCCAAGAGATGTATGAGCCATGATCCCCCTCGTAGCTACCCCAGCATATGCCTGCGCGAGAAGGCCCGGCTGTGGCAATTCATCACACTGACACCGTAACTCACCCGCGGTTCGCCTAGATGGCGGCGCGATCCGCGCCGCCATCCTCCATGCGGACGGCATCAGAGCTTGGCTTTGACGGACAGGTAGTACCTCCGGCCCAGGACGTCATAGACGCTGGGATTGGTGCTTCCCGCCCCATCCGTGACGCCCGGCTGCGCACCCACGACCGGTGGCTGGCGATCGAGCAGGTTATCGACGCCAAACAGCATGCTGATGTTCGGTGTGAACTCCCAGCCGGCAGACAGGTTGAACAGGTTGTACTGCCGGGTCGGCTGGATGGTGGTGTTGGGCTGCGACGCCTGTATCGTGTTCTCGATGGTGGGCAAGTGCGTCCATTGCAGCTCGACGGTTGCCGGCCCGACCGAGTAGCTCAGGCCCGTGAAGGTGCGGTAGCTGAAATACGACGACCCGGCGGTGCCACCGGTGCCGGCGAGCTCGACGACGGCGGCGCTGGGAGCGGTCTGCTGCTTGAAGGACATCAGCCATGTCCCGGAGACGTTGAATCCCAGGGAACCCGGCAGGTTGTGGCCGAACATGTCGGCAAGCGCCGCCCGCCAGTTGAAGGTGTAGTCCAGTCCGCTGGTCTTGAGAGTTCCCAGGTTGCTGTACAGCGCACTGGTATATGCGCGCCCGCCATTGGTTGTCTGCCGCCCGATCAATTGGCAGAACGCGTTGTTGGGATCGTAGCTGGGATTGCTGATGCCGTTGTAGTTGAAGCAGTTCTGGTAGACGGTCACCGAGTCGATCACACCGATGGTATCGGTCATGCTGATCTTGTAGTAATCCACGGTGGCCGTGATCGAGTGCAGGGCGGCGCTGTCGAAGGGCGAGCGAAACACCGCGCCGATCGTGACGGTATGCGCCTTCTCCGGCTTCACCTCGGGATTACCTTGGAGAATCTCGTTTTCCGATGCGAGAAAGCTGCCGCTTCCGCCCGGGTAGGTGTTCGGATCGACAAAGTAAGGCGAGGTAGGATCGAATTTTCCGATGATGGCGCCGCACAGCGCCTGCACCTTGGCCCGATTGGGATTGGAGGCCACATTACCCCAGGGAGCCGTCGTATTGGCGCCTGCACACGGATCGCCATACGGGAAAGTTACGGCTTTCTCGGAGTTGCCGATATACAGCTCCGCGATATTGGGCGCGCGCACGGCGTACTGCAGACCCCCACGGAAGGTGAGGAAACTGACCGGCGCCCAGTTCAGCAGCGCCTTCCAGGTCGAAGTGTTGCCCGCGGTATTGTACTCGGAGAAGCGCTCACCCAGCTCGAGGTTCACGGACTTCATTGCCGGCAGATCCTTCACCAGCGGTACCAACAGCTCCCCATAGGCTTCCTTGACCTCGGTGGCACCCTGCGCTCCCGCGGTGGTGAAATTTCCCGCCACGGTCTCGTAAACCGAGTTCGAATCCAGGTCCGGATCGGGTGAGAAAACACCAAAATCCCGCCGCCAATCCAGACCCAGGGAGCCGCGCACCTCACCCGCGGGCAGGTCGAAAATCCCGCCCTGGGCCGTCAGTTCCACGACGTCCTGCTGTATATGGGTGCGGGTGTTCGGGTCGAGGCTGATGGCATTCACGCAGTCCTGCGATGGCGTGAATGCCGCCGCGGAGAATACCGGCAGGCCGCTCGTGCAGTTCACCGAGGCGCCGAGACCGGCACTCAAGCCGGTGCTGGCATAGCCGGCGCCGTAGCCGCCCAGGCTCAGGTTGGTGCCGTTGCTCGGCGCGTTCAGTATGTTTCCGTAGCGCTGCACCGAGGCAAAGCCGGAATTCATGTTGTCGTCGATGTTGGTCTCGCCATGCGACACATACGCTTCCCAGGTCCAGTCCTTGAACGGCAGCGTACCGTCCAACCCCGCCAAGACCTGGAAGACGTTGGTCGTAATGGAGGCAATCCGAGGTCCCAGGTAGAACAACGTGCTCTCCAGGGTCCAGTTGGCATCACGATTCGTGCGCGAATCCAGCAACGTCGACAGCTGGGCCGGCACCGGATGACTCGCCCGGGTCGCCGCACAGGTTGGATTAGTGCCGGCTGCCAGAGTCTGGCTCGAACAGTAAGGGAGCGTGACGACCCATGAGGAACGCGATGGTGTTGCCAGCGTGAGCGATGAGACGGTGTTCTCCGCGAAGTTTCCCTGGAAGAACGCCGTAATGTTATCGGTGAGGTTGTAGTTCACCTTGGAGAACAGCGAGTACCGTGTCATCGGACTGGACACGTACGAATCCGCGAAGTGCTGATTCAGGATGTTGTTCTGGTAGGCCTGCCGTGAGGTATTCGGCGGCAGCTCGCTGTCGAACCCCGCCGTGCTGGCCGCGGCATTGCCGGCCACGAAGGAGTTCTTGAACAACGTCTGGTCGGTGTTGAACCAGAATGCGGTGGTATTGGGAACCCCGATGTTGCCGAAGATCGAATTGACCGCAGCCTTGGACGGCAGATTGCCGGCAGGGTTGTAGTCATTGAACGAGAACAGCTGCGCCATGGCGCTGTTGCTGAAGGGATCCGACCAGGAATTGGTGTAGAAGTCGCGGTTCGACTGATACACCGCATTGCGCTTGGACCATTCGAAAATGGTGAGGATATTGCCCCGGTGTTCCGCGAAATCGGTGCCCAGAGTCGCGCTCAGGCGCGATTCCATGCCATCGCCCTGCTCCGTGATGCCCGTCTGGGCATCGAGCTCGGCGCCCTGGAAATGCTGCTTGAGCCTGAAATTGACGACGCCGGCGATCGCATCGGCGCCATACACGGCCGAGGCGCCGCCGGTAACGACTTCAACGTGATCGATGGCCGCCGCCGGGATGGAATTGACGTCCACCACGAGCGCGACACTGGACGGCTGAGCGCGGCGTCCGTCCAACAGCACCAGAGTGCGGTTGGTCCCCAGGCCGCGCAAGTCGATAGTCGCGGCGCCGGGAACATCGGTGGCGCTCGGCGAGTTGTCACTGTTGACGAACTGGGTCTGGGCGGCAACGAACTGCGGCAGCTGGTTCAACGCATTCTCGACACCCACCGTGCTGATGTTCGTCAGCACGTCGGAGGTGACTGTGACCAGGGGGCTCGAGGATTCCAGGTCCTTGCTACGCTGAATGCGCGAGCCGGTGACCACCACCTCCTGCAGCTCCTGCCCGGGCTGAGCTGCAGCTGCCTGCTGCGCCCGTGCCGGCTGATACATCGCCGTGGCCAGGGCAACCGCGACTGTCGTGAGCAGGAAATACCGCACACCCGAACGCCTTTCCCGCGCGCCATTCGCCATCACCTGGAACTTCGCGGCGCGCCGCGCCCGCACATCATGCTTCGTAGTCATGCCCCCTCGCCTTCTCTTCTGATTAGAAGGAACTTGTGCGTCACAACGAAACACAAGCGCCAGAAACCCGGCGCACTCTATTGAGGTGGGTCAGTGATTGGGTATGAAATAAAAACAGGGTGACGTGACGTTTTTGTCACGGTGATACCGGGGGGACGTGGTCTTCGATGGCGCTCTCGCATAGAGCTGTGGCTTGCGTACGAGGACCGCTAAAGGGCGGGGCAAGCTCCCCCAGCGCTAGAAGAGTTTGAGTAATATCAAAGAGATGGCGCGCCCGGAGAGATTCGAACTCCGGACCCCTTGGTTCGTAGGGATGAACGACAATCCCAGGATGCCCTGGGAAGCGCGCACATTCCATGTATTCAATGAGTTAGCGGGAAATACGCTACCACACTTCCCCGGTGAGGAGTTCTTTTGCTCCCGCAACGCGCACTCCTGGGCCACTCCTGTTTTTGCGCGAGGTCGCCCATGCCGGTCCAGAAGCTTCGCCAGAATAGTGTCCATGCGCTCCCCTATCTCGGGGAGGGCGCCAAGCACCAGTGCATCTATCGGGACTCCTCGCTGACCGGACTGGGCTTGCGGGTCTATCCGAGCGGCCGGCGGACGTTCGTGTGCGGCTACCCCTTCCGCGGACGCAAGCGGCTGGCCTCACTCGGCCGGACGGACGTATCGACGCTTGAAGAGGCCCGGACGAAGGCCATCGGCTACTTGGGGAAGCTGGCGGCCGACGAGGATCCACAGGCGGCGATTGAGCAGCGGCGTTCGCAGAAGACGGCCGCTGAGCGGTGCGCCTCGTTCATCGACAATCATGCCAAACATAAACGCATCGCATGGGCGAGCGATGAGTCATGCCTGAAACGCCGCATCCTTCCTAAGCTCCGCAGTCGACCGGCTGCAACGATCGTGACGGCGGACATCGAGGCTATCCACTCCGACGTGGGGAGGCGCTATCCCTACGCCGCCAACTACCTGCTCGACACGGTGCGGAAGATGTTCAACTGGGGGGAAGTGGCAGGTCTCTTGCCGAAAGACCATGCCAATCCGGCTCTCGGCATCGTGAGATTTCCGGAGCGCGTCCGGCGGCGATTCATCACCACGGTGGAAATGCCTCAGTTCAACCATCGGCGCGATGAATTGAATAGCCACGGAGGCAAGGTACTTTCGTTTGCAGCCGCACAGCTACGTGCCGGCTTCCGGCCCATTGAGCGGGTCACCGAGAACGTACTGCGTATCGACGGCATCGGCGGCGGCCTGAATAACTAGTTTCCCGGAAGGGAAATATGTCCAAATTGGGTATAATGGCCAATTGGGGTACAGTCGCCTCACAGGATTGTGAGAACCCCGGAGAGCTCCATGACCACCTCGGCCAAAACTGCCACCTTTCTGCCCCTCGCGAAACTACCGCGGACTCCTGCCTCCGATCTCAAGAAGCTCGGGTGGCGAGGCATGATGAACACGTTGCGGAGTAAGGGGAAACTGTTGGTCACGAATCACGATGAGCCCGAGGCCGTCATCATTCCGGTGGCGGAATACGACGCTCTCATGCAGATCGTAGCGAAGTCGGAGGCTCGGACCGAATCGGCGCTGGACGGACTGCGAAGAAGCTTCGATGAGCGTCTTTCGATACTTCAGGATCGATCCGCAGCGGATCGCCTGCAGTCGGCCATTCGCGGTCGTGCCAAGTTGGGCGGGAAAGTGAAAGCCGGCTCTGGCTATCGATGACCCGCCCCGTCCTCTATGTCCTTGCTGGCGTAAACGGAGCCGGCAAGAGTTCTATTGGTGGTCATCTCCTTGAGCTCCACGGGTTGACTTGGTTCAACCCAGATACGTTTGCACGCGAGCTCAAGGCTGCAACCGGATGCGACCAGGAAGCGGCCAATGCCCATGCGTGGCAGGAAGGTATGCGGCGGCTTGACGAGGCCATGGCGAAGGGAATGAATCACGCCTTCGAAACCACACTGGGGGGCAAGACAGTGGCGGTAGAGATTCTCAAGGCGACGAAAACGCACGATGTCTTGATTTGGTTCTGCGGGCTCTCGTCGCCGGAGCTGCATATCGCACGCGTCAAGGCGCGCGTTGCCGCAGGAGGTCATCCCATACCAGAAGAGAAAATCCGCGAGCGCTACCCGCTGGCCCAGCTGAATCTCATAAAACTGATGCCCCATGCCGCCTACATCAAGGTCTACGACAACAGCACCGAAGCCACCGCCGCCGACGACACCGTGCCCGACCCGTTGCTCGTACTGGAGATGGAAAATGGCCGAGTGATCTCGCCGATGCCCGATGACCTCAAAGCGCTAGAGAGCGCGTCGGAATGGGCGAGGCCCCTTCTCGAGGCGGCTCTACGGGGCAAGCCCAGGCACCGCTAGCTGAGCCGGAACGATACTAAAGGGGGGAGCACCTCACGCGCGCTTCCGCCGTGCCTGATCTTTGAGAATCGCGCTCAGAAAAAGGGCTCTTTGGGACGAAAATGATGTCCCTAAATCGTCGAAACTCTATATAAAATCAAAGAGATGGCGCGCCCGGAGAGATTCGAACTCCCGACCCCCTGGTTCGTAGCCAGGTACTCTATCCAACTGAGCTACGGGCGCGCGCCTGCGAAGACCCCGGTCGAGCCGGCCGGCCCAAATCGCGGGCGCGAATGCTAGCACATCTTCAAGACCGCGATTGACGCCCTCGGCCCCCAGGGCGGGCGATCAGCCGCCGTCTCCGGGCGCCCTGCACTCGAAGCTCTCGGCCGACCTCGGGTCTCCACCACCTTTGTAGTGGGGCAGAGCGGGATATCGGCACAGTGGCCGGGACAGCTTGTGGTCCGCGCGGGTCGCGAGCAGCGTCTCCGGTGCCTTCCCCTGGTCCACCCACGCATCGATTGCGGCCAGCGAGTCGAATTGATCGGCGCCCGGGCCACCGCGACAGTGGTACACCCCGGGCAGCAGATAGAAGCGCAGATCCGAGTTCGCTGCCGCCCCCGTGGCCTTCTCGACCTTCTGGTAATACTCGATGGTTGCCAGCGGGCTCGGCCCCGGATCGTCGAACCCGTGCCACAGGATCAGCTTGCCGCCGTGCTCGAAGAACGGCCCAATGTTCGAAGACTTGGCCTCGTATTCCTTGGCGAAGGCGCTCTTGCGCACGGTGGCAAAGTCGTGCGCCGCACTGAAACGGGTAAGGTCGAAGCTGGCAACGCCAAAAAGCCTTGGCACCAACCCCCCCAGCCCGGCCCCTGCAGCGGTGGTTGCCAGTGCCGTTTGATCGGCAGGTTTGTCCGTGGCAATGAACCGCGACCAGCCGCCCTCGCTGCCACGCGACAGCGGGAAAGACGCGTACTCGCCGTCGGGAGCCTTCACGCCCGCGTACACCGTGCGCACTGCGGTCACCTGGGCGGGAGTCAGGCACTTGCCGTCTGACTCACCCGGCTTGCACTGAATCACCGCAGGATCGAACTTGCAGCTGCGCGGATCAGTGATGATGCCGTCCTCGATTCCGTCCTTGGTGTCGCACGCAGCCAGGACCGCATCGTTCAACCGCGTCGCTGCAGCTTCCGAGAGACTCGCGCCGGGCTGCGAAAACGCCTGGCTGCGCAACAGCGCCATGGTCTGCGTCGTGAGCGTATAGACGGGCGCTCCGGAGATGACGCCGTCGTAGTCGTCGGGGTAGCGCTGCACTTCCATCAGCGCCTGCCGGCCGCCGGTCGAACAGCCCTGGAAGTAGGCCCGCTTCTGCGCCTGTCCGTAGTACTTGGCAAGGACCGACTTGCCTGTGCTCGTCATCAGGTGAATGGCTCGATGCGCGAAGTCGTCGACCTCGGCTTGACTCGCCGCCCACGAGGTATCCCACACGCTCGTGGAGGAATGCCCCGCATCCGTCTGCGCGGTGGCGTAGCCCTTGGCAAGCCCCGGGGCCGCCGTTTCCAGGCGCGTATTGCCCGCCCAGCCGCCGCCCCCCAGCCCCAGGAGCTTCCCGTTCCAGTCATCAGGGAGGCGATACACCACTTGAATGTGCGAGTCGGCCACGGGCGAGACCACGCCGGTGACCTCGCAGAAGGCGGGAGTCTTGGTGGAGTCGCTGGCGGGGATTTCCTTCGCGGACGCGAGCGCGGTGTGCGGGAAAGCCGCCTTGGCGAGATCCGTACACGCTGCGGCACCGGGGTTGGCGAGGGCCGGCGCAGCGGCCATCAACACCAGAGCCGTGAAAGCACCGGCCAGCGGGCCCGTTGAGTTCAACGCGTTCCGATTCATGGATCCCCCTCGAGAGGACGCCGGCCACCGCCGCAAGACGAGCTTCAGTATATCGGCGGGGGATGGGCGGTCGCGGGGATCGATGCGAGCGCCTCCACCAGCCAGACGGCCGGCGGGACTCACTTCAGGGTGATCGACACGCCGCCCAGGACATTGAAGCCGGGGCCCGGCTCGAAGTAGCGGCTGTTGCCGTCATCGACGATGACGGAGCCCACGTAGTGCCGGTCGAGCATGTTGTTGAGGCGCACGAACGCAGACAGGCGGAAGTTGCGCAGCTCGAGCGCGTAGCCGCCGTCCGCTCCGAAGATCGCATACGACGGAGTGAATACGGAATTCACATCGTTGACGGCAATCCCACTCACGTACTGAGCATTCGCGCTCGCGCGCCAGCCGAGATCCCTGCCCCAGTGAACGGTCATGTACACGTTGTTCTTCGGCACACCCGGCAGACGGTTGCCGGAGGCCACCTGCACTGTCGGAGTGGGGCACGGCGCGGCAACACAGGTCAGATAGGCATCATTGTAGATCGCGTCCACGTACGTGTAGGCAACCTGCAATCGCCAGTCCGGCGCGAAGCGGTAGTCGAGCGACAACTCCACCCCTGAGCGGCGTGTGCGTCCGCTGTTCTGGTACGTAGACCGGCCCCCGGTGTTGGTGTCGACGACGATCTCGTTGCGCGTGAGCGTCTGAAACAGCGCCGCCGTTGCCTCGATGTCGGGCGTCATCTGCAACTTCGCGCCCACTTCGCTGTTGTCGCTGCGCGCCGGGTGCAGCCCGAAGTTCAGCCCGCCACGGCCGTCAGGCCGGTAGGCAAGCTCGGAGCCGAGCGGCGTCTGGAATCCCTGGCCGTAGGAGGCGTACAGGTGCAGCCACGAGAGCGGCTTGAAATTCAACGCCGCGACCGGGGAAGTGGCGGCGTAGCTCACTGCGCCGCTGTCATTGCCGTTGGTGGCCGTGATGTAGTGATCGATCGAGTCGAAGTTCACGTCGCTGTGACGCACGCCGGCCATGACGGACCACAGTGCCGCGAAATCCCACGTGCCCTGAACGTACTCATCGACGTCCCGCACGATGTTGTTCTCGTCGCGGCGCAAGTTGCCGGAGGTCCCATAGATCGGGTTGGTGGACGTGCCGATATAGTTGTTGTGACCAAGGCGCAGCTCGTTCTGCCGGTCAAAGGACAGTCCCGCGACCCAGGACATCGGTCGATCGGCGACCGTCCCCTGCCACGACCAGCGCGCATCCGCGCCGCCGAAGTTGCGATTGAGGTCGATCACGCCACCGGCGCTGCCCGGAGCGTTCTGCGCGCTCGCGGGGATCGACAGGAACTGCTGCACGCTGCGATGCCCGTAGTAGCCGAGGAGCCGTACCGATTGCTCGTCGTTGATCTGCAGGTCGTAGATCAGGCCGCCCTGCTGCTGTTGCAGGCTCTTGCGGGTGTTGAACTGGGCGGCGGCGGGATCGGTCCCGGTGGGGTCGGCGGCGAACCCGGCCGGGGTGAGCCCGAGCGGGTCCTGGGCATTGGGGCGTGACAGCACGTTCGCCACCAGCGCCAGATGGTTCGAGTCGTTGATGCTGTAGTCGAGCTTGCCGTTGAAGGATTCGCTCTGTGCGCTGCTGTGGTCGCGGTAGCCGTCGACCGAGAAGTGCGTGAAGTCGAGGTTGTAGCCGACCTTGCCCTCCGCACCCAGAACGTCCAGGCCGGCTCGGACGTTGCCGAAGCTGCCGAACGCCGTGGAGGCGCGCACTTCCCCGGGGGACTTGCCCTCGGCGGTGAAGATTTGAATGACACCGCCGGAGGAGTTGCCGTACAGCGCCGAGAACGGTCCCCGCAGAATCTCCACTCGCTGTGCGGAGTCCAGGTTGAATTGCGACACCTGCCCCTGGCCGTCGGGCCCGGTCGCGGGAATGCCGTCCTGGTAGACGCGGACGCCGCGGATACCGAAGGCGGAATTCGCACCGATGCCGCGGATCGAGATCTGCTGGTCCTGCGCGTAGTTGTAGCGGTTGCGTGCCAGGAGACCCGGCACCGTCGACATGTCGTCGGCGAGATTCACTCCCAGGGCGTCATTGCGCAGCTGCTCACCTGAGACGGCGCTGATCGCGGCCGGAACGTCGAAGGACGACACGCCGATGCGGGTAGCCGTCACCACGACCTCATCCAGATTCGGAGCTTCAGCCTCATCCGCCTGGGCGAGCGCGGCGGCGGCCGGCAACAGGGCCATGGCCAGTACGAGGCTGCTGTCAATGCGTTTCATCGCTGCTCGATTCACGTGGCGTCAGGCAAAGCGTCGCAGTCTAAGTCGGCAGATCCGCGCCCGAATCCAGAATTTCATGAAAATGGCCGGCTCAAATGCCCCATCGCCACCGGCGCCCGACCCGTGGATGCCGCGAGCCGGAGGATCAGGTGCGCGGCCTGAGGATGTCCGTGAGCCGATCGGGCGTGCCGTTGACGCGCACCAGGTCCGGAAAGCGCTCTCCACCGGTGTAGTCGAGCTTCACCGTGCGATAGCGGTCGAAGTCGCGCACCAACAGCTCGACGGGTCTGGCCGGGTCCTGGGCGTCGCGAATGGCCTGATCCAGCAGGTCCGACTTGTAGGCGCGGCCGTTCACGGCAACGATCGAGGTCCCGAGCGTCAGACCGGCCTTGAACGCCGGGCCGTCCCAGATCACCTGGGAGATCTTGGACTCCTTGTCGATGGCAAGGCCGATGGAGAAGGTGCGGTCGAGCGTCTCGTTCGCATCCTGCGCTCGCTGCAGGAACACCGACGGGGTGTCCCGGAAAACCAACTGCCAGCCCGCATTGGCCAGGGCTGCATCGATCGCGACGTTCTTGTGCGTATCCAGACGCGTGCGCAGGTATTCCGACCAGTCATTGGCGAGCACGTCGTTGAGTCCCTTGGCGACGTCCGCGAACGTGTAGGTCATCGTTACATAGCTGCCATCCCTGACACCGAAGAACTCGCGCGCAAAATCATCGAGTGAGTGCTTGCCAGCGCTACGGGCGCGAAGCAGCGTATCCACCTCCAGCCACATCAAAGCCCCTTCGCGGTAGTAGTCCTCGGTTCTCTGCCAGGATACGTACGACTGGGGTCGCCGCGGCGAGATGATTGGCTGATTGGTCGTGTCCTGAAGATTGCGCCACGAGCGTCCCGGACGCTGATCCTGGAAGACCGCCGCCATCCAGGCCAGTGCACCCCGCGCCAGGTCGCCGCTCCACAGTCCGGAGCGAGCCGCGAGCACGATTCCCCAGTATTGAGTCTGTCCTTCGTACACCCAGAGCAGACTGTCCTGCATGGGGACGTTCAGGGTCGCAGTCCACAGGTCCGCCGGGCGACGGAACTTGCCGTTCCACGAATGCGTGAACTCATGCGGCAGCAGATCACGCCGCTCTACCATCCGATCCCACTGTTTGAAGTAGCCGAGCCCGGTTCCGTCCTCACTCGAGCGGTGATGCTCGAGACCGATCGCACCGAAGGTATCGCTGATGGCCAGCAGGAAATCGTAGTGATCGAAGTGGCGCGAGCCGAACAGCTCGGTGGCTTCTGCAACCAATTTGCGATGCGCGGCCAGCGCCGGGGTAGAAATGTCGAGCTCATCGGGCGAGTCCGCTACGACATTGAGATACACCGGCGCCTTGGGCGAGGCATCGAGCGGCACCCGCTTGAAGTAGACACCCGCGAACAACGGAGAGTCGACGAGCGTGTTGAGCGCCACGGTGTTGAAACGGACGGTTTGCCCGTCACGCTGCGCGCCATCCAGTGCGCAGGCGAACTGCCAACCCGAAGGCAGCGTGACGCTCGGCTCGAACCGAATCTGGCTCATGTAGTGTCCGGCGGGGTACAGCAACATCTTTTCCCACTGCACGCCGAGCATCTCGGGGGTCATGGTGATGCGCCCCTGCGCGGCGGTCTCCGGTGAGGCGAACTGCAGGTCGATCTCCAGCGTGCCGACACCCTTCGGGACGGTGACATCGAAGGAATAGACATCGAGTGGGTCGCGCAGCCACTCCACGGACTTGCCGCCGGCGCTGATGAGCGGTCCCGCGAGTTGGTCGATCGGTCCGTTGGGCGCATGGTTTCCGGGCAACCACTTCGCGTATTGCAGCACCAGCTCCCCGGGTTTGACGGGGATCGTCTCGTGCACACGAAAGAGCCGGCGCGAGACATCACTGGCATCGACTTGCAGCGTGATCGTCCCGTCGTAAGGAATGTCCTGCGGCCTGGGAGCCTCGGCCCGCGCCACACAGTGGACGCCGCTCATCGCCAACAAAGCCGCCATCAACGGGAACGCTCGGCTCACGGTAGGCCTTTCATCACAGCAGCTCGATGCAGCAATCAAAGCCGTCATTGTAAACGCAAATCGGCGGGGGGTTCCGCCAGCTCGACAGCTTCGGGATCACGGCGGCCCATCTGACATCGATTGCCGCCAGGATCGGCGCGGCGACCTCCGTCGTCAGCTCGTACTGGCACCGGGTGTAACAACGTTGACGCGATTGCTGCTTACGCTCACTCTGGCGGCAGCCGGGATTCTCGAGGGGTGAACGCCGATGAGCTCGAACCCTGACCTGCGGACCTGCACGGCGCCTCTGCTGGCCTCTCTCCTGTGCATGGCCGGGCCGACAGCGAGCTGGGCTTCCGACTTCGTCCTCAGCAGTCCCGATTCCCGGCTCGTGGTGAGCGTGCCTGAGAAATACACTGCGAAGGCCTTCGGTTGCTCCGGCGGCAACGTGTCCCCGGCACTGTCCTGGCACGGTGCACCGGCCGGTACCAGGAGCTTCGTGCTGACGCTCTTCGATCCGGACGAGCGCAGCACCCCTTCCGGCTGGTGGCACTGGGTCGTCTATGATTTGCCGCCTTCCGCGGATCACTTGAGCGAAGGCGCCGGCGCCTTGAACGGCAAGGCGTTGCCGCCGGGCACCCAGCAGGGACGCTCCGACCTCGGTGAGGATGCTTACCATGGGCCGTGCCCGGCCGCCGGCGATCCACCGCATCGCTACGTATTCACACTCTACGCGCTGGACGTCGCGAAGTTGCCCGTGGCGCCTGAATCGAGCGGCGGCATGGTGACCTCCGTCGTGCAGGATCACCTGCTGGGTAAGGCAGTTTTCATCGCACACTATGGTCGGCCGAAATGACTTGGCGAACTCTGCTTGCCGTCGCGATCTTCGTTGCCGCAAGTCATCCCCTCCTGGCTGAGCGGAGCGGGGACGGCGAGTGGACCATGCCGGGGAAGGACTACGGCTCGACCCGATTCAGTCCGCTTGCGCAGATCAACTCGCAGAATGCCGCAAGGCTCCATCCGGTATGGACGTTCTCGACCGGCGTACTTGGCGGACACGAGGGCCAGCCTCTCGTGGTCGGCAACACCATGTATGTCGTCACGCCCTGGCCCAACGTCCTCTATGCATTCGATCTCGAGGAGGAGGGGTATCCGCTGCGCTGGAAGTATCGACCGCCCGTGAGCCCCAACGCGCTCGGAGTCGCTTGCTGCGACTCGATCAATCGCGGCGCCACCTTCGCCGACGGCCGCATCGTCTATAACCTGCTCGACGGTCACACGGTAGCCGTCGATGCCGCCTCGGGGCGGCAGCTCTGGAGCACGCAGATCGCGGACATGTCCGAGGGCGAGACTGTGACGATGGCGCCACTGGTCACGAAAGACCGCGTGATCGTGGGAGCCGCCGGTGGAGAATTCGGCATCTACGGTTGGGTGAAAGGCCTGGACCTGAAAACCGGGCGGATCCTGTGGACGGCACACAACCTGGGACCGGACGCTGACATGCTGGCGCAGCCCGGGACCTTCCATCCGCCCTATGACAGTGGCCCCGACGCGGGACAACGCACTTGGGCGGGCGACAGCTGGAAGACCGGAGGCGGCCCCGTGTGGGGCTCGGTCTCCTACGATCCGGAGCTGGACCTCATCTACTACGGGACGGGAAACCCCTCTCCCTACAACTCCGAGCAGCGCATGGGGGACAACAAGTGGACCTCGAGCGTACTGGCGCGGCGCCCTGAGGACGGAGCGCTCGTGTGGGCTTATCAGTTCACGCCGCACGATAGCTGGGACTTTGACGCCACCGGCACGATGGTCCTCGCTGACCTGGTGGTCGAGGGCAAGCCCGTCAAGGCCCTCGTGCACTTCGACAAGAACGGCTTCGCCTACACGCTCGATCGAAAAACCGGACGCGTTCTGCTCGCCGCTCCGTTCGCCAACGCCAACTGGGCGACGAGAATCGATCTGACTTCGGGGCGGCCCGTGGCGGATCCGAGCAAGCAGACGGGCGCGTCCAAGGGCAACGTCAAGGGTATTTGCCCGAGCCTCGAGGGTGGCGTCAGTCCCGCCTCCCCGCCTGCGTATTCGCCACGGACGCATCTCTTCTATACCGCGATCAACAATCTGTGCATGGACTACGCCGCCTCGCAGGCGGCGCATGTCAAGGGAACCCCCTTCATCGGAGCCAACACACCCTACTCGGCCGGAGCCGGTGGCTATATGGGCGGTTTCATCGCCTGGGACGCGAGCACCGGCCGCAAAGTGTGGGAGAACAAGGAGCCGTACCCGACCTGGAGCGGCACGCTGGCGACCTCCGGAGACCTCGTTTTCTATGGAACGTTGGACGGCTGGTTCAAGTCGGTCGATGCGAGGACGGGCAAGATCCTCTCGAAGTTCAAGGTCGGCTCGGGCGTCGTCGGCAACCCAATTGCCTTCCTCGGCCCGGACGGCAAGCAGTACATTGCCCTCTACGCCGGAATCGGCGGCGACTGGTTTCTGCTCTCGGGAGATGTGCGAGCGGATGATCCGGCGGACGTGCGGCCGCCGGCCGACTTCCTCAAAGATATCGGTCGCCACACCAGCCAGGGCGGCATGGTGTGGATTTTCGGGTTGTGACCATGAGCCGCGGACCCAGCATCCCTGCAGTCATCGTGTCCCTCTCCACCTTGCTGCTGGGCGCCTGCGGCGCCCGCAATGCACCGGTGGCACCGGCCAAGGACTCCGGCCCGCCCGCCATCCGTTATGAGGATCATCTGGCGGCCGGCGGGGAGCTACCCAAGGCTGCGGTCCTCACCAATCCCAACACGAATGATCCTGCGAAGGTGCAGGCGGGCGGGGTGTTGTTCACCGCGATGAACTGCGACGGCTGCCATGGAGGCGGAGGCTCGGGCTGGGTGGGGCCCAGCCTGGCGGACGGCCGCTGGCGCTATGGAGGCTCGGACGGGGAGATCTTTGCTTCGATCTATTACGGCCGCCCGAAAGGCATGCCCGCGTTCGGCGGCAAGTTGGGGACTCAGGGGGTATGGACGCTCGTCACTTATCTGAAGTCTCTGACTCCGCCGGCGGAGGTAGCAACCGAGTCCTGGGTCACAACGACCTCAACCCACTAGGCGCTCCATCGTGCTCACGGCCTGGCCCAGATAGCCGCCGCCAAACAGATTGAGATGATTGAGGATGTGGTACAGGTTATAGAGCTCGATGCGGTTCGTGGCATCGGCCGGCAGGGGCCAAGCCGCCTCATACGCCGCATAGAAACTCGCGCCGAAGCCCCCGAACAGCCGTGTCATGGCGATATCGGCGATACGGTCTCCGAAATAGACTGCCGGGTCGAATATCACCGGCGCCCCGTGCGGATCGGCGCCCCAGTTCCCGCCCCAGAGATCCCCGTGCAGCAGCGACGGCGGCTCGTGGGACGATGGCAGGAGCCGGTCCAACCGACTCAGTACCTCCTCACCGCGCTTCTGCAGGCGGCCTTCGAACCCGTTGGTACGCGCCAGGTCCAACTGCGGGCGCAAGCGCCGCTCGCGGAAGAAAGTCAGCCACTCGTCGCACCATCCATTGGCTTGCGGGGTGCTGCCGATCGTGTTGTCCCGATGCCAGCCGAACGCATTCGCAGCCACGCGATGCTGCACGGCAAGCTGCTCGCCGAGTGCTGTCTCCGTGGCACGCGACGCTCTGCCGAGATCGATCCATTCGAGCGCCAGCGCCACTGCGCTCTCCGTAGTGGCAATGCCCAGAGCTCGCGGCACTCTCACGGCGTTGGCACGCCGCAATTCGTCGAGACCCGCCGCTTCTGCTTCGAACATGGGCCGCCCGTGCGGCGGCGCTACTTTCACGAAGATCGGGCCAGCGTTGCTGTCCCAACGGTGGCTTGCGTTGATCGAGCCGCCGTGGACCGCCGCTGCAGGGCTCGGCTGCAGCGTGAGGCCGATGGCTTTGCCAAGGGCTGTGGCCAGTTCGGTGGAGTTACGCACCATGGGCGGCGTATGCGTCTTTAGTGCGAGATCTCCTCGAGCCTGCGATTCAAGGTCCGCGGCCCGAACCCGCCGATGGTGACGATCATGACGACCATGGCACCGCCGATGAACAGCGCAACTCCCATCGTGCCTCCCTTATGCAGGAAGAACCCGATCAGCAACCCCGCCAGAGCCGCGCTCACGCGGCTCCACGAGTAGACGAAACCGACGGCGCGGGCGCGGATCCGGGTCGGATACTGCTCGGACTGGTAGCCATGCGTGAGGAACGAAATCCAGTTGTTGGCCAGGGTCACCAGCACCCCGAATACGATCACCAGCCACGGGCTCTGCTGAAGGGCGAACAGATACATGAAAATCGCGACCAGCGTGCCGGCGGAGACGATCTGCCATTTGCGCTCCATTCGGTCGGCAATCAGCGTGCCCAGCAGCGGACCGACGGGGTTGGCGAGCGCGATGATGAACGCGTACTCCAGACTCGTGGTGACATGGATCCCCTTGGCCATCATCAGGGTGGGAACCCATGCGCCGAAGCCATAGAACGCAATCGTCTGCATCAGGTTGAAAATCGACAGCACCAGTGTGCGCTTGCCGTAAGGGGGCTTCAGCAGCTCGCTGAAGCGGCTCTTCACGAGCACTGCTTCGGTGCTCGCAAGCGCGGGTGGCAGCGCGTCGGCGCCGATATCGCGGGCCACGCGCGCCTCGATATCGCGCATGATCCCTTCGGCCCGCTCGACCCGACCATGCAGCGCGAGCCAGCGTGGACTTTCTGGCAACCCCAAGCGCAACCACCATGCCGCGAGCGCACCGGCGGAGCCGATCAGCGCGACCCAGCGCCAGCCGGCGAGCCCCAGCGGATCTTGCGGGACCAGCAGCCACCCCAGCAGAGCAACCACCGGCACCACGCAGAACTCGATGAACTGGTAGAAAGCAAATGCCCGGCCGCGATGCCGCGGCGGCACGAGCTCCGGCAGGAAAGTATCGATGGTGATCTGCTCCAACCCCACACCGATGGCGGCGATGAAGCGCCACAGATCGACGGACTCGGCGGTGGACTGGAAGGCCATGACGGCCGTCGCCAGGGAGTACCAGATGAGGGAGAAAGTGAAAATGGAGCGCCGGCCGAGCCGGTCGGCAATGAAGCCGAAGCCGATGCACCCGACCCACATGCCGGCGAAGGTGCAGAAGACGAAGAAGCCAACGCCCCGCGGATCCAGGAAGCCGGCCGGCGCACCGGTGAACAGCCCGCCGGAAATGAGGCCCGGGGTGATGTACGCCGTCAGAAATAGATCGTACAGCTCGAAGATGCCGCCCAGCGAGATCAGCACCACGAAGCGCCACAGCGTGCGCGTCAAGGGCAACCGGTCGAGTCTGGCCGCGACCTCCGCGGCATAGCGGCCCGCGGCGATGGTGCCGGCACCGCTGATGTACGCTTCCCCCTCGCGGACGCTCACGTCAGTAAACCGCGCGGCCGCCCGAAATATCGAACACTCCGCCGGTCGAGAAGGAGCAATCCTCCGAGGACAGCCAGGCGATGATTGCGGCGATCTCCTCGGGCAGGACGAAGCGGCCCATCGGGATCTTCGCGAGCATGTAGTCGATGTGCTGCTGAGTCATCTGCTCGAACATCTCCGTGCGCGCAACAGCAGGAGTGACGCAGTTGACCATGATGTTCTTCTGCGCCAGCTCTTTGCCGAGTGACTTGGTGAAGCCGATCAGGCCCGCCTTGGATGCACTGTAGTGCGAGGCGTTGGGGTTGCCTTCCTTGCCGGCGATGGAGGCGATGTTGACGATGCGGCCATAACCGGCGGCGATCATGTGCGGCACCACGGCCCGGCACACCAGATACGGAGCGTACAGATTGACCTCCAGTACCTGACGCCAGATCTTCGGGTCCAGCTCCCAGGTCAGGCCGTTGCCACCGGTGATGCCGGCGCAGTTGACGACGATGTCAAGGCGCGAATGCGCGGCCAATGTCTCCGCCAAAGCCGCCTGAATCGCGGACTCGTCCGTGAGCTCAACCACGTGGGCGCTGACGGTGCCTAGTGCTGCCAGCTCGTTCGCGCTGTGCTTCACCCGGGGTTCATCGATATCCCACAGAGCAACCTGTGCCCCGGAACGCAGGAACCTTTGCGCCGTCGCGAACCCGATTCCGCGCGCGCCGCCGGTAATGACCGCCGCGCGGCCCGATAGATCGATGTTGTTCATGATAGCGCCGCCACGACGGCGTCCCCCATCTCTCGCGTGCCGAGCCGTTTCATCCCGGGCTGGTCGATGTCGACGGTGCGGTAGCCGGCGGCCAGCACCTTGCTCACGGCGGCGGAGATCCGATCTGCGCTGCGCGCGTCGTCGAACGAATAACGCAACATGAGCTCCGCGGACAGAATCGCCGCCAGGGGATTGGCGATGTTCTTGCCTGCGATGTCAGGAGCGGTGCCATGAACCGGCTCGTAGAGCCCCTGCGTCCCCTTCCCAAGGGACGCGGAGGGCAGCATGCCGATCGATCCGGTCAACATGGCGGCGGCGTCCGAGAGGATGTCTCCGAAAACATTGCCCGTCACGATCACATCGAACTGCCGCGGCGCCCGCATGAGCATCATGGCCGCCGCATCGACGAACTGGTGTGTCAACTCGACGTCCGGATAGTCCTTACCGACCCGCGTCGCGACCTCCCGCCACAGTTGCATGGTCTCGAGCACGTTGGCCTTGTCGACCGAGCAGACCTTGCGCCGGCGCTTGCGCGCGGTCTCGAAGGCCACTCGCACGATGCGCTCGACCTCGCCTTCCGAGTAGCGCATCGTGTTGAAGGCTTCCCGTTCGCCGGCGGCGTTGGTTGTGACGCCGCGCGGCTCGCCGAAGTACAGATCCCCGGTCAGCTCGCGCAGGATCATGATGTCCAGTCCCTCGACGACCTCCCGCTTGAGCGTCGAGGCTTCCACCAGCTCCGAAAACAGAAACGCGGGCCGGAAGTTCGCGAACAACCCCAGGTGCTTGCGCAGCCGCAGCAGGCTCGCCCCGGGCCGCATGGCATAGGGAATAGCCTCGTCGCCAGGTACGCCGGCCGCCCCGAACAGAATCGCATCGGCGCGCTGCGCGATCTCCAATGTCTTCGGCGGCAGCGGATCGCCCGCCGCTTCCACGCCTGCTCCGCCCACCGGCGCCTCGGTCAGCTCCAGCGCCTTGGCGCCAACCGCGGCGCGCAACACCTTCACCGCCTCAGCGGTCACTTCTTTGCCGATGCCATCGCCCGGCAACACTGCGATTTTCATCTTGGGATTCAGGCCTCTGTTCTTCAGTGAGCGCAGCCGGCTAACGATAGCCGCGCTCGAATGTCTCGATGCTGTCCAGCAGCGTCAGCGTGTAACCCAGCTCATCCAGTCCGCTCAACAGGCAGCGCTGGCGGTACGCATCGATCTCGAAATTGAACTGTGTGACCGAGCCGAGCGTGGCCGCGGACGCCGCCCCGGGCACGGGCATCGTGACCGACTGCGCCTCGAGATCCACGGTGATCTGCAGCCCCGGCTCAGCGAGCGCCGCCTGGATCATGCCCGCCACGGCCGGCGCAGGCAGCACGATGGTGAGCAAGCCGTTCTTGGCAGCGTTGGACACGAAGATGTCCCCCATGCTGGGCGCAATCACTGCACGGATACCGTAGTCATGAAGCGCCCAGACTGCGTGCTCGCGCGAGGACCCGCACCCGAAGTTCTCTTCGGCCAGGACGATGCGCGCGGCACGATAGCCCGGTTTGTTCAGTATGAAGTCGGGATTGTCGCTGCCATCGCGACGAAAACGCAGATCCCGAAACAGGTACTCGCCGAAGTTCTCGGCCCGCGGCTTGTGCAGGAAGCGCGCGGGAAGAATCTGGTCCGTATCGAGGTTGGGTTGGGCGATGGGCAATGCCACTGCGCGCAGCGATTTGAACGGCTCCACGTCAGCGGCCCTCCAGCAGCCGCCGCACGTCGGCGAGCCGGCCACTCACGGCCGCCGCGGCAACCATTGCAGGACTCATCAGGTGCGTGCGCGAGCCCGGCCCCTGACGACCGACAAAGTTGCGGTTCGTACTGGAAGCACAGCGCTGCCCTGGGGCCACCAGATCGCCGTTGGTGCCGAGGCACAGCGAGCATCCCGCTTCGCGCCACTGAAATCCGGCTTCCTTGAACACCCGGTCCAACCCGCGAGCCTCCGCTTCGCGCTTGACGGGACCGGAACCTGGAACCACCCACGCCTCGACGCCTGTCGCGACTTTTCTTCCGCGCACTACCGCAACCGCGCTCTCCAGATCCTCCAGCCGCCCGTTGGTGCAGGAGCCGATGAACGCCCGATCGATTTTAAGGTCCGTGAGCGCCATCCCGGGCTCCAGCCCCATGTACCGGAGCGCGCGCAGCATTGCGTCGCGCCGCTCGGCGCTGGACGCTGTGGCAGGGTCCGGAACCCGCGCAGTGACGGCGACGGCGTCCTCCGGGCTATTGCCCCACGTGACCATGGGTGCAATCTCGCTGACATTGAGCGAGACCTCTTTATCGAAGGTGGCATCCGGATCGCTGGAGAGGCCGCGCCATCGCTCAACCGCTCGATTCCACTCTTCACCCTGAGGGGCGAAGGGGCGGCCTTTGAGATAGGCGAACGTCGTCGCATCCGGCGCCATCATCCCTGCCCGTCCACCCGCTTCGATCGTCATATTGCAGATCGTGAGGCGCGCCTCCATCGACAGCGTGGCGAGCGCCGGACCGGCGTACTCGATCACATGGCCCGTGGCCCCGGCGGCGCCGATCTTCGCGATGATCGCCAGAATGATGTCTTTCGCCGAGACACCCTCATGCAGCTTCCCCTCCAGCAGGACCCGCAGCGTCCTCGGCTTGCGCTGCCACAGCGTCTGTGTGGCAAGGACGTGGGCGACCTCCGTCGTACCGATACCAAACGCAAGCGCGCCGAGCGCCCCGTGCGTGGAGGTGTGGCTGTCCCCGCACACGATCAACATTCCCGGCTGGCTCAAGCCCTGCTCGGGCGCCACGACGTGCACGATGCCCTGGCGAGGATCGTCGAGACCAAAAAAACGGATGCCCGCAGCAGCGCTGTCCCGCCGCAGCGCCTCTGCCATGGCCCGCTTCTCGGGGTCCGCAATGCTCGCCAGGTCTCGGGTGTCGGTGGGAACGTAGTGATCGGGAGTCGCAAAGGAGCGGTGCGGAACCCGCGGCTCGAGACCCCGTTGGCGCAGCAACTCGAACGCCGGCGCCGAGCCATCCTGCAGAAAATGACTGTCGACATACAATAGCGTCTGGCCGTCTTCGCGCACCTGGATCGCATGCCGCCGCCAGATCTTCTCGAACAGGGTGTGGGCTTGGTGGGAAGTCTCGGGGCTCATCAGACCTCAGGTCGTTCAGTCGTGCGCGTCGGGGACGGACTGGCATCTTGCCCGTGCGCAGCCGTTAGGGGAAGTGAGCGCCCCGCCCGCCCGCCATAAGTCGCCAGGCCAGTCGTAGCTTCCAGGCTTTATCCACAGAACGGGGTCCGAAGCTCCACCAGGGCGCAGCACGCCGACGCCAGAGAGAAATGCCTCGAGGGCGATCAATCGCTGCCAGCCCAACTCCCGAACGACCTCTGCCGCCGTGGCTCCTCCTTCCAGGCACACGCGGCCGGCCGCGCGCGTCCGAAGCAGAGCAGCCACGGTGCGCGCCAGATCATTCAATAGCGCTTTCGATCCAAGCTCGCGCGTGAACGACCCATTACCGATACCGAGAAGGATGCAGCCTGCGGAATTCCAAGCTCGCGCTATCTCTGCAAGCTCATGCGGCATCGCGAAAGCGGGAATACGATGCTCGGCGGCCTGATGCACACGGGTATCCCAAACCGCAGCGCTACCGCAGACCAACAGCGTTGGGCCTGTGAGATCCGGCACTTCCGCCGGCGCAATCGCGGCGGCACGCGCGTCCGCCCCTGCAGGCGTTGCCGGAGAGTGACCGCGACTGGCCACCAAGGCCTCGAAGAAGTCCGCGCCGCCGGCGGGGAGAGTGTCCTCGCCGATCGTGTTCGAGACACGGATCAGGTCCGCCTCACTCGCTACATCCGGAGTGCAGATGTTCTCGACCGCCGCTCCTGTGCTGCTGTTCCCGCTGTGGAGCGAAAAAAGGAGATCGCGAACGCACGATGTGGCGCGCGGATGCTCCGGATCCCGAGCGAGCTCTGTGGTATGCAG
>Ga0207707_10000262_pt1 | contig 56811 bp, 44 predicted proteins | sample KBSC83BmetaG_FD_184336 | JGI IMG/M metagenome (GOLD analysis project Ga0207707, IMG submission 184336) | Corn rhizosphere microbial communities from Kellogg Biological Station, Michigan, USA - KBS C8-3B metaG (SPAdes) (version 2) | ecosystem: Host-associated > Plants > Roots > Rhizosphere ... | reverse complement strand
ACAAGGTGTCCAAGGGGCTGCTTCAGGAGTTCGGCGAGATGCGCGTGGTCGACACGCCGATCACCGAGCTCGGATTCGCCGGCGTGGGCGTCGGCGCCGCGATGGTGGGGCTGCGCCCGGTGATCGAGTTCATGACGTGGAACTTCGCGCTGCTCGCGCTCGACCAGGTGGTGAACTCGGCGGCGAAGATGCTGTCGATGTCCGGCGGCCAGTTCAACATCCCGATCGTGTTCCGCGGGCCGAACGGCGCCGCGCTCCAGCTCTCCGCGCAGCACTCGCAGGCGTGGGAGTCGTGGCTCGCGCACATTCCGGGGCTGAAGGTGCTCGCGCCGGGCACGCCGTACGACGCGAAGGGGCTGCTCAAGAGCGCGATTCGCGATGACAATCCGGTGATGGTGCTCGAGGGCGAGATGCTCTACAACGTCAAGGGCGAGGTGCCGGAGGGCGAATACACGATCCCGATCGGCAAGGCGCAGGTGAAGCGCGAGGGCGACCACGTGACGATCATCTCGTACGGCAAGATGATCAACGTCGCGAATCAGGCGGCCGACCAGCTCGCGAAGGATGGCATTCGCGCCGAAGTGATCGATCTGCTCACGCTGCGCCCGCTCGACGTCGAGACGATCGCGGCGTCGGTGCGGAAGACGAACCGAGCGGTCGTGCTCGAAGAAGGGTGGGAGATCTGCGGCATGGGCGCGCAGGTCGTGGACTACGTGCAGCGCGACTGCTTCGACGATCTCGACGCGCCCGTGCTGCGCGTGCACCAGGCGGACGTGCCGATGCCGTACGCGAAGAATCTCGAGCGTGCGGCGAAGCCGGACGCGCAAAAGACGGTTGCCGCCGCGCGGCACGTGCTGTACCTCGACTAGCCGCGCAGCGGACGGAGGAGTGGAATGGCGACCAAGGTGACGATGGAGGCGCTCTCTCCGACGATGGAGGAGGGGCGGCTCGTGAAGTGGCTGAAGAACGAGGGCGATGCCGTCGCGAAGGGTGACGTGCTGGCCGAGGTGGAGACGGACAAGGCGGTGATGGAGCTCGTCGCGCGCGGTGCGGGCGTGATGCGCGCCCGGCTCGCGGCCGAGGGCGACACGCGCCCGGTGGGCGAGCTGCTCGCGGTGATCGCCGAGAAGGACGAGAACATCGACGCGATCCTGAAGAAGGCCCCGGCGGCCGCCGCGGCCCCCTCAGCCCCCTCAGCCCCCTCAGCCCCCTCAGCCCGCTCGGCCCCGACCGCTCCGCCCCCGTCCCCCGCGGTTCCCGCGCCCTCCGCGCCCTCTGCGTCCTCGACTGTAGTTCCCACCCCCCCTGCCTCGACTCCACCCTCCCACCCGAATGGTGGCGACCACCGCGCGCGGTCCTCACCGCTCGCGCGCCGCCTCGCCTCCGCGCGCGGACTCGACCTGGGACGCCTCCAGGGCACCGGCCCCGGCGGCCGCATCATCCGCCGCGACATCGAGGCCGCCGCGAGCACGGAGCTCTCGGGCGAGCCGACCCGCGCAGCGGCGCGCGCCGCCGCGCGCGCCGACGCAAGCGCCCCCCGCGCCGCCGGCGACTTCGAGGACGTGCCGCTCACGCAGATCCGCAAGACCATCGCGCGCCGGCTCGCCGAGTCCAACGGCCCGATTCCGACCTTCTTCCTCACCGCCGACTTCGATCTCACCAGCGTCCGCGAGATGCGCACGCGCATGATCGCGCTCGGCGACGAGTTCAAGGTCTCGTACAACGACATCCTGCTCAAGGTGATCGCGACCGCGCTCGCGCAGCATCCGGAGGTCAACGCCCACTGGCTCGGCGAGAGCATCCGCCACCATCATCGCGTGGACCTCGGGATGGCCGTGGCGGTGGAGGACGGGCTCATCACGCCGATCATCGCCGATGCGGATCGCAAGGGAATCAGCGAGATCGCACGCGAATCGCGCGAGCTCGCGAAGCGCGCCCGGGAGCGCAAGCTCGCACCCGAGGAATACACGGGCGCGACGTGCACCGTCTCCAATCTCGGCATGTTCGGCATCGACGAGTTCACCGCGATCATCAACCCGCCGGAGGTCGCGATCTTCGCGATCGGCGCGGTGGGCGACGTGCCCGTGGTCGTCGACGGGGAGCTCGCCGTGCGGACGCGGGTGCGCATCACCATGAGCTGCGATCATCGCGCCGTGGACGGCGCCACCGGCGCCCGGTTCATGCAGACGCTGCGGCGGCTGATCGAGAATCCGCTCATGCTCGTTTTCTGACCAGAGCCACCGCTCTCACTACAGGATCGACACACACATGGCTTCCTTCGACGTGATCTTCCTCGGCGGCGGGCCCGCCGGGTACGTGGGCGCGATCCGCTGCGCGCAGCTCGGACTCTCCGTGGGCGTGGTCGAGCGCGAAGGGCTGGGCGGCACCTGCGTGCTGTGGGGATGCATTCCCGCCAAGGCGCTGCTCGAGAGCGCGGCCGTCGCGCATCGCGCGCGCGAGGCGAAGACGTTCGGCGTGAACGTGGGCGAGATTTCCACCGACTATGCGGTGGCGATGAAGCGCTCACGCGCCGTGAGCACGCAGAACTCCAAGGGCGTCGAGTTCCTCTTCAAGAAGAACAAGATCACCTGGTTGCTCGGCACCGGCACGCTCACCGGGAAAAAGACCGTCTCCGTGAAGGACGCGAAGGGCACGGTCACGACGCACGACGCGAAAAAGGCGATCGTGATCTCGACGGGGTCGCGCGTGAAGGGGATTCCGGCCATCGGCCTCACGCTCGACAAGCAGAACATTTTGTCGTCGGACGACGTGCTGGTGCTCGAGAAGGCGCCGGCGACGATGGCGATCGTGGGATGCGGCGCGGTGGGCGTCGAATTCGGCGACGTGTTCAACGAGTTCGGCACGAAGGTGACGATGCTCGAGGTCGCGCCCACGATGCTCCCCGTGGAGGACGCCGACGTGGCGAACGAGCTCGCGCGGAGCTTCAAGAAGCGCGGGATCGAGGTGATCCTCAACGCGAAGATCGACGGCACGAAGATCGGCAAGGGCTCGGTCACGCTGTCGCTCAGCGCGCCGGAGAAGAAAGAGATGACGTTCGAGAAGGTGCTCGTGGCTGCGGGCCGCGCGCCCAACATCGACGGGATCGGGCTCGAAGCCGTGGGCGTCAAGCTCACCGACAAGGGCTTCATCCAGATCGACGATCGGATGCGCACGAACGTCGAGGGGATCTACGCGATCGGCGACGTCACCGGCCGGCAAATGCTCGCGCACAAGGGCGAGCGCGAAGGGATGGTGGCGGCCGAGGCGATCGCGGGAAAGAGCGGCCACCACGTGAACTACGGCAACATCCCGAGCTGCACCTACTGCCACCCCGAGGTCGCGTCCATCGGGATGACGGAGCAGCAGGTGAAGGACAAGAAGATCGAGTACAAGGTGGGGAAGTTCAACTTCTCCGCGAACGGGCGCGCGCGCACGTCGGGCGAAACCGAGGGATTCGTGAAGATCATTCGCGACGCGAAGTACGGCGAGATCCTCGGCGCGCACATCATTGGCGCGCACGCCACCGAGATGATCCACGAGCTCGCGGTCGCGCGGGAGAACGAGTTTACGATCGAGGAGGTCGATCTCGCGATCCACGCCCACCCCACGCTCTCCGAGGCGATCGCGGAGGCGGCGCTGGACTCCGTGGGGCGGATGATCCATGCGTGAGGCGGGCGCCGGCGCGACGATGAGCGCGGAGCACGACGCCCCGCGTGCGCTCGCGCCGATGCACGTCGTGCACCTCGGACTCGTTCCCTACGCGCGCGCGCTCGACCTCCAGCGCGCGGTGGCCCGCGCGCGCATTGCCGGCGCGATCGCGCAGGACGTGCTCCTCCTGCTCGAGCACCCGCCCGTGGTGACGCTCGGGCGAAGCAGCAAGGCGAAGAATCTCGTCGCCTCCCCCGCGGTGCTCGCGGCTCGCGGCGTCGAGCTGTTCGAGGCCGAGCGCGGCGGCGACGTCACCTTCCACGGCCCGGGGCAGCTGGTGGGCTACCCGATCGTCAACCTGCGCGAGCACAAGCAGGACCTGCACTGGTATCTGCGCCAGGTGGAGGAGGTGCTCATCCGCGCGCTCGGCGCGATCGGGATCGCGTCCGAGCGCAGCGAGGGGCGCACCGGCGTGTGGACGGACGGACGCAAGATCGCGTCGATCGGAGTGCACGCGCGCGACTGGGTCACCTGGCATGGCTTCGCGCTCAACGTCGCCACCGAGCTGTCGTATTTCGGACTCATGGTGCCGTGCGGGCTGGCCGGGGTGACGATGACGTCCGTGGCGATGGAGCTGGGCGCTGGGGCGCCGAGCCTCGACGTGGTCGCGAGGCGGGTGGCGGAGGAGTTTGGGAGGGTGTTCCTGCGAGCGCCGGTGGAGCTCGATGTGGAGGGGCTGGGGGAAATGCTGGAGTGAAGATGTGAGCCGTGAACGACTGCGTCGGGTATCACGGGGCCGCGTTGGGATCTCGACCAGGAGAACGAGCTCAGGCTGTAAGCCGTGAGCCAGGAAGCTATCGGCAATGAGCGGAAGCTTGGTGAAGGGAGTAGCATGGGAAGGGCGCGCTCGTGCCGTCGCTGCGCTAGCCCGTCGCTACATCAGCTTCGGCTGACGGCTGAAAGCTTCTCGCTCGTTTCTTACGGCTTGGACTCGCAGTGGACCTCGAGATGCCGTTCGAAGTCGCTACGATGCCGGTCGCAGTCGACCATTGAGCGACCCCCTCTCCCACTATATTTCCACCCCCTTCCCCGCCCCTCCAGAGGATGCTGACTGCGATCACCCGCGCCGTGAGCGAGTCGCTCGCGCACGGCGAGCTCACCTTTCGTGAGCGCTCGCCCATCGACGTCGCGCTGGCGCGGCGCCAGCACGAGGGATACGAGCGCGCCCTCGCCTCGCTCGGCGTGCGCATCGACCATCTGCCGCCCGAGGATGCGATGGCCGATGCGGTGTTCGTGGAGGACGTGGTGCTCGTGCTCGACGAGATCGCCGTCGTGACGGTGCCCGGCGCCGCCTCGCGGCGCGGCGAGACCGAGAGCATCGCGCACGCGGTCGCGCGCTACAGGCCGGTGAAGCATCTCGCGCCGCCGGCGCTGCTCGATGGCGGGGACGTCGTGCGCATCGATCGCACGCTCTACGTCGGACGCTCCAGCCGCACCAGCGAAGCCGGCATCGATCAGCTTGCGGCGCTCGTGTCACCACTCGGTTACATCGTCACGTCCGTGCCCGTAGAGGGTGCGCTGCATCTCAAGACGGCGTGCACCTACGCCGGCCGCGGTGTGCTCCTCGCCAATCCCGCGTGGGCACACACAGCTGCCTTTCGCGACGTCGAAGTGCTCCCGGTGGCCGCCGACGAGCCGTGGGGCGCGAGCGTGCTCGCGATCGGCGACACGCTCGTGATGCCCGCGTCGTTCCCGCGCACGCGCACCCTGCTCGAATCGCGCGGCTTCACCGTTCTTCCCGTCGATCTCTCCGAGCTGCAGAAGGCCGAGGGTGGGCCGACGTGCCTGAGCATCGTCTTCGACGCCACGGATGGCTGAGGCGATCGACTTCTCCGCGGAGCTCAATCCGCAGCAGCTCGCGGCGGCGACGTTCGGCGATGGGCCGCTGCTGGTCGTCGCCGGCGCGGGCACGGGGAAGACGCGTGCGCTCGTCTATCGCGTGGCGCACCTGCTCGGCCGCGGCGTGCCGCCACACCGCATCCTGCTGCTCACCTTCACGCGCCGCGCGTCGCAGGAGATGCTCGGGCGCGTCGCCCGGCTCGCGGGCGGCGCGAGCGCGCGCGTGCACGGCGGCACCTTCCACGCCACGGCGCACCGGCTGCTGCGCGCGTACGGCCCGGCCGCCGGCCTGGCGAAGGATTTCACGATCCTCGATCAGGGCGACGCCGAGGATCTGATGGGGATGTCGCGCGCGGCGCTCGGCTTCGGCCAGCGCAAGTCGCGGTTCCCGAAGAAGGAAACGCTGCACCACGTGTACTCGCGCCACGTGAACACCGAGATCCCCGTGGACGACATTCTGCGCGACGACCTGCCGCAGTTCGCGGAGCTCGCGGCCGACGTCAAACGCGTGTTCGCCGGCTACACGACGCGCAAGGAGGAGCGCAACCTCGTCGACTACGACGATCTGCTCCTCTTCTGGGTGGCGATGCTCGAGGGGTCGCCCGAGCTCGGCGCGCGCATCTCGGCGCTGTACGATCACGTGCTCGTCGACGAGTACCAGGATACCAACGCGCTGCAGGCGCGCATCCTGCGCGCGATGTGCGCCGGCCACCGGAACATCACCGTGGTCGGCGACGATGCGCAGAGCATCTACGCCTTTCGCGGCGCGAACGTGCGCAACATGCTCGACTTCCCCGAGCAGTTCCCGGGCACCACGGTGGTCGCGCTCGAGCACAACTACCGCTCGACGCAGCCGATTCTCGACGTCACGAACACCGTGATCTCGCGCGCGCCGCAGCGCTTCACGAAAAATCTCTTCACCCGGCGCACCGGCGGCGAGGCGCCGGCGCTCGTCGCCGCGCGCGACGAGCACGAGCAGACGTCGTGGGTGGTCGACCGCATTCTCGAGCTGCACGAACAGGGAACGCCGCTGCGCGAGATGGCGGTGCTCTTCCGCGCGGGCTACATGTCGGCCGACCTCGAGATCGAGCTCACCAATCGCAAGATTCCGTTCGAGAAGTGGGGCGGGCTCAAGTTCCTCGAGGCGGCGCACGTGAAGGACGTGCTGGCGTTCCTGCGCATCCTCGAGAATCCGCGCGACGAGGTGAGCTGGTTCCGCGTGCTCCATCTCCTTCCGGGCGTCGGCGATGCGACGGCGCGCTCCGCGATCGAGCTGCTCGTAGCGCGCGGCTGGGATCCGGCCGCGCTCGAGGAGCTCGTGCCGCCGCCACGGGCGCGCGACGCGCACGCGGCGCTCATGGCGCTGTTCGAGTCGCTGCGCGCCGCCGGCGCGGACATCGGCGTGCCCGCCGAGATCGCGGCGCTCAGGCGCATGTACGATGCGATTCTCCGCGAGCGCTACGACCGCGCCGAGCCGAGGCTCGCCGATCTCGATCAGCTCGAGATCATCGCGGCGAAGTTCCCCTCGCGCGCGGCGTTCCTCGCGGAGCTCGCCCTCGAGCCGCCCTCGGCCACGCAGGACCTCGCGACGGGCAGCGACACCGAGGACGACGCGCTGATTCTCAGCACGGCGCACAGCGCGAAGGGGCGCGAGTGGGACGCCGTGTTCGTGATCTGGGCCGTGGATGGCTGGTTCCCCTCGTCGCGCGCAATGCGCAGCGATGAGGAGATGGAAGAGGAGCGCCGTCTGATGTACGTCGCGATGACGCGCGCCCGGCACCATCTGGCGGTGCTCTATCCGCTCAACAGCTACGGTTCGCGGTGGGGGAGCGAGTACACGATCGATCAGCTGTCGCGATTCATCGACGTCGGCGTGCGCGACCGCATGCGCCGCATGGCCGCCTATCCCGCGCCCGCGCCTGCGGCCGCCCCGGAGCAGCCGCCCGGCACGCCGCTCGACCTGCGCGCGCTACTGCGCGGCCGCTTCGGCGCTCCCTGACGAGAGGTACGCGCGCACGGCGGCGTACGGATCGTCCGGTCTGGATTTCGCGAGCGCGATCACCCGCTGCACCGCGAGCGGCAGTCGCTCCCCCGTCTGCTCGAACACCGCGTCGAAGTCGTCGAGCCCCGTGCGGTAGATTCGTCGCGACATGAGCGCCGCGTTGTCGAGATGGAGCGCCACCGGCCGCCGTGGATCGTAGCCCGGGAGCGACGGCTCGACATCGCGCGCGAAGCGCTCCCGCGCGGCGGTGAACACGATCTCCCGCGCGCGCAGGCGCTCGTCCCTGCTGTCGGGGTGCGCCTTGAACGCGGAATCCACGCTCTGGTACACGCCGCTCCAGAAGCGCCCGAGCATCTTCTGGCGCGCCCAGTCCTCGCGCGCCTCCGCCACCAGCGCGCTGTCGCCGTGCGTCATGAAGAACCACTCCGCACCGCGCGTCCCTACGAAATTCGCGAACGACTCGTTGAACACGGCCTGTCCCGGCGCGTAGAAGGTGTTGTGCGTGAGCTCGTGAATCACCGTGTTCACCAGCGACACGCTGTCCTCGCCGAGCGTGGTGGAGAGGAGAGGATCGTTCAGGTAGCCGAGCGTACTGAACGCCGAAGATGGCCGCAGGTAGGAGTCGAAACCGTCGCGCTCGAGACCCGCCGCGGCGCGCTTCGCGTCGCGCACGTCGAAGTAGCCCTTGTACGGCACGTCGCCGACGATGGGGAACCACCAGGTCTTGTAGCGCAGCTCGTCACGGTACGCCGCCGAGAGCACGACGACGAGCGTGTCGTGCTCGAGGTGGCTGTAGGTGGTGAAGCTGCGTTTCGCCGCGAGCCCCACGGAATCGGCCGCGAAGGCTCGAGCGGCGAGCACGAGCTCGAGCTTCTGCCGCGTCGCCGGGCTGGTGGTGGAATCGCGCACGAGCGCGTCGATCGACCGGGCGCGCGCGAGGATGCGCCCCTCGGCCCACGCGGCGCGCACGAGGTAGCGCCCGGTGGGAACGAGGGTGAAGAATGCGAGAACGGCGAGGGCCAGGGCCCCCGCCGTCCAGCGCGCGATTCGCGCCAACCGTTTCACGACGCGGCTCCTATGGCGTCGTCACCGTCGCCGGGCACGCCGCCGCACTCGGACAGCGGAACACGCTGACCTGCGCGTTGAGCACGGAGTTGAACGAGGTTCCCGTCGCCGGCGCGAACGTGAGCACGGCCGGATCCCCGCTCGTGGGCGCGGTGAAGATGAAGTAGTCCATCGTGCCGGGATACATCGCGTCGCTGCGCGAGGAGCCCGGCGCGAGTACCGTCGCGTGAATGGGGAACGCGTCGGGGAAGGTTTGGTTGTTGCGCTGGCTCTCGATCGCATACAGCTCGCGCAAGTTGCGCGACATGAACCGGAGCTCCGCGGGAATCGACCCGCGCGACACGCCGGGCAGACTGTCGGTGTACAGCGCGAGCGCAAAGTGGCCGAACAGCGACTCGAAATTGTCCCCCGACGCGGCCTCCACGTTCGGAACCCCCGTGTTCGACGTCTGATCCAGTCGGCCATACACGAGGCTATCCTGCTGGTCGCCGAGCCAGCGCAGGAAGAGCCAGGCGCCGCCTCGCTGCACCAGCGTGCCGTCGCCATTGCCCCAGTTGCTCACCGAGGCCTTGTCATTCGTGTCCGTGCTCGCCGTTGCAGCTAGAAAGTGATAGGAGTTGTACAGGTCGCCGCTAATGAAGCCCTGTGACGAGTCGGGGAACACCTGACCGGGGTCGGTGCGTCCGGTGGGCGGCGGGAACTTGTTTTCGTAGAAGCGCGAGCCCAGCTCCTCCGCGATGTGGCTGAGTCCCTCGTTCAGCCATGAATCCTCTTCGTTGCCGTCACGCAGAATCGCGTGCTGGCCAAAAGAGATCATGTGCTGGAACTCGTGAATGAAAGTAGACGACGTGAGCTCCCCTACCGACGCCACGGTATGGCTGCAGCTGAACGTGCCCTGCGGGTCCGGTACGAGCGCGTAAAAAATTTCCGCGTCGTTCGAATTCGTGAACTGTGAGGGCAGAAGATCGATCGCGTCGAAGAATCCCGCGATGAACCCCTGGGTGTTGCACGTCGCAGCTGCCGTGAGGTGATTGATAATGGGTGACAGCAGCACGATTACCTTGCCGTTTCCATCGATGTCGGTGGGTGCTCCAAACGTGGCGACGTCGATCGCGTACAGATCCACATCGAAGGTATTGCCGATGTCGGCGATCTGCGCATCGGTAAATCCATTCGGAGGCGCGGGCGCATTCTTCGACTGATAGATCAGGATGTGCGAGCCATTGTACTTCAGATGTGCGGAATCGAGCTTGAACGTGTTGTTATTGGTAAAGTCCGACAGCACATGAAAGGTCGTGTCGGTGGGCGGCAACACCTGCGCCGGGACGAGGTTGGCGAGCGGCCCACGCTGCGCTTGCGGCACGCTGCGCGCCGCTGCCGCGACGTCGCGCTCGCGCCGCCGGAGGTACCCCTCGAGCGTGCGCTGCGCGCGGCCGAGGTCCACGCGGGGTCCGGCGGCCGGCAGCGCGTAGTGCGTCGTCGCCATGGCCATGATGTCGGCCGTCGCACCCTGTGACGCCGCCGAGAGCTTGAAATTCACCGGCGCAACGGACGCGACGGCCGTGGGGAACTGTGGTACCACGAGATAGGTGCCGCCGTCCGCTGGAATCGTGAGGCACGGCAGGTCGGCCGCCGCGATCACCCGCCCTTCGAGCGTGGCCATGGAGAACGTCGAGCCCGAGCACGTGCCGGGCGGCGGGGGCTTTGGTCCCGTCGAATCACTCGAGCATGCCGCGACCGCGAGGCCACTTCCGAGCACCAGCGTAGACAGTAGAGAGCGCATGGGTGTGTACGAAAGGAGGGGCCCGGGAAGTCATTCGCCACCGCGGGCGAGGCAGAAACAAGTGTTATCTTTCGGGGATCGCAGAAGTTCCACTGAATTGTAGAAGCGCGGCCCGTTGGCCGATAGGCAAGGGGTGCCGGGCAGCATATTATTGAGGGCAGACGCCCGTTGGCAGTTGGCGGGCGTGGCACTTCCGCTGTTCGTCCGCGAGAGCCGTCGTCCAGCGTGTGCTTGCGCCGCGCGGACGCATCGTATTGCCCCTTCCGGCGCCTGATGTCATTCGTCCATCTCCACTGCCATTCCGAATACTCGCTGCTCGACGGCGCGAACCGCATCGGCGATCTGATCGCCCGCGCGCAGGAGCTCGAACAGCCCGCGCTCGCCATCACGGATCACGGCAACCTGCACGGCGCCTGGGACTTTCAGGAGCGGGCCAAGAAGGCGGGGATCAAGCCGATCATCGGCATGGAGGCGTACGTCGCGCCGGGCGACCGGCGGGAGCGCTCGCGGCCCCGCAATGGCGGGAAGCCCTACTATCACCTGGTGCTCCTCGCCCGCGACGCGGTGGGCTATCGCAACCTCGTAAAGCTGTCGTCGCTCGCCTACACCGAGGGCTTCTACACGAAGCCCCGCATGGATCGCGAGCTGCTCGCCCGCTACTCCGAGGGACTCATCGTGTCCTCCGCGTGCATGGCGGGCGAGGTCGCGTCGCACCTGCTCGAGGGGCGGCTCGAGGAGGCGAAAGGGGTCGCGCTCTGGTACGCCAACACCTTCCCCGATCGCTACTACCTCGAGGTGCAGGCGCACGACGCGAGCGGCATGCAGTCGAAGCTCAACGCGCTCGTGCTCGATCTGTCCGCCGAGACGGGGCTTCCCGTCATCGCGACCAACGACGCGCACTTTCTGCGCGACACCGACCACGATGCGCACGACGTCCTCCTCTGCATTGGACTCGGGAAGGATCGCAGCGATCACGATCGCATGCGCTACGACAACGGCCTCTACTTCAAGAGCGCGCCGGAGATCGCGGCGCGCTTTCCCGGCCGTCCCGATGTGCTCGAGAACACGCTCAGGATCGCCGACGAGATCTCGGTGCCGTTCTCGAAGACGTACCACGTTCCCTCGTTCCCGCTCCCCGCCGGCGTCGAGAGCGAGAACGAGCTGCTCGTGCGCCTCGCCGAAGCGGGCGCGAAGGAGCGCTACGGCGATCCACTGCCGGCCGAGGTGAGCCAGCGGCTCGATTACGAGCTCGGCGTCATCACGACCACCGGCTACGCCGGCTACTTCCTGATCACCTACGACTTCATCAAGGCCGCGCGCGATCGCGGCATCCCGGTGGGGCCGGGGCGCGGATCGGCGGCGGGCTCGCTCGTCGCCTACGCGCTGCGCATCACGGACGTGTGCCCGCTCACCTTCGATCTCCTCTTCGAGCGCTTTCTGAATCCGGAGCGCGTGTCGATGCCCGACATCGACGTCGACTTCTGCTTCGAGCGGCGCGGCGAAGTGATCGAGTACGTCCGCCAGAAGTACGGGCGCGAATCCGTCGGGCAGATCATCACCTTCGGCACGATGAAGTCGCGCGCCGTGATCAAGGACGTGGGCCGCGTGCTCGGCTTCACCCCCGCGGAAACCGACGCGCTCGCGAAGCTGATCCCGAACCAGCCCAACTTCTCGCTCACGGTGAAGGAGGCGATCGCGCAGATCGCCGAGGTGAAGCAGCTATATCGCACGGACCAGCGGTACCGGCAGCTGCTCGACTACGCGACGGCGCTCGAGGGACTCTCGCGCCACGCGGGCGTGCACGCCGCCGGCATAGTGATCGCGCCGGGACCGCTCGACGAGTACGTCCCGATCTGCACGCAGAGCTCCAAGGGCGCGGGCGGCGCTGCCAGCGGCGACGAGACAGTGGTCGTGACGCAGTACGACATGAACGCGCTCGAGAAGTCCGGCATGCTCAAGATGGACTTCCTCGGCCTCACCACGCTCACCGTCATCCACGACGCGCTCACGCTCATCGAGGCGACCTCCGGATCGCGCCCCGATCTCGCGGCGCTCCCGCTCGACGACGCCGAGACCTACCGCCAGCTCCGCGCGGGGCGCACGGCCGGCGTGTTTCAGTTCGAGTCCGCGCTCGCCACGGACCTGCTCAAGAGCATGCGGTGCGACAGGTTCGACGATCTCGTCGCATCCAACGCCCTCATGCGCCCCGGTCCGCTCGACGCCGGCATGCATCGCGTGTACATCGCTCGCAAGCGCGGCGAAGAAGCGGTGACCTATCCGCTCCCCGAGCTCGCCGAAGTGCTCGCGCCCACGTACGGCGTGATCACGTACCAGGAGCAGGTGATGCGCATCGCGCAGCTGCTCGCCGGCATCTCGCTCTCCGAAGCGGACGTCCTGCGCAAGGCGGTGGGGAAGAAGGACGCGGCGCTCATCGAGGCGGAGCTCACGAAGTTCTCGAGCAAGGCGATCGCGCGCGGACACGCGCCGGCCGTCATCGAGGAGATCGCCGGCCAGATCAAGACGTTCGGGCGATACGGCTTCAACAAGTCGCATTCGGTCGCGTACTCGATCCTGTCGTACCACACGGCGTGGCTCAAGACGCACTGGCCGGCCGAGTTCATGGCGGCACTCCTGTCGTCGCAGATCGGCGATGCGGACTCGGTGGTGAAGTACATCAACGAGGCGCGCGAGCTCTCGATCGAGGTGCTGCCGCCTGACGTGAACGAATCCGGCTACAAGTTCACCGTCGTGGGCGACAAGCGCGTGCGTTTCGGGCTCGGCGCCATCCGCAACGTCGGCCGCTCGGCGATCGACTCGATCCTCGCGGCGCGCGCGGAGGGGCCGTTCACGTCACTGTTCGATCTCTGCGAGCGCGTCGATCTGCGCCTGTGCAACAAGCGTGTGTTCGAGGCGCTCATCGCCTCCGGGGCGCTCGACTCGCTCGGCGGCCATCGGGCGCAGTATCTCTCGGCGCTCGACTCGGCGCTGCAGGAGGCAGGGCTCCGCCAGGACGAGGCGGCGAGCGGTCAGGGCTCGCTCTTCGGCGCCGCCGCGGAGGGGGATGAGGCGCCGCGCGCGCACCTGGTGCGCACGCTGCCCAACATCTCGCCGTGGAGCGACAGCGAGCGGCTGGCCAAGGAGAAGGAGATTCTCGGCTTCTACATTTCGGGGCACCCGCTCGAGCCGTTTCGCACCGAGGTCGAGATCTTCGCCACGCACAGCGTTTCGAACCTCGGCGTGTGGGTGGACTCCCCCATGGCGCTCGGCGTAGTGGTCACGGCCATCAAGCGCCAGGTGAGCAAACGGAGCGGCTCGGAGTTCGCGCGGTTGACAGTGGAGGATTTTTCGGGATCTTCCGAGGTGCTCGTCTTTCCGGAGGCGTGGGCACTGCTCGGCGACCGGATCAAGCCCGACGTGCCGGTGCTGCTCAAGGGCGGCTATTCGAAGCGTGACCAGGAGGTGGACAATCCGACGTTCATCGTGGAGTCGGTCACGCCCTTCGTCGAGCTGCGGGCGACGGGGAACGTCGCCGTGTCGATCGAACTCAAGCTCGGCGCGCCGGTGACCGCCGACGTGCTGCACGACGTGCGCGAGATGGTCGACGCGCACGCAGGCTCGGCGCCGATCGAGCTACGGTGGAACGATGGCAATGGCACGAGCGCCCATCTGCGCTCGCGCTCGCTCAGGATCGCGGTCACCAACGCCGCGCTCCACGATTTGCGCGCACTGCTCGGCACCGAGCGCGTTCGACTCGTCCGCGGGAGCTGAGGCATGAGCACGTCGATAATGGAGTTCGAGAAGCCGATCGTCGAGCTGGAGAAGCAGATCGATGAGCTGAGGCGCACGGCCGAGAAGCGCCAGCTGAGCATGGAGGACGAGATCGTGCCGCTCGAGCGCAAGCTCGATGAGCTCCGGCGCACGGTGTACACGAGCCTCTCGCCGCTCCAGCGCGTGCAGGTGGCGCGCAACGCCAAGCGCCCGTTCACGCTCGACTATCTGCAGCTCGCGTTCACGGATTTCATCGAGCTGCACGGCGACCGCCAGTATCGCGATGACGCCGCCATCGTGGGCGGATGGGCGCGGCTCGACGGCGAGACGGTGATGGTGATCGGTCATCAGCGCGGACGCGACACCAAGGAGAATCTCAAGCGCAACTTCGGGATGTCGCATCCCGAGGGCTATCGGAAGGCGCTCAGGCTGATGAAGCTCGGCGAGAAGTACCAGATTCCGATCATCACGCTCATCGACACCCCGGGCGCGTGGGCGGGGCTTGGCGCGGAGGAACGAGGGCAGTCCGAGGCGATCGCGCGCAATCTGTTCGAGATGAGCCGGCTCGAAGTGCCCGTCATCGCGACGGTGATCGGCGAGGGCGGATCGGGCGGAGCGCTCGCGCTCGGCGTCGCCGACCGCGTGCTGATGCTCGAGAACGCCGTGTACTCGGTGATCACGGTGGAGGGGTGCGCCGCGATTCTGTGGAAGGATGGCAAGAGCAACGAGATGAAGGAGCGCGCCGCGAAGGCGCTGCGCATCACCGCGCCGGAGCTCGTGGAGCTGGGGGTGGTGGACGAGATCGTGCCCGAGCCCGTGGGGGGGGCGCACGTGAACCACGAGGCGTCCGCGAAGTCGCTGCAGGAGGCGCTCGTGCGCAACCTCGAGGAGCTGCGCCGCTATCGCCCGGAGAAGCTCGTGCGCCGCCGGCGCGAGAAGTTCCTCTCGATGGGCGAGTTCACGGAGTGATCGTGGCGCCGCACCTGGTGGAGGTCGCGTTCAAGGGCAAGCGCAAGGAGTTTTTTCTCTGGGACAGCGAAGAGCCGCCGCGCGTCGAGGCGCCCGTCATCGTCGAGGTCGATCGCGGCGAGGATTTCGGCCGCGTGCACGCGATCGGCGAGCGCGCGGCGACCCGGTGCGGCGGTTGCGCGCATGGGTGCGGCAGTGCGGCGCCCGAGCGTCACGTGCTGCGCGCCGCCACCCCCGAGGATGAGCGGCGAGCGCTCGAGCTTCCGGCGGAGGACGAAGCGGCGCGCCGCAAGGCATCCGAGCGCGTGAAGGCGCACGCGCTCGTGATGAAGGTGTCGGACGCCGAGTGGCAGTGGGACCGCAAGAAGCTCACGCTCTATTTCACGGCCGAGAAGCGTGTCGACTTCCGCGCGCTCGTGCGCGACCTCGCGTCGGCATTCCGCACCCGCATCGAGCTCAAACAGATCGGCGTGCGCGACGAGGCGAAGCGGCTCAGCGGCATCGGACGGTGCGGACGCGAGTACTGCTCCGCTTCGTGGCTGCCGGAGCTGCGGCCGGTGAACTTGCAGGTGGCGAAGGATCAGCGGCTCTCGCTCAACCCGTCGCAGATCTCGGGCGCGTGCGGGCGGCTCATGTGTTGCCTGCGCTACGAGCACGAGTACTACGTGCAGAGCCGCAAGCGATTTCCCAAGGAGGGGCGCATTCTCGTCACGTCGCTGGGCGAGGAGAAGGTGATCGCGAACGACATCTTCGGCGACCGCGTGACGCTCCGCGGGCCCGAGGGCGACACCCGCGTAGTGCCGCTCGCGGAGCTCAGGCAGGAGCTCGAGCAGCGCGCGACCATCGTGGAGGAGCACGAGGAGGAGTCGCCGGTGGCGGAGCCGGCGGGCGACGCCGTGCTCGAGGATGAAACGGTGGTGCGTGGGGCGCGCGTGATCACGCCGCTCCCCGGCACCACGCCGGCCACCGAGGGCGCGGAGCGCAGGCCGCACCGCCGGCGCGGGCGACGCGGCGGGCGCCGCGGACGTCCCGGCACGGGCGGCGAGAGCGCGCCGCCCGCGCGCCCGCCGGAAGGCGAGTAGCGTGGCGCAGTTCTATCTCACCACCGCAATCGACTACGCCAACGGCGATCCGCACCTCGGCCACGCATTCGAGAAAATCGGCGCCGATGTCATCGCGCGCTACCACCGCATGCTCGGCGACGACGTCTGGTTCCTCATCGGGATGGACGAGCACGGGCAGAAGGTCGCGCAAACCGCCGCCGATCGCGGGCTCACGCCGCAGCAGCTCGTGGACCAGGTGGCCGCGACGTTCCAGGGGATGTGGAAGCGGCTGTCCATTTCCAACGACCAGTTCATGCGCACGACGTCGCCGGCGCACGTGCGCGGCGTGCAGGCGCTCATCACCAGAATATTCGAGACGTCGCCGAGCGCGTTCTACGAGAAATCGTACGCGGGCTTTTATTGCGTGGGATGCGAGGCGTTCAAGCAGGAGCACGAGATCGTGGACGGGCGCTGCATCCTCCATCCCACGCGCGTGCTCGAGTGGGTGGAGGAGCGCAACTGGTTCTTCCGGCTCAGCGCGTACCGCGACTTTCTGCTCGAGCATTTCGAACGCCATCCGGAATTCCTCGAGCCCGAGTCGCGGCGAAACGAGATTCTGAGCCTGCTGCGCCAGGGGCTCGAGGACGTGTCGGCGAGCCGCGCGCATCTCGCGTGGGGGGTGCCCTTCCCTCGTCCCACGAGCATCGGCGACACGCAGACGACGTACGTGTGGTTCGACGCGCTTCCCAACTATCTCACGGCGACCGGCTTTCCCGGTGCGGAGCCGCGCCAGCGCTGGCCCGCGCAGCTGCACGTGATCGGCAAGGACATCACGCGCTTTCATTCGGTGATCTGGCCGGCGATGCTCGAGGCTGCCGGCGTCGCGCTCCCCGAGCGCATCTGGGCGCACGGCTTCGTGCAGCTCGGCGGTGAGCGATTCAGCAAGAGCGCCGGGGTGAAGCTCGAGCTCGGAGAGGCCGTCGATCGATTCGGGGCGGATGCCTTCCGGTACTTCCTCATGCGCGAGGTGCCGTTCGACGCCGACGGAAATTTCTCGTGGGAGCGATTCGAGGAGCGCTACACCTCGGATCTCGCGAACGGGTTCGGCAATCTCGCGAGCCGCACGATCGCGATGATCGACAAGTATCGCGACGGCGTGGTGCCCGCGTGGCGGCGCAACGAGGCGGCGGCGGCGGACGCGAGCGACATCTCGGACTACCGCGAAGCGATGGATGGATTTCTCCTGCACGAGGCGCTGCGCGCGGTGTTCCACAACGTGGCGGGAGCGAACGAGTACGTCGACCGGCAGGCGCCGTGGAAGCTCGCGAAGGATCCGGCGGCGGCGAGCGCGCTCGACGAGACGCTGGCCACCCTGGCGCGAAAGCTCGCGATACAAACCGTGCTCCTCGCTCCGTTCATGCCGGAGAAGGCGCGCGCGGTGTGGGAGCAGCTGGGCGCACCGGGCGACCTAGCGACACAACATTTCGACGCCCTGTCGTCGCTCGACCCCACCGGCTGGCGAGTGACCAAGGGTGCTCCACTCTTTCCCCGCGAGGCCCCGGCGACGCCCTGATTGGGACAGTATAACTGATTGCGATGGAATGTTTTATAACACGCTCCCGAGCCTCGCGTTTGCCCCGGTTTGCCGTGACGGAAGTTGCTCGCCGACAGTCTTTTGCTTACTTGCACATGGGCCTTCCGGAGAAGCCGCATGCCCCCTCAGCGCCGCTGGACGTTTCTCGTCGTACCGCACGGATCGGATTCGCCCCGGAGCTTCTCGCTGTCGGAGACGTTGGTTCGGCGACTCATGATCGGTGCGAGCGCGATCGGACTCGTAGCGGCGATGGGAATCGGCGTCGCGATCAGCCACGTGGCGCTCCGCATTCGCGGCACGGATGACAAGAGCCTCCTCGGCAGCGTGTCGGCGATGCAGGCGCGCCTGGACAGCCTCGACGACACGCTGCGCGTGATCGCGCGGCGCGATCAGCAGATTCGCCTCTTCGCCGGGCTCGCGACGGATTCCACCGATTCGGCCCACGCGACGCTCACCGTGGGCAAGGTGTCGGAGATGTCCGTGTCGAGCTCCGGCGACATCGACGGCATGATCAAGCGCGCCAACGATCTCGCGGCGAGCTTCGCCGAGGTGTCGGGCGCGCTGGCGCACAACACCGAGAAGATGTCGCGCATCCCGTCGATCATGCCCACCGCGGGATGGCTCTCGAGCACGTACAGCCTCTCGCGCTTCCACCCCATTCTCCACTACGCGCGGCCGCACGAGGGAATCGACGTGAGCGCGCCGATGGGCGCGCCGATCGTCGCGCCGGCCGGCGGCGTGGTGACGCTGGTGACGTGGGAAACGGGCTACGGCAACGTGCTCGAGATCGACCACGGCGATGGCATCGTGACCAAGTACGCGCACTGCTCGAAGATCGTGGTGCGGAAGGGACAGCACGTGAAGCGCGGCGACATCATCGCGAACGTCGGCAGCACCGGGCTCTCCACCGGACCGCACGTGCACTACGAGATTCACGTCAACGGCAAGATCGTGGATCCGCTCACCTACGTGCTGCCCGAGGGCGCGATCCCGGAGTAGCGCGTCGCGAACGGCACTGTAGTTTCCAGGGATGAAAAAACGCGCCCGACCGGAGCTCCGGTCGGGCGCGTTCTCGCATCACGTGGCTAGTGAACGATGCGCGGTGGCGGCGCGCCGGTGACCGTCACCGGGACGTCGATCGACGTCGTCTCGTAGTTGTGATCCACGTCGGTGTACGTGATCGTGAGCGTGGTGGTGCCCACCGCATCCCCCTGCACGAAGCCGCTGCCGTTGATCTCGGCGATGTCGGGGTTCGCGAAGGTGAACGTCATGTTGTCGATGCCGTTGGGCACGACGACGTCCTGCGGCTCGATCTTCACCGTGGGCGTGAACTCGGCGGAATCGGTGACCGGGATGGTGAAGGACGGTGGATCCGACGAGAGCGTGACGGAGGTGAAGTCCGTGTTGCCCGTGATCGAGTTGCTGTCCTTTTTGCTGCACGCGACGGCGGAGATCGCGGCCACCGCCACCGCAAGCATCAACATCTGTCTATGCATAGTGTTGCTCCTGAAGACTGGAATGGTCGAAAGCGACGCACACAGTTGATTCGCCATCGCACCGCCAGGCGCCCGGCTTCGTGCCGCCGGGCGCCGTGACGGATACGCCTCAGCTCGCGGGGCGATTGACCTGTCCGGCGCACGTCACGCCGGCCGGTCCAGTTGCGTGCTTCGGCCAATTCGCATTCGCCACGGGATCGGCCGGAATGTTCGCCGTGTTCGTCGTCGATTCCGTGTAGCCGTAGCTGAACCGCGACGGGATGTAATTGAACGCGGCGGTGTGCCCCACCGGCAACGGCAGATTCGGCACGCACGTCCGCAGATAGTCGAAGTAGACTTCGGGATTCAGGAAGTTGCGTACGTACTTCTCTTCCAGAATTCCGACGAGCAGCCCGTTGGTCCCGCTGGGGATCACCGCGGAGCCCGACTCTCCGTACGCCGTGCGCTCCAGGTTGAGATCATCCGCCGCCTGTCCACCCGCGCCCGTGTCGCCGAGCCGGTAGCGCGCCTCGGCGTCGAGCAGGAGGTTCTCGGAGTAGGTGACGATTCCCATCGAATAGTCGGGCGCGATGGCGAAGTTCGACACCGTGCTCCCGATCGAGAAGCCCGGGGGCGAGCCGACGTAGTCGCCGCTGCCGTTCTTCGCGTACAGCTGCGCGAGCAGCACCTGGTCGTTGAACTGCTTCGCGAGATTGATGTGCAGCGCCGCCGGCTCCACGTCGCCCTTGCGCGATCCGACGAGGAACTGGTAGAACAGGTTCTGCTCGAGATTGTTCTGCGTGTGCTGGGTCGCAAGCGAACCGTCCACGCTCGAGATGCCCTGCGCGGTCTCGGACAACACGTTCTGCAGGATCGTGTTGTCGTACGAGAGATCCGCCTTCTCGGCCGTGTGCATGTAGAAGCGCGCCTTGAGCGTGTGCGCGACGGCGGTCCACTTGTCGAAGTCGCCGCCGAAGTAGAAATCCACACCAGCCCCGTTTCCGGCGCCGGAAAGATCATCGATCGCCGAGTCGAGCACGGCCTGCACGTGTGCGTAGACATCGGCCTGTGCGTCGAACTTCGGGAAGGCCGTTCCCGCCGAGTCATAGGGCACGTCGCCCCAGAGGTCGGCCGCGGTGCCCATGTACAGTGCTTCGAGTACCCGGAACTGGCCAACCTCTCTCTGGTTGCCGGCATCGTTGGCCGCGTGCTCGCCGCGGCGAATGTCCGCCAGGCCACCGGCATCGTAGAACGCATTCCACATCGCGTCCGACGTGAGGTTGTCCGTGCCGGAGCTGAAGTCGGAATACGTGGCCCACTGTCTGTTGACGCCGGCGATCTGCTGCACCCACAGCGGCAGCAGATTCATGGGATACGTCTCCCACTGACCCATCACGGCCACCTGGACGCCGATGAACAGCTGATCGGCGGTCGCCGCCGTCGGCTTGTTCGGATTCGTATTGAGCTTGTCGCCCGTCAGGAAGTTGTTGCAGCCGCCCAGAACCGACGCGGCCAGCATCGCGACGAGCGCGAGCGTGCGTGACTGTTTCATGTGCTCTCCTCCTCGCGAGTTAACGGTTGAGTCCAAGCGTGACGACGAACGAACGTGTCTGCGGATTGTTGAACCAGTCGAAGCCTCCCACCAGCGTGGCGCCACCGAGCTGCGTCTCGGGATCGAGTCCCGAGTAGTGCGTCCACGTCACGAGGTTTCTCCCTGCAACGCGCAGATCGATGCTGCTCAGACCGAGCGAGCGTGAGACCCACGGTTGATTGAAGGTGTAGGCCAGCGACACTTCGCGGAGCTTGGTGAAGCCGGCGTCTTCGATGAAGTCGACGGCATTCCCGCCGAACGCGCCGCCGTCGTTCTCGAACCAGTTCTGATCGATGACCACTGGCGTTCCGGCACCCGGACCGGCCACCGCGGCATCGCCGTGGAAGCCACGAACGCCGTTGGCCGCTGGCCCGAACACGAACGTCTGATTGCGGATGTCGGTGTCCTTGTGCGTGCCGTACACGTACAGCGCGCCGCGGGTACCGTTGTACATCTGGCCGCCGTGCTTGATGTCGAGCAGCGCCGACACGTTCCAGTGCTTGAGGAAGCTCACGTCCGTGTGGATGCTCCCCGTCCAATCCGGCTGCGACGTGCCGAGCACGCGCAGGTTGTCCTGGTCGAGCACCGGGAATCCGCCGTCGGCGATGTAGAGCGTTCCCTTCGCCGGCGCGCTTCCTCCCGATTCGCATCCACCTTCCGACACGTCCGTGTTGTCGATGTCGACGCCGTTCACGGTGAGACCGCGTCCGCAGCGCACGAAGTCGAACCCGGCGAACGAGCCCGCGGGGAAGCCGACGCGGGCAACCGTAGTGAGAATCGCCTGCGAGCCGACGAGAATGTCCGTCGATCCCTGCAGGTCGGTGACGAGATTGCGGTTGCGCGCCCACTGGAGCCCGACGTTCCAGTTCAGATCGTTGCGGCGCACGGGGTGGAAGTTCGACGTGATCTCCCAGCCCTTGTTCGTGATCGTCGCCGCGTTCTTGATGATCGCCAGGCTGCCGCTGGACGGCGGCGTCGGCGCCTCGAAGATCACGTCGCTCGTCTTCGAGTTGTAGTACGAAATGCCCATGTCCATGAAGCCCTTGAACAGACCGAAGTCGAGCCCGCCCTCGTACTCGCGGGTGCGCTCCGGACGCAGGCTGTCGCTGCCGACGGAATCCGGCCCGATCAGTCCCGCCTGCCCCATGTAGATCGTGCGCAGCACGCCGGACGCATCGCCGCCGTATTCGGTGAAGCGGCCGACGCTGAACGCGTTGAGCGTGGAATAGACGTTCGGCTCGCGGCCGGTTTCACCGTACGCCGCACGGACCTTCGCAAAATCGATCTTGTCCGTGAGCCCGGCGATCGCCTTCGTGAACGTCCACGCGGCGCTCGCCTTGGGGAACCAGTGCCGCCGGTTGTTGTTGCCGAACGTCGAGAAGCCGTCGTTGCGCAGCGCGCCGGTGAGGAAGAGCTGGTCCCACAGGTCGGCCGTGGCCTGCCCGAAGTACGACTCGCGGTGCACCAGCGTCTCCATGTCGTTCGCGTCCACCTGCACCGTGTTCGTGATCACGAACGGCGTCGGCGCGATCAGCGTGTTGCCGAGCGCGTAGATCTGGTGGTAGTCGGTGGAGTTGAGATTCTGTCCCAGCGTGAACGTGCCGGCGAACCACGGCGTGAACGTGTGGCTCGCGATCGCCGTCAGGTTGTGGTCGAGAATGTAGTTGTTGAAGTCGGCGCGAATCACCTGACCCACGGGCGTCGTGGAGTTCCCCACCGGAAGCCCCTCGAGCCGCGAGTCCGTATAGTAGTCGGCGCCCGCCGTCTCCTGGATCTTGAGCCAGTCGAACGGCTCCCAGTTCACATCGAGATTGCCGAGCACGCGGCTCAGCGTGGACTTGGCCGGCGCTTCCGACGAGATCCAGAACGGATTGTCGTAGCCGCGCGACGAATCGGATGCGGTCGCCGTCGGATTCTGGAAGCGGTACGACTTGTACAACCCGTCGTCGGTGAAGAACGACAGGTTGTTCCACTCCGGCGGCGTGCGCATGCCGCCGAGCATGATGCCGCTCGTGTTGTCACCGCGCTGGATGTAGGAGCCGCGACTGTCCGTGTACGACACGTTGCCGCCGAGCTTGAACTTGTCGCCGATGAGCTGCGACGCCTTGAGGCGAAGCGAGGTGCGCTTGTAGCTGTCGTTGGGGCCGACGACGAAGCCGTCGTTGTTGTTGATGCCCGCGGACAGGAAGAAGGTGCGACGCTCGTCGCCGCCGGACACCGACAGATTGTTGTCCGCGATGTGACCCGTCTCGAACATCTCGGTGAAGTGGTCGTACGTCTTCGTGCCGGGAGCGAGCGGCGGGCCCCAGGTGTGGCTGGAGGAATACGCGTCGGGCGTCGGATCGATGCCCGGATCGGCGATGAAGCCGTTGTTCCCCTGGCCGTACTTGTTCTGCAGCGGATAGCCGGCGGTCACCTTGTCGAAGGAGAACGACGAGTGGAGCGAGTACTTGGTCGCCCCCGCGCTGCCGCTCTTCGTGGTGATCAGCACGACGCCCTGCGCGGCGCGCGCGCCATAGATGGCGGCGGCGGCCGAGCCCTTGAGGATCGTCACCGATTCGACGTCGTTCGGATTGAGATCGACGATGCGGTTCGGTGCGACCGTTCCCTGCTCCTGGTTGTTCACGCCCGGGATCAGCGCCTGCGTGTTGATCGACGAGTTGTCCACCGGCACGCCGTCCACGACGAACAGCGGCTGTCCGTCGCCCGTGAACGTCTTGATGCCGCGAATCTGGATGTTCACGCTGCTTCCGGGATCGCCGGACTCGCTCGTGATCGCGACGTTCGGCGCCTTGCCCGCGAGCGCCGAGGTGAGATTCGGCTCGTTGGACTTCTGGATGTCCGCCGATCCGACGTTGTTCACCGTCACGCCGAGCTTCTCGTTCGTGGTGATCGTCCCTTCGCCCGTGATCACGATCTGCTGCAGGACGATCGCCTGCGACTCGAGCGCGAAGTCCGTGGTGATCGTGCCGGGGCTGAGCACGATGGACTTCGACAACGGCTTGTAGCCAATGATGTGCACGGTGAGCGTGGCACCCTGTCCCGTCGCGCGTGCCGCGGGGACCGTGATGCGATACGTGCCGTCGCTCTTGGTGAGCGTGCCCAATCCCATCTTCTCGAGGAAGACCTGCGCACCATCCACGGGAGCCCCCGCCGTGCTGGTGACCTTACCCGTCAGCAACGCCTCGCCTTGCGCCTGTGCCACTGCGGGCACCGCCAGGGCAAGCATTGCGAGCACTGACAGAATACGAGATTTCATGCGCCCTCCTGTTGGTTGCTCTTTCGATGATTCCTGGTCACACGATGTCTCGAACGATGGAGCATCTCCGCGCACCTCCTGGAGGGAAGGGTTTGGCTGCTATCACATCTCTCACCTGTGCGCGACGCGACGGACAATCGCGCGCGCACGGGAAACTCGACTACCGTCGAATCAGCTGGGCGGGACGAAGCGCGCGAGAGCGCAGCGCGCACGCATGGCGGTTGGAATGGCCGGAACAGGAGAGACGAGAATAGAGCGGCCTGTCTCGACTGTCAAGAACCGACGACAGCGGCGCTGGCCGAACGGACAGGTGATGCGATGGCCGTTATTGGCGGGAGCGGCGCGCGAGCGCGGCCCGCAGCGCGGGCGCCGGATCCACCGGATTGCTCCAGCTGCCCACGTGGATCTCGAAGTGCAGATGCGCGCCCGCCGGCTCGGCGTTTCCCGAATCGCCCACGTAGCCGATGATCTCTCCGGCGCTCACGCGCTCTCCGTTGTGGAGCCCGCGCGCGTATGCGTACGCGGGATCGCCGCGATTGTCGCGCGTCCCCGGATCGTCGTTATTCAAATGATCGTAAAAGTATTGATTCCCGTCATCGCCGCGGAGCAGGATCGAATAGCTCTTTCCCTTTTTCGGTCGCGCGGTCGCGATCCAGTCGACGGTGCCGTTCACCGCCGCCAGGATCGGCGTCCACCGCGCGCAGAAGAGATCCTGCCCGTGATGCGCGCGACCCCCCGTGCGCGCGTCACCAAAGCCGCTCGTGAACCGCACGGAATCCGCGACGAGCGGGAAGGTGATGTCGGGTACGGGCGCCGCTGCGCCGCCGCGCGCACCCGCCGTCACGCACCCGTACGCGCACACTGAAACGAAAAGCGCGACCAGCATCGGTCGCGCATTCGTGATCCTGCGCACGACGCTCACCCTCACGGCACCTTCGCCGGAGGCGCGGGCGCCGGTGCCGGTGCGGGTGCGCCGGGGGCCGCCGGCTTCGAGAAGTCCACCGTGGGCGCCTCGCGGTTCGCCGCGTTGGTCACCTCGAAGTACGGCTTGGGCTTGGCGCCGATCACCTTCGCGGTGAGCACCGTGGGAAAGCGCCGAATGAACGCGTTGTACTGCTGCGCCGCCTGGTTGTAGTCGCCGCGCGCCACCGCAATGCGGTTCTCCGTTCCGGTGAGCTCGTCCTGCAGCCTGAGGAAGCTCTGATCGGCCTTGAGCTGCGGATACGCCTCCGATATCGCCAGCAGCCGCCCGAGCGCGCCCGTGGCGGCCGCGTTCGCGTTCGCCATCTGCTCGGGATCGTGCGACTGGATGGCACCGAGCAATCCCGCCCGCGCCTGCGCCACCTCGCTGAACACCTGCTCCTCGTGCGCCGCGTAGCCCTTCACCGTCTGCACCAGATTCGGAATCAGGTCGGCTCTTCGCTGCAGCTGCACCTCGATCTGGCTTCGCGCCGCATTCGTCTGCTCGTCCATCGTCTGAATGGAATTGTATCCGCACCCCGCCATCGCGAGGGGAAGAGCCAGAACGACCCACGTTCGTAGACGCATCGGAAATCTCCGCGGCAGAATAAAGAAAAATTTACGACGCTTCGCCCGTCCCCGCTCGATCACGACGGCCGGAACGCCAGCTGCACCACGTACTGGCCCGGCTTCACCGCGTCCGACGGGATCTTCCACGCCCGCGCGGCCTTGTCGTTGAGACACCCATTCACCTGCTTGCCGGCCTTGGACGACCAGCTGTCCGCCTGTACGTGCGCCTCGCTCACACCCTCGCCGCCCACCGTCACCACCATCGCCACTCCGCCAGCGAGCGACGGATCGGCCTTCTCGCCGAATTCCTGATAGCAGAACTTCGAGAACGCCTGCTCGCGCTCGACGACCTCGAGCAGCGCCGGCGGCGCGTTCGGAATCTTCGCCGAGGTCCGGATCACCGGCTTGGGCATCTTGAACGTGTCCGGCGCCGCCGGCGGGATGTCGGTCTTCACGTCGCTGAGATTCACCGGCGTCGTGTCCTGGGCGAGCTTCGGCGGCGCCGCCTTCTTGTCGGACGGACAGGCGCACAACACCAGCACGGCCGGCAGCACCCCCGCGAACACTACGATTCGTCTCATTTCGATTCCAATCGGTCGAGGTAGTCGACGAGCGCGTGCGCGCCCTCGAGATAGCCGGCGAGCACCCCCTGCACCTCGCGCTCCGGCAGCGGTTCGCTCCCGCGATGATGATGAATCACGCGCACGAACGGCGCGGCGGCGATCCCTGTGCGCTTCGCGACGGCGTCGACGAGCCGCTCGTAGTCCACCGGCGGCGATTCGCCGTGGTAGCGCATCAGCGCACGAAAGATCACCATGAACGTGCTCAGACTCGCGCCGAGCAGCTCCACCTGCTTCCTGCGATCGCCGCCCGCCGCGAGCACGCCCTGCCGCAGCTGCAGCAGCTTGCCCATCGCCTCGTGCTCGAGCTGCAGCCTGAGATCGCGCGGCGCCACCGACACACCGTCGAACGGGGGCGTGCCGTAGAGCACGCGATGGCGATCGAGCACGTCCGCGTACTCCATCGGAAAAACGTCGCTCGAGCTGCGCCATTCGCCGATCGTCATCGTGAGCGGCGGCGGATTGCCCCCCTCCCCCCACGCGCGCGCGATCGCCGCCTCGCGCTCCAACTCGGCCACCCCGAGCTCGCGCACGAGCACCAGCACGTTGTAGTCGGAGCGCTTCGGAATGTGCTCGCCCGCGGCCGCCGAGCCGTAGAGCACCACGGCCTCGAGCCCCGTACCGAACGCCTTCTGCAGCTGCGCGACCAGCTCGTCCAAGGTCATCTTCGCCATGTCATCTCACCAGCTCGAGCCACCACCGCCACCACCGAAGCCGCCGCCGCCACCAAAGCCACCGAATCCTCCCCCACCTCCGCCACCAAACCCGCCGCCACTCCAACCTCCTCCACCGCTCCCCCATCCGCCCCGCCCGCCGCCGCCGAAGGGGAAAAAGATCGGGATGCATCCACCGCACCCACGACGCCCCATCATCGAGCTCAGAACGAAGAAGATCACCAGAATGACGATGAGGAACGCGAACGGCGGCGGCTCATTCCGGTGCCCGCGCGCCTGCACGGGCTCGCGCGCCGGCACGAGCGACGTGTCGAGCGCGAAATGATATTCGTTCGCGAACCGCTGCGCGACCTGCGACGTCAGCTGCTCGACGCCTGTGCCATAGTCGCGCGCCTTGAACGACTCGATCGCGTCGCGGCACATCTGCCCCGACATGGCGTCGGTGACGAATCCCTCCGCACCATAGCCGACGCCGATGTAGCACTGCCCGCGCCCGCTCGATGCGGTCTCCTTGGGCTGTACCAGGATGATGACGCCGGTATTGCGGGTGGGATCGCCCGGCTTGCCGAGCTTCCCGACCTTCCACGTCCGGCCGATCTGCAGCGCGACATCCGACGGCGCGTTGTCGCCGATGTCGGGGAGCGTGACGACGACGATCTCACCGCCGGACTTCGCGCGCACATCGTCGATGATCGCCTGGATGTGCTGCTGCTGTTCCGCCGGGATGACGTTCGCGAAATCGTTGACGTATCCGCGCGGTTCCGGGAGCTGCACTGCGTGTTGCAGCAGCATCAGGGTCCCGATAGCTTGCAGCGCCTTATGCCACACCGGTCGTCCGTTCTCCTTGCGATGGGTCGTCTGCTGCGCTCTACCGCGCTCTGCGCCGTGGTCGCATGCGGCCACGATCGCCGAGCGAGCGCACAGCTCGATACTACCACGCCGCGACGGGCGGTGGAAGTCCACGCGCCGCCCAAGGACTCCGCGCTGCAGGCGGCCACCGCCGCGGCCGATTCGCTCGCTGCGCGATTCGCGCGCGCGCGGGCGGCGCTCGACATCGACGCCGCGTCGCTGCGCGACGGGAACCGGCTCGACAGCACGTACGCGCGACGCTACGACGCGTTTGAGACGAAACGGACGAGCGCGCTCGCGCTGCGGGATGCACGCGATCGTGCGCGGCGCGCGCGCGATGCGATCGCGGCACGCCTCGCATCATCCGCCGCGAAGAAGCACTGATCCCGCACGTCCCCGGTGCAGGACTTGCCCCTTCATCTCTGCGGCGTCACCGGCACGCAGGATCAGGCGGTCGCCGGGGCGGGCGCCGGGGCCTTCGCTCCTACCGGCTGAACGAGAAGGAAAAGCTGTACGTGCCGCCGCCCTGCTCGGAGCTCGGGAACTTCCACCCCGAGATGCGCTGCTTGATGCACGACTCCGACTCGGCGGCGCCCGGGCCGGACCACGTGCGCTTGGTGATGTCCACGCCGGTCACCGAGCCGGCGCTCGTGAGCGTCACCGCCACCGCCACCGTGCCGGCCAGCGACGGATTGGTCTTGAGCCCGTACTCCGAATAGCAGAACTGCAGCTGCGAATTGCGGCCGCGCACGTAGTCGCCGAGATCGGACACGTTGCGCCCCGGGCCACCCACGTTCTCCGCGTGGATGACGCTCGGTGGCGCGACCTTCACCGTCGCGAAGCCGACGCCGCCGCCTCCGCCCACGCCACCCAGTCCGCCTCCGGGCCCCGTGCCGAGCCCCGATCCCAGCCCGCCGCGTCCGGGCGTGCGCGAGCTCTGCCCGCCGGCGCCGTAGCCGATCACCGCCTTCCCCTGCGCGCCGGGCGTCGCGCCGCTTCCGGTTGCCACCTCGGTGCCGCGCAGCGCGTTCGACACATCGCCAACCATGCCGCCGGTGTTGTTCGACGGACCGCCGCCGAAGGCGTCGTTGATCGCGCGCGTGTCGTTCTTGGGCGAATTCCCGCCTCGTCCGCCGGCGGGCTTGGGCGTCGGCGCGGCCGCGACCGGGCTTCCGCCCGCCGACGGAACCGGGGCCGGCGTCGGAATCGGCACGTCCTCCGTCTTCACCTCGATCTGCACCGGCTCCTGTTCCTTGAGGAGGTTGATCGAGTTGGGCGGTGCGGGGAGGAAGAGCACGAGCAGCACCCAGATGATTCCGAGCGCCGCGGCGAGCAGATACGAATACAGGATCGCGCGCCCCTCGGCGTCCGCGAACTCGTAGCGCAGCTGCCGCGTGAAGGACGCGTCGTCCGCCGCGGCGCGCGCGCGGCGCGGCCTGCTCTCGGCGCCCACTACGGCGCTCCCGGGCCGGAGGGCGCCGTGGTGACCACGGTGGGCGCACTCGTCTTGTTCACCTGCAGCGAGATGTTCTTGAAGCCCGCCATGCGCGCCGTCTGCATCACGCGCGCGAGCAGGTCGTAGTGCATGCTGCTGTCGCCCTGGATCGCGAGCGGCGTGTCGAGCGACGAGTCGGCGGCGATGCGCTTGCTGCCGCGCACCGAATCCGCGGCGGTCTTGAGCGCGCTGAAGAGCTGCGGGATCACGAGCGGCTGCCGGGGATCGGTCGCGCGGGCGCGCGCCGCGTCGACGGTGCTCATGAGCGGATGACCGCTCAGCGTGACCTGCGCGCCGATGCCGAGGGTGAGCTGCGAGAGCGCGACCTGTCCCACGCTCGTGGTCGGGAGCCGGACGCCGGGCACCACGGGCGCGAGCTCGCCCACGGTGGCGGTGGTGAGCGCGAAGAACACGATCGACACGAAGGTATCGACGAGCGGAATCAGATTCAGCTCGGTGAGCCTGAACTTCGAGAACTGCGCGGCGCGGCGCGCCATGCGCGCATCTCTGCCTCGGCTCATCGCTACGCTCCCGTCGCGGCGCCGCGCGCCTTGGTGGTGAGCGAGATTCCCGTGAAGTGCGAGAGCTTGAGGCGCTCGAGCACGTGCACGATGTTCGCGTAGCTCACCTCGTCCGCGGGAATCACCGTGACGTCGGCGTTCTGCGGATACTTGGTGCGAATGCCGCTCATGAGCGTCTGCAGCTGGTCGAGCGACTGCGCATTGAGCCCCTCGATCACCTGGTGAAATCCACCCTCCTCGGAGTGCTCCACGGTGAGCTTGTCGTTGTCCACGCGCACCGCGAGCAGGAGATTCAGCACGTCTTTCTCGGACTTGATGCGCGAGAGCTGCTCCGGCGTGCTCACCACGACGGGTGGCAGCGACAGGTCGAACGAAGTCAGCGCCGCCATCGTCGCCCCCTGATAGGTGAGGAGGCTGAAGAAGACGATGGACGTGAGAATGTCCACGAGCGGCACGAGATTGATGTTCCCGTGCGCCAGGACCGGCGCCCGTTCGGCGCGTCGCTGTTTGGCCCGATGAAAGACTGATGCCATTCGCTCAGTTCACGCGGAGGTGTCGATGAGACGCCGCTCCGGCCGATTCGTGCACATCGTGCGCACGAGGAGGCCGGAACGCCGGCTACCGGTGGCCGAGGCGGACGTCGGGACGATCGATGAGCGCGTTGATGAGACGCACCTGGAACTCATCGACCTGCTCGATGATCCCTTCCGCCTGGCTCACGAGATACGCGTGGGCCACGGTGAGGGGGATCGCGGTGAACAAACCGAACCCGGTCGCGTTCAGCGCGACCGCGATGCCCGACGCGAGCGCGGAGGAGCGCTCGGCCGCCGCGGCCACGCCCACCGCCGCGAAGGCGGCGCGCAGACCGTAGATCGTACCGAGCAGACCGATGAGCGTCGCGACGTTGGCGAGCATCGGGAGATAGTGGAGGCGGCGCGTGAGGCGCGGGAGCACGCTGAGCGCCGCCGCGTCGGCGACGTTCTGCAGGTCTGCTTCGTCGCGGCTGCGGCTGCGCAGAATGAGGAGTCCCATGTCCGGGAGCACCGCGTTCGACTGGCCGCAGAGCTTGATCGCATCCTCGATGCGCCCCGCGCGTACGAGCTGGATCACGCGCTCGATGAACGTGCGCCCGTTGATCTTCGAGCGGATCACTATCATGTAGAACCGCTCCACGAACACGGCCAGACCGATCAGCGCGACGATGAGGATCGGCCACATGATTGGGCCGCCGCTGCGGAAATACTCGATCATATTGCTCATCGATCTGTGTCCTCGGCGAAAGTTCTAACTGGCATCGTTCAGTTGCGGCCGCGCGGTTTGGTCGGCGGTGCAACGGTCGTATCCGGGGTGGTGCTCTTTGGCGGGACCGCCGGCTTCCTGCGCGGCCGTCCCATCGCTCTCACTTCGCGCTGGAGCGAGTCGAGCCGCTGGCGGCGGTACTCGAGCTCCCGCCTGATCGACTCGATCTCCTGCGCTCGCGCCGCCGAGTCGGCGGCGCTCATCCGTCGTACGGCCGGCGCGGGCACCTTCCCCAGATCCACTGGCGTCTGCATCTCGTTCAGCGAACGGCGCAGCGAGTCGAGACGCGCGCGGCGCACCGCGAGCTCGCGCCGCATCGCCTCGATCTCCGCCGCGCTCGCGCCCGCGCGCGCCACCGCGGCCGCCTGCGCATTCCGCGCGGAATCCGGCTTCACCTGCAACGGGGCGAGCCCCGTGGACGCCGGCGACGGCACGCCGCCCTCGCGCGCGATCCCCGCGGGAATCGTGTCGAGCGCCGTCGTGCCGCGCACCTGGCTTTCCGGCACGACCTGCACGCCGCCCGCGGACGCCCGCGTTCCCGTTCCATCGTAGAACGCAGGTGAGAGAATCTGACGATCGTACACCGGCACCTCCCGCGGACGCACCGTCACCACCTGCGGCGTCGGCACCTGGCCGCGAATCTCGATCGCCTGTCCACGCTTGGGCGGCGGTCCCTTCTGCTGCGCATCGAGACGAGAGGCCGACAGCAGTGCCGCGCCACCCATAAGGACGCCGCATCCCACGCTCACGAAACGCCTCATTGGGCACCTGGCGCGGTTGCGGCCGAGTCGGCCGGCGAGGGAGCGGGCGGCGACGCGTCGACCTTGCCGCCGATCGCATCCTTCGCGCGTTGCACCCAGGCATTATCGAACTTCTCCGCGGTCGCTTTGTCCACGAGCGTCTGCCACAATTTGTTCGCCGCCTGATAATACTGTTCCGCCTGGCGCGCCGATCCGGCCTGCGCGGCCGCGCGCTGCTCGTCGGAGAGATCCTTGGGCAGCGTGAGATTCGCGAGGTAATTGCCGTACTCCCACTGCGCGAGCCCGACGTAGTACGAGGACGCCGAGAGCCAGAGCGGATCGCCGCTCGCGATCGCCTTGGTGAAGTGGCCCGACATCTCCGTGAGGAGCTTGCGCTTGGGCGCGGAGAGCCGCTCGACGCCGGCGCGGGTCAGGTTGACGCGAAGCGGAATCGTGAGCTTGAGCGCCTGATACCGCGGAAAGAGCGCGCGCCCCTGCGTGAACTCGTTCTCGCCCATGCGCGCCGCGCACGCCGTGCGAATCTCGGCGGTGGGACGCACGCAGAGCCGCGCGAGCTCGACGTTCGCCGCCGCGGTGTTGCCGCCGGCCTTGATGAGCGCGACGCGCGTCGCCTGCGCGCCACCCACGCGCTGATCGCGCGGATAGCGTGTGGCGAAGGTGCCGTACGCCCGGATCGCGCTCGCGGTGTCCGCTCCCTGCAGATACGCCACGCCGGCATTGTACTGCGCGTCCGCCGCCCGCGCGTCCTTCGGATACGAGAGCGCGAACCGCTCGTACGCCGCCGCCTCGTCCTTCGGCTTGGCGAGCGAATCGTAGTCCACCGCGAGGCGGACCATCGCGTCGGCCCGTCCGGGCCACGTCGGATTTTCCTTGATGAGCGTCTCGAGCGCGGCCGCCGACTCCTCGCGCTTGCCCAGATCGGCGAGCAGCTGCGTCTCGAGGGCCTGGTACTGCACGCGATACTTGTACGTGGGATACTGCGCGACGAGGCGTTGCGCGAGCTCGAGCGCGCGCTGCTTCGCCGCGGTCGACGCGCCCGCATCATTTTTGGACCGCGCGACGCTGTCCGCCAGCACGTACGTCTCGATGGCGTTGCGCAGCGCATCCGGCGCGCGATCCGATGTCGGATTGCGGTCCGCGAACGCGACGTAGACGGCCTCGGCGGCCTCGCGATAATTGCCGGCCTTCACGAGCGAATCGCCGTACGTCACCGCGGCGGCGTTCCGCACGAGCGTGATCGAGTCCGCGAGCGCGCGCTTGCCGGCCTTGCTGGCGATAGCCTGCGCGTTCTCCCACTGCCCCTGCGCCTCGGTGTACAGCCCCTGCTTGTAGAGCGCGTCGCCGATGAGCTTCTGCGCCGTGGGCGTGTACGGATCGGAGGGGTAGTTGTCCGCGTACGTCTTGAACGTCGCCGCCATCACATCCCAGCGCTGCGCCTCGGACGCGCGCTTCCCCTTCTCGATGAGCGCGTGGTGCGCGACGTCAGTGTTCGGGAACGCCTTCGCGTAGCGGTCGACCACGGCGAACATCGAGTCCTGCGCGGCGCGGTCGCCCTTGCCGCGCACGGTGGCCGAGTCGAAGGCGACGATGGCGTCCTGGCCGGCCTGCTGCGAGAGCTTCGGATCGGTGGTGTACGCGTACGCCGCCCGCGAGTACTCCGTGCCCGCCCTGAAGTATTCCCCTTCGGCGAACAGCGCCTCGCCGTACAGCAGGTCGACGGCCTGCGCGCTGTCGCTCTTCGAGAACTCGCCCATGTAGCGGCCGTAGAGATCCGCCGCCTCGGCGAACTTCGCCCGATCCTTCTTGTCCTGCGCGCGCGACAGGCTGTACTGGCCGCTCTGCCGCAGCGCGGATTCGCGCGTCTTGAGCGCGCTGTCGCGCAGCGGCTCGTTAGCCGCCCACCACACGGAGTTCGGCGCGAACCGGTCCACGAGCTCGAGGCGCGCCTGCTGCGCCTTGTCGGGCTCGAGCACGCGGTTCTGGTAGATGTCCACGATCTCGCTCTGCGCCGCGAGCGCGCCCGAATCCGCCGGGGCTTCCGCGAGCACCGCCTGGTACGCGTCCACGGCGCGGGCGAAGTCGCCCTGGTCGCGGAGCCCCGACGCCACGCGCCGCAGCACCGGGAGCTTGAACTCCGACGCCTGGTGCGTGCTGAAGTAGCGGCGCGCCGCCTCGGCGCCGCCCGTCTGCGTGAGCGCGACGGCCATGTACTCGATCGCCTCGCCGCGGAGTCCGAGCCGCGCCTGCTGCTCGGGCGACAGCTTGTCGTACTCGGCCACCAGCCGGCCGAACACTTCCACCGCCTGCTGGTACTCCGGCTGATTCGACTGCGTGGCCTGGTTGTAGTACGACCATCCGAGCTTGTAGAGCGACAGGAAATAGATGTCGCCGTTGGGCGGCGCGATCTTGGTGGCGCTCTCGTACGCCGAGGCCGCGCGCACGAACATCGCCTTGCGCGGCTCGCCGCGCAGCTTGGCCGCGAGCTCGAAGTCCGCATCGCCCAGGCGGAAGTAGCCCTCGGGGCGGAAGTGCGACTGCTCCTTGGACGTCACGAGCTCGAACATCCGCACCGCGTCGGAGTTGCGCTGATCGGCGAAATACAGCGTGCCCAGCGTGTACGCCGCCGCATCGATGCGCGGAAACGCCGGGAACTTCTGAATGAGCTCCTCGTACTTCGCGATCGCGGGCGAGTAGTCGGGACGCTCCACGCCCTCGCCGCCCGCGCGCTGTGCGCTCGCGAAGTTGTCGTCCGCGCGCCGCACGAGCAGCTCGCCGAGCTGGAACAGCGCGCCGGGGCGCAGGGTGCTCTGCGGATAGCGCGTGAGGAACGTCGTGAGCTTCTCGATCGCATCGTCGCGCGCGTCGCTCGCGGGAGCCGGGCGCGCCGCGGCCGCGAGCTGCGTGACGGGCGAGGGCGATGCGGGCGCCTGCGCGCGCGCGGCCGTGGGGCCGAGCGACAGCGCGAGCAGCGCGATGGCGGCGCACCGGAGGTGCCGCGTCATCGCTGCGGAGGGGTCGAGGCGCCGCCGGGCGCCGTGCGTGCCGTGCTCGCGCCGCCGGAAGCTGCGGCCGACGCATCCATCGCCTTGAAGAACGCCGCGCTCGCCGATGCGTAGTCCGCCGCCTCGCGGTCGTGCGACAGCTGGGCCACCAGCCCGGTCGCGCGCGCGCGCAGCTCCTCATCCACCAGCGCGACCAGCGCGCCTTCGGCCGCGGTGCGCTGCGTCGCGGCCGTCGCAACCTCCGTGCGCATCGCCAGCACCGCGTTCGATTCCTTGCCTCGCTGCACCGCGAGCTCGGCGGCGACGATCGTCGAGTCGTCGCTCAGCACCGCCGCGGTCGTGTCGTGCAGCGCGTGCGCCCGCGCGAGACGCACGACGAGCGAGTCGCGCAGCACGAACGCCGGATTGCGATCGAGTGCCTGCTCGAGGCCGCGCTCGATCATGTCCGCCGTGGCGCTGTAGATCGACGCCGTCTGCTGTTCCATGGTGAGCGCGTCCATCTCGGCGCCCTTCGCGTTCGCGCCGAGCGACGCCTTCGTGCTGTCGAGCAGCCGGATGTTCTCCGCGGCGACCTGCCGCGTGGACGTGATCTGCGCGCGGAGCGCGTCACGCACCTTCTGGCGCGTATTCTCGAGCACGACCTTCATCTTCTCCAGCGAGTCCTGCGTCTGCCCGATCTGCCGGTTGTTCTCGGCGAGTCCGCTGTCGCCCTGCACGATCAGCAGCTGCAGATTCTCGAGCGCGGCGATCTTCGTCTTCTGCGCGTCGATCTCCTCCTGCAGCCGGAACGATGCGAGCGCGAGCCGGATGTCGGTGGCGAGCACCGCCTGCGTGCGGTCGGCGTACGCTCCCGCCTCGGGCGCCGTGGGACGCGGGGCGAAGATCACGCGAGTGGGAAACGCGGTGCCGGCGGCGGAGTCGACGCGCTGCGCGATGCCGTTCTCGTTCAGGATCTGCGGGGCGGAGGTGAGCAGCGCCGAATCCGTGGTGCCCGCGAATGCCGCCGCGATGCGCGCCTTTTCAGCGCCCGCATCATCGGGGAGCGAGATGACCTTGCCGGTGCCGGCGTTCGCGATGAACACCATCCCCGCGAGCCGCGCATCGACCAGCGCCTTGCTCGCATCCGACATCACCGTGGTCGCGCGCGACTGGAGCGAGGCGAGCTCGCCGCCGATCGAGTCCGCGATCCCCTGAAAATACTGTTCGGCCGAGTCGCTCTTGCCGCCCTCGAGCATGATCTGGCCGGCCATCAGGCGCGCCTGATCGCGCTCCGGCAGCTGCGGATAGAGCCGTGCGAAATCGCGGAACGCCGTCGCCGCCGCGGCGGTGTTGCCGCCGCGATAGAGCGCCCACGCCTTCGTGAGCATCGCCTGCGCGCCGGCGCCGCTCGTGGCAGGCACGCCGTCGGCGAGCGACGCGGCCGCCGCATACTGGCCGATGCCGAGCGCCGTCTGGGCGGCGCTCAGCCGCACCTGCTCCGAAAAGGCGCCGCGGGATGCCTCGCTCAGCGATTGCAGCGCGGTGAGCGCCACCACGCCTTTCGTGCTGTCGCCGGCGGCGGTGGCCAGCGCGTCCATGTACTGCGCGTACAGCGCGAACTGTCCGCCGGCGAGCGACGCCTGGAGAAACGCCGAGTGCGCCGCGTTGTAGTCGCGCGTCTGCACCGCGGCGAGGCCCGACACGAGCGAGATCAGCGCGCGGTCGCCCGTGCTCTTCGCGGCCGCGAGCGTACGCACGCGCGCGTAATCGCCGCGCGAGTATGCATCGAGCATCCGCTGCGCCGCGATCACGCCGGCGTACCGTCCACCCGGCGCCGCCGAGTCGAGCGAGGCCGCCGTCTTGCGAAACGCGTCGCGCATGCCGAGCCGGTAGTACGACTCCGTGAGCAGAAAGAGCAGATCCTCCTGCGCGCGCATGCCTGGCACCGCCGCGCCCGAACCGGCGAGCGGGGAGGAGCGGAGCCACTCGAGGCGATCGAGTGCGCTCAGCGGATGGTCCATCGTGACGTCGAAGAGCGCCATGCGGAGCTCCGCGTCCATCCCGCGCGCCTGATCGGGCGCCGGCTGGATGACCGTCGCGAGGGCCGACGGCGGAGTGGCTGGCGCGGGCGTGGGCGGCGCGGCGGGCGCTGGAGCAGGCTGCTGCGCCAGCACGGGCGACACCAGAATCACCGCGGCGAGAGCCGCCAGTGCGCGCATCGATCTCGAAAGAATCAGAACGGCGTTGTCCCGCGGCTCGTCCACGTCGTGGGAACGAGCTGCCCGTTGCGAACCGTGAACTCCACGTACGTCACCGTCTCCGCGACCGCGTTGACGTTGATCCCCTGCACCACCGGTTGCCCCGCCAGCGTGAGATGCAGCTCCACCGTGTGCGTGCTCGGCAGCACCTCGGAACGGTAGAGCGGATCCACCGCGCCGGTCTGCAGCGCCTGCACGGCGGCCTGCGAGTACGTGCGCGTGGTGGCCACCATGTTGTCGATCTGCAGCGACGCATCACCGAGCGAGCCCGGTGCGGCCGAATCGGCGCGCAGCGTGACCACGAGCACCGCGCCCGCGCGACGGCGCACCGCGTCGCCGAGCGCGCGCATCCGGTCGCGCTGCGCCACCATGTTGTCCTGCGCCGCGGCGAGCACGCCGTCGAGCTGCAGCAGCGCCGTCTGCTCCTTGCTCACGAGCAGCTGCTGCGTGCGCCGCTGCATCGTTTCCGCGAGCACGTTCTCGATGCGCGCCTCGAGCCGCACGCGCTGGCTGCGCAGGTCGCTCAACTTGTCCTGCGTGTCCTGCAGCTCCTTCACCAGCGTGCCGCGCCGGTTCTCGTACGCCTGCTGCTGCGCCGCGCTGTCGGCCCGCATGGAATCGGTCTGCTGCGCCTGCGCGACCGCCGGCATGAGCAGCCCGACCGTCAACACCAGCAAGGAGAAGCGAACGCTCTGTGCTCGCATCAGATGGTCGTGGGGTTTGGGCTATTGCGGCGTGCTGGGCGGCGCGTCCTGCTCCAGCCGGTGCAGTCGCTCCTCCAGCCGTTGAAGCGCCTCGCGCTCTGAACGTAGCTCCTGTTCCGCCTGCGCGCGCCGCTGTTCGAGCTCGAGCAGATTCTGCGCCTGGTACCTGTTGATCTCGAGCTCGAGCGACGAGATGCGCTGCTGGCGCGCCGCGATCTCGCCGGTGAGCAGCTTGCGCTGACGCTCGAGCTCCGCCACGCGGCGGTCCAGCGTATGACCGCGGAGCAGCGCGAGCACGTTGTTCTGCCAGCCCAGCGTGAACCCGAACTTGCTGTACCCATAGAGCTTCGATGCGGCGCTGGTGGTGTCCGCGCGCGACGCTCCGAGCTCGGTCCAGTACGCGCCCGCGCGCAGCCCGTGCCACTCGTACGACGCGCCGAGGTCGTAGTCCCACGCATTGTTCTCGGCCATGAACGAGAGCGTGCTGTGCGCCGACGGATAGAAATCCACCTTCACGCCGCCGAACGCACCGCTCCACGAGTTGGAGGCGTACGCCGTCCCCACCCCGCCGTCGTTCTTGAACAACCCGTTGCCGTAACCGAAGGTGAAGCTGAGGGTCGTCTTTCCCCACCCCGGATTGAGCTCCTCCAGCGCGAACGACTTCGTCGCCACGCCGTAGACGGTGTTTCCGGTCTTGAAATTCTGGTGAAGCGAATCCGCGAGGTGCTGCTTCCCCGGGTTCGCCTGCGTCCCCGGAAAGAGCTCGTAGCCCGCGGTGAATCGATCGATGTGATCGTACGGTCCGATGTTGCGCATCCCCACCGCGATGCTCGGGATCCAGTGCACCGCACCCGAGCGCGGACGGAAGTTCTCCTCGTTCACGAGCAGCCCCTGCGCGAACAGCCCCCACTCCGGATTGTCGGAGTAGATGGACAGACCGGCCTCGAGCCGCCCGGCGAACGAGAACGAGATCGATCCGTTCGTGTTCAACCCGTTGAGCACCGAGAGATTGGGCGAGGCCTTCGCGCCATGGAAGGTCCTGCCGGAGAAGTCGACCGCGAAGTCTCCGGTCACCGGCGACACCCACGCCACGGGGATGTCGATCAGTCCCGCGCCGAAATAGAGCGTTTGCGGATACGTCTGTTGCGCCTGCGCGTCGCGGGGAATCGTGCCGAGAGCCCACGAGGCGGCGAGCAGCAGCGCGAGACGCGTGAAGCGGGTGACGGAGAAAGTCATCATTGGCCTGGGCAGAATTAGCGCGGGGGCGTGGTGGTGCTCGGCGGAGGCGTCGTCGCTGGTGGAGGCGAGCCGCCCTGCAGCTGGTTCAGACGCTCTTCGGCGCGCTTGATGGCTTCCTGCTCTTCCTGGATCTGCGCGTCGAGCTGCTCGCGGCGCTTCGCCACCTCGGCGAGCTCACCGCCCTGCGCCTTCGACAGCGCCACCTGCAGCTCGTCGATCTTGTGCTGCCGCTGCGCGATCTGCGCGCGAAGACGGAGCTGCTCCTGTTCGAGCTCGCCGATGCGTGCGCGCAGAATCGTCCCGCGTGCGATGTCGTGCAGGTTCCCGCTGTAGCCGAGCGAAACGTTGAACTTGGTGTAGTTGTAGACGGTGTAGAGCGAGCCCTTGCTCGGATTCTTCCCGCCTTCCTCGAGCTCCGTGCCGTACACGCCGAGTGAGAGTCCGCGCCAGTTGCCCACCACGCCGGCATTCCAATCCCATCCATTGTTCTCGGCGAGCACGGTCACGGTGCTGTTCTGCGACGTGCGCACCGCGTAGCGCGCGCCGAGGAACAGCCCTCGCACGATCGTGCCCTTGTCGTTGTAGTTGCGACCGAGATCCCCGTCGTCGTGGAAGATTCCGCTGCCGTAGCCGAGGCTGAAGCTCGCGGCGCCGTTCGCACCGGCGATGAAGTCGCGCGTCGCGACCGCATAGACGGACGGCGTGCTGTGGAAATGCTTCGCGTACGCCGGCACGGTATCGGTGATGCCGCCCGTGGGCGACACGTAGATGTCGTTCCCCACGAGAAAGCGATCTTCGTGCGTGTCGGGTCCGAGATTTCTGAATCCCACGGCGATCGATGGCCACGACTTGGACGGCTGCTGCTTGAGCACCAGCGCCTGTCCGAAGAATCCGTAGTTGGGATTCTGGCTGTACACCGACAGCCCCACGGAGAAGCGCTGCATCCAGTGCGTGTCGATCGAGAAATTCGTGTTCAGCTTGTCGGCGAAGTTGATCGTGCACACGGTGCCGCAGTAGTTCACGATCTTTCCCGAGGCGGTGGCCCACACGTCGCCGGAGTTGGGCGACACCCAGGCGACGGGGATGTCGATGAGCCCAGTGCCGAAGTCGAGCGTCGAGGGATAGAGAATGGCGTCGGCAGCGATGGGCGGCGGAGCATCCATCGTGGAGTCCTGCGCGGCGAGCGCGGGAGCGCTCGCGTGCGCACCGATCAGCGCGCTGGATACAAGTGCGATCTTCCACCGCGTGGTGCGCATAGACCTCCGAGCTTGTAGATGGAGACGTGTACGTACTCGCGCGGTATCACGAAGCGCGCAAAAAGTGACACGGAGCGGGTGCATCCATAGACGCGCGTACCACTTAAGACGTTACAGCGCCGGCGTACGGCAGGACCTGCGACGTAATATTACACCGCAGCGGCTGCAAGCAGTATGGCCGATTTTCGGCCAAGTCACCACTCGCCGCGTGCGTTCACGGCGTTGGGCGCGGCATAAAGACGTCTTGACGGACCGATGCGCGTGGGCGTGATTAGACGCATCCATGGGACGCTTGGCGTCCGGAGGAACCGATGCGGTACTGGCTTGCGGGGCTACTGGTGGTGGGACTCGTGGCCGGCTGCGGACGAAAGCACGTTTCGCAGCAGTTGCAGGAAAACATCGACTCGACGGTTCACGTCGAGAATCACCATTGGGGCGACGTGGATGTCTTTCTGATCCACGATGGGCAGCGCACCCGGCTCGGCATGGTGACGGCGACCACAGATCAGACGTTTACCATCCGCTCCCGTCTCGTTGGGAGCGCCTCGCAGCTGCAGCTCGAAGCGCACGCGATCGGGATGCCCGGGGTGCTGGACAGTGAGACCATGGCGTATCGCGCGGGGATGCAGATCAACTGGACGCTCGAGGCAAACCTCTCGCGGGCGACGCTGTCGATCTACTAGCCGCTACTTGGGGCCGCCGCCGCCGTGACTGGTCGGCGCCCCGCTGCTCCCCCCCACGCCCGACAGCTTCACGGTCGCCAGCGCCGCGATGATCGCACCCGCGAGCAGGAAGGTGCGCGGCTTCGACATCCGGCGCTCCTGCACGGTGGCCACCGAGTACTTGGGAAGCACCACCGCCTCCCCCTTCCAGTACTGATCGATGCCGGACCGCATCGAGATCTGCGTGACACCCAGGGAGACGTCGGTGTCCGTGCTCCGAAGCAGCTTGCCGTCGACGGTCTGGACGCCCGGGCCGAGATAGCGCGCGAGACTATCCGATCCCGCGTCCGTGAGGCCCACGCGGAGCTTGGTGCCCGGCCGCGCCTGCGCCATGTTGATCGGGTACGACGCGTAGCATCCGCACAGGAGGAGGGCGGCCGAACAGAACGAGAGCCGAACGCGCATGTAATCCTCGATCAGTGGATGACAACAATATACCGCCCGGTCACGCTGAACCGTCAAGAGTGACCGAAAGCGGCGCGTCGTAAAGAAATGACCCGGCATGCCGCGAGGGCATGCCGGGTCATTTCGTGTTGCCGTTCGAGCCGCGGGACACAGCCGGGATCAGCTTCGATCCCGGCTGGCTCCTGACTGATCGTCAGGGAGTCTGTCCCAGGCACGCATTTCCGAAATCGTCCGTCGCGTTCGCCGGATCGTTTGCATTCCGGGTCGGCTGGGCAGCCGGGTCGGGAATGTTCGTGTCCGTCTGGCGCTCCGACGTGTCGTAGAAGAACCGAGCCGGGATGATGAGTCCCTCGACAGTCGGGGTGAGATTCGGGAAGCAGGTGCGCTTGTAGTCGTTGTACGCCTCGATGTTCTGGAACAGGGCGATGTACTTCTCCGTCAGGATTGCGCGAAGAAGCGCGGCGCCCGAAGCAGAGATCGGCGGAATGACGCAGGTGGTGCCGGTTTCCGCACTGCAAACGGTTGCCGCAGCGGCGCGCGCATTGTTCAACTGCGTTTGCGCGGTGCCGGGATCACTCGTACGGTACGCGGCCTCAGACCAAATGAGGTCGTTTTCCTGTGCCGTCACGAGCGGCTGTGAGAACGTCGGATCGAGACGAGTGTCGCTGAGATCGGACTCGTCGGAGTTGAAGTACTCGTGCAAGCGCGGATCGCCCGCGAGCATGTCCACGAAGAACTCGTTCGGCACGATGTAGCCTGCACGCTGGTTCACGAAGAACTGGAACCAGAAGTTCTGCTCGTTCAGGCTGCCGGACCAAATGGCCTTGTAGTCGTCGGCCGGATCCGTGATTCCGGACTCGGCCTCGGTCTCGGCCTGCGCGTACGCGGTGGGACGCACCTCTGCCGTGTGCAGGTAGAAGCGCGCCTTGAGCGTGTGCGCCAATGCGGTCCATTTCTCCCCGTCGCCGCCATACACCAGATCGGAGCTGCCGGCGCCGAAGTTCGTCGGGCCGGAGCCGCTCAGATTGCCGATGGCGCTGCTCAGCAGCGTTTGAACGGCATCGTAGACGTCCAGCTGGTTGTCGAGCGTGGGATTCGGCGTGTTCGTGAGCGCCTGTGAATAGACCAGGTCTCCGAACAGGTCGGCACCGGTACCCATCATGAAGCCTTCCATGACTTGCGCCTGGCCGAGGAGTAGTGAATCGCCCTGCGCCGTGGCCTCGCTCTCGATCTCGCGCAGATCCACGAGACCGCCGCCCGTGTACAGGCCCGCCTGGAATCCACCGGTGGTGGACTCGTCGTGCACGTAAATGTTCACGGACGTGTACTGGAAGTTGATCCCCTCCAGATACTGCATCCAGACGCTCGTCGTGCGCGCCAGGTCGCTCGACAGCAGCGCCCAGAGCGACGGTTGAATCGCCTCGAAACGCGCCTGCGGCGTTCCGGAGGTCGGTCGATTCGGATCGGTGCTCAACTCGCCACCGGTCAGAAAGTTGTTGCACGCTCCCACCGTTCCGGCAATCGCCAGCACGCCGAGGAGTGCAAACCTCTTGGCAGTTTTCACCTTAGGTCTCCTCGGTTACTTGTTGAGCCCAATCGAAACTACGATTGAGCGAGTCTGGGGTCCGTTGAAATAGTCGATGCCCTGCGTCAGGAACTCGGCACCGCCAAGATTGGACTCGGGATCGAGACCCTTGTAGCTGGACCACGTGTGGAGATTGCGACCCGCAACGCGGAAATCAACCGAGGAGAATCCAATCGACTTCACCCAGTTCTGATCCGCGGAGTACGCGACGCTGATTTCGCGGAGCTTCACGAAGCTCGCGTCCTCGACGAACTGCGTCTGCACTTCTCCGGCGCTGCCGCCGGGACCCGTGAACCAGTTCTGCCAGTCCGCTGGGCTCGCGAATGCCACGACGCCGACGCCGGGACCGCCGCACACCGGGTTGATGTCGGTCTGGAAGTTCTTGCAGAACGTTCCATCCGTCACCGTACGAATCTCGGTGTCCTTGTGCGTGCCGAAGGCGTAGAGCGCGCCACGGGTTCCGTTCCAAATCGATCCGCCCTGGCGAACGTCGAGCAGCCCGCCAATCTGGAAGCGCTTGTAGATGCGGAAGTTCGTGCGGAAGCTGCCGCTCCAGGTCGGAGTCGCATCAGCGATCACACGTTGCGTCGGATCCGTTACCGGCAATCCGTCTTCGTCGAGATAGAGCGCACCCTTGGGCGCGCCACCGCACTGCGCGTCGAAGTCGACGACCGAGCCGGTGCCCGGATCGAACTTCAGGCCACGGCCGCAGCGCACGAAGTCCTCGCCGAGTACGACGCCGACGCCGTTACCCGCAACGGCGGCACCGATCGCGCCCGTGAAGCCTTCCGTGTTGTACGTCGTGAACTCCGCACCTTCGAGGCTGACGACGTGGTTGTCGTTCTTGGCCCACTGGAGACCGAAGTCCCACGCGAAGTTCGCCTGCGTTACCGGACGAGCATTCAACGTGGCTTCCCATCCCTTGTTCGTGATCACGGCACCGTTCTCGAGCGCCGAGGAAAAGCCCGTGCTGGCACCGTTCGTCGGAATCTGCAGAATGACATCCGTGGACTTCGAGTCGTACCGGGTCATCGAGAGATCGACCTTCTGATCGAGGAAGCCGAGATCGAGGCCTCCCTCGTACTCTCTCGTGCGCTCGGGCTTCAGGTTGCTATTACCGGCCGATCCCGCCGTGATCACGCCCGGCAGACCGCTCTGCGACTCGTTCACGACGTCGCCGAAGCCGGACCCAAACTGCGAGGTGAGCGAGAGCGCCGTGATCGTCTGGTACACGATCGGCTCCTTGCCCGTCTGGCCGTAGGCAAAGCGCGCCTTGCCGTAGCTCAGGAAGCCCTTCTGATCCTTGTTGCCGAGCGCATTCGTGAACGTCCACGCGGCGCTCACCTTCGGGAACCACGCCCGGCGATCGCTTTCGCCGAAGGTGGAATAGCCGTCGTTGCGGACGGCGCCCGTGAGGTACAGCTGGTCGAACAGGTCCGCGGTACCCTGGGCGAAGTACGACTCGGTGTGCTCGAGCGAACGCGCCTCGCTCGGCGACCAGCTCACCGTATTCTGAATCGCCAGCGGGCTCGCGGTCTTGAGGTTCTCGCCCTGAATGAACGTGTCGCGACGGCGGCGGGAGTTCAGGTTCTGGCCCAGCGTCAGCGTTCCCGAGAAGCTCGGGGTGAAAGTGTGCGACGCCGTGGCCGTGAGGTTGTGATCGAGCTCGAGGTTGTTGATGTCCTCGCGCGTGACCAGTCCGATCGGATCGCCGGACGAGGTCTGCGGAAGGGCCTCGAGACGCCAATCATTGTAATAGTCGGCGCCCACCGTCTCGTTGAACTTCAGCCAGTCGAGGGGCGACCAGTCGCCGGTGAGGTTCCCGATGAAGCGACCCAGCTCGCTCTTGTTGCCACCCGTGTTGATGGTGAAGAACGGGTTGTCGTAGCCGCGCGAGGTCGTGACGCTGGCCGGTGTTGGATTCCGGAAGCGATACGACTGCTGCAGCCCGCTGGTGGGGCTCAGGTACGGCAGGTTATTGAAATTCGGCGGCGTGCGCAGTGCTCCGAGCAACAGACCGTCCGTGTTGGAGCCCTTCTGCACGTAGTTGCCGCGGCCATCGATGTACGAGAGATTGCCGCCGAGATTGAGTGAGCTGAGGAGCTGGTGTGTCGCCTTCAGACGAACCGTGGTGCGATCGTAGCGGTTGTTCGGACCGACGATCACGCCGGTCTGATTGGTCGAGCCGGCGGACAGATAGAAGTTCGTCCGGTCGCTGCCGCCCGACATCGTCAGGTTGTTGTCGAAGGTGAGACCGGTGTCGTAGATCTCCGTCGCGTGGTTGTAGACCGGCGTGGTGCCCGGATCGATGAGCGCTCCCCACGAGCGGGTTGCGGAGCCGTACGACGTTCCGGCCTGGTTCGGCGCCACCGGCGTGCAATCCGGCAGATCGTCGTTGTTGACGCCGCCCGAGCGGCAGTGCGCATCGACGCCATAGGAGCCCTGGCCGTACAGACGTTGCAGCGGATATTCCTTGGACACGTCGTCGAACGACGTGGTGGAGTGCAGCGAGTAGCGCGTCGCACCCGGGTGACCGGACTTCGTGGTGATGAGCACCACGCCGTTCGCCGCGCGGGCGCCGTAGATCGCGCCTGCCGCCGAGCCCTTGAGGATCTGGACCGACTCGACGTCGTTCGGGTTGATGTCGGCTGCGCGGTTCTGCGTCACCGTGCTTGCATCACCACCCATCGTGGACTCGGTGGTGTTGTCGATCGGCGTGCCGTCGACGACGAACAGCGGCTGGTTGGTTCCCTGCAGCGACTTCGCGCCGCGAATCAGGATGAACGCGGACGAACCCGGATCGCCACCCTGCGTGTTGACGGTGACGTTCGGCGCCTGCGCCGAGAGTGCAGAGACGATGTTCTGCGACTCGTTGGAACGTGAAATCGCTGTCGAGTCGACCGAATTGATGACCGTTCCGATCTTCTCTCGCGCTGATGTCGTGCCGGCGCCCGTCACGATGACGACGCCGAGCTGCAGCGGGTTGCTCTCGAGGACGAAGTCCTGCGTGATGGTTCCCGCGAGCGTGATCGTGACGCTCTTCGCCTTGTAGCCGATCAACTTGGCGGTGAGCTGTGCCGTCTGCCCATGCGCACGGGCGGCGGGCACCACGAACGTATAGCGGCCATCGTCACGAGTGATCGTGCCGACGCCCATACCATCGACGAGCACGCTGGCCGACGCTAGCGGTGCACCAGCATCGCTGGTGACTCGCCCGCTGACCGTGACTCCCTCTTGCGCCGCGGCGAGTGCCGGGAGCGCGAAGAGCGCGAGCACGACAGCTATAACTGACCTAACAGAACGTCCCATGCTTCCTCCTTGCCACCTCTTCCAAAAGGTGTGTGGACGACGATCCTGCCTGTCTGGTTGATTTTCGAGCGCGCGCGAGGATCGCGTCGCGCCTCGGACTCGTTCCGCTCTGGGCCTTCCCTCCTCGCAGCGGTGGCATTGCATGCGGCGGCACGACACGCATGAGGACATGCCCGCGCTAACGCGCAGACGATGCCCAACGAAGTAGCCGGGATCTTCGGATGACGTTATGGAGAAACGAGCTCTGACGTCACCGATCAGTCACGAACTTAAAGTGTCGCGCCGCACAGTGCAAGAATCCTGTAAAGTGTGTCACGGCATGGATTATGGCCGAAATCGGACCCCGAAGTCGAGGGCGTGGCGGGAGGGCCCTCCGTCCGCATATGTTGGGGCGTGCATACCCACCCGTTTCGCCGGCGGGCGGCCCTCCTGCTCGTGCCCCTGACGCTCGCAGGCGCGGCCCCCGGGCTCCGCGCTCAGCGTACCGACTCGAGCGCCGCGCCAACGGTGACCCACCCCAAGCCCAAATCTCTGACATTGGGGATCGCGGGAGTGATCATCGGCGGCCTCGCGGGATTCGGATTCAGTCGCGGCGGCAAACAGTCCGGAGCCGGGATGACGGTCGTCGGCGCCGCCGCCGGCGGGCTGGCAGGCTTCTTCATCGGTCGCCAATTCGACCAGCGCCGCGCCGTCACCTTTCGCGGCGCACCTTCGCTCCGCATCCCCAACGTCGCCATCGAGCTCGAAGGCGACCCGAGCGTGCTCGCCGTGCGCGACACCGAGGCGGCCGTGGGCGGCAGTGCCGGCGTGCAGCTGTTCGCCGCAATGGACCCGCGGCTCATGCCACTCGGCACGCGGGCCGCGGGGCTGCGCGGCGTCGACGCGCTCGCGCTCGCGCCGGGCACCGGGTGGCTCGCGATCGGCTCGCAGGCGGGCCTGTACCTATATCCCCCCGCGCGAGGACCGGGAATACTCGTCGGCCGCACCGGCGTGAGCTCCATCGCCGCGGCCGACACCAGAATCTTCGTCGCCGTCGGCGACCGGGTGGAGATCGTCCCGGTCTCCGCGGATTCCGCGCGCAGCTGGCCGGGTACCGCCGTCGGTGCTCCGGTTCGCGACATCTCGCTCGACGAGGCGCGTGCGGTCGTGTGGGCGTCGACCGACCGCGAGCTCGTGAGCCTCCGCATTTCCGGTGACAGCCTCGTGAAGATCGGGGCCGTCCCCCTTCCCGGCACCGGGCTCCGCATGGTGATCGAGCAGGGCACCGCCGCCGTGGCCATGGGCGAGAAGGGCGTGGCCATCTTCGACATCACGGACGCCACGAAGCCCACGCTGCGCACTGTATGGACGGGGGCGCGCTTCGCCTACGACGTCTCCATCGATGGTGCGCGCATGTTCGTCGCCGCCGGACCCGAGGGGGTCTACTTCGTCGACCTTGCCGCCGACGGACCGCACACCTTCGGGCTCGCGCGCTCACTCGGCTTCGCGTCCGCGCTCGTGTCGCGCGATCATCATACATTCATCCTCGACCGCCGCACCAACGCGCTTCGCCGCATCATCTCTTCCTATTAGGGAGCACGTGCAGAGCCGATATCCCCTCCTCGCCGCCGTCGCCGCGTTCGCGGTCGTCCTCGCGTGCAGCAAGAGCTCGAGCGCCAGCTCGCCCGCCTCCACCGCCGGCACGGACAGCGCGCTCGCGCGACGGGCGGACAAGGCGCGCATCCTCGGCACCCCCACCGCGAAAGTGTGGGTCGTAGAGGTGAGCGACTTCCAGTGCCCCTTCTGCAAGCAGTGGCACGACCAGAGCTACGAGGCGATCAAGCGCGCGTACGTGGATTCGGGGAAGATCCGCCTCGCGTACGTGAACTTCCCGCTCAACATCCACCGCAACGCGATGCCCGCCGCCGAGGCGGCGATGTGCGCGGCGGCGCAGGACAAGTTCTGGCCGCTCCACGATGCGCTGTTCGCCACGCAGCCGCTGTGGGAGAAGCTCGCGGCGCCGCAACCGATGTTCGACTCGCTCGCGTCGGCTGCCGGAGTGGACATGAAGGCGTACCACGGCTGCATCTCGGGACACCTGATGAAGCCGACCATCGATGCCGACATCGACCGCGCCACCAGAGCGGGGGTCGAGTCCACACCGACCTTTCTGATCGGCGGCACGATGGTCACGGGCGCGCAGCCGCTCGCGATCTTCCGCCAGGTGATCGATTCGGCGCTCGCGCACGCCGGCACGTCGAAATAGCAGGGCATGGAGACTCGGGCCGGCGAAAAACGAATGTGGGGCTCACCGCGCGCCCGAGTCGAGCCGCAGTGAACCCCACATTGTCAGACCGGCGGCGAGGATACCCCGGTCCTGCTGATTTCGTGTTACGCCTTAACGGTTTGGAGCAATCCTCGCCACGCGCTGGTCAGTAGACAATGGATCACCTCCTCGTTTTAGGGTTCGACAGCGGGCGGAAACGAACGCCCGGCACCGCGCTGCGCGAACGCGCGCGATGCTCGGCGAAAAGAGTAACGGCGCGGGACTACGCTCGCAACCTACGCCGTACGCCGCCGCGCTCGCTGCGCACCGGCGTGTGAACGCACCGCTCGGCGCCGCGTACGAGCTCACGATGCAGCTCGCGCGCGCGATCGCTGCCGTTGCGCCCGCGGGAAGCGGGAAGCTGCGCAGCACCTTTCGCGCACGACACGGCATTCGGGCGCGGTACGATGCATGGGGGCGCGAGTCGCGCGATGACGCGCGCGCGCTCGTGTGGGTGCACGCGTCCTCGGTGGGTGAGGGGCTGCAGGCGCGCCCGGTGCTCGAGCGTCTGCGCGAAACGCGTCCGGAGCTGCAGCTCGCGTACACCCACTTCTCGCCGAGCGCGCTGGGATTCGCTCGATCTGTCGGCGCGGATTTCGCTGACTATCTGCCCTTCGACACGCGCGGCGACGCGCGGATCGCGCTCGACGCGCTGCGGCCGCGCGTGCTCGCCTTCTCGAAGCTCGACGTGTGGCCCACGCTGGTGTCGTCGGCGCGCGCGCGCGGCGTGCGGCTCGCGCTCCTGAGCGCCACGCTGTCCGCGCGCTCGACGCGCCGGTCCGCCCTCGCGCGCGCGCTCACGCGCGACGCGTACGCGGCGTTCGATGCGGTGGGCGCCATCGACGACGCCGACGCCGAACGGCTCGTGGCGATCGGGGTGCGCGCGCAGGCGGTGACGATCACCGGCGACACGCGCTACGACCAGGTGTGGGCGCGAGCCGGCGCGATCGCCTCGCGCGAATCGTTCCTGCGCGCATTTCGCTCGGACCGCCCGACGCTGGTGGCCGGGTCCACGTGGCCGGCGGACGAGCGCGAGCTCCTGCCCGCGTGGATCTCCGTGCGCGCGAGGGTCGCGGGCGTGCGCCTCATCATCGCGCCCCACGAGCCGACCTTCTCGCATCTCGCGCCGATCGAGCGATGGGCGCGCGCGCACGGACTGTCGCTGGCGCGCACGAGCGACCCCGAGAACGCGGCGAGCGCCGACGTGGTGCTCGTGGATGGCGTCGGGATGCTGGGCGACCTCTATTCGCTCGCCGCCATCGCCTACGTGGGCGGCGGCTTTCACGGGGCCGGGTTGCACTCGGTGCTCGAGCCCGCGTCGTTCGGCGTGCCGGTTCTCTTTGGCCCGCAGCACGGGAGCAGCCGCGACGCGTCGCTCCTCATTTCGAGCGGTGGCGGGATGGAGGTGGCGACGGGACACGCGCTCGGCGAGCGCACGACCGAATGGCTCACGAACGAAGCGGCGCGCGCGGCGGCGGGCGCGAGCGCCCGCGCGCTGGTGGAGCGGGGCACCGGCGCGTCCGCACGCTCGGTGGCGCTGATCGAGCGGCTGCTCGAGCGCTAGGCGCGCGCCGCGTGCGCGCCAGCCGCCACGCCCGCGCGCTCGGGGCGATGCAGCAGGAATCCCTGCACGAGCGGCACGCCGATCCGCTTCACCGTCTCCAGCTCCTCCGCGCGCTCGATCCCCTCGGCGATCACCATCGCGCCCTGCTCCTTGGCGAAGCCCACCATCGTCTCCACGAGATTCTGCTTGATGAAGTTCGTGTCGATGGAGTTGATGAGCGAGATGTCGAGCTTGATGAAGTCGGGCTCGAGGTTGGCGATCGATCCGAGGCCGGCGTACCCGCTGCCGGCATCATCCACGGCGAACCGGAATCCGCGCTCGCGGAAGGTGCGCAGCCGCTCGCGAAATTTCGGATAGTCCTTGATCGCCGTGCGCTCGGTGATCTCGAGCACCACGCGATGCGGATCGACGGAGCCGAGCTCGCCGAACCCGGGGTCGGCGAAGTCGTGCGGGTCGATGTTCACGAAGAGGAGCTGGTTGCCGTGCAGCAGCTCCTTCGCGCCGGCCAGGGCACGGTCGCGGCACAGCCGGCTGAGCTCCCACACGAGATCCGCCTCCGCGGCGACCTCGAACATCACCTCGGGACTGCGCAGGCTGCGCGGCACCCCGCGCGCCAGCGCCTCGTAGCCGAAGATCACGCCCGTCTCGGCGAGCACGATCGGATGGAATTCGATGTAGAGCGCACCGTCGTGGAGCACCTGCTTGAGCGCCGTCACCCGGCGCCCGCGCTCGCGCTGCTCGACGCTGCGCGCGGCGTTCGCCGCCTCTCGAATGCCGCGATAGATGAGCCGCTCGAAGCGGATCTTGGGCGTGTAGTAGACGTGCGACGACCCGATGTAGATGTCGAAGAGCGAGGAGACGTCTTCACCGTGCGCTTCCTCGAGCCGGTTGCCCACGAAGAGCTGCAGCTGCCGGCCGATCTCGGTGATCTGCCTGTCGCTCGGCGCCGGCTGATTCTTGTCCGGGATCTGGAAGAAGATGAAGTCGTCGTCGTTCGCGAAGCCGACCATCATCCGCATCGTGCCGAGCGCGTTCGCATCGAGGAACTCGCGCACCGCGCCCGCCGTGGTCTCGAGCACCTGGTCGAGCTTCTCCCAGCCGTAGATCTCCTCGATCTTCGAGTAGCGGACGAAGTTGAGATAGAACACCAGCACCTCACCGCGATCCTTGATCAGCCCGCGCGTGCGCTCGAGCACCACGGGCAACGTCGGCATCCCGGTGAGGGTGTCGTAGAGCAGCTCCTCGTATTCGGTGCGCTCGAGATGGTGTCCCGCGCCGTTCCCCTGCGCCGACACGCGCGCGAGCGCCGACCGGATTCGCCACGCGATCTCGATTGGCGACCCGGGCGCGAGGTACCAATCGTCGACGCGGAACTCGATCGCGCGCCGGTAGGCGACGTCGTTCGTGCCCGCGAAGATGACGGGGATGTGGCGCACGCCCGCGCGCTCCACGATCGCGCGCAGGACCACCGGGTCGTCGGTGGCGACGACGATCGCGCGCGCCGACGGATGGGCATCGATCGCGGCCGGAAGGAGCGCGGCCGGATGCACGGCGACCACATCCAGCTGCAGCATCTCCGCGGCTTCCGCGAGCGCGTCGTCCGTGCCGTCGGACAGCAGAAACGCGCGCGGCCCTGGCGTCATGCCTGCGGTGTCACGAGCGCGAGATTCCGGCGCACACAGCGCTCCAGATCGCCGAGGTCGATCGGCTTGGTCACGTAGTCGTCGGCGCCGGTCTGGATGGCGGACTGCTTGTCGGTGAGCTCCGCCAGCGCGGTGAGCATGACGATCCGCACCGCCCGGCCGTGCTCTGGATGCTGGCGCATCAGGCGGCACACCTCCCAGCCACTCCGTCCGGGCATCATCACGTCGAGCAGCACGAGTGGCGGCCGCGCCGATTCGAACAGCGCCATCGCCTCGTCGCCATCGTGCGCCACGATCGCCGCGAAGCCGCGCGACTCGAGCATCGCGCGCACGATCTCCGCGTTGTCGTCGTTGTCATCGACGACGAGAATGGCCGACGCGGCGCTGGCATCCATGAGCGCTCCGGATCCGGGAGTGGTGCGCGGCCGCGGCGCGGCCGCGCACCTGCCAAGGAGCTAGCGGCGCGGGGCCATGTTCGGCCGGATCGTCAGCCCGATGCCGAACGAGGTCTGGCTCGGCCCGTCGCTCACGCCGCCGATGGTGAGCGCGGCGCGAATGCCGACGGTCCTGGTCACGTCGAGGCCGGCACCGATGTCGAAGTTCAGCTTGAGATCCGTGCCGGTGCCATGGCACGAGCTCGCGCACGCATCGATGGACAACCGCGGCGAGACGAACGGCGTCAACGTCAACGCGCCCGCGAGCGGGAAGTGGTGCCCCGCGACGACGCCGACCGGAATGCGCACGAAGCTCACGTCGCCGAACGCCCCGTAGATGCCGCCCGTGAGGATCAGGTCGATGGGCGTTTCCTGCGTCGCCTTCATGAGGCCGTAGCCAAGGCCCACGCCGGCGAGAAACATCGTGTTGTCCGTTGGCGTGGCAACGCCGACGTCGAAATTCACCATGGCATCCGACGCGATGCCTTCGCGCCACTGCGCCACCGCGCTCGTGCCGTAGTCGCCGCCGCCGGCAACCAGAAAGGTGAAATCGCGCGTCGAGATGTCGGGCGTCTGCATCGTGGGGTAGTGCCAGGCCTGCGCGGACGCGCTGCCCGCGCCGAGCACCACCGCGGTGGCGACGATTCCGAGAGCCTGCATGAACGACGAGCGTGTACGCATTGAGTGTCCTCTGATCATATGAGTGGATGAATCGTGATGTGCCGGCTCACTGCCGTCGCGCATGGTGCAACGCGTACGAGACACCGAGCCCGAAGATGCTTCCCGTGGCGCCGGGCTCCCCTTCACCGGCGGTCGCTCCCGTCTCGAATCCAACCGTGACGCCCAGCGATGGCATCACCGCGGCGTCCACTCCGATAGAGACGCGAAACAAACCGTGCGTGTCGGTCACCTCGTGCGACCGGACGCGCGCCCACGTGTAGAATGGTGAAACATACGCCGAAATGCCATGACCATTGCCGATCGCTCTCCGATATCCCGCGCTCACGCCAAGCGGAATCTGCCAGTCCGTGATGCCCTCGAAGCTCGCGCCCCCGACGCCGACGAAGGGCGATACACCGAAGGCCGACCGATGATTCAGCACCGGCACCATCAGGCGCGCGCCGTACGTCGCCGCGCCGGACGCGTTGTCACGATCGAGAAACGCGACGCCCGCCGAGAGCTGATACTTCGTGCTCGCGGGCGACCACGCGATGGCGCCGCCGTACGAGCGCGCACCATCGCCCGCTCCGAAATCCGCGCCGAGCGTGATCCCGCGATTGGTGAAGGCGTTCTGCAGCACCGGTGCGCCCAGCATCTGCGCGCGCGCCACCGGCGCGAACGCGAGCCACAGCACGAAAAGCAGTCCGATACCGACGATCCGACGCGCCACCAGCCAATCCTCCAGAAGAAGCACGGCCCAATCTCATGCGTGGGCCTCCAATGCAATGACCGTGCGCGACTCCCCCCCGACCACGGGTCGCGATGCCACCTGCTCCGCCAGCGGAGTACCGCAGCGCAGCGTGAAAAGTAGTCGGATCGGCGAGGGAGGCAGCGCGTGGGCCAGGCGGCAGGGCGCAGATGGCCGGTTATTCGCTGCGCAGCGCGGTACCCGGATCGACGCGCGCCGCGCGGACGGCGGGAACGATGCACGCGCCGAGCGTCACGCACGCCAGCAGGGCGCAAACCCCGGCGAGCGTCACCGGATCGTCCGGCGCGATGCCGAACAGAAGCGAGCGCAGGTAGCGCGTGAGCGCGAACGAGCCGGCGAGCCCCAACGCCATTCCCAGCGCCGCGAGCCGGCCGCCCTGCCCCACCACCAGCGCCACGATGGAGCGCGGCGTTGCCCCGAGCGCGCTGCGCACGCCGATCTCCCGCGTGCGCTCGCTCACGCTGCCCGCGAGCACGCCGTAGATGCCCGCCACCGCGAGCAGCAGCGCCGCCATGGCGAAGGCGGCGAACAGAATGAGTGCGAGTCGCCGCTGGCTCGTCGACGCGGACACCACGTCCTCCATCGTCGAGATCTTGTCGATGGGCTGCGTGGGGTCGATCGCGGCGACCGCCCGTCGTACCGCTGGAGCGAGCGCCGCGGGATCACCGGTGGTGCGAACGACGAGCATCTCCTGATTGTCGGCGAAGAACATCTGCCGCTCGGGAATGTAGAATTGCATCGTCGTGGTCGCGTCCAACCCTCCGTGGCGAACGTTCCCCGCCACCCCGATCACCGTGCGTGATGGCGCATCGGCGCCGCCGATGCGCAGACGCTGGCCGATCGGGCTCTCGTTCGGCCACACGCGCCGGGCGAGCGCGGCGCTCACGAGCGCGACCTTGTCGTTCGCCTGCGCCGCCTCCGCCGCCGTGAAGTTGCGCCCGGCGAGCACCGGAATCCGCATCGTCTCGAGATAGTCCGCCGACACCGCGTAGCGATCCCCGCTCGGCACGAGCTCCGGATTCGCGGGCACGTTGGAGGGATCGGTGATGCCGTACATGTCGACATTGCCGGCGAGGGGGAGCTGATTCGCGACGGCGACGCTCGTCACGCCGGGTAGCGCGCGAACCGCCTCGCGCACGCGATCGTGATACTCGTAGACGCTCGTGTCGCTGCGGTAGCCGGCGCCCGTGGAGTTGATCTCCAGCGTGAGCAGGTGTGTCGCGTCGAATCCCGCATTCACGCCGAGCAGCCGAACGAGGCTCTGTCCGAGGAGCCCGGCGCTCACGAGCAGCATCACCGCCAGCGCGACCTCGCTCACGACGAGCGTCGCTCGCGTCGCGTGATTCGTGTTGCCGGTGAAGCGCCCTCCGGCGCGTAGCGAGGCGGAGCGCTCCACGCGCCGCGCAGGCGCGGGAACGAGTCCCATCACGACGGCGAGGAGGAGAATGAGCGTGGTCACCACCGCCAGCGCGCCGACGTCGACGTGAATTGCCGACAGCTGTGGCAGCCCGCTCGGCAAACGCGACACGAGGATCGGCAGCGAGAGGTACACCACGCACAGACCCACCACGCCGCCCAGCACCGACAGGAGCAGCCCTTCGGTGAGCAGCTGTCCGAACAGCCGCGATCTCGTCGCACCGAGTGCCTCCCGAACCGCGAACTCGCGGCCGCGCCGGATCGCGCGCGCCAGCTGCAAGCTCACGACGTTGGCGACGGCGATGAGCAGGACGAGGAGCACCGCCGCGCTCAGAGCGAGCAGCGCCGGGCGTGCGCGCTGCGTGACCTCGTCCTGAACCCGGCCCACCACCATGCCCACCGATGCGTACTCCTTCGGATACGCCTGAACGAGCCGCGAATGGATTTGATCGAGCTCCGTCCGCGCGTCGGCGAGCGTCGCCGAGGGGCGAATGCGCGCGATCATGCGGAGGTGATGGCACGTGCGACACGCGAACGACTGATCGCGATAGCCAAGCACTCGCCAGATCTTTGCGGTGGGGTTCGGTGCGTTGTCGAACGACTTGGGCAGCACGCCGACGACCGACATCGCCTTGCCGCCGATCAGGATGGACTTGCCGATCAACGAGCGATCGCCGCCATATCGCCGCTGCCAGAGGCCGTAGCTGAGGATGACCACGTCGCTGTGGCCGGGCTCGTCCTCCTCGGCAAGAAAGTCCCGGCCCAATGCGGGCTTGATGCCGAGCGTGCGAAAGTAGGTCCACGAGACGCGATCGCCCTGCAGCCGCTCCGGATCGTCGTTGTCCGACAGTGTGGGCTGCCAGTCGCCGATCGCCGCAGCGCGCTCGAGCGTTCGCGATTGCGCGACGAGATCGCGGAAGGTGGCGAAGCCGATGTTGTCCCGTCCCCCATCGCGGTCCCGCTCCCACACGAGCACCAGCCGCCCCGCGTCGGGATACGGAAGCGACCGAAGCAGCACGGGCTCGACGACGCTGAAGATCGCGGTGGTCGCACCGATCGCCAGCCCGAGCGTGAGCACCGAGACGATCGCGAATCCCGGGGAGCGGAGGAGCAATCGCGCGGCGATGCGCAGATCGGAGAAGAACGCGTGCACGAAGCCATCGATCACGCGCGGACGGCGGTGTAGCTGCCAGCACGCGGAGATCGTCTCCCCGAGCATCCAGAGCGCGCCGCGGCGCTGTTGCTCGACAAGATCGCCGATCACCGGCGATGCGAGCTCGGGGAGCAGCGCTCGCTCGAGGATCCAGATGCAGAAGCGGAGCATCATGCGGGCTCGAGACCGACATCGAGTCCGGTCGCCATGTGCCGGAGGGCCTTGAAGGCGACCTGTAACGCCCGCTTGCCGGCGGCGCTGACGACGTAGCAGCGGGTGCGGCGGCCTCCGCGCTGGCTGGTAGGCTCACCGATGCGCGAGGTGACGAGTCCCTTCTTCTCGAGCCGGCCGAGCGTCTTGTAAATGGTGCCCAGCGTGAGATCGCGTCCCGCGCGACGCTGAATCTCGTCGTGAATCGGCACGCCGTAGGCGTCCTTGCCCACGCGCATGATCGCGAGCAGCACCACCTGTTCGAGCTCACCGAGCATGATCCACCTTTGTAAGACAATGTCTGCAATATGGGTGACACGGGTCGCCGCGCAAGAGCGCGTCGCCAACGGCCG
>Ga0207707_10000261_pt1 | contig 56827 bp, 48 predicted proteins | sample KBSC83BmetaG_FD_184336 | JGI IMG/M metagenome (GOLD analysis project Ga0207707, IMG submission 184336) | Corn rhizosphere microbial communities from Kellogg Biological Station, Michigan, USA - KBS C8-3B metaG (SPAdes) (version 2) | ecosystem: Host-associated > Plants > Roots > Rhizosphere ... | reverse complement strand
ACCAGGAGTATTTCAGCGACGGCATCACCGAGGACATCATCACCGACCTCAGCAAGGTTTCGTCGCTCCGCATCATCTCGCGCAACAGCGCCTTCCAGTACAAGGGCGAGAAACTGGACGTGCCCCAGCTCGTCCGCGAGATGAAGGTGACGCACGTGCTGGAAGGCAGCGTGCGCAAGGCCGGCGGGCGGGTGCGGATCAGCGCGCAGCTCGTGGATTGCGAAGACAACGGGCATGTGTGGGCCGAACGTTACGACCGTGATACCAGCGACATCTTCGCGTTGCAGGACGAGATTTCCCGCGCGATCGCCAAGGCGCTGCGGCTGCGCCTGCTGCCCGAAGAAAAGAAGGCCATCGAACGGCGCGGTACCGACAGCGCCGAGGCGTACGACCTGTATCTGATGGCGCGGCAGATGTACGTGAGCGGCCACGAATATGACCAGCATGCCGCACAAGCCATCATCCGCATTTGCACCAGCGCCACCGACATCGACCCCCGATACGCGCAAGCGTGGGCGTTAATGGCGATCGGCTATCGCAGCCTGCGGGCATTGGGCGTAGGATCGGACAGCGGCATGGTGGCCGCCGAGCGTGCACTCGCGATTGATCCGGATCTGGTCGAGGCGCACGCGGTCAAGGCCTACATCCTGCTTCAGGACGGCGACACCGACGCGGCGGAATCCGAAGCTGAGGTCGCGCTGAAACTCGACCCCGAATCCTACGAGGCCAACCGCACCGCTGCGCGCGTCAACTACCAGATGCATCGATTCGAGCATGCCATCCGGTCGTATGAGAAGGCCGCGAGCTTGATGGAGACCGATGTCAATGCTGCCAACATGTTGATCAGTTGTTACACGGCAGTGGGCAACAAGGCGGCCATGCATCGTGCTGCGGAGACGTCGCTCAAGCGCGCCGAAGCCATCCTTGCGCGGGACCAGAACAACGTCGGTGTCTTGGCATACAGTGTCTATGCTTTAGCAGCATTGGGCGAGAACAACCGCGCGAGGTCACGCATGAGCCGCGCGTTGATGGTCGATCCCGACAATTTCAATATGCGCTACAACTTCGCCTGCCAGCTTTGTGCGCAGCTGAAGGACAAGGACGCGGCCTTGAAAATGCTTGAGTCCGTGTTCTCAACGATTTCAGATGCTTTCCTGCCCTACGCCAAGTCTGACCCGGATCTTGAGACGTTGCACGACGACCCACGTTGGCAGGCCATGGTTGCCGCCGCCGAGGCGCGCCTCGCCGAAGCAAAAGCCGCAGTGCCGGCAAGGGTCGCGGGGAGCTGACGGCATGGCTGACGTCTTCATTTCCTACGCCCGCGCCGACAAGGCCCGCGTTGCGCCGCTGGTGGCCGCGATCGAGGCGAAGGGCTGGTCGGTATGGTGGGATCCGGAGATCAGTCCCGGCAAGGAGTTCGACGACGAGATCGACACCGAGTTGCAGGCGGCCAAGTCGGTGCTCGTGGTGTGGACGCCGGTCTCCGTGGTGTCGCGCTGGGTGCGCGGCGAAGCACGCGACGCGGCGGAACGAGGGGTCTTGGTGCCAGTGCGGTTCGACCAAGCGCGTTTGCCGATCGACGTGCGCGCTATCCACACCACCGACCTCGACGATTGGCGGGAGGATCCGGCGCATCCAACCGTGCAGGAGTGCCTGCACGCATTGGCGGCGATGATCGAGCGTTCGCGGGCCATGCAATCCGCGAGGGCAGGTAGTGCATCCGTGTCGGCGCCCGCGAAGGGAGCGCCAAAGCTTTCGATCTGCGTGCTGCCCTTCACCAATATGAGTGGCGACCCCGAGCAGGAGTATTTCAGCGACGGCATCACCGAGGACATCATCACCGACCTCAACAAGGTGTCGGCGCTCGAGGTGGTGTCGCGCAACAGCGCGTTTGCCTACAAGGGCAAACAGATGGATGCGTCCGGGATCGCGCGCAAGCTCAAGGTTACACACGTGTTGGAAGGCAGCGTCCGCCGTGCGGGTGGGCGCGTACGGATCACCGCTCAGTTGACCGACGCAACCAATGACCGGCAGGTGTGGGCCGAGCGGTTCGACCGCGATACGGATGACATCTTCGCGCTGCAGGACGAAATCTCGCACGCGATCGTGAAGGCGCTGCGGTTGCAGTTGCTGCCGGAGGAACGCCGTGAGATCCGCCGCCGTGGTACCGACAGCGTCGAGGCCCATGACCTCTATCTGGTAGCACGCCAGATTTACGTGTCCACGCAGGAAGACGAACGGGGCTCGCAAGCCATCATTCGCGCGTGCCGACGCGCTACCGAAGTCGATCCGCACTATGCGCAGGCCTGGGCCCTGCTGGCCTGGGGCCAACGGAGCCTGAGCGGGTTCGGTGCCCAGCCAGACGATGGGGTGGCTGCCGTGGATCGGGCCTTGGCATTGAATCCCGACCTTGCGGAAGCGCATGCGGTCAAGGCGGACATTCTGCGCACCCGCGGTCAGATGGATGCAGCATTGAGCGAGGCCGCGACTGCGCTCAGGCTTGACCCGGAATCTTACGAGGCCAACCGAGTGGCAGGCCGAATCGCGTACCTGCAGCACCGCTTCAAGGATGCGGTCACCTATTACGAGAAGACGATCGGCTTGATGGATTCCGATGTCAACTCGGCGATGATGTTGGTCAGTTCATACCGCGCGCTCGGTGACGCCGCCGGAAGGCTTCGCACTGCCGCGGTGGCGGTGCAGCGGGCGGATACGGTATTGGCGCACGACCAGAACAACGTGGCGGTCATTGCCTTCAGCGCCAACGCCCTCAGTGCGGCCGGGGAAGCCGAGCGCGCCAAGGTGCGCATGAACCGCGCGCTGTTGATCGACCCCGACAACTTCAGCATGCGCTACAACTTCGCGTGCGGCTTGTGTGTGTATCAACACGACAAGAATGCGGCGCTGGACATGCTGGAACCTGTGTTCGCGCGGATCACCGCCGATCTCCTGCGTTACATGCAAGCGGACCCGGACTTCGAGTCGCTACACGACGACCCCCGCTATAAAGCCATGGTCGCCGCCGCCGAAGCGCGTCTCGCGGCGGCTGAAAGTACGGTTGAGCCGGCGAATCAAACGGTCTGATCGCGTGCGGGTCGTGCGGAAAGATGGACAATGGGTCCCGGCCCCGGACCAAGAGCGCTTCCGCGGCAGGCTCTGCGCCGGGATGACGATCAAGGGCAATTCCTCGCGATCAAGTCTGGCGCAACCCGGTCGCGTTCACTTGCCCAGCACGTACAACTGCCACAGGTCCTTGGTGGTCATCTGCAGGAAGGGACGCATGGTCACGCGACCGGCGATGCCGATGCTCTGCTCGAGATAGCGCAGCTCGTCGAATTTTTCGCGGGTTTCGCCGTCCAGTTCCACATCAAGGCCGTTCTCGCGCGCCAGCAGCAGCCCTTTGGCCCGCAAGGCCAGCTCGGTGTACACGCGCAGGTAGCAGAGCATGTCCGCCACCAGCGTGCCATCCAGCTTGTCGCGCAGGCCGCTCAGGAAGATGCCCGCGGGCGTGCGATCGAATTTGCCCGAATCGATCATCCTCATCAGCTCGGCATCCTCGTCGAAATCCACTTCCAGCCAGTTGTGGGTGCGGTTCTCGCTGATGTGGAGCAACAGATACAGGAGCGGCGGCAGGATCAGCAGGACGCCCACGGTGGACAACACGGGCGAGACGTAGAAGTGGTTGAAGATGGAATGCACGGCGATGGCCGCCAGCAGGCCCGGCACGCAATGGATGGGACGCACGTCCACGCTGCGCTCGGCCAACGTCTGCGTGATCACCGCGAAGATCGCCACCACGCCGCCGTGCATCACCGCGGTGCCGAAGCCGCGCACGATCCAGAGGGTCAGCGTGGTGTTGTGGTCGAGGTACAGGTAGTAAAAGTTCTCGACCACCGCGAAGCCCGCGCCCACCGCGAAACCCAGGATCACGGAATCGACCAGGAAACCCACGCGATGGGTGCCGAACAGCCACAGCACCACGCAGGCTTTCAGTGTCTCCTCCACGACTGGCGCCACCCAGCGCGAATAGTGGGTGAGGTTCATGCCGAACAGGTCCATCAATTCGCCGTTGAGGAAGTAGCACGCCACTGCCACCACGCCGCCGGCCGCCAGCATCGCGAGCACCAGGCGCATCCGCACCATGCGGTAGGTGTCGAGATAAATCAGCAGCAGCAGAAACATGATGACCGGCAGCAGACCCACCGGAACGACGGTGAGCATGGCCAGCGCGTGGTGGAGAGTTTTCATCGTCACAGGATCTTCAGCGAGAGCATCCATTCATCCCGGCCGCCGCCCGTGCCCCCGAATCCCCGTGCATAGCCCGCCGACAGCGTCATCGGCAAGTGGTTCAGCACGGAAAAGTCGAGGTCGAGCTGCAGGCCGGCGTCACGCGCGGTGCTGCGCAGCGCGGCACGATTGGGATCCGTTACCAGCACGCCCGTGAACAGCGCCGGGCGAATCCACTTCAGGAAGAACCCGGCGCTGCCCACGTTCTCGAAGCGCCACGGCGGCAGGTTCAATTCCAACGTCGATTTGGCGAAGGTATGGCCCGCGAGCTGGTCGATCTCGTAGCCGGGGAAGCTGTCGAATTCCCGGTAGTGCTTGGGATCCTGGTTGTCGACGTAATTGTTCTGGAAGCCGCCGAAGTAGAAATTGGCGAGGTTGTTGTTGCGGTTGCCGCCGGAAACACCGGCCGAGTTGTATAGCCACAGCGACATGTGCGGCACCGGCAGCATGAAGCCGAAGTCGAACCCGGCGTGCAATTGCGGAATGGTGCGGCCGTTGGCGACGTAGGTCGTGGTGTCCACGTTCCAGCCGATGCCCTGCTCGCGGTCCACGGCGCCTCCCGATTGCTTGAGGTCGGCGTACTTCAATCCGGCGCGTGCGACGAAAATGTCGTTGACCTGGGCATTGACGTTCTGGAAACCCGGCAGTGTGCTGAGCCCGGTGTAGTAGGCGCCACTGGCGCCGAAATCGAGCTGGCGCGGGGTATCCAGGATCAGCGTGCGCTTGTAGCCGACCAACAGCGAGTCGCCCTTCAGGCTGGTTCGGACCGGGCCGAACAGATCGTAGAAATCGGCGTGGTTGTGCCAATAGCGCACTTCCCAGTTCATCGCCTTGTAGTCGACGTCGAGGTGCAGGCGCTGGCCGTGGTCGGTCGGGCCGCCCACGGACACCGCGGCGTCGATCCCCAACGTGTAGAGGCTCAGAGTGTCGCCGAGTTCGGTGTGCCAGCCCAGCGCCCCGCCGCCGCGGTAGCCTTCGACCACCGGGTAATGCGATTGCAGGCGCATTTCGTGTGCTGGCTTGTACACGCCCTTGTGCGTGACCAGCGAATCGAGGTTGATTCGGGAAGGCGAGCCGACGCCCCAGGTCTTCACGATCGGGTGGCGCTCAGCCACCCGCGTGCCGAGGAAATCGATGGAGCTCAGGTCGTCGAGCGGCACCGGATCGAATTCGACCGGCAGAAATCCCTGTCCGGTGTACTCCAGCGCCGCGAGCTTGCCGTCCGGCAACTGCATCGGGCGGAACAGGCCGGTGTCGATGTTGCTCAAGGCATCCATCTTGCCGGTGGCAATGTCGTAGCGATAGATGTCGGAGATGCCGGTGTAGTACGAACTGCCATACAACTGGCGGTCGTCGTTGCCGAAGATGAAACCTTCCGGCGCGGCCTGGCCGAAGTCGTAGGTCGCGAACGGTGCGGTGCTTCCGGCCAGCAACCCCGCCGTCTTGTAGAGGTGCAGGAAGTTGTCTCCGTTGACCTCGGACACCGACAGCGAAAGCATGCTGCCGTCGTGCGACACGTCGAGATCGAACGGCTCCTCACCGTAAGGGAAGGTATGCACCTGATGCCATTCGTCGTACGGGTACGGGATGCGCACCAGGGTGACGTAGCCGTTGGCGGTGCGCAGCCCCCACAGCGAACGGTCGGCCGGATCGAACGCAAGATCGCCGACGCGGGCCTTTCGCAGCAACCGGCGGGTCTTGCCGGTACGGATGTCAACCGCCATCAGGTCACGGTAGTCCAGGTTGTTCTGCGTGTAGAAGAACGTCTGGGTCGCCGGGTCGTACGCCGAGGAAGTAACGGTATATTTCATCGAGCCCTTGATGTCGACCACGTGGCGGAGGGTTCCGTCCTTCAGCGACAGCACGCCCACGTAGGCAAGCCTGCCGGGGTAGCGGAAGGCCCCGATCAGGTTGCCTTGGTCGATGAACGAGCGCGAGACCGAACCCAGCGCGTGCGGCGCGAGCGGCGCCACCTTGGTGATCGGGTACTGATGCACTTTTTTCAGGTTGGCTTCCTGGAAAGTGTGTTCCCAGGCGATCCAGTCGTTCCACGCCTGGTCCAGCGGGATGTGGAACACCTGCTGGAACTGATCCGCGTAGTAGGCCTTGCTGCTCTGGCTGCGGATGAACCAGTCGAGCAGTTGCTGCGGCGTGTAGCGCAGCGACAGGTAGGTCATGAAGCGCGTGCCGTACAGGTAGGCGTTGGTCATGGTCTCGAAGCTGACCGACGTGCCCACCGAGACCAGCCCCAGCGGACGGTAGAAATGCGCGTGGTCGCGCACCATCGCGCGGAACACCATTTCGTCGTAGGGACCCTGGGCGCGGCCGATGCCGCCGCCCATCCAGGTTTCCATGTAGACCGCGATGCCTTCCTGGAACCAGCGCGGCACGCTCATGCGCGGGGTGGTCAGGTAGCCGTAGAGGATGGTCTCCGGATGTGCGTCGATCGGGCGTACCTTGCCGCCCAGGAACCTGCGCCAGCGCGCGTCACGCGCGTTCCAGCCGTCCATGGTGGCAGCGTGCACCAGCTCGTGGTTGGCCGTCGAGAACATGCGCTCGCTGCTGGGCGAGGTGCCCATGGCCTTGAGGTCCGGCGCGATGTACAGCGTCACCTCGTTGAACGGCGCCACCGAGGTGCCGCCGTTGCCGTAGTCGCTGAAGTCGGTGAGCACCACCGTGGTGCGATCCCACGGCTTCCAGTGGAAAATCCTTTCCTGGAATTGCAGCGAATTTTCGAAGCTGCGCGCGACGTGCGGGACCAGGTAGGCGTTGTCCGGCGTGTACAACACCCGCAGATCCTTCGTTTCGAGGCTCTGCAGTTGGAACGATTGGGCGAACGCGCAATCCGGAATCACGATCGCCACGGCCAGCGCAGCCACGGCCAGCAGATGTCCCCGCACCAATCGCCCCATGGACTGCCCCTTCACCGAATGCCTGCCGCTCGCCCACGGCTGTGCATCTCGCTGGCACACCGCCTACTTGAAAGCATGCCACAACCCTGCCCGCGGTTGCGGACAGGGTTGTGGCGCATCAGGGTTGCCGCTGGAGCCCGATCGCGGTCCCCGGTGGCACCCTCGTTTTACTCGGCCGCGCCGTGTTGCAACGCGCTGCGGGCGGCGTCGTTGTTGAGCAACTGCTGGCGGAACGCTGCGTTGTTCAAGGCCGCGCGGAAAGCCTGGTTCTGCATGGCCTGCCGGAACGCCTGACTCTGCAGCGCGCTGCGGAACGCGTCGTTGTTCAACAAGGCGGACCGGAATGCGTCGTTGCTGAGCAGCGCGCTGCGCAGCATCGCGGCGTTGGCCAGTTGGGCGCGGAACGCATCGCTATTTTGCAGCGAAGCACGGAATGCATCGCTGTTCTGCAACGAAGCGCGGAATGCATCGTTGCTGGCGAGCGCGTTGCGGAACGCGTCGTTGTGCTCCAGCGCCGAGCGGAAGGCATCGCTGTTCTGCAGCGCGCTGCGGAAGGCGGCATTGTGTTGCATCGCTGTAAGGAAGGCAGCGTTGTGCTGCAGCGAGGCGCGGAACGCATCGTTGCTGGCGAGCGCGTTGCGGAATGCATCGTTGTGTTCCAGCGCCGAGCGGAACGCATCGCTGTTCTGCAGGGAGGCGCGGAACGCATCGCTTTTTTGCAACGAAGCACGGAATGCATCGCTGTTCTGCAACGAGGCGCGGAAGGCGTCGCTGTTCTGCAACGAAGTGCGGAATGCATCGTTGTTGGCGAGCGCGTTGCGGAACGCGTCGTTGTGCTCCAGCGCCGAGCGGAACGCATCGCTGTTCTGCATCGCGCTGCGGAACGCGGCGTTGTGTTGCATCGCTGTAAGGAAGGCAGCGTTGTGCTGCAGCGAGGCGCGGAACGCATCGTTGCTGGCGAGCGCGTTGCGGAATGCATCGTTGTGTTCCAGCGCCGAGCGGAACGCATCGCTGTTCTGCAGGGAGGCGCGGAACGCATCGCTTTTTTGCAACGAAGCACGGAATGCATCGCTGTTCTGCAACGAGGCGCGGAACGCGTCGTTGCGGGCAAGCGCCTGCAGGAATGCGTCGTTGTGTTCCAGCGCCGAGCGGAACGCGTCGCTGTTTTGCAGCGCGTTCCGGAACGCGGCATTGTGCTGCATCGCCGTAAGGAACGCAGCGTTGTGCTGCAATGAAGTGCGGAACGCATCGTTGTTGGCGAGCGCGTTGCGGAAGGCGTCGTTGCGCTGGAGCGCCGACAGGAACGCGTCGCTGTTCTGCAACGAGGCGCGGAACGCGTCGCTGCTTTGCAGCGCCGAGCGCAAGGCATCGCTGTTGGACAGCGCAGTGCGCATTTCGCTGTTCGCGAGCGCGGTGCGGAACGCGTCGCTGCGCAGCAATGTCATCATCGCCGGATCGTTGATGATCTTCTGGTAGGCATCGGTCTGGACGAATTTCGCCGCGTCCTGGTTGCCGAGCTGGAGGTCGCCACTCTTCACCTGGCTCGCTTCGTAGCGATGGGCCGGGGCAATCGTCGCCGCAGCCATTTCGCTGGCGCCGTGCGGAAACATGTCGCCCATGTAGGCGACACCCACCGCCACCGCGACGATCGCGACTGCCACTGCGGTGACCAATGCCTTCTTGTTCGTCGTCATGTTTGCCATTGTGCTGCCCCTTGGTTCGTGTCTGTGGTGGGTTCGTGACATGCGCCATCCGATGCGCGCCGCACGCCATCCAATACGGCGGGCGTCGCGGAAAGTTGGTGATTGCGCGGAATCCGGTTCCCGCACCCCGGCAGGGCTGGCCGCCGCGGCCATTTCCATCAGCCGTGCATGCAGCGACCGGGGAGGTTCCGGCGCCGGTGGTGCCTCCCGCAGTGCCGTGTCCAGTTCCAGCAGCTCCGCGCGGGCGGTGCGCAATTCGGGCGAATGGTCCAGGGCGGCCTGCAGGCGCGCGCGCGTGGGCGAATCCAGATCGTGGTCCAGTTCCGCGTGCAGCCACGCCATTTCGAGAGGATCGATCATGCCGTCGCGACCCCGCGTGCGAAGAGCTTCCCGTGCAGTTCCTGGCGGGCGCTGTACAACCGCGATTTCACGGTTTTTTCGGGGATGTGCAGGATCTCGGCCATTTGTGCGTAACTGCATTCGGCAAAGTGTCTGAGGACGATGACGACCCGATGGTCGTAGGGCAATTCCATCAATGCGGTTTGGATCAAGTCGTGCAACTGTGCATCTCCGGCCACCTGTTCGGGTCCCCGCTCGGCGCTTGCCAGCGGGAAATCCTCCACGTCGATCGCAACTACCTCTGCATGGCGCCGGTGCTTCAACCGGTCGATGGATTCATTCACCGCGATCCGGTAGATCCAACTGAACAGCCGATATGTCGGGTCGTACCCGGCTATGTTCTCGAACACTTTCAGAAACACGTTCTGGGTGGCATCCGCCGCCTCAGCCGCGCTGCCGAGCATCCGGAAGGCGACATTGAACATCGGACGCTCGTAGCACTCGATCAATTCGTTGAAGGCACCGGCATCACGCATGCGGAGGCGCGCCACCCACGTCGCGTCGGGTTCGTCGCTCATCCGCCCCATATGCGTCATATACGCCTCAGGCCCCGAAAAGTTGGCGGGGGTGTCGCCGGGTCCGGCCGGGCCACGCGACGTGGTTCAGCCGTACGTCACGTACTGCAGGTCACCGAGAACAGCTTGTCCATTCCGGAGTAGCGAAAAACATCGTGGACGTGCGGGTTGACATTGATCAGGTGGATGCCCGAACCCGCCGCGACCAGCCGCTTGTGGGTCTTCAAGAGCACGCCGAGGCCGGCGCTGGAGATGTATTCCAGTCCGCCCGCATCGATCACGCAAGGTGGCGCGACTTCGTCCAGAAATGCCTGCGCCGTGGCCGCCTGGGCCGCATCCAGCCGCCCGACCAGCAGCACGTGGCGGTCTTCTCCGTAACGGATATCAAGCATGGCCCTGCGCCATCCCCTTGGTGAAGGTGACCTTGCTCTCGCGATTGCGGTATTCGTAGTGGATCGCATCCACCATTTTCGAAACCAGGTACAGGCCCATGCCGCCGGGCCGCCGTGCCGCGAGCGGCGCATCGACATCGATCTCGGGAACGCGAGTCGGGTCGTAGGGTTCCACGTCGTAGTCCGTCAGGCTGACCTCGACTGCGTCGCCGATCCAGTCCATGCGCAACGTGATGTCATGGTTCGTGCCTCGGTTGTACTTGACCATGTTCACGAACAATTCCTCGATCGACAGGTCCACCGGCAGGCGCAACGCAGGGTCGACGTGTCGTTCGGAAAAAAACAGGTCGGTCGCGGCGACGATGGCCTGCAATTCGTGGACGGAACGCTTGAACGTCATTTCCACGGGTCCCCCATCCTCCCGAGTACGCGCCGGCAAACTTGTGGCAGCACGCCACGCCAGGAAGCACCTTGGCCACTATAGCGCCAATTCGCCAGCCCGATTGCAATGCGATCCGTGACGGTCCGGGATTGCCGCGCCGGCCCGGCGTCACCCGTTCGCCCATGCGATGGTCGTGCTTGCATCGTGGCATCCGCGGTACGAGACTTGCCGGTGTCCGAGGCCCGACTGTCACTGGTGGGAATGAGGGGGTGAGCGTGGACAGCATCGGGCAAGCAGGGGAGGGCGTCACCCGCAAGGGGTTGCTGGAGGCCTTGCTGGCCACCACCCATGCATTGGGTGGACCGGAAACCGGATCGGCTGCGGCGGAACTGGCTGAGGCCGCGCGGTTGCATACCGGCGCCCACACCGCGGCGCTGTGGCGCCGCGACACGCAGAATGGCGAACTGACCCTGTTGGTGCCGGTCCGCGACCCGCCGCCGCGGCTCGCGGCCGGGGCCGGGCTGGCCGGGCGCTGCGCAGAGGCTGGCCGCATGCTGCTGGAGGTCGATGCGGGATCGGCCGTGGACATCATTGCAGTAGCCATGATCGACCCCGACCGCGCCGGGCGCACGGGTGCGGTCCTGAGCCTGCCACTGGTGGCCGGCGACGCGGTGCTCGGCGTCCTGCAGCTTCTGTACGAATCGGGCCGCGGCTTCGACCCCAACACGGTGCTGCTTGCGCAGGTGCTCGCCGCCGAGGGCGCGCTGGCATTGCGCCACGCCGAGCCCGGCGCGGACAACACGTTGCACAGCGAGGTGGAAGTCGCGCGCGCGATCCAGCGCAGCACGCTGCCCACGCAAATGCCCGCGGTGCCGGGCTATGACCTGTACGGGCACTTCCAGCCTGCGACCTATGCCGGCGGCGACATGTTCGACGCGGTGAAACTTCCGATGGGCGTGTTCCTGCTGCTGGGTGACGCCACCGGCCACGGCTTCGGCCCCGCGTTGTCGGCGATGGAAATGCAGGGCATGCTGCGCGTCGCATTCCGGCTCGGTGCCAGCCTCGACGATGCCTATCGGCACGTCAACAATCAGCTAGCCGAGGATCTTCCCGCAGACCGTTTCATCACCGCGTTCATGGCGTACCTCGACCCCGAAACACACAGCGTGCGCTATCACTGCGCGGGCCAGGGACCGCTGCTGCTCTACCGCGCGGGCGATGACCGCTGCGAGTGGATTGAACCGACCACGTTCCCGGTGGGGGTCATGGAACTGGCCGAAGTACCCCAGGCGGCGACGCTCGAGATGGGCGAAGGCGACATCCTGGCCCTGATTTCAGACGGCCTGTTCGAACGCGTCGATGCCGCCAACGCCGAGTTCGGGCCCGAGCGCGTCGCCGAGGCGATCCGCCGCGGACAGCATCTCCCGATGGCGGAATTGTGCCAGCGCTTGCTGGTTGCGGCCGACACTTTCGCCGGCGGGATCGCTGCAGCGGATGATGTCACGCTGATCCTGGTGCGGCGGCTGCCCGCCGCGGACGCGTGGCTCGCCACGGCGAAATCGTCCGCCGCGCAGGAAAGCAAACAGCATGCACAGGACGGGTGATCACTCACCTTCATTCTCGTCTTTCCTGGGCTGCGCGCAGCGCAGAGCCCGGAATCCGGTTTCGCTGTTCCGGTCCCACCGACAGCGGTAAACCGATCCCCGCCGCGTTATGCTTGACCGATAGCAAGTCGCGGCACTCGAACCCATAGGGGCCGGAGCATGGCTGACGTCTTCATTTCCTACGCCCGTGCCGACAAGGCGCGCGTCGCGCCTCTCGTGGCTGCGATCGAGGCGAAGGGCTGGTCGGTGTGGTGGGATCCGGCGATCAGTCCGGGCAAGGAGTTCGACGACGAGATCGACATCGAGTTGCAGGCCGCCAAGTCGGTACTGGTGGTGTGGACGCCGACTTCCGTTGTCTCGCGGTGGGTACGCGGCGAAGCGCGCGACGCCGCCGAGCGCGGACTTCTGGTTCCGGTGCGCTTCGATCAGGCGCGCCTGCCGATCGACGTGCGCGCAATCCACACCACCGACCTCGACGACTGGAAGGGAGATCCGGCCAGCGTGCCGGCGCAGGAGTTCATGCGTGCACTCGACGCAATGATTGCGCGTGCAACGACTGCACGCGCCGCGGAGGCGGTGGATGCTGCCGCGCCGGCGGCGGCTCCGGAAAAACCGAAGCCGAAGTTTTCGATCTGCGTATTGCCCTTCCTCAACATGAGTGGCGACCCCGAGCAGGAGTACTTCAGCGACGGCATCACTGAAGACATCCTCACCGACCTCAGCAAGATCTCGGCCTTGTCGATCATCTCGCGCAACGGATCGTTCCTGTACAAGGGCAAGCAGGTCGACATCCCCCAGGTCGCGCGCGACCTCAGTGTCACGCACGTGCTGGAAGGCAGCGTGCGCAAGGCCGGTGGCCGGGTGCGCATCACCGCGCAGTTGATCGACGGCGCGGCCAACAATCACGTCTGGGCAGAGCGTTACGACCGTGACGCCAGCGACATCTTCGAATTGCAGGACGAGATTTCGCACGCGATCGTCAAGGCGCTGAAGCTGCGGCTTCTGCCCGAGGAGAAGAAGGCCATCGAACGGCGCGGCACCGAAAGCGTGGAAGCCCACGATCTCTATTTGATGGCGCGGCAAATCTACGTCACCAGTCGAGAAGATGAACGTGCCTCACAGGCCATCGTGCGCACCTGCACGCGGGCGGTCGAAATCGACCCGAATTACGCGCAGGCGTGGGCGTTGATGGCGACGGCCTTTCGAAACCTGCGTGAGCTCGGGGTGGAATCGGACGACGGGATGGCGGCTGCAGAACGGGCGCTGGCGTTGGACCCGAAGCTGGCCGAAGCGCATGCGGTCAAGGCCTACATCCTGCAGATGAAGGGGGCCATGGATGAAGCAGTCGCGGAGGTCGAGATTGCCATGAAACTGGACCCCGAATCGTACGAGGCGAATCGCACGGCAGGGCGCCTGAATTATCAGATCCATCGGTTCGAAGACGCCGCGCGATTGTTCGAAAAGTCCGTGAATCTGATGGACTCGGACGTCAACTCTGCGATGATGCTGGTCAGCTCGTACTATGCGCTGGGCGATGTAGCCGGGATGCGTCGTGCTGCCGAAGTTGCGGCGAAGCGCGCAGATGCCGTGCTGTCGCGCGACCAGAACAACTCGGGAGTGATGGCCTACAGCGCTCATGCGCTTGGGGCACTGGGCGAGGGCGAGCGTGCCAGGGCACGCATGAGCCGGGCATTGCTGATCGATCCCGACAATTGGGACATGCGCTACAACTTCGCATGTTCGCTGAGCGCTTATCTCAAGGACAGGGAAGCGGCGCTCGAGATGCTCAAGCCTCTGTTTGAAACGATGACAGGGCCCCTCTTGCGATACGCGAAGGCCGATCCGGACCTTGAATGCCTGCATGATGATCCGCGTTACCAAGCCATGATTGCCGCCGCCGAAGCGCGGCTTGCGGCGACGAAATCTTCCGCAGCATCGGAAAGCAGCCAACTCGCGTAGGGCAGCTCGCCGACGTTCGCCCCCTTCGGAACGAAGGGGGGGCACGCCTTACATCTTCCCCGCCTCCAGCGGCCGCTGGCGGTGCATTACCGCCCACTCCACGTGCTCGGCCAGCGAAGCTTCGCCCAGCGCGCGCAGGATCTCGCGCTGCTCGTCGGCATCCTCGGCCTTGTCCAGCGCGGTGCGCGCATTGCCGAACACGCGTTCCATGAAACGATACTGGCGGATCAGTTCGCGGTCGGCCTTGCGGAACGAATACGCTTCACGCACCGCGGCGAAGATCGAGAACACCGCCATCACCACGATCAGGTTGTTCTTGGCATCGACCGACAACCGATGCACCAGCACCGCCAGCACCACGCTGATGAAGATGCCGGCCAGCAGGCACATCGCGCCGATCGCCTCGTTGATGCGATGGCTGCGTTCGCGCTGCTCGGTGCGGACTCGGTAATAACCGAGTTCTCCGTGCGTGGCATCCCCGACCCACTCGTCGATCACCCCGCGCAACGCCGTCTCGTCCTGGCGTTCCGGCCACGCCTGGGCGAACAGCCCGGCGCTGCGCATCACGTTGCGCACCCAGCCCAGCTCGATGTCCTGCTTCTGCATCAGGCTGTCGCGGGCGAACTCCGGATCGCCGGTCAGCGAGATGCCGGCGCGCCGCCAGTAGCACTGCACGCGCAGCCCCTCGGCCAGCGCGCGATAGTCGAGGTACTTGCGATGCCAGCCACGCCGCCGCGCAATGGCGCTCACCACGATGCCGGTCGCGAACAGGAACAGGAACACGAACAACATTTCGTCCTGCTCGGGAAGATTGTCGTACATGGTGAAGGCCACGCCCATCACGAACGCGACCAGGTAGATCACGCGCATCGCCAACAGCACGCGTTTCTGGAAATGGATCGCCAGCCAGTCGGCGGCGCGGAACAACGCCGCCGGCGAGGGTTGCGCAGGCGTGGCGTCGTGCGCCGCGGAAGTCCCGTCGTCGATGCCGGCACCGCCCGCTTCGATCTCGGCGCCGTATTTCGCGGCATCCAGATTGAAGACGTCGGTGTGCGCGAACACCGTGCGAAAGGCCTGCGGCATCGGCGCATCGGGCTCGGAAGCTTGATCGAGGTTGCGCCAGACCACCTGCCCAGGCTGCAGCGGGGCGATGGGCGCGCCGCCGGGCGCGTCGCGTGAGCACACCAGGTGGCACAGCAGGCGCTCGTCGCCGCCGCCGTACAGGCTGGGCCGTTTGTCGCGCCTGCGCTCGATGCCGCCCGGCGGCGTGCCGATCAGGAAATAATCCACGATCTGCGCGGTGCCGCCCAGGCGATGCGAAGGCTTGCCGTCCCAGATCGCCAGCAGCAAATGGCAATGCCGCGCCACGAACATCCCGACCTGCGCATACTGGCGATTGCGCTCTTCGCCCGGCGCCGAGACCGCGGCGTGCGTATGGCCCGTCAGCAGCGGCAGTTCGATCAGGCGCGCCCTTGCGCACAACGACTCGAAGTGCGCACGCGCCGCGGTGTCGGTGAAATCCTGCGCATACATCTCGCGCGCAAACGGCAGCGGCGCGATGAGTTGTGCGCCGAAATTCAGGCCCTCCTCCGCCACCAGTTGGTCGCCGCCTTCTGCCAACGGCGACAGGATCGTCAACGGCGAATGCGGAAACTCGCGCTGCAATTGCGCGAACAGATCCCGTACACGCTGCCGAATCGCCTCGGTTTCGTGCGCGGCGATATTGCGATGACTGGTGACGCCGATGACCAATGGAGTGACGACGGCGTTTGTTCGCGCGCTGCTTGACGGCACGGGTCCGGCGGAATCCACCAGCGAACTCGTTTCCCGCACAGAACCCGATGCGTCCCGCACGAGGCCGGATTCATTTGCCACTTTCACCGTCCCGGAAGCCATTGTTTCCCGATTTGTCATTCGCGAAGCCAGTCTTCATCTCGTCATTCGGGGCGGCCGTCTTCTTGCTTCATCATTCTGGGGCGGCCATCTTTTGATTCGTCATTCCGGGTTCCATCGCCGATCAAGCCGGCGATGGCCCGGGAATGATGGCAAACTGGAACTCCTGCGCACGTATTTTGCACCTGCTGCAAAAACCGGGCTGGCTTCGGATTGCGTCAAAAGCCAGCCCAACGGTTCACTTTCACACCTGTTGGGCTTCGCATTGCTCAGCCCAACCCGCACGCCAACATCAGGTGTTTTTGATGCATGGGACGGGGTCAGTGCCCTGTGACCCCAGCGTGCTGTAAGTCTGACCATTCGCATCCGATACCACGTAGATCGTGTACCCGTAAACCGCTGGGCCGGTATCGTTATCCTCGACGGTGACCTCGTCGCTGGTGACATTAGGGGGCAAGGAGAATGGCGGGTCGGACAACCCGGTCAGCGAAGAAAATGTAAAATTTTGGCTGCCCCCTGTCTTCCATTTGATTTGCTGGTTGCCGCGATTCGCGGAAAATGTTGGTGGCACACAAGTAACCGCCGGGTTGCCGTTGATGTCCAGTTTTACAGTGATGTCAGTCATGGTGCGCTCCTTTTCGTCTGGGTGGAACCAAAAGATTTGCGTTATTCGGAATGGTGGTCCACCTCATCCGCTTTCGATGCATCACTCCCGGTGAAGAGGTGGGGTTGCAATTCGGCGCCGAGAGGCTTCGATTCATTTGGGTAGTTCGCATTCAGAATCCCCCGATCCGCTGTGTGAAGGTTTTATTGACCGGATACGCAATGTGTTCGCGTTGCAACAACGCGACGAATCCGGCATCGCGGTAGCCCGCATTCCAGAGTTGTTTGATCGCGGACTGCGCATCGGCCTTGCGATCCAGTGCCAGCAATGCTTCGCATTCGAGCCCGAGCAATCGGGGGTCGTCGGTATGGACCTTGACTTGCTGCATGATCCGCAGCGCATGCTCACGCAAACTGTTGGTGGTTTGCGCGTCGGTCGCCGTCGATGCAAGCCATAACTCCGCGGTCATCGTTCGCAGCAACGTGTCGCGTTCGTCCGGGTGCTTGGCCAGCATCGGTGCCAGTATGTTCGCCGCTTTTTGCGCTGATTCGTGCGCCGCTTCAATGTGTTTGCCTGCGTACAATTCGGCAGCCTGCTCCGTCAGTGCCTCCGCGTAATCGCCTTGCCAGGCTTGGTTCCCCTGGTCTTTCGTGGTTAGCGCTTCGAGGATCGTTAAGGCCTTTGTATTCGATGAGGTTGCCGCCGAGGTGTCGCCACTCAGGCGCTGCAGCCTTGCCAATTGCGATGAATACAAAGCCAGGAGACGCTGGATTCCACGATCTCGCGGCTCAAAGCTGCTTAATTGGGTAGCCATGTCGAGCGACTGTTGCAAGTCGCGAATGGCGTTGGTGAAATCACCGGCGAGCGCCAACGTGCGGCCAAGGATTGCCCGGACGCGAAGCGTGTCTTCACGCTGGTTGTTGTCCAGCGGATTGCGCTCCGAAAGTCGTGTCTCAATCGCATCATCGGCGCGGTACTCGGCGATGGCCGTGGCCAGGTCGCCATGCTGGAGCGCGAGTTTGCCGAGGTTGTTGTGCGCCGTGCCCACGGATTGCTGGTCGAAGATGTCCTCTGGTTTTCCTGCTGCGGCCTTTTGTGCTTCGCCCAGCATGCGTTGATACGCACTCGCCGCGGCCGAAACTTGCCCGCGCGCTTCCAGTACGTGGCCGATGTCGTCGTCGAGGAAGGCCAGTTGCACTTGCAAGGCGGGATCCGCGGCGTCATGCGTCAGGGATGATTGCAGCACTTGGCGACCGGCTTCAAAGTCGTGCTGCGCAGCCCGCAGCGCACCCTGCTGCCAATGAGTCATTCCGATGAAAGCCACTGTTTGCGAGTAGGCAAGTTGGCGCTTGGTGTCCGCAGGCGCTGCGGCTGCCAATTTGGATGAGATGGTGGCGGAAGCATGGAATGCCTCCAATGCGCCGGAAAGATTCCCAAGAGCGAAGCGTATGCTTCCGATCTTTTCCAACGCCTTGGCGCGTTGCGCCAGTGCCGTGTCGTTGACGTCGATAGTCGGCAACGACTGGAAATACGCCATGGCCTTGTCATCGACGGACTGCATGATGTCCAGCCGGTTGACTTGCCCCAATTTGTCGTTGAGATCGCCCAGCATGAAGCCGACCAGACCCTCGGCTTGTTTCTGCCGGCGCATGGCGGCTTGCTGCGCAACCACGGCCTCGTGTTGCGCGATCACCGCACGATGGCGCGAAACCAGTGCGACGATCGCCAGCACGATGGTCACCGCCGTCACGCACACGGCGAGCGCGGTGATCGCGGTCATGCGCCGAATGCGCCGCTGCTGTTCGCGCTGCTTCAGCGCATCGAAGCCGACATCCAGGATGCCCGCGATAAGTTTCAGTTTGGCGTTGGGCTTGCCGTCCTTGCCGGGGCGCGCATCGGCGGCGATCGGTTCGGTCGGTTCGGCGGTCGGCCGCCCGTCCGCGTCCGTGGCGAAGCGCAGCGCGGGGCAAAAGCATTCCCCGGCTTCGCGGCCGGGCATGTCGGTGGCGTTGGGTTCGCCGTCCACGATCAGGCAGAAGATGCGCTCGCCGCGGCCCATGCGCTTGTACGCCAGCACTTCCTCGTTCACCCAACGCGACGCCGCCGACGCGGGCGAGCAGATCACGACCAGGTTTTCGGATTGTGCGAGTGCCTGGTTGATCTTGGTGCCGAGTTCGGGCGAGCTGGACAATTCCTCGCGATCGCGGAACACCGGATTCAGCCGGCGCGGGATCACGCCATGCGCGGTTTTCTTTCCGACCAGCCGCGATGGCACGCGATACGTTTCCAGCGCCTTGTGCAGCCAGTCCGCCCACGCCTTGTCGCGATGGCTGTAGCTGATGAAGGCGCGGTACGCAAACGTCTGCTGGGTGACGGGTTCCGGCATGGTGTCGCCACCTTGTTCGAGCTTTCCGGTATCCACTGGCAACGCTTCGCTGCGCTGGCTCACGTTTGTCAGACCGGTTTGTTCTGGATCATCGGATCGCAGGGGATGGTTGCGTTCGCGGTGGTGTCCCGCACCGTCACCTTGTACTCCGCGTTGATGACCGCGTCGCAGCGGTCGTTGATCACACGCGTCCTCGGCGCGTTGCCTTGCGCGGTCAACTGATTGGCGTCGTCGTTGACGAAGGTGATGGCGTCGAATTGGTAGCGTGTGTCGGTGGTTGCCGCGAAAAACAGGGTGGTCGCGGCATGGCCGTTGCCGACGGTGTACACGATCGAACCATCATTTGCTCGGTTGCCGCCGGTGTATTTGTAACTGTAGGTCTGGCCGTTGGATGCCACCACGTTGGTCCAGCCGTCGCCGTTGCCGGCGGAGTTGCGGACATCCAGGGTGACGCTGGTCGGATTGTTGGCGGGCATCGTCGTTGCTCCCGTTGCAGGATTGGCCGTTGTGGCCGGGATGGCGATCGCGCGTTCCATCGGCCGGATGGGCGCGGGATCGAAGGGGTGGTGGCGTGGTGGGTCATTTCGAGGTGGCCGTTGCTTCGGCGATCGGCGTTTTCGTCCACGGATACAACGGCACGTAGCCGCTCCGGACCAGCCTGGCCAGGTAGGGCGCCGCGTCTTCGTCGCGGTGCTGCGCCAGCAACACGCGTACCAGCAGGGCGAGGCGATCGAAGGCCGGTGGATCGCCGCCGTCGCGCAGGATGTGCTCGGCTTCGGCCAGGGCCGTGTGCGCGGCTGCGGCATCGCCGTGCTGTGCGGCAACGGTGCCCTGCAGCAGACGCAATTCGGCCGGCAGCAACCGGTAGCCGTCATTGCCCTGTTGGCTCGCCGCGGCTGATTTCAGCGTGGCGTCGGCTTGCGACAGCCAAGTGGTTGCTTCGTCGAGGTCGCCATGCCGCCACGCCAACTCGCCCATCAATACCCGGGCTTTTGCCAGCCAGTGCAGGACGAGGCCGTCGCCGGGCTCGGTGGCGAGCACGGCGGCGAGGACGCGCTCGGCCTTGCGTGCCGTGTCGTGCGCTTGCGCGGGCGACGCGCGCGAGTCGAGCCGCGCCTGCCACCAGTAACCCATGCCGAGTTGCAACTGCCATGGCTTGTTGCTGGGATCCTGGCGGGTCAACGTTTCCGAGAGGGCCGTCGCTTCCGCGGCACCGCTGCGCGCGGTGGCGACCTCGTCTGTTTCGGCCTGCACCTGTACGAGGAACAGTCGCGCGTCCGGCCACTTCGCTTGCCATTGCGCATTGGCGGGTTCGGCGGCGCGATTGGCCGAAATGTAGGCCACCTGTTCGGCAAAGCGGGAGCGGGCCTCGGCGAGCCGTCCGTCTTTCATCGCCAGACTGCCGAGGTAGGAAGCCACGTTGGCGGCCTCGTCGCGCAGGTCGGCAGCGCGCGGATGCGCCTTCATCCAGCCGAGGTACAGCGCGTACGCGGACTGGAAGATCGTTTCGGCCCGCCTGTCGCGATTGCGGGCGAGGTCGAGCGTGCCGAGGTTCACGTCGCCGTAGGCGACTTCGCGCTGCCACGCGAAGGTGCCGCGATCCATCGCCGCCAGCCGCAGCGCGCTGTCGCGATAGCGCGTCAGCCAGGTTTCGGCGTCGTCCAGGCGGCCCTGGCGCCAGAACACGAAGCCGATCCAGTATTCGGCCTGGGCCAGGTCGAACAGCCGCTGGCCGTTGCCGGGCTGGCGCTGGTACAACTCTTCGCTGCGCGCGTAGGCGTCGCGGAACGCCAGCATCGCTTTGTCGGCGTGACCCTGGTCCAGCCGCACCTGGCCGATGCCGGTCAACAGGCGCGCCTGTTCCTCCAGCGCGTGTTCGCTCAAGTCGCGCGGTTGCAGTGTGTCGAAGTAGTTGGTGGCCTTGTCGTCGACTGCGACCATCAGGTCGAGCCGCCCGACCGTGGCCAGTTTCTTGCGCAGGTCGCCCAGCATGAAGCCGAGGATGTCTTCGGCCTGGGCCTGGCGCCGCTGCGCGTCGTTGCGCGCGATGTACGCGGTGATCGCAAGGACGGTGGCGATGGCCATGCCCAGCAGCGATGCCACGGTGACGGCCAGCAACCGGCGGCGGCGGCGATGCGCTTCGCGGCGCACCAACGCGTCGAAACCGACGTCGAGCATGCCCGCGATGAGTTTCAGTTTGGCGTTGGACTTGCCGTCCTTGCCCGCGCGCGCGTCGGCGGCGATCGGTTCGGTTTTTTCCGATGTCGGTTGGCCTTGTGCATCCGGCACAAAACGCAATGCAGGACAGAAACATTCCTCGGCTGCGCGACCGGGCATGTCCGTGGCATCCGGTTCGCCGTCCACGATCAGGCAGAAGATGCGCCCGGCGCGGCCCATGCGCCTGTACGCCAGCACTTCCTCGTTCACCCAGCGCGACGACGCTGCCGCGGGTGAGCAGATCACGATCAGGTTTTCCGATTGCGCGAGCGCTGCGTTGACCTTCTCGGCCAGGCTGTCGGCGCTGGCGAGTTCGTCGCGATCGCGGAAGACCGGATTCAGGCGGCGCGTGATTTCGCCATGTGCGGTTTTCGTGCCGACCAAACGTGCGGGGACACGATACGTTTCCAGCGCTTTGTGCAGCCAGTCCGCCCACGCCTGGTCGCGGTGGCTGTAGCTGATGAAGGCGCGGTAGGTGAAAAGGGCAACGGATGGATCAGGCATGCCGCCCCCGCGTCAATACGTCGAGCCGTCCCTGGGAGGACGCGATCGTCGGGCGCAGAGCGCTGGCGGGTCGCCGCGACCCGCCTATATCCAGGTCGCGGGGCGGAAGCTAGCACCAAATGTGAACTGTGTCACGTTTTGCTTGAGTGACTCAGCGGTCCAGCGGCTTGGCCATCCGCAACAGTTCGACGGCGAACCCCCGGCGTTCGTACAACGCCCGGGCACGCGCGTTGCCGGCGAACACCGAAAGGGTGAGCAGTCTGCAGTGGTTGCGCTTGCCCCACTTTTCGGCATGTGCGAGCAGGGCGCTGCCGATGCCTTCGCCGTCGTGTCCCGGTGCCACGGCGAGATCGGAAATGTGGCAGGCACGAACGCCCGAGAAAAAGTCGAGTTGTACCTGCGTGTGCAGGAAGCCGACAGGCCTTCCGCCCGTACCGATGGCCACGAAGAAGCGATCCCTAGGCGGCATCTCGAGCAGCGCGCGCGCGATGTCGGCGCGGATTGCGGCCGCCGTTTCGCGCTTGCGCCGGCCCTTCGGCAATTCGAACGACACGAAGCGCGACGCCAGCGACAAGATGAAATCCGTGTCGCTAAGCGTTGCAGGGTGGATGGTGATCGATTTTTTGCGCGGTAGCACGACTCGCCTTCCCCCTCGTCATTCCGGGGCCGTCGCCGGATTGATCGGCGACGGAACCCGGAATCCATCTTTGCTTGTGGCGTGCTCGAAAATGGATTCCGGGTTCTGCTCGCGATGAAGCTGCGAGCAGCCCCGGAATGACGAGCAAGGCACGTCCCCCGAAACGGGACAGGCCTGGTATCAACATCATCAACCAAACAACGCATCCGGCATCGTGAACACGCTGTCACCGCCCGCCTGCATCGCGGCAAGGTGCGTGCGGGTGCGCGGCAGGATGCGGTCGTAATAAAAGCGCGCGGTCAGGCGCTTGGCCTGCTTGAAGTCTTCGGAATGCGGTGACGCTTCCGCCGCGGCGACGCTCCGCGCCCACGCATAAGCCAGCGCGACGTAACCCGAATAGAAAAGGTAATCGACCGCCGCCGCGCCGATCTCGTCGGCGTTCGAGACCGCGCGCATTCCGAGTCCTTGCGTGGCCTCGGCCCATTCCTTGGCCAGTGCGGACAATTTCGGGATGAAGTCCTTTGTCGCGGCGTCGCTCGCATGCTGCGCGCAGAATGCGCCCAGTTGTTCCAGGAACAACTGAAGGCCTTCGCCACGCTGCTGCACGATCTTGCGGCCCAAGAGATCCAGCGCCTGGATGCCGGTGGTGCCCTCGTAGATGGTGGTGATGCGCGAGTCGCGCACGTACTGTTCCATGCCTTGCTCCGCGATGTAACCGTGGCCGCCGTAGATCTGCAGCGCCAGGCTGGTGCACTCGTTGGCGTTCTCGGTCAGGATCGCCTTGATGATTGGAGTCAGGAACGACACCAGCGCCTCGGCGCGCTTCACTTCCTTTTCGTCGGTCGAACGATGCTGGACGTCCACCAGCGTCGCAGCGTACAGGCCCAGCGCGCGGCCGCCCTCGATCAGCGACTTTTGCGTCAGCAGCATGCGGCGGATGTCGCCGTGCACGATCAGCGGGTCGGCCGGCTTGTCGGGGAATTTCGGTCCCGACAACGCGCGCATCTGCAGACGTTCGCGCGCGTAGGACAACGCGTTCTGGTACGCGCGTTCGCTCAGCGCGAGGCCCTGCAGGCCCACGGCAAGCCGCGCGGTATTCATCATGGTGAACATCGCGTTGAGGCCCTTGTTGGCCTCGCCGATCAGCCAGCCCTGTGCGCCATCGAAATTCATGACGCAGGTCGCGGAACCCTTCAGGCCCATCTTGTGTTCGATGGAACCGCAGCGCACGGCATTGCGTTCGCCTTGCTTGCCATCCTTGCCCACCTCGAACTTCGGCACGATGAACAGCGAAATGCCTTTCACGCCCTTGGGTGCGTCCGGCAGGCGCGCGAGGACGAGATGCACGATGTTGTCGGTGAAGTCGTGCTCGCCCGCGGTGATGAAGATCTTGGTGCCGCTGATCGCGTGGCTGCCGTCTTCGTACGGTTCGGCGCGGGTCTTCAGCAGGCCGAGGTCGGAACCACAATGCGCTTCGGTCAGGCACATCGTGCCGGTCCATTCGCCCGAGGCGATGCGTTTCAGGAAGGCTTCCTTTTGCCAGTCTTCGCCGTGCACTCGCAACGCCTCGGTGGCGCCGTGCGACAGCAGCGGATAGGTGCCCCATGCAAGGTTGGCGGAATCGATCATTTCCTTGACGGGTGCCCCGATGGTTTCCGGCAGCCCCTGCCCGCCGGCGGATTCCGGGGCGGTCAGGCCGGCCCAGCCGCCCTCGACGTACTGTTCGTACGCGCGCTTGAAGCCCTTGGGCGTTTTCACCGTGCCGGTTTTCTTGTCGTAGCTGCAGCCTTCCTGGTCGCCGGTCTCGTTGAGCGGTGCGAGCACCTGTTGCGAGAACTTGGCCGCCTCATCCAGCACCGCATCGATCAATTCATGGGTGAGTGATTCGCAGCCCGGCAGTTTCGCGAACAGTTTTTCGACGTCCAGCAGGTCGTAGAGACAAAAGCGGATGTCGGAGAGGGGAGCGGTGTAGTGGGTGGTCATGCTGTCCTCGGAGATTTTTCTTTTGAACCCCTCTCCCTCCGGGAGAGGAAAGGATGCTTTTCCTTCTCCCTCTCGGAGAAGGTGGTGAGGGTCCGTTTCCGCGCAGCGTTGGAAACTGCGCAGGACTCGTACCCTCACCCAGCGCTACGCGCTCGGCCTGCGGCCGCCTCTCCCGGAGGGAGAAGGGACAAATCAACGCCAGATGTTGGAAACACCCGGCACCGGCGAAATGTAGCCCTTGCCGTCCAGCTTGAAAGACTGTGCGCCTCCCTTTTCACCCTTGCCGACGGCGAGCGTGCCTTTCAATTCGTACTGGATGGCGTTGCGTTTGGCGGCGGCCAGCGCGGCGGCGCCGGCCGCATCGGGCTTGAAGGTCGCCGTCGCGATGTCCGCGTCCATCGCCGGAATATCGAGTGCGGGCGAGAGCGTGACGTGGCCGGCCGGTTTCCCGTTGAGGGCGAGGTCGGCGTCGATCGAATAAACGTGCATGCCGGTGTCGTAGCTGTAATTCTGGAAGCGCACCACCGCGGCCCAGGTGCCATCCGAATCGACGGTGAGCTGCTGGATGCTGGCGGTCGGCGCCTGCAATTTGGTGGCGGCTCCGAAGCAGCCAGCGAGCAGCAGCGTGGCGCTTGCCAACGCGACGGCGAACCACGTGCGGAGGGAGAAGTGCAACGGACGGGCGATCATCGCGGCTCCTCGGGCAACGGAAAAATGACCGCTACTCTAACCCGACGCGCCGGCGACGTGTGCATCGCCCGCCGCGGCCGGGATGCCGGTCGAAGCCGTGAACGCACGCACATCCTCGACCGCGGCCAACCGGCCATCTTCGATGCGCGCGACCTGATCGGCCAGTGCCATCACTTCGTCGGGCTGGTGGCTGACCAGGATCGTGGTCTGCTCGAATTCGCGCTTGAGCCCACGCAGATGTTCCAGGACTTCCACGCGCGCTTCGCGGTGCAGGTTGGCCAGCGGTTCGTCGAGCAGCAGCGCGCGCGGCTGGCGCAGCAGCGCTCGGCCGATCGCGACACGCCGTATCTGGCCGCCGGACAGTTGCCCGGGCTTGCGTTTGAGCAACGCTGAAAGTTGCAGCAACTGCACCACGTCGTCGAGCGCCTGCGCCGTCGCGTTGCGCGGCATGCCATAGCCAAGGTTTTCCAGAACCGTGAGGTGCGGAAACAGGCGCGCATCCTGGAAAACCACGCCGAGGTCGCGCCGTGCCGTGGCCACGTCCACGCCGATATGGCTGTCGAACAGAACGTGATCGTTGATCGCGATGCGGCCACGTTGTGGCCGCAGCAGTCCGGCGATCGCGAGCAGGGTGGAAGTCTTGCCGCAACCGGAAGGTCCGAACAGCGCCAATGCACGCGCGGGCAAGGCCAGGCTGAGTTCCAGCGAGAACTCGCCGCGTTGCAGTTCGAGATCGAGTTCGATCATGCCTCGGCCTCGCGTGTGCCGCCGCGCAACAGCATCAGTGCGGCGATCAATCCGGCCAGCAGGGCCACGATCACCGCAACGAGCGTCAGTCGTAGCGCGCCGCCTTCACCGCCGGGCGTCGAGATCAATTCGTACAGCGCGACCGGCAGCGTGCGGGTTTGTCCGGGAATGGACGACACGAAGGTGATCGTTGCACCGAACTCGCCGAACGCGCGTGCGAAGGCCAGCGCCAGGCCCGCGACCAATCCGCGCAATGACAGCGGAAGGGTAACGCTGAAGAAGATGCGCCATGCGCCCGCGCCCAGCGTCGCGGCGGCGTTTTCCAGTCTGCGGTCCACCGATTCGAACGCGTTGCGCAGCGCCACCACCAGCAACGGAAACGCCATCACCGCGGCGGCAAGTGCGGCGCCGGTCCAGCGGAACGCGATGGACAGGCCGGCGGCATCGAGCCAACGCCCGATCGCGCCGTGGTGGCCGAACACGATCAACAGGATGTAACCCGTGACGACGGGCGGCAGGATCAGCGGCAGCAGCAGCAGGCCTTCGAACAGCGGCTTGCCGAAAAAGCGTTTGCGCGCGAGCAGCCACGCGCAGCCGATCGCGACCGGCAGCGAACACACGACGCCCACCAGCGAGACCTTGAAGCTCAGCACCAGCGCGACGGTTTCGGCGGGGGTCAGAACGTCCATTTGCGGTGGGCGTCCTCCCCCTTCGCTTGCGAAGGGGGAATGAGGGGGGTGGCTGTTTGCAGCATCGGGTTCCATCCCCTCGCACCTGAGCCGCCGCGCTGCGCGCGCGGCGTGGCGCGGCCCCCTTCGTGTCGAAGGGGGTGAATGGGACCCTCGGCTTCACCGTGGACTGCCTGCCTTGATTTCGGCGGCAAGATGAAACCCCATCGCGTGAAGACGCTACGCGCGCGTGGCGATTCCAGCGCGGCAAGCAGTACTCGCGTTGCCGCATTGTCGTGGCCTTTGACGATCGCGACCGGGTACACGATCGGCTTGTGGCTTGCGGCGGGAAACGTCGCCAGCACTTCCACGCGTGGTTCGGAAACAGCGTCCGAACGGTACACGATGCCGAGCGGGCATTGCCGCAACACCACCAGGCTCAGCGCCGCACGCACGTCGCGGCTCATCGCCATGCGCGATTCGAGCGCGTTCCACATGCCCAGGTGCAGCAGCGATTGCCTGGCGTAGATGCCAGCGGGCACCGAGTCGGGCAGGGCGATCGCCAGACGTCCGTCGCGGTCCAGCGCGTCGAGCAGCGATTGGGTGCCATGCGCAAGATCGACCGTCGCATGCGAACCGGCCGGCGCGATCAGCACCAGCGTGTTGCCGAGCAAATCGCCACGCGTGGAGGGCACGATCGTGCGGTGTTTGGCCGCATCGTCCATCCAGCGCTCGTCGGCGGAAATGAAGATATCGGCGGGTGCGCCGTTCTCGATCTGTCGCGCCAGCGCCGACGACGCGGCGTACACCAGACGCGGCGCGGGCAAGCCGAGCGCGCCGTCGTGCGCCATCTGGTCGAGCGCGGGTTCAAGGCTTGCGGCGGCGAAGATGGTGGGCGGTGCGGCGGCTGCGGTCGCGGACGCCAGCGCGCATGCAGCGACGACCATCACGCACGCGGCCAGTCGCTGGATTCGTCGCATCCTCGTCGCATCCAAGTATGAGAACGCGACAATTCTAGCTGCGGGATGCGTTGCCGGCCGTGCGCGGCGGCTGATCAATGCCCCCACGTGACGGTCAAGGTCGCCGTCGCGAGCGTGTGCTGTTTGATCGCCGCCAGCGCATCGTTGCGGCTGAAGTGCGTGGCCAATCCAAGTTCCGGAACATTCATCGCGTATACCGTGATCACGTAATGGTGCGGCTTGCCGGCCGGCGGGCAGGGGCCGGAATAGCCGTGGTCGCCGAAATCGTTGGGCAACTGCGCGGCATCGCCGGGCGCATTGCCGCTGCGCGGCGCGCCGGCATTCGCGTTGAGGCCGTGCGCGCCGACGGGAATATCGAAAACGATCCAGTGCCAGAAGCCGCCCGGCGCGTCGGGGTCGTACATGGTGACGGCATAGCCCTTCGTGCCTGCTGGTGCGTCATGCCATTGCAATGCCGGTGAAACATTGCCGCCGCCGCACTGTGCGTATACGTTCTCCAGCGGCATGCTCGCGCCGGTCTTCAATGTCGGGCTGTCGAGCGTGAAGCCTTGCGCCGCGAACGCCGCGGCGGGCGCGAGTGCAAGGCACAACCAGAGCAGGATGCGGCGCATCGCCGTCACGCCTTTGCGCGCTTGCGCGGCGCGTGTTCGCGCAGGTACTCGGCCAGCACCGTCGCGTTGCAATGCTTTTCGTCGTGCGCCATGAACAGCAGGGTGGCGTTGGCGTGTGCCTTCAACAGGTCTTGCAGTTCCTCGGCCGCTTCCGGGTTCGCGTCCAGTTCGGCGCGATAGCGCTTGCGGAATTCTTCCCACTTCGCGGGATCGTGCCCGAACCACTTGCGCAGATCGGTGCTGGGCGCGATGTCCTTCACCCATGCGGTGAGCTGCAATTTCTCTTTCGACTGGCCGCGCGGCCACAGGCGATCGATGAGGATGCGCGCGCCGTCGGCCTTGCTGGCCGGCTCGTTGGCGCGCTTGATCTTGAATGCCATGGCAACCTCCGTTGTGTGATGGCTGCACATCACGGCATCATACGCGTTTGTCCTCAAGGGTTCACAATGACACGTCGCTTGATCGTGCGCCGCTCGCCCATCCACGGCAACGGTGTTTACGCTGCCACCGACATCCCCGCGCGCAGCGTGCTGATCCAGTACAAGGGCCGCCTGATCACCCACGATGAAGCCGACCGTTTGTACGACGACGGCGCCGATACCGGCCATACCTTCCTATTCACGCTCAACGACAAGTACATCGTCGATGCGAACGTGAACGGCAACAGCGCACGCTGGATCAACCATTCCTGCGCGCCGAATTGCCGCGCCTATATCGAGGAAGTCGATGGCGCGCGCAAGGACAAGGTGATCATCGAAAGCAGGCGCGCGATCAAGGCCGGCGAGGAACTCACCTACAACTACGGCATCGTGCTGGACGTGCCGCACACGCCCAGGATGAAAAAATTGTGGGCGTGCCGCTGCGGCGCGAAACGCTGCACCGGAACCTTGCTCCAGCCGAAACGCTAACGCGAGGCCAATGCTGTCGATACGCGCTTGTCACGTGCGCGTTGGCATGCTGCGCGTTTGACGTGGAAAAGGAGCGACGGCATGGGCAAGGGCACGCTGAAGGGCTGCAAGGTCGCGATTCTGGCGACCAAAGGGTTTGAACAATCCGAGTTGATGAAGCCGAAACAATTGCTGGAGGAAGCCGGAGCCACCACACAGGTAATCGCGCCGGGCGACGATCAGCGGATCAAGGGCTGGAATCACGGCGAGTGGGGCGAACAGGTGAAGGTGGACGTGCCGCTCGCCAAGGCGCGCGCTGCCGATTACGACGCGCTGGTGCTGCCGGGCGGCGTGATCAATCCTGACAAGCTGCGCCTGCATGGCGAAGCGATCGACTTCATCCGTCAGTTCGGCCGCACGGGCCGCCCGGTGGCGGCGATCTGCCATGGGCCGTGGACCCTCATCAATGCCAACCTCGTGCGCGGCAAGCACCTGACCTCGTGGCCATCGTTGCGGGTGGATCTGGAAAACGCGGGCGCGGAATGGGAAGACAGCGAAGTGGTCGAAAGTGGCAACCTGATCACCAGCCGCAAACCCGATGACATCCCGGCGTTCACGCAAACGTTGATTCGCGCGCTGCAGGAGCGCCGCGCCGAAGCTGCATGATCGCGCGAGGTTCCGGAAGCGCGACCCGTGTGCGGCCGCGCTTCCGGGTTCGGCCGTCTACGCGGCTGGCCACAGCCAGACGAAGGTGAGGCCGGTGATGATCGCGTAGATGATCCCGTCGACGATGTATTTGAACGCGGCCTTCCACGGGAACAGCCGCCAGATCCCGTCGGTGAAGCAGCCGAATGCATGGCCCATCAGCGCAGCCAGCGCGGTGACGTGGAAGACCAGATGGCGATTCGCGCCCGGCGGCACCGCGTGCGCGGCAATCAACGCGCAAAACAGCGACACCAGCAGGCAGAACAGCAACCACTGGAACAGCGACATGCCCATGTTCATGCCGCCCGGGCGACGCAGGTACACCATGCCGACCGGGCCTTGCCTGAGCTTTTCCTGCATCGCCGGGTCCTTCATCGCTTCCGGCGTGCACCAGGGCAGCGCGTACTGGCCCGGTGCTTCCGGGTTGCCGTTGCGGATCGCGGCGCGAATTTCGTCTTCGTTGGAGAATCTGCGGTAATCCGGCGCGTGCCAGAATTTCAACAGCATGTTGATCAAGGCGCTCGCGATGAACACGAACACCGCGGACAGGATGATTGGCAACCACAGCGAAGCGAGTGTCATGACAATTCTCCTCGTGGGTGATGTTGCGGGACAATGTCCGTGTCAGTCTTCTTCCGCCCTCGGTTTGTACACCTCGGTGAGCTGCTTCTGGATTTGCAACGGCACCGGGTCGTAGTGCGACAGTTCCATCGCGAAGCGGCCTTCGCCGCCGGTCAATGAGCGCAATTCGGTCTGGTAATCCACCACTTCCGCGAGTGGCGCCTGTGCCTTGATCACCAGCACGCCGCCGCGCAGCGCATCGGTGCCGTTGATGCGCGCGCGTTTCGACGCGAGGCCGCCGGTGACGTCGCCCATGTACTGCTCGGGCACGTTGACGTCCATGTTGACGATCGGTTCCAGCACGATCGGCCTGGCTTTCGCGATCGCATCCAGGAACGCCTTCTTGCCAGCCGACACGAACGCGACTTCCTTCGAGTCGACCGGGTGGTACTTGCCGTCGAACACCACCACGCGCACGTCCTGCATCGGGTAGCCCGCGACCGCGCCGTGGTCCAGGACCTGGCGCACGCCCTTCTCGATGGCGGGAATGTACTGGTTCGGAATCACGCCGCCCTTGCTCTCGTCGCTGAATTCGAAGCCCGCACCGCGCGGCAGCGGTTCGACGCGCAAATACACCTCGCCGAACTGGCCGGCGCCGCCGGTCTGCTTTTTGTGGCGATGGTGGCCCTCCGCGCTCGTGCCGATGGTTTCGCGATAGGCGATGCGCGGCGGATGCGTGATGACCTCGGCGCCGTATTTGGCCTGCATGCGCGCCAGCGTGAGTTTCAGGTGCAGGTCGGACAGGCCGCGCACCACGGTCTCGTTCAATTCCTTGTTGTGCTCGACGGAGAGGCAGGGATCTTCCTCGGCAAGCCTGGCCAGCGCGGTCGCGAGTTTCTGGTCCTGGCCCTTGTGCTTCGGTTCCACCGCAAGCCCGAACATCGACAGTGGATATTTCAGCGGTTGCAGGTGGATCGCATCCTCGTCGTGCGAATCGTGCAACACAGCATCGAAATGGATTTCCTCGACCTTGGCGACGCCCGCGATGTCACCGGGAATCGCCTGTTCGATTTCGATGTGTTCCTTGCCTTGCAGTTTCAGCAGGTGTCCGACCTTGAACGGTTTCTTGCCATCGTCGACGAAAAGCTGCGAATCCTTCCGTACCGTGCCTTGCCAGACACGAAACACCGCGAGCTTGCCGACGAAGGGATCGTTGATGATCTTGAATACGTCCGCGATCACGTGCGCGCCGGGATCGGGTTTCGACTCGACGGGTTTTGCATTGGCGCCGGTGCCCTTCATGAAGGGCGGCGGATTGGCTTCGCCCGGATGCGGCAATAATTTCTGTGCAATCTGCAACCACTCCGCGACGCCGGCACCGCTGCGCGCGGAGGTGAAACAGATCGGCACCAGATGGCCCTCGCGCAGGCATTGCTCGAACGCGTTGTGCAGGTCTTCGGGGATGAGTTTTTCCTCGCCGTCTTCCAGGTAACGCCCCATCAACCGCTCGTTGATCTCGACCACCTGGTCGATGATCTGCTGGTGTGCGTCGGCGACCGGACCGAGATCGCTCATTCCGTCGTGCGCGAAGAAACAATCGACGACTTGCTTGCCGCCGCCGGCCGGCAGGTTCACCGGCAGGCATTCCGCGCCGAACTCGTCGCGCAGCGCCGCCACCAGCACGGCGAGGTCGATGTCCTCCATGTCGATGCGGTTGATCACCAGCACGCGCGCGAGGCCGCGCTTCTTCGCGTAGTCCATCAGCCGGCGCGTGCCGTGTTCGATGCCGTTGGTGGCGTTCACCACCACCGCGCAGGTTTCGACCGCGGCCAACGCGGACAGCGTCTCGCCGCGGAAATCGGCGTAGCCCGCCGTGTCGATCAGGTTGAGGTGGCAGCCCGCGGCGTCGACGGAGGCGATCGATGAGTGGATGGAATGCTGGCGTTCTTTTTCCTGGTCGTCGAAATCGGAGACGGTGTTGCCGCGCTCGATCGTGCCCGCCGCCTGGATCGCGCCGCCGGCCTGCAGCAGAGCCTCGAACAGGCTGGTCTTGCCGGCGCCCGCATGGCCCGCCAGAGCCACGTTGCGGATGTCCACGGTGGTGTAGGCGCTCATGCTGACCTCACTTTTCCGATGGCGGCAGGCATGAAACCTTGCGCCTATCCGCATCCATGGTCAAGGCCCGCGGAACCTGCGGTCCGCGACAGGGTCTGAAACCGCGTGGCGACACAGGAACGGACGGTTGCCGCGCATCCCGTACACTTCAGCGCGCGCAACGGCCGGTCGCATGCCCCGCAACGATGGAATGGAAATCGATGTGCAGGCGGAATATCCAGATCGCGGGAATTTCCGCGACGCCGCGGCCGAACTTTCCAGCCTGCCTTACGTGCGTCTCACGCAGCGCACGCCGGTTTCGCGTGATCGCCGCACGCTGTGGATGTTGCTTGCCCTGGTGTTGTTGGTGCACGTGGCGCTGGTGTGGCTGGCATGGCGCATCCTGCGCCCGTCGCTGCACCGCCACGGCGGCCGCGACGTGATTGCGGTGATGCTGATCGAGCCTTCGGCGGTGCCGCCGCCACCGCCGTTGCTCGCGCCGCCGCCGCTGCCGGGACAGCGCACATCGATGCCGCGGCCCGTGCATCACGAGGCCCCTGCAAAGGGCGCCATCAGTGCGACCCTCGAAGGCGCGAAAACACCGCCGCTCCAGTTGTACCAATCGAATGGACAGATCCAGATGCCGCCGAGTGCGTCGACGGCGGCGCCCGCGCCGGCCTACCGTGCGCCGGAGATCAAGGGTTCGCAGATCTACAGCGGCAAGTCGCCATTGCCGTACAAGCCCACGCGCTTCAACCAGGATTGGGCGCCGGACCACGAATCGCTGGGCGCCAAGACGGTCGGGCGTGCGGTGGACAAGGCGATCGAAAAGACCACGGTGAAAAAGACCGTGCACCTGCCCGGCGGCATCAAGTTGCATTGCGCGCTGTCGCCGCTCGCGTTGTTCGCGGGTTGCAAGGGCGATGACCCGCAACCGCCACCGAAGAACGACAACGACGTTCGCCTGTCGATGCCGCCCGCGGAAACACTGACCGGCAAGAAGGTGACGGTGCCGTCGTCGGCATCGAGCGTGCCGCCGCCGGCGTCGTCGGGCTGATCGATGCGACCGCAGGAAGGGTGGAGCGACTACGGCCGACTGGATCGGCCGTGAACGGCGTCAGCCGTCCCGCAGGGCGAGCGTCGAAGGATGGCGCGCGCAAGCGAACGCGCGCGTAGCGCGATGAGGGGATAGCCTTTGGCACGCAGGCATCCCCCCGCGCTTCGCGCGACCCCCTTCCTTCGGAAGGGGGTGAGTGCTCCGCTTCCATCGGCGCGTTGCGATTGCACGGTGTCATTGCGGCGTGCCGTTACAATCGATAAATGCCCCGTCCCCCCGAGATCCTCGCGAAACGCGTCGCGCGCGACAGCCGCTTTCTGCGCGTCGAGGAAGTCGATCTTGCGTTTTCCAATGGCGCACGCCGCACGTTCGAGCGGTTGACCGCGTCGGGACAGGGCGCCGTGTTCATCGTGCCGATGCGTGATCACGACACGGTGCTGCTGGTGCGCGAATACGGGGTGGGGCTCGATCGCTATGAGCTGGGATTGCCCAAGGGACGCATCGATCCCGGCGAAACCGCGCTGGAAGCCGCGAACCGCGAGTTGCAGGAAGAGGCGGGTTTCGCCGCGCGCAAGTTGACGCCGCTGATGACGCTGTCGCTGCTGCCGGCCTACATGACCCACAAGGCGCAGGTGATTCTGGCGGAAGACTTGTATCCGCAGAGTCGTCCGGGCGACGAGCCGGAGCGCCTCGATGTCGTGCCGTGGAAGCTGTCCGAACTGCCCGCGCTGCTGGCGCGTGACGACGTGTCGGAAGGCAGGTCCATCGCCGCGCTGTTCATCGCGCGTGAATATCTGGCAGGCAGATTCCGGCCAAAGGAAGCGGCATGCTGATTCGAAGTCAACGACAGCATCTTTACGCCCCCTTGAGTCAAGGGGCTGGACCCCGACGGGTCCAACGGGGTGTGGCGATATGCGTTTTTCATGGAGTGCGGCGATGAACCGACATGTTTGTGTTGCGGTGGGCGTGCTCCATGAGTGAACTGGAACGCATCGCGCACGCAAGTTGCGCACTCGCGCGCCGCGCGGGTGCGGCCATCCTGGAAATCTACGCGGGCAGCTTCGCGGTCGAGCAGAAGGCGGACAATTCGCCGCTGACCGCCGCGGACATGGCCTCGCACCGCATCATCGTCGCGGGCCTGCAGGAACTCACGCCGGATATCCCGGTGTTGTCCGAGGAATCAAAGCACATCGATTGGAACACGCGCAGCGGATGGGACCGCTACTGGCTTGTCGATCCGCTGGACGGCACGCGCGAGTTCGTGAAGCGCAATGGCGAGTTCACCGTCAACATCGCACTGATCGAAAACCACGCGCCGGTGTTGGGCGTGGTCCTGCTGCCCGTGACGGGCGCGTTGTACTACGGCGTCGCGGGTGACGGCGCGTTCCTGGAGGCCGCACCAGGCGCAATGCCGCGACCGATCGCCACACGCGCCGCGGCAATAGTTCCGGTGGTGGCGGGCAGCCGCTCGCATGGCAATGAACGGCAGACATCGATGCTCGCGAATCTCGGCGAACACACACTGATGTCGGTCGGGTCATCGATCAAGTTCTGCATGGTTGCACGCGGTGATGCCGACTTGTACCTGCGCCTCGGCCCGACGTCGGAGTGGGACACGGCCGCCGCGCAATGCGTGCTGGAGCAGGCCGGCGGCGCGGTGGTGGATTTGCAGGGCAGCGCGCTGTGCTACAACACGAAGGAGTCGTTGCTGAATCCCGAATTCCTCGCACTCGGTGACGGTTCGGTGGACTGGCTGGCGCGGCTCGGGCTGCGCACGTGACCAACAAGGTTTCCGAGTTGCTCGCGATCATGGCGCGCCTGCGCGATCGCGAGCACGGTTGCCCGTGGGATGTCGTGCAGACCTTCGACTCAATCGCGCCGTATACCATCGAAGAAGCCTACGAAACGGTCGATGCGATCGACCGCAAGGACTACGCGGCGCTGAAGGATGAGCTGGGCGACTTGTTGCTGCAGGTGGTGTTCCACGCGCGCATGGCCGAAGAGCAGCACCTGTTCGCGTTCGACGACGTGGTCGACGCGATCAACGCGAAGCTGGTGCGTCGCCATCCGCACGTGGACTGGGGTCAGGTTCACCTTTCGGGCGAGTCTGCCAACCCCTCGGGCGGTTTGAAAAGTGAACCTGACCCCCTTCTTTCGCGAGCATGGGACGACATCAAGCGCGCGGAACGTGCGGCCCGAGGCGACGACGACACCAGCGCGCTGGCTGGCATCGCGCGCGGCCTGCCGGAGTGGCAACGCGCACTGAAATTGTGCGACAAGGCGGCGACGGTCGGTTTCGACTGGCCGGGCCCGGAACCGGTGCTGGACAAGCTGCACGAGGAAATCGCCGAAGTGCGCGCGGAATTCACGGCGGGCGCGGGCCACGACCGCCTGCTGGACGAGATCGGCGACGTCGCGTTCGTGCTGGTGAACCTCGCGCGGCACGCCGGCGTGGATTTTTCCGCGGCGCTGCGCCACGCCAACGCCAAGTTCGAACGCCGCTTCCGGCGGATGGAAGCGCTGGCGGTCGCCGCCGGAGAAACCTTGGCGGGGAAATCTCTCGCCGAGCAAGATGCGTTGTGGGATCACGCAAAAGCCGAGGAACGCTGAGATCGCGTAGCCCGGATGGAGTGCAACGGAATCCGGGATTTCACGGCGAGGCCCCGGATTCCACTCCGTTCCATCCGGGCTACGGCGCTGAGGACAAGCGGCAAAGCCGTACGCGTCACGTGTTCGCGGGCGTCTGCGCGGTGTCCGCGGACACATTCCCGGGCACGTACCCAAGCCCAGCTCATTGAAAAGCATGAAAATGCCAGAGGAGCCTGGTTGGCATCGCACTTGCTGCCAGTTTGGGGAAACCCGTTTTCACATTGCCGGAGGAAAGTCATGCGCAAACCCATCCTGTTGCTTGCGGGCGTGTCGTTGCTGGCGTTGTCGTTCACGGCCATGGGTGCCGAACAATGCCGCTACAGCGCGCCGCGCAACGCTGAAATCAATGCCGCGGGCCTGAAACTCCTGACGATGCAGATCGGTCCCGACGACCTGGTGATCCACGGCGAGCCCGGTTTGACCAACGTGGTGGTGCGGGGCACGGCTTGTGCCTCGAACGAGAAATGGCTGCAGGACGTGAAGGTCGAAGCCGCGCGGAACGGCGACACCGCCAGCGTCATCGCGCACGACGGCGACCACACCATGCTCATGTCGCTGTTCGGCGGTTCGTACGCCTACCTGAAACTGGACGTGCGCGTGCCGCAATCGCTCGCGATCAAACTGCAGGAGGGTTCGGGCGACGCGAAAGTGGGCAACGTCGCCGCGCTGGATGCTTCGCTCGGTTCCGGTGACCTCAAGGTGAATGGTGTTGCGGGCGAATTCGGCTTGAGCGTGGGTTCCGGTGATGCGGTGGCCAGCGATGTCGGCAGCGTGAACCTGTCCAGCCTCGGGTCCGGCGACGTCAGCGTGGACGGCGTGCACGGCAATGCGCGCGCCGGCGGGGTCGGATCGGGCGACCTGGTGTTGGGCAGCGTCAAGGGCGAGGTGTCGTTGGGTTCGATCGCGTCGGGGAGTGCCCGGATCACGAGCGTCGGCGGCAGCCTTGACGCCAAGAGCGTGGGTTCGGGCGAACTCATCATCAGCGACGTCACTGGCAACGTGTCGGTCGGCGCGGTTGCCTCGGGTGACGTGAAGATCTCGAAGGCGGGCGGCAACGTGCATGCGGGCAGCGTTGGCTCGGGCGATTTCGGCGCAGATGGCGTGGCTGGCGACTTCAGCGTCGGTTCGGTCGGCAGCGGCGACGTCAGCCACCACGATGTCAAGGGCAAGATCAGCGTCCCGCGCGACGACGATTGATCGGGCGGATGGCCTGCCGCGGGCGAACCAGTGGCCGACGTGCACCACACAAAATGCGGCGGACAGGAAGGGAGGTCTGTCCGCCGCATTCGTCACTCGCGATGCCAGGCGGTCGTTGCCCCGCCTCCCATCAAAACGCGGCAGCGCCGGATCGGTTGACATCGCCCGCGCAGGCGCCATGCGGATTTCACGCAATGCTCACCCGCGCGCCTGCACATTGGCGGCCGGTGCCATGGTGGCAGGGATGACGGCAGGGGGAGAGGCTGAACATGACGGAGTCCGAACACGAAAAACAGGCAGGGCTGGTCCTGCTGGTCGAGGACAACAGCGGCATCGCCGAGATGGTGGGCGAATTCCTCGAACGGCGCGGTTACACCGTCGATTTCGCCGGCGACGGCGTCAGCGGCCTGCACTTGGCGGTCACCAACAGCTACGACGTGATCGTGTTGGATTTGATGTTGCCGGGCATGGACGGGCTGGACGTCTGCCGCAAGCTGCGCGGTGAAGCCAAGAAATCCACGCCGGTGCTGATGCTGACCGCGCGCGATACGCTGGAAGACAAACTGGTCGGCCTCGACGCGGGCGCCGACGATTACCTGGTCAAGCCGTTCGAACCGCGCGAACTCGAAGCGCGCATCCGTGCGCTGATCCGGCGCGAGCGGCGCCAGGTTTCCAGCGAGGTTTACCAGGTCGACGGCCTGGTGCTGGATACCGCGACGCTCAGGATCACGCGCGATGGCGAGGAAATGCAGGTTTCCCCGATCGGCCTGAAGCTGCTGGCCATCCTGATGCGCGAATCGCCGCGCGTGGTGTCGCGCCACGACATCGAACGCGAAATCTGGGGCGACACGCTGCCCGATTCCGACACCCTGCGCTCGCACTTGTACAACCTGCGCCGCGTGGTGGACAAGCCGTACGCCAAACCGCTGGTCCACACCATCCACAGCGCGGGCTACCGGGTCGCCGACCTGGACGCCGAGGCGGAAGCCAGCGCCCTGGCCTCCAGTCGCTGACGGCCCCGGCTTGCGCGGCATCGGTCGCGGCGCCCACAATCCGGCACGACGCACTGGTTTACGGGTAGGCTTTGCGCATGGCCCGGTACACAAGCATCGGCCACCGCTTTTGGGTGATGTTTTCGCTGTGGGTGGCGGCGATCAGCGTGGTCACGGCGCTGGGCGTGTACGCGGCGGCCAACTCCAGTCGCACCGCGATCGCCCGCCAGGAACTCGATCGCGAAAGCATTTATTACGCGCAGCAGTTGGCGCGCAATCCGCAAACGCCTTTGCCGGACACCTGGTTGTTGCGCGGATACCTGCGCGCGCGTGGTGCGTCGGCGAGCGAGGTTCCACCCAAGCTCGCGAACCTTCCGCCCGGTTACCACCAGGTCGCCCAGCCCGATGGCACCGAAGGTACCGTGCTGGTGTCGGATACGCCGCGCGGCCGGCTGTTCCTGCTGTTCAACAATGACCGGCCCAACAGCGTGGTGATGCTGTTCGGGTTGATTCCGGTCGTGCTGGTGGTGCTGATCATCTACCTCGCCACCTGGTTGACCTATCGCGCTTCGCGCAAGGCGCTGTCGCCGGTGATTGCACTTGCCAAGGTGGTGCGGCGCTGGAATCCGGATCATCCTGACCCGGCATCGCTGGCGCCCGACCGGCTGCCCGCCGCCAGCGACAGCGACGTGGAAGTGCTGGTCGCCGCGCTTTACAACTTCGCCAATCGGCTGGATGCATTCGTCGAGCGCGAACGCAACTTCACGCGCGACGCCAGCCACGAATTGCGCACGCCGCTGACGGTGATGAAGGTTGCAGTCGACGTGCTGGCCGACGAAGACATGAGTCCGTTCGCGCAGCGTTCGCTGGCGCGGATCAGACGCTCGGTGCGCGAAATGGAGGCGCTCATCGAAACGTTCCTGGTGCTTGCGCGCGAATCCGACAGCGGCCTGCGCGACGAGGATTTCCTCGCCAATGATGTGGTGGCCACCGAGGTCGCGCGCTATCGCGAGCTGTTGGCAGGCAAGTCGGTGCACCTGGAGGTGGTCGAGCACGCACGCTTCGCGTTGCACGCGCCGCCGCGGGTGTTCGCGGTGATGATCGGCAATCTCATCCGCAACGCCTGCCTGTATACCGAACAGGGCAGCGTCACCGTCGAAGTCGAAGCCAGCGACGTGCGCGTGACCGACACCGGCAGCGGCATGAGCGAGGAAGACCTCGAGCGCGCGTTCCAGCCGTTCTACCGCGGCAGTCGTACCGGCCGGCGCGGGCACGGCATCGGGCTCGCGATCGTACGCCGCATCGCCGACCGCTACCACTGGCAAGTCACGCTGGAAAGCGTGCTGGGCAAGGGCACCACCGCGACCGCTCATTTCCCGGCCGCGCAACCGCCGGATGCCGCGTTGCCCGGGCCTCTAGTGCAGGAGAGGACGGCCGGCGCCGAAAACCGTGTCTGATCACGTGTTTTGGGGGCGGCTTTCGACCCGTCGCTGCTGGTGACGACCGTCCGCTTCCCGGAAGGCTGGTAAGGGCGTCGCAATCAGCCAGTTGCCTGTAGTCATCGGGCGCACGCCGGGATGAGTCACGGTGCTGGTATGATCGCGGCGGTCATTGGGGGTAGGGCGCGTGTCCGCGACTAGGGCTGACGGCTTCCACTTCGCGCCGCAACGTGGATTTTGTCGAACGCCAGCCGGCGCCGTCTGGTGGACCGGGGCATGACGACCGAAAAGAAAATCCATCCGACTGTGCGCATGGGCTTCATCGTGCGCATTATGACGTACCCCCTCGTCGCGGCCACGATATTCTCGCTTTTCTGGATCGAAGGGTCGCCGCCGCTCTGGCTGGCGGCGTTGGCGGCGGCCTACGGCCTGCTGTGGCCGTCATTGGCTTATGCCATCGCACGCAACTACCGCGACTCGAAGAACGCCGAGCAATGGAACATGACTGTCGACTGCCTGATTACGGGCGGGTGGGTCGCGGGCATGCAGTACAGCCTGTGGCCGAGTTTCCTGCTGTTTTCGGGGATGCACATTTCCAACATCTTCGTTGGCGGCACGCGACTGGCGGTGCGCGGCATCCTGGCACTCATCTTCGGTATCTTGTGCGTCGGCTGGGTGATCGGATTCCATCCGCAGTTTCAGGCACCACTCCTGACAACATGGTTGTCCATCAGCAGCTCCTTGCTCTTCACCACCGCATTCGCCTATCAGATGCATGCGAAGAGCAGGCAACTGACGAGCAGCCGTCGGGGGCTTGCCGCGCGCACCGCGGAGATCGAGGACAAGAACGCGCAGCTCGCGCAGGCCCGGGACGAAGCCGAAACCGCCAACCGCGCCAAGAGCATGTTCCTGGCCAACATGAGCCATGAGTTGCGCACGCCGTTGAACGCCATCATCGGCTACAGCGAATTGCTGACCGAGGAGGCCGAAGACAGCGGCAACAAGGCGTTGGTCCCGGACATCGAAAAAATCCGTACTGCGGGCAAACATCTGCTGGGCCTGATCAACGAGGTGCTCGACCTGTCCAAGGTAGAGGCCGGCAAGATGGAGCTGGTTTTCGAGGACGTGGATATCGCGGAGTTGATCGATGGAGTGCGCAGCACGGTCGAACCGCTGGTGCGCAAAAAAGGCAACGCGTTCGACATCGAGTGCGCAGCCTCGGGTTGGATGCACGTCGACATGACGAAATTGCGCCAGGTGCTGATCAATTTGCTGGGCAACGCAGCCAAGTTCACCGAAAACGGGACGGTGACACTGCGTGCGCGCCGTGATCATCGCGACGACGGCGATTGGCTCGTGTTCGAAGTGGCCGATACGGGCATCGGCATGACGCCGGAGCAACAACAGCACGTGTTCCAGCCATTCTCGCAGGCCGACGCTTCGACCGCGCGCAAGTACGGCGGTACCGGTCTCGGGCTGACGCTGAGTCGCCGCTTCGCGCAAATGCTTGGCGGCGACATCACGCTGCAGAGCAGCCAAGGCGCCGGCAGCACTTTTACGGTCAGCATTCCCGCGTCCCGGCCCGCAGCCAAGCCATCGGAGTCGGCAGAGCGGCCGGCGGCCGAGGTAGAAGCCATGGATCGTCCTGCCGTCCTCATCATCGATGATGACGGTGGCGGCGCCGGCGTCATGAGCCGCATATTGGCGAAGGAAGGCTATCGAGCCGTGCCCGCGACGAATGGCGAAGACGGGCTGCGCTTGGCGAGAGAAACCAGGCCTGCCCTGATCCTGCTCGATGTGCTGATGCCGCACGTCGATGGCTGGACGGTGCTGGCGCGTCTGAAGGCCGACGCGCAACTGGCGGACATCCCGGTGGTCATGATCTCAGTGACCCGGGACCGCCGTTTCGGCATGACGCTCGGCGCAGCCGATTACCTGGTCAAGCCGGTCGAGCAAGCCAAGCTGCTGCAAACGCTGCGCAAGCACATCGGCGATCGGGGGGAGCATTCCGTCCTGGTCATCGACGATGACAAAACCACCCGCGACATGCTGCGCCGCGTGCTCGAGCGCGAGGCGTGGTCGGTCATCGAAGCTGCCGATGGCCGTGAAGGCCTCGCGCAACTGGACAAGCATCGCCCCGCGGCCATCCTGCTGGACCTGATGATGCCGCAAATGGACGGCTTCACGTTCCTCGATTCGCTGCGGCAACGCGGTGATGAAACCGCCGTGCCGATCATCGTGCTGTCGGCCAAGGAATTGTCGCGCACCGAACTCGCGCGGCTGGAGAACCAGGTGCAGAAAGTGATCGAGAAGGGGCACTTCAGCCATCATCAGCTCGAACAGGTGCTGCACGACGCGCTCGCCTCGCACAAACTGCGCACGCAGGGTGAAGCATGAAGATTCTGCTGGTCGAAGACAACGAGATGAACCGCGACATGCTCAGCCGCCGCCTGCAGCGGCGTGGCCATGAAGTGCTGATAGCCGTGGATGGTGCCGAGGCATTGCGCGTCGCCGGCGAGGAGCAGCCCGAATTGGTACTGATGGACCTGAGCCTGCCGGTGATGGATGGCTGGGAAGCCACTGGGCGCATGAAGGCCGACCCGCAGACCGCATCGATCCCGATCATTGCCTTGACCGCGCACGCCATGGGCGCCGATCGCGAGCGCGCACTGGCGGCCGGCTGCGACGACTTCGATACCAAGCCGATCGACATGGAGCGACTGACCGGCAAGATCGCCGCGCTGGTTCCGGATGGCGCGACGTGAACGATGGACAGCCAGTGGCCACCGAGTTCCGCGCCCGATCGATGCGTGAACTCGGCGGCGTACTGGCGTTCGTCGACGGGACCTGTGCCGGTGTCGAGGCGGACACGGTATTTGCGGTTCGGCTGGCGGTCGAGGAAGCTTTCACCAACATCTACAAGCATGGCTATGCAGGCGGTGAGGGACCGGTGACAGTGCACGTCGATGTCGCGCCGCGGCAGATCACCGCAACCCTGGTCGACGAGGCACCTGCGTTCGACCCGGCTGACGCACCGGTGCCCGACCTCGACTCGCCTTGGGAGCAACGCCGCAGCGGCGGACTGGGTTGTCACCTGCTGCGGCAGATGATGGATGAAGTGAAATATGCGCGGCGCGAGCGCGATAATGTCTTGACGGTTGTGAAGAAGCGCTCATGATGGACGCGTGAACGGAAGAGGCCGATTGCATGAACGTCGAATTCGATACGCATGGCAACGTGTCGGTGGTTGTCATCAGCGGCAGCGTGGACGGCCTGACAGCCGATGACTTGATGAACCGTCTGCAGGGATACGTCGCGGAAGGCAACCTGCTGCTGGTCGCCAACCTCGCCGCCGTCGAGTACACCTCCAGCGCCGGCCTGCGCGCACTGCTGGCGACCGTGAAGCAGACGCGCCGCGGCGGAGGCGACCTGCGCCTGGCCTGCATCAACGGCAACGTCCGCAAGGTGCTGGAACTGAGTGGCTTCACAACGATCATGAAACTGTTCGACAGCGTCGATGCGGCAGTTGCCAGCTATGCGGTATCCGTTGGTTCCTAGGGCTGCATTTTATCCGGAGGGGGGCGTGGCGATGAATGCAGCTGCTGCCGGTGTTGCGCGCACCAGCCGCAAACGCGTCGCGCTGGTGATCGGCGCCGGCAGCGTGAAATGTGCCGCGGCCCTCGGCCTTTGGAAGGTACTCAAGCGCGAAGGCATCGCACTCGATCTGCTGGTCGGCTGCAGTGGCGGCAGCATCTATGCGGGTCTGATGGCGCTGGGCCACGATGTCGATACCTGCGAACGGATGACGCGCGAATTGTGGACGCCGGCGATCACGCGCAAGCGTGACCTGCGCTCGGTCTTCAGCGCATTCTTTCCGCGCCTGTTCGGGTTCAATGGCCGGTTCGGCATGCTCAGCGACGATCCGCTGCTGCGTGCGCTCGACGTGCCGCTTGCCGGCAAGACCTTCGCCGACACGCATATTCCGCTGCGCATCGCCGCCACCGACCTGCACAATGGCGAGCGTGTCATCCTCGACCACGGCTCCATCCGCGACGCGGTGCGCGCCAGCGTTGCCATTCCGTACCTGTGGAAGGCGTGGGAGATCGACGGGCGCTGGCTGCTCGACGGTTGCATGTCGGACCCGTTGCCGGTCGATATTGCCATCCGCGAAGGCGCCGACCTGATCCTCGCCATGGGCTTCGAAAGCCCGTACCCAAGCCGTCTGCGTTCGGCGACGCGTTACGCCTTCCAGGTCAACAGCGTGTATACCAACAATCTGTTGAGGGCCAATTTCGCGTTCCACAACCTCGCGCACCACGCCGAAATCATCCCGATCCTGCCGGAATTCGAGCGGCCGATCCGTCTGTTCGACACTGACCAGATTCCCTACGTGATCGAGCAGGGTGTACGCGCCGCCGAAGCGCAACTCGATTATCTGAAACGCGTCCTGGCGGCCAATGATGCCTGATCTGCGCCCACCCACTGCGCAGGAGCAAGCGAAGGCGCGTGACGGAAGCGCCGTTGCGCTGTCTCGAGTGGCTGATGGCCAACCACACGACGGCTTCGGTGAACGGGTCATGCGTCCGGCCACCGACGAACCGGCGCGCATCCTGGTGGTCGACGACAACGAGGCGAACCGCGACCTGCTGGTGCGCCGGCTGCAACGCCAGGGACACCAGATGGCCACGGCGGAGAACGGCCGCATCGCGCTGGACATGCTCGCGCAGGCCAGCTTCGACCTGGTTCTGCTCGACATCATGATGCCGGAAATGAACGGCTTCGAAGTGTTGGAGCATCTCAAGGCCGATGACGCGCTCAGGCACCTGCCGGTGATCCTGATCTCGGCACTGGACGATGCCGAAAGCGTCACCAGGGGCATTGCCTTGGGTGCCGACGATCACCTGCCCAAACCTTTTGACCGGCAAATTCTCAACGCACGGGTGACGGCGAGTCTGGCCAAAAAACGCCTGCACGATCGCGAGCAGATGTATGCGCGCAGCCTCGAGCGCGAGATGGAAATCGCACGCGAGATCCAGGCGGGCTTCCTGCCCCGCCGGTTGCCGATTCGCGACGGTTGGGATCTCGCAGCCTGGTTCGAGCCCGCGCGCCGCGTCGCCGGTGACTTCTACGATGCCTACGAACTCGCCGGGGGCCGCCTCGCTGTGGTGCTGGCCGATGTCTGCGACAAGGGCGTGGGGGCAGCCTTGTTCATGGCGCTGTTCCGTTCGCTGGTGCGCGCGCTGGGCGAGCGCCTGTTGACGCCGGACGGCGATACCGGCAGCGAGGCGTGCAGATTGATCGGCGATGTCAACAATTACATCGCGCGCACCCACGATCGTGCCAACATGTTCGCGACGATGTTTTTCGGCAGCCTTGACCTTGCCACTGGGGAATTGGTCTACGTCAATGCCGGACACGAGCCGCCCCTCATCACCGGCACCCAGGGTGTACGCGCACGCCTCGCGCCCACGGGCCCGGCGGTCGGCATGCTGGCGGACATGGATTTCCAGGCGGCCAAAGTGGTGCTCGGCAATGGCGAAGCACTGGTTGCCTTTACCGATGGCGTCACCGATTCCCACAGCGCCGATGGCGCGCTGTTCGGCGATGCACGCCTGCGCGAGTTGGTGACGGCGCCGGCGGATTCGGCACAGGCGATGGTGCAACGCATCCAGGCCGCGCTGCGTGCGCACGCGGGCGACGTGCCCGCTTTCGACGATGTCACCTTGATGGTAGTGCGGCGCACGCCCTGACCTCGCGCAGAGGTACGAGACGCCACGCCAGGCGTCGGCTTAATGGTCGGTGGGGATTTTTCAACGGCTGTTCAAGGTGGTGCTCGGTGGAGGGCGCTTTGGGGCGAATCGACAGCACGAGTCGATTTCCGCTCTTGGCCGACAGCAGCCGCGAGGCCGCAGGTGGCGGATAGTGCGAAACTGCGGTGCTCGATCCTGACGGCCGGAGCTTGCGCATGAATTCCGTGGCTGCTGTGCCCATGCTGCTCGTCCACGGTGGTGCGGGAGTGATCCGTCGCGACATGGGCGCGGATACTGAGCGCGGCGTGCGCGCTGCGCTCGCGGAGGCGCTGCGGCGCGGCCATGCATCGCTTGCGGCGGGCGGCTCGGCGCTCGATGCGGTGGCCACGGCGGTCGTTGTGCTGGAAGACGCGCCTTATTTCAACGCCGGTCACGGCGCGGTGTTCACGCACGACGGGATCAACGAGCTCGATGCCGCGATCATGGATGGCGCGACGTTGCGTGCGGGCGCGGTGGCGGGCGTGCGCCACGTGCGCAACCCGGTGCTGCTCGCACGCGCGGTGATGGAACATTCGCCGCACGTGATGCTGGCGGGCGCGGGCGCCGAAACGTTCGCGCGCGAGCACGGTATTGCACTGGTCGAGCCCGATTACTTCCGCACCGAGCGGCGCTGGCGCGAGTTGCAAGTCGCCCGGCATCGGGCAAACCGCAACGAACCCGTCGATCATTTCGGTACGGTGGGCGCCGTCGCGCTGGACGCGCAGGGCCGACTGGCCGCTGCCACGTCAACGGGCGGCATGACCGACAAACGCTGGGGCCGCATCGGCGATTCGCCGGTGATCGGCGCGGGCACTTATGCGAATGCCGCCTGCGCGATGAGCGGCACCGGCTGGGGCGAGTTCTACATCCGTACGGCGGCCGCGCACGCCGTGTGCATGCGCGTCGCCGCGGTGCACCAATCGGTGCAGGAAGCAGCCGAAGCGGTGGTCAACCAGGAAATCCCGACCCTCGGCGGCAGCGGTGGTGCGATCGTGCTCGGCGCCGATGGCGCGTTCGCAATGCCGTTCAACACCGACGGCATGTTCCGCGGCCACATCGGCAATGATGGCGAACCGCACGTGGCGATCTGGCCGCACGAGCGCGTGTAGCGTTGCGCAGCGTGCAGGCGATGCAGGGTTCTGCGACCATCGGCGCGTGAATCCGGTGGACATCGCACCATGACGGCGCCCCTGCAGCGGCTACCAACCCATTACCAGGACCGCGGCCTGCACGCGGGCTTCTGGCGGCGCGTGGTTGCGTATCTGATCGATGGCCTGATCCTCTCGCCGGTGTTCGTGGTGCTGTACCTGACCGTCGCCGGTTCGTCCGCGGTGCCGCTCGCCATGCAGCCCGGCGGAATGGTTCCGTTTCGCGTGTTCCCTTCGCTGTGGTTCGTGTGGATCCTGGTTCCGTGGCTGTATTTCGCCTTGTGCGAGTGTTCGGCATGGCAGGCCACGCCCGGCAAGCTGGCGCTGGACCTCGGGGTCACCGATGAGTATGGACGCAGGATCGGTTTCGGTCGCGCCACCGGACGCTTCTTCGGCAAGTTCTTGTCCGGTTTCATCCTGGACATCGGCTACATGCTGGCCGGCTGGACCGAACGCAAGCAGGCGCTGCACGACTTGATGGCGGGTTGCTGCGTGGTGCGCAAGGACGGGTTGCTGGCCTGGAAAAATCGGGAAACGGCCGCACCGGATTCCGCAGCCGCCACACCGCCGCCACGATCCGGCATGCCGGGTTGGGGCATCGCGCTGGTCGTGATCGGCGTTTGCGTATTCCTGTTGCTGCCGGTCGCGGCGATCCTCGCGGCGATCGCGATTCCCACGTATCAGAGCTACATGGTGCGCAGCGAAGTCGTGCAAGGTCTCGACTTGACCGACCGCGCGCGTTCACTGGTTGCCGAATACATCGGCCAGCGTGGCGCGCTGCCCAATAGCAACGACGCATTGGGATTGCCGAAGCCCGAGGCAATCCACGCGCGTTACGTCAGCAGCGTGCGCGTGATCGGCGGCAAGGTGGTGGTGACCTACGGCAATCAGGCGAACGTGCTTATCCGCGGCGGCCACGTGGTGATCGCGCCGGTGGGCAATGCCGCCGCGTTGCACTGGCAGTGCAGCAGCCCGGACATCCGCGATCGCTACCTGCCCGAGAGTTGCCGCTGACCCCGTGTTTGCCGGAATCGCGGCGGGGATTCGTCGCACGGAAGGAAAATCATGGAACGCGCGGCGTCGGCAGTCCGCGCGACCCACGGTTGCTGCAATCTCCCAACGGCCCCGCCTCGCACATCCTGGTGCAACAGCGGAGCGTCGGTCACGGGCATCTCAATGTACGCCGCTCGTTGAAGCAGCGGGCGGGTGCCGTATGGCATTCTGCACGGCAGGGTTGATCCTTGTTTGCGGATTGATGCGCCGTGCGGCTTCGACATTGGCCCGGGCGCGCTGGGGTTGCCCGAGCGCCACGTAGGCGTTGGCCAATGCGACGTGCGAATCCGCAGGCAACCGCACCGACTGCGCCTGCAGTTGCGAAGCGACTTTCGCGATTTCCTGTTGGCTTGCCACACTGATCGGTGTCGTGCCCGTCATATGCAGGGCTGGGGTGCTCTGCTCGAGCTTGGCGGTCAGCACTGGCACCAGCAGCTTGCTCGCGGCGGCCGAAGGTTGCTTCGCCAGCACCGACTGTGCCAAGCCGTAGGCCTTGTCCACTTCGCCGATCGCGCGATAACCATCGGCGACCTTGGCCTGCAGCAAAGGTTCGTCGCCGCTGCGTTGCTGGACATTGGCAAGCGCTTCCGCGTATTTCTGCTTCTGCCCGGCGCTCATCCCGGCTAGTGGCTGCGCCCGCGCACGGTCGATTTCGACCAGATCGTGGCTGAACTTGATCGACTGGATGCCGGGAAATCCCATCATCACGATCGAGATCAGCAGCAGCGTCACGAGCGCCTTCATGCTGCGCCGCTGCACCAGCATCACGACAATCGCAGCCAGCGTGAACACGAACAGCACGAAGCCGCAAATCAGCATCACGCATTCGTAACCGTACAGGCCGTCGAAAATGCTCATGTGCGCGCCTTTCAGGAGTGGTGTCTCGAACGGATGATCCGAGGCGTGATGGAGTCAGGAGTGATTCCGGGCAGCGCGACGTGCGCGCGTGCGCATGGACCGGGCGGGGGCGCCGCGCCTGGCCTTGCGCAGGCCGGCGAGGAAAGCGTCCAGCTTGGCGACGTCGACGGCTCGTTTTTTCTTGGGCGTGCCGATGGCGTCGATGATTGCGTAGGCCTCGTCGCAGTATTTGCCGAGGAAGGCCCAGCTCATCTGCAGCTTGCGGCCCCAGGTCACGCAGACCGGGCCATGGCGGGTGTAGCCGGGCACGTAGACGTAATGGCGATTGTGCGGATTGGGCTTGCCGGCCTTGCCGCGCACCACCTCCCACGGTTTGCCGGCGAAGTACTGCGTCAAGGCCGAGTCGGGGAGTTCGAGGCCGAGGCCGGTGCCGACGTCCATGTAGACGGCGCGTTTGATCTGGGTATGTACTCCGGGGTCGATTTGCGCGAAGGCCTTGATCCTGTAGCGGCGCCCGGCCGCCCGCCAGCCGTGTTTGCGCCATTCTTTCAGGGAGTCGAGCACGACCAGGCCGCTGTCCCCGCCGCCGGTTTCCGCGAAGTATTCCTTCAGCACGTCCTGGTCGGTGATCTTCAGCAACCGGTTTTGCTCGGCCTTCTCGAAGCGCAAGGTCTGGTGTGCGCGTCCCGCGGTCACGCAGTCGCCGTAGTGGTCGTTGCCGAACATCGGCGTGGGGATGCCCTTGTGGTTGACGTCGAAGTCGTACTCGGCCGGCAGTGGCGGCGGGGCGCGCAGGATCGATGCGAACATCAGGTTGCGCGAATCGCGCTTCGCGGGGCGCTTGCCGAACCGGATGATGCCGCCGGGGCGTGGTTTGGGTATGCCGTGCATGGTTCTACTCCTCGCTGGGACCGGCATGCCGGCCCGGATCAATGGGCAGCGTCGCGGAATGCGTAGAGAACGGCACCGTCTTGCAGAAGGTCGCGACGCAAGGTGCCGTCGGCGACCAGCTTCTCCAGGGTGCGCTCGATGCGCAGGCGGGCCGTTTCATAGCGTTGCAACGGCAGCCACCACTCGACGATGCCGTCGAGGGTGTCCGCCGCCTGCGGATGGCCGCGCAGGTAGGTCAACAATGAGCGCTCGATTTCGCCATCGTCTTCCGGCGTCGCTTTCGTGTGCGATTGCATGGCCGTGGCAACCGATTCAATACGCCGTGCCGAACCCCGCGAAGTATTTCTTGAAGGCGCCGATTTCCATGGCGAACACGCCGTCGTTGGTCTTCAGGGTGATCGGCCGCCACCAGCTCACGTCGTACATCGAGATCGTCGCGTCCAGCACGCTGGCGGTCGCCTCGGTGTTGCCCCACGGATTGCGCAACACGATCCAGCGCTTGCAGTTGCGGTAGGCCCAGCCAAGCACGGTGTAGCAGTGCGAGCCCACCACGTGCGCGCTGCTGTAGTCGACATGGTCGGGCGAGGCATCGCCGCTCGAGTAGGTCCAGGCCGTCATCGGGTTGAACGTGCGATACGACCGGCAGTTCGAACGCAGGATTTGCCACAAGTCGTCGGCGCTTTCGTTTGCGGTATTCCAGTAACGGCGCGAGCCGCCATTCAACTGCGCGGTCGCCGCGACGCAGTCACCCCAGGCTGTCCTCGTGATGTCCGGCATGTCGGTGGCCGTGCCGGTCACCAGCTTGGCGAACGCCTTTTCGTAGATGGCCGGCCAGGTTTCGCCGGTTTCGCTGGAGCGGCAGTAGATGAAGTAGCCACCCGCGGTCAGCGGCACGGTTTCGCTCACCTCGATGGCCTTGTTGAGCGCGCCGCCCGAATCGGGTTTGTAGAAATTGATCTGGTCGTTGAACTGCGGCTGGCTCATGCCGGTTGCGCGGGTCAGGTGCGCGATGCGGAACGGCGTGGCCCAGGCGATCGCCGACAACGAGGCGATGTAGTAACAGTTGGCCACGGCGCCCTGGATCGGGTCGAAGAATTCGGCCGTCTCGTGGAAGAATTCGCCGGCGGTGGCCCAGTGCGCGCCCGGCGGCGTCCAGCCGGTATCGAGGTTGAGCACCAGCTTGGGGTCGAACACAATCGAGCGGATGACGTCGCTGGACAGGGCATTGCCGAGCTGCAGCGTGCGCAGTTGCGGCGGCAGTTGCAGCGACACCTGCAGGCGCGCGTAGCGCGACAGGTCGCCGCAGAGGATGGGCCAATTCAGGATCGACTTGAAGTCTTCCAGGCGCGCCAGCTCGGCAAGGGTCGAGAACTGGCCGAGAGCTTCGAGGCCACCCGGCTTGGTGTCGTTGCCGCTCTTGCGTGGCTGGACGTCCAGCAGTGGCGAGCGCTCCTGCACGAGTTCGTAGTTCTCGGTGAGCTTCAAGCCCGCGTACAACGGTCCGCCGAATTTCGGATCGAACAGTTCCTCGTACGGCGTGGCCAGTATCTGTTCCAGCACGCGTTGCGGGTCGGGGATGTCGTTCCACGGAATGCGTTGGCCCGATACGAGGTCGGCGAGCGCATAGGGATTGATCACCGCGCAATTCTGGCCCTGTTTGTCGGCGACAGCCGTCGCCTTCGAACCTGCTTTTTTCTTGGTTGCCATGTGAATCTCCTGTCGCGGTCAGTCGGAGGGTGCGGCGGGCGCCGGCGGACAGCAGCGGTATTCCTGCGCCTTGTCGAGCAACTCGATCTGGCGCTTCAGCAACTGGTTCTGGAGATCGAGATGCGCAAGCTCGAGATTGATTTTCTTTTGCACTTCGGGTTCGCAGACGTCGCAGTCATCCAGGCAACCCTTGACGAGCACGCCCGGGGTGGGAATCGTCATCTCGCGTTCCCAGCCCAGCGCTTTCTGCGCGCTTGCAGTGACGGCGCCGCCCGGCTTGTCGAGCAGGCCTTCCTTTACCAATTCCTTGTCGACCTGGTTCAGGGCGGTTTGCCGGACATCCACCGGAATCGGCTCGACCGCGGCGAAACTCGCCGGAGAAGTGAGCAGCCGCGCACCGGCAACGGCATCGTTCCGGTTGCTTCCCTGCTCGACCGTGACGCTTTCCAATGCGCGTTGCGCCACTTCGAGCCGATTGGCCCCGGTGGCGAGCACGGCGCTGGGGCGGACCGCAACGCCGGTCGCCGCCTTCGGCGGATTCAGCACCGCCGACGTGGGTGCCGCGGAGTCGTCCACGCGACGATCGATGCCCACGAGTTCGAATTTGACGGTCTGGCATTTGTTGATGCGGTAGAAGAAGAAGGTGATGGCGTGGCAGTGGTTGGGATTGCTGAAGGTGCGCGTTGCCGCTTCGTACTGGTCTTCGGACTCGCCCTGCTGGTGTTCGCGGGTTGCGACCTCGCCGATGGAGGTCGACGCCGCCGCGCGGGTGCTGACTTCCATGTGCTGCTGCAACGATTGCGAGTGCTGGCTCAGTGAGCGCGCGAACGAACTTGTCGAGTGGGCGTCGTACGAACTGGCGGCGACCGAGCCGCCGATGCTGAAGATGCCGAGGTCGAGTCCGGCGCCGCCGCCGCCGCTCACGGACGACGAGCCGAAGGACGAACTGGATTGGCTGGTGTCCAGCACGTCGAGGTTGCTCATGCCGTAGGCCATGCCCGCCGCGTAGTAGGACTCTTCGGAGGTGGCCTCGTTGCGGTAGCTGAGGTTGGTTTCCTTGTCGTAACTGAAGCGGGTGTGGCGGTCGCTGGACGTCAGCCTTACCTGTTCGCCGGGCAGCAACGTCGTGGTGTACAGCGGGTCACCCAGGGAGAGCGGCCCGGAGCAACGCGTCAGGCGGAAATGCAGCGTCACTTCCACCGGGACGGTGCGGCGCTGGTTGTCGCCCGCGACGACCGGGCGGAATGGCAGCCGGTAGGTGAAATTGAGCGTGTCGCAAACGGCGCAGGGTTTCAGCGTCGGACAGCAGGGAACCCCAAACTTGGAGTCCGTGTGGTTCATCGTGGAATCGTCGTGCTTGGCCATGGTGTTTCTCCGGGATTGCTCGTGTGTGGATGACGCAACTGCAACTGCGCGCGCGTCGTTGATCGGATCCGGCCGCGAGGCTGCGCTGCGCTCTCGCGGCGGCGGTTACACCTGTTCAGGGATGCGGGGCGTGCTGCTCGGCCAGGGCAAATGCAATCAATCCGCCCGCGTCGAGAGGCCATTGGCGCCGGTAGCCGTCCGTCGCCTTGGCGAAGACACCGAGGCTGGCGGCGAAGGCGGCGTTGATGCAGGTGCCGGTCAACTCCGCGGGCGTGAAATCGCGCTGGTAGTAGTCACCCGACTTGATATAGGGCGCGGTGGACGTCGGCGCGCTCGACGCCGCCACCTCGACATGCGGCGGCAAGGTTGCGGTCGTGGACACGCCATGCGATCCGCGCGTGATGCCGAAGCGGAACACCGCGTGCCGGTTCGGGTGCGTCGCCTCGTATTGCATGTGCACCAGGTCGCCGGCGTGGTAGCGCAGGAAGCCGCAATCGTCGCTTGCCGCCACGCCGCCGATGCTCGGCTGCGGCAGGTCGGCGGTGACGCCGTTGTTGTCCACGTGCACCTTGAGGACATAGGCGCCGGCGGCTTCCTCGGCGGGCGTGGACAAGCGGGTGGTAGTGCCGTCGGCGTTGCGCGCCAGGTAGCGGAAGGTTCCCGACCCCGGCATGACCTGGTTGCCGTTCTTGTCGAAGACTTCGATCTTGACTTCGAAGTCGCCGGCGTCGTCCGTGGCGTTGTCGGCCGACAACGGCGGAGCCGCCAGCAAGCTGTTCCAGCTCGCCGCCACTTCGCTCACGTTGCCGTACATCCATTCGCGCGCGACGACGGTCGCGGGATCGGTGCCGAGCGGTGGCGGGGTCTGCGGCTTGAACTCGAACAGGCTGCTGTGCGTGCCGACCGTGTGCGGGCCGACCGAATAGCTTTCGTAGGTGGGCAGGCGATCGGAATACTCCATCCGGTAGCCGCGCGCCAGGGCGTTGCCGATGGAGGTCCAGGTCGGATCGTCCGCGCCGGTGCTCGGTGTGGCGCTGTAACGGCGCCACGAGTAGCGGTAGTACTTCACGCCGTTGGTCGGGATGAAATACGAGTCGTCGTGGATGAAATTCAGTGCGTTCCCGAACGGCGCGTTGTAGAGCCAGCCGAGTGAAGAGCCTTCGGTATCGACATAGTCGATCAAGCCGTCCGATCGCACCCAGCCGCCCGGTGCGGGCGGCGCACCCGGCGGAATGCCCCATATCGGCGCGTTGCCGATTGCCCAGGGCAGCACGAACAGCGTGACGCCGGCCGGAACGTCGTAGGGCGGTTCCTCGCAGGCCACGGCGCGCGGCAGGTTGAGCACGATCTCCGTGCCGCACGCGTAGTTCCAGTACGTGCCGCAGCCGATGCCCGGACGGTACACGGTGGTCCACACGCCGTCCTGGAACTGCTCGACCCACAAATACAGGTCGGGCTGGTCCGCGCAATCATGGAAGATGAGCGTGTTGAAGCGGCCGTCGCAGTCGGTGTCCACCACGGTCAGGCAATCCACGCGGAACCACGGCCACAGGTACACGAGATCGCAGAGATGGATCGCGATGAGGCTGGACAGTCCGGCAAGCTGGTTGCGGATCTGCGCCATCGAATGCGACGTGGCCAGAGTCGCAGCCGTCGCGGACAGGGAATCCGCGAAGGAGGAAGTCTGGACGCGCTGCGGGGCGGGCGCGGTCGCGGGCATCGCGTGGCTGGCGGCGTGCGCGGGCAGTCCCGCGGCGCGCAGACCGGGATTGACGACCAGGCCGTTTCCGGCGAGTGGACCCGGATCAGGAATGGGCGGAATCGGCGGGCGCACCCGCAGCTTGTCCAGCAGGTCGTCGCGCAGGCGCAGGATGTCGCGGTCGGGAATCTTCGCGATCACCCACGGGATGCGGTCGACTTCGCAGATGTGCACGCGGGCATTGCAAACCGGCAGTTCGCGAGGTGTGCCATCGGGCAGGGTGAAACGTTTCACCAGGCGCCCGCGCACGAAGCACAGGCACCAGCGCGGGAAGATCCTGCTCGGCACCTGCAACTCGAACACGGGGTTTTTCCCCAACAGCCGCATCGAACTGGCATAGCCGCCCATGCGTTTGAGGGCGGCCGCGGTGGGCACCGGCTGTCCTTCGTCCGGCCGCGGACCAAGAATCACCTCCAGCATGCGTCCGTCCAGTTCCGTCGGGACGTCGACTGCGGCGCCGCCTTTTTCCAGGGGCGCACTGCCAAGCAGCTTGCCCTGAGGCGTGAAAGCGTACGCTTGCAGCGGCGGCGTCTCGCCCTGGTCGCTGAGCGTGAGTTTGATTTTCAATCGAACGGATTGACCGGCTTTCATGCTGGGCTCCTGCGTTGACGGGTTCCGTGTGGCGGTGTGGTGGTTGCTTCGGCAGTAGCGGTTGCCGGTGCGCGAAGGTTTTGCTTGTTCGTCATGCGTGGCTGCGAAAGCTGGATGACGGATGCATCGCGTGCCTGCGTGCAGTGGACATGCATCAGCAACATGCGTGCCACCCACGGCAACCGCTGAAAGCGAGTGTTTGCAAGGGTTTGCGGGCGCGCAGCCACGGCGCCGCCGGGTCAGGCGTGACCCGGTTGGAGGCAAAGCGGGGACGCGGTGACCCGATGCGAAGTCACCGGGTTGAAACCGCGATCGAGGTTTGAGGTGCTGCTAGCTGACGCGCAGCGGCTTGCTCTCGATGCCGTGTTTCTTGAGCATCTTGCCGAGCTGCCGCCGCTCGGTGCCGGACAGGCGTGCGGCTTCGCTGACGTTGCCGTTGGCACGGCGGATCAGATCGGTCAGGTATTCGCGTTCGAAGCGTGCGACCACGTGGCTCTTGGCCGTGCCGAAGTTGCTGTCGACAGTGTCCGTGGCGCGTCTCCCGAATGTCGATGGGTTCGCCGGACCTTGTTCCTGTGCAGTCAATTCGGTGGGGCCTATGTCTACGCTTGTGCCTTCGGCGCGCAGGCATGCGCGCAAGGCGACACTTTCCAGTTCGCGCACGTTGCCGGGCCAGGCGTGGCTGCGCAATACGCGCAGGGCGGTTTCGCTCCAGACCTTGGGCGCCGTGCCGAGCTGCTGCGCGATGGCTTCGAGAAAGTGTTGGGCCAACAACGTGATGTCGTCGCCGCGTTCGCGTAGTGGCGGCAGGCGCACGAACAAGGCATTCAACCGGTAGAGCAGGTCGCGACGGAAGTGGCCGCCGGCCACCTGTTCGTCCAGACAGGCATTGCCGGCTGCGACGATGCGCACGTCCGCGGTGCGTGCGGTGCCGCAGCCGACCGGTCGGTATTCGTTGTCCTGCAGGAAGCGCAGCAGCGTGACCTGCCCCTTGACGGACAAGGAGTCCACTTCGTCCAGGAACAGGGTACCGCCATGGGCGTGGTCGATGAGGCCGGGTTGCGCCTGCCGCGCGTCGGTGAAAGCGCCGCGGCTGTGTCCGAACAATTCGTTTTCGATCAGGCTGTCGGGCAACGCGCCACAGTTGACCGGCACGAACGGTCCGGCGTGGCGTGCGCTGGCGTAGTGGATTTCGCGCGCGGCGAGTTCCTTGCCGGTGCCGGTCTCGCCTTCGATCAAAACGGGGGCATTGCAAGCCGCGTAGCGGCGCAGTTGGCTGCGCGCGTGGTCGAGAGCCTCGGACTGGCCGAGCATGACTCGCATGTCAGGTACAGGATCGCAGGGTGAAGCTGCGGCGCCTCCCGCCCCCTGAAGGCGTCGCGGTGGCAAGACTCTAGCACGAACGACGTGCGGCGAACGGGCGCCGCTGCAGGGATTTTCCGACCGTTCCCGTAGCGCTATTCCCGGTATGTTTGCAGGCGTTCCCACCGGGCTTTCGTCGTGGGCACCTGAATGCGCGAACGCCCGCTGGAATGCGGGCGTTCGGCCGTTCTTGCCGGGTTTTCCAGGGTGCCGGTGGCCGGCTTACGCCGCCTGGCGCGATGCGCGCTTGCGATCGATTTCGGTGAGATGCCGCTTGCGCAGCCGGATCTCTTTCGGCGTGACTTCGACCAGTTCATCGTCGTCGATGAACTCCAGCGCCTGCTCCAGCGACAGCTTCACGTACGGCGTCAGGGTCAGCGCATCGTCCTTGCCGGAGGCGCGGACGTTGGTGAGCTGCTTGCCGCGCAGCGCATTGACGGTGAGGTCGTTGTCCTTGGCGTGAATGCCGACCAACTGGCCTTCGTAGATTTGTGCACCGGCGTCGATCAGCATGCGGCCGCGGTCCTGCAAACCCCACAGCGCATACGCCGGTGCCGGTCCGGTGCCGTTGGAAATCATCACGCCGTTGGCGCGCTTGCCGATCATGCCGTCCGACCTCGGGCCGTAATGGTCGAACACGTGGAACATCA
>Ga0207707_10000260_pt1 | contig 56857 bp, 78 predicted proteins | sample KBSC83BmetaG_FD_184336 | JGI IMG/M metagenome (GOLD analysis project Ga0207707, IMG submission 184336) | Corn rhizosphere microbial communities from Kellogg Biological Station, Michigan, USA - KBS C8-3B metaG (SPAdes) (version 2) | ecosystem: Host-associated > Plants > Roots > Rhizosphere ... | reverse complement strand
AGGCCGGGGACACAACCGGGCAGAGTGCCTCTATATCCTGTGGCGCTGGGACGGGGCGGACTGGCGGGAAATAGCGCGCGCGCAGTCCGTGGGGGCTGAATGGGTCGAGGGCCTGGCGCCGATCGCGGGGAGGCTGCTTTCCGTGCGCAAGGGCATGGCTGTGGCGGTGGATGCGGAGACGGTGGCGTTACGGGTGATCGAGGTGCTGGAGAGTGGGTTGAAGCAGTTGAGTCAGGATGGCAAGAGAGAGGTTTTAGGAATTATTCATGATCAGATCGTGGGAAGGCTTTCACGGTTTTGATTTCTTCGGGGAGGAGTGGTTGTCGCTCAGGGGCGGTCCGCCGTTTGCGCCTGGAGGGTTAGCCGTTTTCATTCGGCTCCAACGCGGCGCGTATCCGTTCCCGCATCTCACCCTCGATGCGGCGGCGATTCATCCAATCGTCGGAATCGGAAATAACTCCGGTCACAGCTAGGACTCCCTTAATCATGCGAATGGCGTTCAGAATCGATTCGGCGTCATCTTCCCGGATGTCCGCCTTAAAGACGACAGTGGCACCCTTCAATCGGTCAGTCATCTCAATTGCGCTGCCTTCGCCCTCGGCGAATCCGGAGGGATCAGCTCCATCGAGCCGCACGATGGGCAAACAGCCTCACCGTGGCGCCACAGCGTGTAGATCAGGCCGGGAAGCAGGAACATGAACCAGAGCGCGATCTCCACCAGCGTGCTGCCCGTGGTCTCGACATCCGGCACTGCGACGGTTCCGCATCGGACGCAGTAGCGCGGCGTCATGATTTGGCCTTCTTCTTCCGCGCCCAGCGCGCCCTGGACGCGGCCCGCGCGCTTTCGCTGCGTTCCTCCGGCGTCATGTTCCGCGCACGCTGGAGGCCGCCCTTCTTCCCAATCTCAGCCGGATCAATGAGCCGCCGTGTGCGACCTGCCTTCATGCGGATAAAGTATATGCCCAGCCGCTACGCTTTGCAAGTGCGCTACGCATCAGCTAGAAAACAGGCGCAATATAATCCTTGACGTGCGAAGCCGCTACGCATAATATGGAACTGTTGATTAAGCGTAGCTGCTACGCATAACGCAGCAGAAAAGGGAAGGCCAGCAAATGGAAGTGCTCAGGTTTCAAACGAACGTACCGGAGGAAGTGGCTCTCAAGTTTGGCGACGGCAAGGGCGTCGCGGGGAAGTACGGGGACCAGGTTCTGTTTACCCTCACCGATGGGCGGCTGATGTATCTCCCGCCCGCAGTCGCGGAGCGGATCAGGGAGCTGGGGATCGTCAGGGGCGAGGTGTTTCAGGTTGTGAAGCGGGAAGTCGCCAAGGATGGCAAGCGGTTCCTGGAATGGGAAGTAACCCGGCTGACCCGGCCGGCCGACGAACCGGAGAGCGTCACCGCCCCGGTCCGCCAGCCGGCTGCTCAATTACCTGCCTCGAATGGTACCAAGCTCGCGGTGATCAACGGCAACGCCCAAGGCAAGGCCGAAGAAGCCGCGCTCTCCTCGAAGATGGCTTCCGCCACTCAGTTGACCGACGCGCTCAAAACCGCCGTTGCGGCCGCGGCCGCCGCTGAAGAGTTCGGCAAGTCAATCGACTACTCGGTGCGGTTCGACGGCGGCCATATCTACGCGATGGCCTGCACGGTTTTGATCGGTAAACAGCGCGAGAATCAGGCGGGGTACCGATGAGTTGGAGCGACTTCGACTACCGCGACACCGCCGAGTACCGGCAGATGAGCGACGACTACGCAGAGCGGGCCGAGGAGGCCCGCTGGCGCCGCGAGATGGCGGACCCGGTGTGGTACTCACCGACGTCCGAACCCGGAGCGTACTACCGCCCGGTATATGACTCTGAAGGTACAGCCGACACTTCCCGCAAGCCCCCGACCAGCGCATCGGCGGCTGCCGAGGCGCGGCTGCAAATCATCCAACTGACTTTGAACTTCGACGAGCGTGCAGCATGAGACTCAAGAAATTCCTTTTCGCCCTTCTGCTGATCCTCACGCTCTGGAGGATTCTGCAATGAAATGCAAATGCTTTCTTCTTCGGGGAGAAGTGGTTTTCGTCCTGGAACAATCCGCCGTTTGCGCCTGGAGGGCCGAGTGATGGATCGAGTGATGCCCTCCGATAAGTTCAGGAAGCTGGCGCGCATTCTATACGAGGGCGGATCGGAAGAGCAGATTGCCCGCACACTCGAACGCGTGGATCTGGATGCGAGGATCGATCAGTATTGCTATCCGATGACCCTGGGCGAATTGAGGGACATGCGCAATCGGGTCCGAGCAATGGAGGGCCGCACGACGCCACAGGCGCAAACGGCGGGCGGTCCAGGGCAGCATCCCACTGAGCCCGAAGCCAAAAAGAAAGTCGGCGAATCATGAGCTGGTGGTTAGTCAGACGAAGCCGCGGCAAAAACATCCTCCCGCTCTACTTCGAGTGCGACGGGCGCGAGGCGCAGGCCAACACCATCGGCGGGATCGCTCTCGGGCTGAAATCGGGCTATTCCGTCCTGCCGGTCAATCCCCCGCCGGCGAAGCTGCAACTGAGCCACGAGGCGCGCGGCCACAAATTCTACTGGGAGGTGCCGAAGATATGAAGCCCGCACGCTCCCCCGAGTACCTCGCGTGGATACGGACACTGCCCTGCGTCGTGTGCTCCGTCACCTACGGCATCGAAGCAGCGCACACGGGGCCGCACGGGCTCGGGCAACGCTCGTCTGACCTTTCGTGCATCCCGCTCTGCCGGCGCCATCACCGCACCGGCAACGACAGCTATCACCGGCTCGGCCGGAACTTCGGCGCGCACCACTCGCTCGATATCGCGGCCATCGTGAAACGGCTGAACGCCAGGCCGTTGGTGCGCGTGCGCGACGGGCAGTTCGTCGCCTCCATCGATGGCGAGCACTACTTTCTCGGCAGGGCGGTGGATGGGCTGATGCCGGCGCTCGCCACGCTCAGGAAGCTGTGGTGGAGGTGTAGGTTGGAGATTCCGAAGGAGTCTGCTTTTAGGAGGAGGATTGCGTGATTGAAATGATTCTTGCTTCGGGTTCGGTCGTAAGCTGCTGTCAGCGATCCGCCGTTTGCGCCTGGAGGATCGAATGACAGGCAAAGGCGGTCGCTTCAATGAGCAGGGACGCCGCAGTGGCGGCTATCGCCGTACAGTCATCGGGGTTCCTACTAACGCGGACATGGAAAGGGCGGCGCTGATCGAGATTCTGCGCGGCCAAGTACGCGCGACAGGATTGACAGGCGCGGATCTCGAAGAAGTTTACGCACGGCTGGATGCAACAGAGACGAGCGTGCTCCGGGATTGCGTCCGTGAAAACGCCGTTAAGAAGGCTCAGGCGCAAACGGCGGACCGCTCAGAGCAGCATCCCACGGACCCCGAAGAGAAAGGACTTTGACCATGAAACAGCACTTACTCTCCTGGTACTACTTAAACCACTGGCGCGTACAATTGACCGTGGTGCTTCTCATCATCGCCGCGGCCTCGATCCCGGACGCGCTGGGCGCCGCGCGCGCGGTGCATGCGCTCGAGCTGCTGGTCGGGAGGATGCCATGAAACTCAGCGAAGTTGTCCGCGTGCGGTTGACCAGCGAAGAGCTGGCGCGCGTGAAGCAATCCGCAGAGCGCAATCACCGGAGCGTCTCGAACGAGATCCGCGCGGCGCTGCTCGACTCGCCCGCGCGGCGCGATGGCGAGGAAGTGATGGCGGGACTCGACCGGGCGTTACGAAGTGACGTTGCTTCCGCTCCGCGCGGCCGCGCGGAGCTGGTTGGGGGGCGAGTGGATGGCTGAGTTGCGTCGTGTTCGGTGCCGACGTTGCGGCGATTGGTGCCGAGCGTCACTGGAAAGCAAGGGGGCCGCGCGGCCTTTTAGGAAAGCGACCCGTGGTTTCTGTACGGCATGCGTTGTTTGTGTCTTTTTTCAGGACGAGGGCGATCACGGAATCGGCTTTGCGCTTCCACAGAACTTCGATCCAGAATCTCTAAGGCTTGCGCATCTCCAGCAGCACTTCTCCCGTGTCCTCACGGTTGGCGGGTCGGAATTGACTATGCATCAGATCGATTGGGGAGAAGTCATTCGAAAGTGGCACATTGCCTTCCCTGCCCCCACAGCCAAAAGCGAGGCAGCGGAGCGGCCGAGCGGCGCAGGTTCACCACAAAACAGCGAAGGCGTGAAGTGATCGACCACGACCACGAACCGCGCCACGTCTACCGCAGCTCGCCCTTGTTCGAGCGGCGCGGCGATCGCTTCGTCGCGCGCGGCATCGGCGCGGACCTGCCCTACGAGCGCATCTTCCGGCTGAAGCTGTGGCTCGCGCTGAGCTTCGCGGGGAACGTGGTGCTGCTGCTGGTAGTGTGGCTGCGATGAAATGCTTTTTTCTTCGGGGAGAAGTGGCTGTCGCCCTGGGGCGGTTCGCCGTTTGCGCCTGGAGGATCTTTACCGGAGCCTGGGGCAGCTCCGGGCCTTCATCGTTTGGCGGGCCAAATCCGGTTCTAGTCTTTCGATGAGCAGCCTTGCCTACCGGAGCCCCTCGGTCATCGGCAGAGCCTCTAGGTCTGGACCAACTAGATTCGCCAGACTCACACCGTCCGGAGTTATATCGGCCCTTTCATTGGTATGACGCGGAAGAATCAGCATAGCGCCCTCACGGTTCTACCAGCAACCGGCGCGAAAGCGACGGTGCGGCGCAGGTCTTCCATGAAATCTGTAATCTCAGTGATCGCCGCGGCGATGCGCTTCTTCGAGGTGGCTGGTAAGCCGCCGGACTTTTTCTTCGGCTCTTTCGCGCTGCAGCTCGGCAACCCGGAGCTTCACTAGGATGATGTCGTGCCGGTCGAATTCGTCGTAAATCCGATCTATGCGGGCGGCGGCGTCGTTCACCCTGTCAAACAGGCTGGGCGGCGGCGGCTCATCACCCGGCGGCATTGGCATGATCCTGAGGTGGGCGCTCATCAGGCACGGGCTTTCTGAATTGGGACAAGTATGCCTGAAATCGTGCGAATTGTCACGAATCGTTGGAATGGCGGGACCGGGGCTTGCGCCCGGTAACTGGCCTGGAGTATCGTAACCGAGGCTTCACAAAGAGAATTTTGGGCATTCGGCTTGCGCCACGCGCCTCCGAAGATGTATTGTTTCAGAGACCGGCGACGGCTGGTTGATCTGCTCTGCATCCGGGGCGAGGGCCTGGCTTCAAAGGCCGGCAAAAGCGCCTCGCTTCGATGCGGGGCTTCCCTTTCGCTTGAGGGATCATTTGATACCGCGTTCACAATTCGAAGCGGAAGTACCAGTACCTGAAACTGGACCAAACTCTCTGTTATCGGAAGTTGAGCTTCAGGCTTCCGTCCCACAAAAATTAGGTTTTGATGCCGCTCGGGGTGCCTGCCCGTCGCTGGCTGGGGACCGGCGCGACCCTTCCAGATTCGACCGTCTCCGGGTACTGTGTGAGCGCAAGCCCCACGGATCGCACATGCGGTACGTCGCTGGGTGTCACTGCCCGGCCTGTAGGCAGGCGCACACCCGCTACGCAATGGTTCGGGCCAAGGCGCGCCAGCGCGGCGATCGGAACGGCTACACCGACGCATCTGAGGCGCGCGCCCACCTGCAATGGTTATCCGGTCAAGGCGTCGGCCGACGAGCGGTGTACGCTGCCTCCGACGTTGGCCAGACAATCCTGCAGGAAATCAAAATCGGGAAACGCCTGCGCATCCGTGAGCGGACGGCGCGCAAGATCCTCGCGGTAACTCCCGAGCTCGCCCGGGCCGACCACGCGCTCATCCCGGCGGGGCCGACCTGGCGGCTGCTGAACGATCTCATCGGACGCGGCTACACCAAAACCTTCCTTGCGAAGCGGATGGGATTCAGCGCGGCGATTCAATTCCGAAAAGACCTCATCACCGCCCGCAACGCTTCCCGCGTTGAACGCCTGTATCGGCTGATCGAAGCCGGGAAGGTGCAACGGCCGTGACGAATCAACCCTCCCACTCCGACTTCCCTTCCGAGATCGACTTCGCGCGCGCCATGCAGCGCTGGGCGCTCCAGGAAGTTCCCACTGACAATCCTCAGCGACTCATCTGCATCAATGACTGGTTTGCTGAGGAGATTCTGATCGGGATTTCTTCGGGGTCAGAGGTTGTCGGTCCTCAGTGGTCCGCCGTTTGCGCCTCTTCCGTTTCCAAAGAAAGGTGACTTATGAACGTTCAACACATTCAGTTTTCTCCCGAAGACGCAGCAGCAGCACTCCGGGAATACAAACAGCATCGCGGCTCCTACGACAAAGCAGATTGGGAGATCGAGCGGATCTACCGCGAGATCGCGCGCGGCAAAACCGTGATGTCCGCGCTTCAGGCAATCCGTGACGGCGGCCTCGATGAGTTCGGCAGGCCGCGCCTGGCCATCATGCGGGCCGATCAGAGCATGTGTACCTGCGAGCTGTATTCATCGACACACGTTCTCCTCTGCAACCAGAATCGAAGCCGAGCTGCGGAATGGTATTTCGAGATTCCCTGGCCCAATCGCCCGGTCCCTCGGGAAATAACTGGACGGACTCAATACCGGCACATGGCACGCCTCCCGCGAATTCCTCCACAGCACAGGCCGATCCACCGGCTCTCGGACTATCACCTGCTCTGGGAGGCGAATTGGGAAAACATCCCCACCGATCCGTACTTACTCAAGCGGATCGGCAAGGACGCGTGGATCGTTCTGGCGGCCTGGGAGTTGACACCCGTCGAGGTATCAGTGCTGCGAGCCAGGGCGCAGTGAGGGATCAGGCGCAAACGGCGGACCACTCCAGGGCGACAACCACTGGTCCCCGAAGAAAAAAGTTTGAAGTTCTGAAAGGAGAAAAGCATTTTATGAATTCGAAAGGTAATCACCGATGAGAGAGAACGCCGAACGGAAGCGGGTCGCACGTGAAGGTTCAGGCGACGTGGACAGTGTGGAGTTGCAGCGGCAGAAGCGCCGGTTCTCGACGCGCATGCAGGCGCCGGATGGCGAGTGGATGCTCACCGTCAAAGACAAGCTCCGCGCGCAGAACCGTCCGAGTGAGTACTACGACAAAGACGGCAAGCGCGTCGACGGTAAAAGTCTGAGAGCTGAGAAGGTCAGGCCAGGCCATGACGAGATGTACCGCGTGCTCGCGGTGTGCGAGCTGTGGTCGACTGGCTACGGGCGGCGACTGGTGATGTTCCCAAAAACCGGGAAGCCCGCCACTTTCCAGCAAATCGCCTCAGCGGCAAAAGTGGGGATGAACAATATCCGGCGAGCGCTCAAAAATGCGGATGACCGCGGCTTGGTGCGCGTCACTGGAAAGTTCAAAGGCAAGGCTCACGTGTACACGTACGCTCACCCGCGCCGATCGAAACTGGTCAAAGTCCTGGAGGTTAAGCAAGAAGAAATTGTACTCAATCCTGAGAACAATGGACTTCTAACCAGTTGCGACTCCAATAACTTACAGCTTTTCACTTTCATGCGCAAGTGTTTTTTTCAGCCGAGCCTGATGGAAGGTTTCGTTAAAAACACGGGACTTACCGAGCAAATTGTTCTCGGGAATGAGTGCCTCCGGACAAGTATCGCAACGGCGGTCGAAAAAGCCTGGGAACTACTCACCCGTGAGGTGCAAGCGGTCCTCAGGAGTGAGTCCACATATAAGGAAGAAAGGAAAGTTGAAAGGAACACTACAACAACAGCAGCAGCCAAGACAGCTTCGGGCGCGCCGCCGCCCCTGAGCGTGGCCGCTGCTGCTGGCTCCAGTTCCACTTCATCCAGAAAGCCGGAACCCTTCCGCTATCCCGTGACGCTGACGAAGGGGCGCGGCATATTCCCGACGGTCGACGAAGCCTTTGTGCTGATCGCCCTGATGATCGCCAGGCAAGAGCGACCGATGATCACCGACGAAGAACTGGCCTCATGCCTGGTCAAGAAACACGGCCAGAAGAGTGAGGGACTGTGGCTTGGACTACCTCCGGAATACAAAGGCACGTTGCGCCCGCGCGTCCAGGCGCTCAACGAGTACGACACCCAACAGGCCGCGGATCGCCAAAATGCAGCGGACGCATCAGCCCGAATTGCCGAGGAAAACAGGCGCCTCGATGAGTACACCGCAACCCCGGAGTACCGCGCGGAGCGCGTTCAGAGGGCACGCGAGCATCTCCGTACCAGTAAGTGGCTCTCAAAAAAACAAAAACAGGAAATACTGCTCGACTACCCTGAGCTGACGAACGAATTTGCGGGAGCCGCTAAATGATAGACCTCCGTTTCCGCCCACTCACCCGCTGGATCGGCGAGAAGACAGCAAACCACAAGCGCCACAAGCCGGTATTCTCGGGCAAGTATTCGAGCACGCTCGATACACTCGAACGCGAGCTGCGCCACCTCCAAGCGAAGAACGGCACCGTGGAAGCCGGATTCCGCGACGGTCAAATCAGGAACGATGGCTGGCCGTATAGCGGCGCCTCGCCAGATCAACCGGGCGTCATCCTGAGCTTCGACAGTAAGTACGGGTCGCTGGCCCTGCCCTGCGACCACTTCCAAAACTGGCAGCAGAACCTCCGCGCCATCGCGCTGCACCTCGAACATCTCCGCCTGGCCACGCTGTACGGCGTCGGGGCGAAGGGCGAGCAGTATCGCGGCTGGAAAGCCATCGAAGCGCCCGGCGGCACGAACTCCCTGAACGATTTCGCGGCGCGTGTGATATCACTCTCCGGCCTGACCGGCTACACTCCCGAACGCGTGCTGTCAGATTACGATGCGTTCCGCCAGCTCTACCGCGCGGCGGCGAAGAAGGCACATCCGGACGTCACTGAAACCGCCGTGGCCTGGAATGCGCTGCAACAAGCCGAGCAGATGATCGAGCAGTACTTCAAGGGCAAGGGCGCGGGAGCTGGGCGATGAAAGCCGCCACAGCTCCAGCGAAATCCTTTGGCTTCGATGGCCGCGCTGACGCCTTCGCGCGCCATCTTTCAGAGCAACGGCGCTCAGCCGCGTTGATTGGCGCCGCCGTAAAAGAAGCCAAAGAACACACACTACACGTGGAGGCGTTAAACCGGCCAATTTTGGGCGACGCCATCGCGACGAACTACCGTTCGGATCTTCCGGATATCGTGAGGGCTCTCGAACATCGATGTGATGAGGCAGGAGCCCGGATCACGGCGCTCGAACAGCAGATCCTCCGATTGATGGAGGAGGTTCACACCAGCATTTCGCCGCAGGCGAAAGCGGCGTCGGTTTACCAAAAAGATCATCGTTTATGAATTTCAACTGCGTGGAGGGGGACGTGAATACGGGGCACAAGAGCGAACCCGCCGCCGAAGCCTTGGGGAAGGTCAGCCCGGCGGGACGTGGGTCTGTGCTCGTTAAGAGTTCACGTCGGCAGGAGGCGAGGGAAATGGCGACGCCTGCCAGATTCAGGAGGTGTGAAGAGTGAAAGAACGATCTGAAGGTTTTGCTGCCGCTCCGGCGCAAGCCGCGCCGTCGCTGGTTGCGAACGCTACCGCTCCGATTCGGCCGCCGGATGAATGGAAGCTGATCGAAATAGAGCAAAGGGCAGAGCGTCTGGTCCGGGATCATCCTGCTTCCCGAACAGGGTGGGACGGGAGCATGATCGTTCTCAGTATCCCGTGCGGCTGCCTGAAATGCCGCGTGTTTGAAGATCTGACTGCTCTGGTTGCACTGGCCCGGAGAATCCGGTGCGCCCAGTGATCCCACCCACTCTCAACCAGCCAGCGGGCTGTAGCCCGATGGCGGCACTAACAACAAAAACCTACGTCTGCTCACTCTGCCAGCAGACCTTCACAAAACCAACCGACCACGACTTCGACGTCTGTGCTTACCAGTTCCGCATGGAGCTGCTGTGGAGAAAAGAGAAAGGGGAGGTGATACATGTCAATTAGAAAATCATTTCTTCGGGGAGTAGTGGTTGTCTCCCAGCGACGATCCGCCGTTTGCGCCCGGAGGATCGAGTGAGAAAAACAGAAAAGGCACAACCGCGCGTAAGCCTTGCACCACAAGAACCCAGCAGCTCGCTAGGTCTGTACGCAAATGTTCGGCGTGATGTTGATCTCGCCGAACAACAACTCAAGCGGCTCTTCTCTGTGAGCACCGAAATTCACGGAACGCTTCTGGTCGCCCACGGAGCGTTGATGCGAGCGGCTAGTGCTGTAAAGAAGATGATCGACATCGAGGAAGGGTGAGGCGCAAACGGCGAACTGCACCAGGGCGACAACCACTCACCCCGAAGAAATCAAAGAAAGTGGAAGTGAATCATGATTGACATATTCTCTAACCCCGATCTCGCACAACAGGAAGCAGCCTTCATGGACGGCCTGCTCAACTGGCACCGCACGGACCGATCAAACCGCTACGAGATAGACGGAATCCCGATCAGCACGCTCGCCTGGTACTGGGACTTCGGCAGGCGCGAAGGCGCCTACATGCACGCCCTACGCAAAGCCGCGCTCACCGAGAGCGACCGCGTGAACGCCGAGACGCTCGGCAAGCTGCAGGCGGAAGATCCGCGCCAGGCCGCGCGCTGGTCTTTCCGCCGGGCGGCGGGAGGTGCGGCGTGAAAATCGACCTAATGCGACGGGCCGTGGAGGACATCCTAAAAGGCGATTCCAAAGACCTACCCAATCAGGACAGCCTGGATGCAGGCCTGGTTCTATTGGCAAGTCACACGTGCAGTACCGAAGACAAGTTTCTGATGCGGGACCGTGACGACCGACACCTGGCCGCGATCACCGGGCTGAGCATCGATCGGGTCTTTGGAATAACAGCAGCATTGGTATCGGGCGGCGTGTGGCGTGATCCGTTGCCAGACCTGGACGACGGGCTGACATTCATCATGGCTGTGCAGGTCGCAATTGGACTCTTTGAACGGTTGCCGAACGGGAATTGGCGCTTGACTGAAAAAGGAAAGATGCGGGCTGAAGAACTCGTAGCGGAGGCCGTCCAGGCGCAAACGGCGGCCAGCCCCACAGCGACTCCAGGCAAGTCCCCGAAGCCATGACGATCTTCAGAAAGGAACTTCTAAAATCAATGACCACTCTCACCGTAAAGGAACAAGTCGCCATCCTCGCCAAGGAATTGTGCGCGTGCACCCGCTGGAAGAAGCGCGGCCACGCCGTCTGCCAGACCTGCTTCCACCGGCTGAGCGTGCCCACGCGCAACGCGCTCTACGCCCGCATCCCCGGCTTTGGCGACAGCTACGAGCGCGCGCTCGACGAGCTGAAGCTGCTCGATCAGTACCGCTCCGTGCGCTACGTGGACCCGCGGCGCCGCGCGCGGCAGGAGGTGGGGCGTTATGACCAATTGCTATTTCTGCCAGAGTCCAGCAGCACCGTACGTTACGGAGTCGGTGGAGCTGCGATTCCGCGAGCCACGCGTTACCCGTGTACGCCGGCGAATTGAGCGGGACGAAAGAGCTGGTAACGGAATGGGCACACCGATCCTGTCTGAAGCTGGCGCGCAAAGCATTCGATACGCCGGTCGAGCGGATTGTGCCGCTGCGCGCGGCGGGAGGTGGGGCGTGAGCGCAATGTACGACGGCGGCGGCAGTTCGATCCACGAAGACGTTTTCACGCTTCCCAATGGCGAGCGCTGCGCTGTCAGTTGGACGGAGAACATGAGCTCCGCAGATTTTGAAGATTTCTACGAGTGGCTGCTGCTGGTTTTGCGGAAGGTGAGACGCCATTCCCAGGTGGGACACCCCGCTCCCGACCAGCGCACGCCAGAGGCGGGCGCGGCAGCAAATAAAGAAATCGAGAAAGCCCATGCCGATCCGTCCTGAGCTCCGCAAGTTCTACGGCAAGACGTGGCGCGAGGTCACGCGGCCGCGCATCCTCGCGCGCGCGGGGAACCGCTGCGAGCAGTGCGGCGTGCCGAACCACGCCGAGGTGCACCGCGGCCCGGAAGGCATGTGGCGGCTACTGAAGATCGGCGCGCAGTGGCACCGCAATCACGGAGGTACCACAACGTTCGAGCCGCTCTGGAATCTGACCCATCGGACGCGGATCGTCCTGACCATCGCCCATCTCGACCACAGGCCGGGCCACGATAACCTCGACAATCTCAAAGCGCTCTGCCAGTGGTGCCACCTCAACTACGACAAGCTGCACCACCGCGAAACGCGGTCGACGCGGAAGGACGCGGCGCGGCCGCTGCTGGTGTGAAACCCCGGATCTTCAAACGCGACGGGCAATGGCTGCTGCGGTTCGGATACCACCCACGATCCTTCACGCTATTCGGCGCGACGGGTGACGAGAGAGCGGCAATTATCGCCAGCTCTTTCCAGGATCTAAAACTTGAAACTTGGAGTGAGGGCTTTGCTGTTCTTCGACAATTGTACCGGCGGGGACAAATACGGCGCCGTTGAAAAGCGCTCGATCCTCCAGGCGCAAACGGCGGACCGCCCTTAGCTCCCGCTCACCCCTCCCCGAAGCCATCTCAAAAGAAATCTTCTCCTCACTCACAAAATCCTGTCATCCTGCCGATTAGTGTATTTGACGCAGCCTCACGCGCCGAAGCTCGTCCCATTCCCGAAAACCCCTCTCCCCGTTCGCGATGAACGGATCCTCGCAAACATGTCCCTGGCTGACCTCGCGGCGAGAAGCATCGCTAAATCGCTGCCCCCCTCTTTCGAGCTCGACGAGCTCCGCAGTGCCGGGTATATCGGGTTACTCCACGCGGCGGAGAAGTATCAGACCATCTTCAAAGTTCCGTTCCCCAGGTACGCCAGGGCCCGGATCAACAATGCGATCTGGGAGTACGTCCGGCGGTCGAACTGGTTCAACGCCACCATGGAGCCGCTGAACGACGCCGGCCTCCACCTGGTGGACCGGTCCGAAACGGCCGAACGCCAGATCGAGCGCCTGGAGCAGCAGAAAGCCGTAAATGCGGCTGTCGATTCCCTGCCCGACCGCGAAGCCCAGGTGGTACGTCTCGTTTGCATACAGGGCGCCGGTGTCGTTTCTACGGGTAAACGGCTGGGCGTCCACCACACACGGGTTACCCAGATCAAGCAGGCGGCGATTCCGAAGATGCGACGCTACTTTGCTCTGCGCGGGAGGACTGCGGCTTGAGTACGCACTTCCATAGCTTCGGGGTCCGTGGGCGGAAGCCCTCATCGGGCCGCCGTTTGCGCCTGAACTTTCTGGCGTTTCTGCTGCTTTGCGTGGCTATGTGGGTATCGCTCGCGCTAGTGGTCATCTACATCGCGTGGCCCTGCCTCGCGGCCATCCTGCGCGCCAACGGGATCAAGGTAATCTAACATTGACGCGCGTCCTGAATAGCCTCGCCACCTTCGCCAGCAGGGCGGTGGAGGCCGAAGCCCTGCTCCGCAAGCGCCCCACGTTCATCCCCGGCGCCGCGCGCCGGCTGTGGGCTAAGGCCCGCAAGTCCGGGCTGAAGCGCGAGAAACCCCTGCCCGTGGTGCTCACCCGCCAGAACGTCCGGGCCGCGCTGCGAACGGAGCTGTACCGGCGCGCAAAGCAGGACTATCCCGAAATGTCCCGCCGCGATCGGCGCAACCTGGCGCGCGCGCTGGCCGCGAAACGCTTCAAGGAATCCCGCGAGCTGCCGAAAGCGGCATAGCGTTGAAGCGCCGAACCAATCGAGCAAGGCTGGCGTATGCGCTGATCTGTGAAGAACTCACGTGCCTGATCGAGGAACGCCGGAAACTTGAATGGCAGATCTGGCAGTTGGATCGGCGCATCTTCGAGGCGCTGGGTGGGAAGCTCGTCGTCCCGGCGCGCCTGCGTGAGTTTCTATAACCTTACAGGCGCAAACGGCGGACCGTTCCAGGGCTCCCGCCCACTTCTCCCCGAAGCCATAGAACTCACAAAACTCCCCTACCGTGTCGATTAGTGGCAAGAATCGTGACCGCAAAGCAACGTGAAACTGTCGACCGCCTGGGCGCACTGGACGCCAAGCTGATTCCAGCTCTCGCCAAACTGAAACCCGATCTGGACGAACAGAAGCGGCTGAGGGCTGAAGTAACGTCCTGGGCCGAGGATGAGCCCGCCGCCAGCTCGCCAACTTACGCCGGCGAACACTACACCGCGATTGCGTCGCCGCGGCGCAACGAGAAAAGCCCGAACGTTCCAAAACTCATCAAGCGGTTCACGCTCGCGGCGCTGATGCCGAAGCTCAGCATCCTCATGAAGGACCTGAAGGAGTTACTCACCGCCGAAGAGCTGTCGGATTACGTGACCACCGAACAGACCGGGTATCGCACGGTCGAAACCGTCGCACGCGTCGCGAAAGCGGCGTAGGAGAAAACGTCGAATGTATCTCATCAAGCTGATCATCGCCCTCGAGCCCATAATCGAGCGGCTCGCTCCGGTTGTGGAAGAGCTGATCAAGGCAATCGAGGATGCCCACGCCGCCGGCAAAGCTACGAGCGAAGTTCACAACACCGTCCTCGATCATCTCGCCGAGCTGCCCGCCAAGATACGGGGATGAACTCCGCGTTTCACAGATCGGCCCTCCCGCTTTGCGCGTTGCTGCTGTCCGGGTGCGCGGCAAAACTTCCCACCCTTCCCGCTCCTCCGCCGGCGCCTATGCCCCTTCAGCCGGGCGTGATCGGCTTCCGCATCTCGCCCGCCGGCGCCGGATCCGTCCCACGGCTGCTCAATAAGCGAATCTCGGGCGTGGCCATGATGTGGCTGGTAAGCGCGCAGAACTCTTCCACCGAGACGATCAACATTTATCCGAGTCTCGTGATCGGCCAGGCCGCGCACCTCGAGCCGTTCGACTACCCGAGCATGCTGCTGCTTATCGGCGATGCCCAGACTTATTCCGCGCTCGCTCGCGCCGGCAGGATCGGGCAGCAGGGCGTGAAGCTCGGACCCTACGTGCTGGCGCGGCTCTCGAAATATCTGAAGCCGACGTGGATAGAAGCGGGCACGGGATTCCTCTACGCCCTGCCGGACGTGCTGGCTCATCTGCAACAGGTCGAACGGCCGGTTGCCCAGAGCTTCGACGCTCTCGCGTGGAAAGATCCGATACAGCTTGGCCCCGGCGCCACCGCTACCACGCACCTGTTCACCGCGCCGTGGAGCGGAGCGAAGGAATACGACTTCGTGGTGAACGTCGCGGCGATGCCGCAGGAAAGGTCGGCGCGATGATCGGCGATAACGAGATCAGTCTGAATCAGGCCACGATGGTCGAGGCCATCCAGCACTATTTCTCGACCGTGCTCTTCAAGGATGAGCGGATTCCGCTGGTGAAGAGCGTCGAGGCGAAGAACATCCAGGGCTATTCCGGGATTAGTTCCGACAACTTCACCGTCAAAGTTACACAGCGCCCGACCGAACAGGCGCAAATGGCGGAACGCCCAGCAACCGACACCCACTGACCTCGAAGCCATGCCCACCAAAGACGAAATCCCCGAGCTGCCCAGCACCAGAAAAAGCGATATCACCGATGTGATCGCCATCCTCGCGGCGCGCTTCTCACTTGATGTCGACGCTTCCATCCGCCAATGCGAGAAGGAGTCGTCCTTCCGCACCGATGTTCGGAACCCGGTCAGCGACGCTTACGGACTTTTTCAATTGGAAGCGCCGACCGCGTTTCAGATGGGCGTCGATCGCCACGATCCGGCGTCGAACATTTACGGTGGCCTCAAGTACATGCGCTGGCTGAAGCAGGTCTACAAGTTCACGGACCGCCAGGCCTATGCCGGGTACGACTGGGGCGGCGGCAACGTTCACAAGCTGATCTCGGAACATCCCGACGATTGGGAAAGCCGCCTGCCTACCGAAACGCGCGAATACGTAACGTTCATCTGCGGGGAAGCTGGAGGCTGATATGGAATGGCACAAACGCAGTGACGGTTTTTGGTGGGCGTGGGACCGCCGAGTTTACAAGTGGCTGGGTCCATTCCCGAAGCCGCCCAAGGGAGTTCGACTGCCCTGATGCCTTTCCCCGAGCCGGGCCGCGTCCGCAATGAGGTGCACGTCCGTGCAACGTGGGAATGCGCGGCATGCCCAGGTTCAGCGGTGCGAAGCTACATGCTGCAGATCACCGGCGATGGACCGCTGATCCTCGATCCTCCGCCTGGCTGGAGCGTGATTCAAGGCTTCGCCTACTGCGGGCGGCACAACATCGAAGTGAAGGTGACGCACAACAATCTGATCGAGATGCCGGCGCGGGAGGCCGGGCCAGGATGATTTGGCACGACCATGGAGTGAACGAGCGGCTGTACAACCTAGAGAAGCGTGTGACAAATCTCGAACCGCCGCTGGAGCCTCCCGTGCGCGCGGCCACGCTGGCCGCTATGGCGGCAAAGTTTGACGACGCAGCTACGCGCGAGCCGAGTCCCCTTGAAAAGCGGGTCGAAAACATCGAGCACATCCTGAAGCTACTGATGCAGCGCGAAGGCGTGCAGCGCGTGCGCGTCACAGAGGAAATCTACCAGGATCTGCTCACGATCATCACGGAGACACGCGAGGAGTTGCGGAAGGTCAAGCCGACGGGTAAAGCATGAACGTCGCACTGGGACAGAAGGTAAAAGATCGGATCACCGGGTTCACAGGAATGGTGACGGGCCGCTGCGAGTACATCACCGGGTGCGCCCAGCTTCTAGTTCAGCCGCCCGTCAAGGCGGACGGAGATTTCGTGGAAAGCCGCTGGCTCGATGAGGACCGGGCAGAGGTGCTGAAGGACGAACGCTTCTCGCTCACAGTGAAGGCACCGGGCCCTGACAAGCCGGCGCCGCGCCGGTAACGATTTCAGTCTTTCTGGCTTTATGGAAAACCAACGCCGCACCGTCGCTCCGCGCCGGTTGCTGGTTGGGGATGAGTTGCGCAGGGATGCCCCAGGATTGCTTGCGGGGCGCCAGTCTGATACCAGAGACTACCCCGCAGTGAAAAAGGGCCTGCAAAACAGCACTGAAACCGAACCGCTCAAAACGGAAGTGAAGTTTGGACGACGCCACGAAAAACATTGGGGAAAACGAGCATCTTTCCCCTCCAACCGCTCAAAATAACTATTCTGAGCGGTTCAAACCGAAGCGCCGCCGTGCTGAAAACACGGAGGTTAAAAGCCTAAGCCCCATACAGCTCCAGGACCTTTTCCGGGTCGCCCGCGGATCAAGACGCGATGAGGCCATTTTCAGGGTGGCGTACTGCAAAGGGCTTCGGGCTTCGGAAGTCGGCCGGCTTCGGATGGAGGATTACGACGACCGGTCTGGCCGGCTAAGGGTCACCCGTGGAAAGGGATCCTTCGGCGGCGAATTCCCCATGCATGACCTTGAGCGCCGCGCACTTAAAGCCTGGCTCAAGGAACGCGGGCCGGCGCCGGGCGCGATCTTCACCAGCCGCAACCACCGCCCGATCTCGCGCCGGCGGCTTGATGAGTTGATGAAGGCGTACTGCAAAATAGCCAGCATCCCGTCTGACCTGGCCCACTTTCACGTACTCAAGCACAGCCGGGGGATGCACCTACTGGAAGAAACCGACGCGCTCCACGTCGTGCAGGACGCGCTGGGCCACGTCAACATCGCCAACACCACGAAGTACGCCCGCGCCACGAACCGACGCCGAATACAGGCCGTCGAGAGGAACCGGAGCAAGTATTAGCCGCCGCCCGCCACCATTAAGTGTGCGGAAAACCGTTTTTCCGGGTCGGGAAACGACGCGGCAAACAAAAGGCTGGGGTTAGAGGTTTTCGGGCTGCGGCATTCTAATGGTTTCCGCAGGCGTAAGGCTTTGGAACCATAGGAGATAAAACCAATTCGTCCGATCCGACGATATGGTCTGAGGTTTAGCCGCCGGCGGCCAGCGCACTGGCGCGCGTCGGCTCGACGCGCTCCGCGAATGCCGGTGTGTCGTTGATGATCGCCTGGGACAACAGGAACAGCTTCTGCGCCAGGTCCTCGGCGCCTTCGTGCTCGATCACGAGCTGGCCGGGCTCGAACCGCACCGCCGCGGGCAGCGAATCGAGCCGGCAGCCGTAGGCGGCGCGGCCCAGCGGGATCCGGACATCGGCGAACGGCGCGCGGCGGAAGGCGCCCAGCTCGCCCAGCTTCGACTCGATCTCGGCCCGGCGCTCGCCGGACAGCTCCAGTTCGCCGGTCCTGGCCATCTCGGTGATGCGCTCCTCGAGGCGGTCACGATCAATCGTGAGCAACAGGCCGCCGGTGGCCCCGAAAATGTGCAGGAGCTGGAGTGCGCGCCGGGATTTGACGCCGAACAGTAGTTCGATGTCCCGCCGATCGAGCGGCCCGGGCGGCATGTTCTTGAGCCCTTCGAGGATGTCTGGAAGGTTGATTTCCCACGAGAAAGTGCGCATTTCAGAACCTCGGGTCAATAATGCGCGATGAATGCGGGGAGTGCAAGGCCTTCTTCGGGGTCGGTCGGCGGGAGCGCTCAGTGGTCCGCCGTTTGCGCCTGCTCGGTCCAGCGCTTGCCGTCTCATCGTACGTCGTACGGTGAAGGATGGTGCTTCCAATACAGGCCCGTTTCCCCCTGCCACAGAATGCTTTTGTGCAGTCCATGCCGAACCGCCAGCTTGGGGTGCTGGCTCACCCACCATGCCATGCGGCGAACGCACAGCGGTAGGGACGGCCTCAGCGTCACGGCAAAGTTTCGACCGGAAAGGTGGACCTTGACCATCTCAAAACGCGGCGGCCCGTCCGGGGCGCGGCCGCTCCACCGCACCGGCCAGGTGTGGTGTGGCTCCGTATGGGCCGCGCCCGAACGATTGCTCTGGCTATCTTCCGCGCGCCTCCTTTCGAGGGTGCCCCCGATTGTTCTGTTGCCACGTCCGGGGGCTGACGCCGCTTCAAGCTACCGGTTAGGCAGCCATGGGCAGGGCAAAGGGTTCATCCTTGGCCTTTGTGGTTTGCGCTGTCAGAGTAGTCGCCTGCTCAACCGCCTCCGGCTGCCCTCACCATCCCGTCGAAACCGGTGCGCCCCCGCATGCTGGTGGAGGCGGCGGGAATCGAACCCGCGTCCGAGACTGGCTACTTCAGCCATCATCAGCAATCCACTTCAGTATGCGCGAAGTCCCTTCGTTCTCAATCTGCAAAATTATTCCGAGCGCAAACGGCGGGTAGCACCAGAGCGACAACCACTTCTCCCCGAAGCCATATGACCTTCGTGCACCTCACAAAATAAACACGCGGTGTCGATTAGTGGATCGACGCTGGTTTCACTCCTCAAGAGGGAACGGGGGCCGCTCTTCCGCTGTTTTGCGGCCCCAGTCCTCGACCCAGCCGCCCGTTCCGTCCAAGGGCTGAGTGGTAGCGGGACTCGCAGTTATCCCGCAGGACGGACGTTCGAATTTCGCGCCCTTCGTGTCTTCAACCCCTCCCATCTTCGACGGGCTCGAAAAAGTCCCGATCCACGACGCCGACGGCAATCACGCCTACGATGCGCTCCCGCCTGAAGCGCGGGGGCTGGTCGAGGAAGGTCTAGGCCGGCTTTTCGGCTCGCGCCGTCGCCCGATCGGGGTTGTGTTGTTGTGCGATCTGGATAAAGTGAAGCCGGGTCACGCCCAGCGCGCCATGAGCGCGGAATCGTACGGGAAGCGATACGTGTTCGAGGAACACGTCGGCGATCGCTTCTACGTTTACGCCTACAGCGATTTCGACGAGGCCGGGCGGAACTGTTTGCTCAACCCGCTGGATTTCCTCGAGGTCGTAGGTTCTGTCGGCGGACGGTTGTTGTGGATACGCACTCGTCGGAGGAGACGCCATCACGATCCGCCTACTCAGCGTCACGGTCATCGCCGGCTCGTGCCTCCTTGCATGGCAGCTCCACGAGGACCGGCAACACCAGAACGATGACATCCTGCGGCTCATGCTCGAGCAGCAGGCGCAATCCCACGATCAGCACTCACTGGACACCGCCAAGCGACGCGCCGCCGAATTCGCCGAGAAGCAGTTCGACGATAAATTCAACGCGCACGCTATGGCGATGAACGCGGTCAAAGAGGATCGGGAAAACGGCTTGAGCAACCTGAAGCACTTCGAAGCCGCGGCGAAGTCGTGGCAGAAGCTCTACGACGATCCGGGCTGGCTGAAGAAGAAATAGGACTTGGTTGCGGCGGTGGGGTTCGAACCCACGGCCTCCGGCTTATGAGGCCGGCGAGCTGCCACTGCTCCACGCCGCGCTCAGCGAGTAAAACAACGGGCCGCGGAGGCAGATTATCCCGGCCCGTTGGAAACGATCAGGTCTGTACGAACTTCTCAGGCCTGAGAACCGAAGTTGCTAATCCGATGACGGATTGTAAGCTCGCGTTCGACGACGCGTCAAGAACTTTTTTCAAAGGAGCCCACCCCGACGATGAAAAAGATTCTGCTCTCAGGCATGATCGGGGCCTTTCTGATTCCTGCCGCGCAGGCAGGTGTGATCCGAGTCGCGACGTTCCCCGCGGTTCATCCGAAGAAGACATTCGCGCCCGTTTTGAAACCGGTGCGCCACGCCGGCCGCGATCTCGGCCGCGTTCTCAAGCACGCCGCGAAAGACGCAAAGGCCGTCGCGCTCTAAGCGGGGACGGCTTCGCCGGGTTCGTAGGCGCGCGCAGCTTTCGCAGGCTCTTCTTCGCGCTCGGGCCAGTGCCAGGTGTCCGGGCCGTTGGCACCTTCACCTCTGAAGGCCGCTATTCGATGTTCGGTGCCGGACGATGAATCATCCGTGAACACCTGTAGGTTGACGCAGGTTTCGGAATGCACCCGCACGATGATCGCGGGCCGGTGCTCGCCGTTTGGCATCACGAAATGAACAATTCTCCCGATCGAAGGCTTCATGAAGCGCAGTCTAGCACGCGCTGCGTGGTGTGCGGCTCGGTAAACTGTACGAGCGTTTCGAACCACGGCGTCTTCAAGGCCCAGCTCGCCCAGTCGCTCAGTGAGATCGAGATCGGCTTCGATCCCATCGTGATAAACGGCCGCCTGGTCGGCCACTGTTTGTTCGCGGCGTGGGAAGAGGACGGCGAAATGAAGAGCGACGCCTGTTTTATCCGCGCGGAGGATGCCGATGGGATTTGATTTCGATCCTCACGAAGTAATCTCACACATCGTCAGCGGCCTGACACTCGCCGTGGTGGGATACATCGCCGCCCGCGTGCGCACGCTGCTGCACCGCTTCCGCGCTTTGCCATCCCGGATGTACCTTGCCGAGAAAAGCCTCGAGAATCACGAGCGGCGCATCAGGACGCTTGAAGAGGCGCCTGCAGGGAAATAGTGCGCAGTGAAACCCGTTTACATGCCGACGCCAAACTGCGTCGACGTCGCGCCGCGGCTGACGCACCTGGGAGAGATTAGCGCGGTGGGGCGGTACCGTTCGGCTGACACGCTGCCGTGGATGAAGGACGGGGAATGCGAGCGGACCAGGAAACGCGAGCCCCGGAAGTATTTGCCGATGGGATCGACGGCCGCGGAACAGTTCGTCGGGCTCCAGAATCTTAACCGGCATCAGAGGCGGATCCTGCTGCTCATAGCAGAGGGGAAGGCGCAGGCCGTGATTGCTGGAGAACTCGGGATCGAGTCGAGACTATTAGGCGCGCAGATGCGGATCATCCGCGACCTGCTGGCGCTGAAAACTGTTAAGGACGTTCAAATCTGGACCACGATGTACCGGGATCTTCTGTTGACCACGGAGGCGGCCAATGCCGGAACGGGACTGGCAGACACTGGCGGGTGATGACGATTGCGAAGTAATGGAAATCCTGTGCAACAGTCAAAGCGAAGGCTCACTGAGCCGGCCGAAGTCTACGAGGCCGCAAAGACGGCGACCGCGCAATCACGAAAGCAGGAATCTCTGCGGCGCCTGAAAGAGTCCATCGATCGTCTGCGCGCGGCGGAGCTGAAGTGGCGCGCGTCGCGAGCGGGCCTCTAAGGGGAAACATGAAAACGATTGCCAGTCTATTCCTGTTTGCGGCGCTCGCCTCGGCCCAGACAACCACGTTTCAGCTTCACGGCACCGCGTCGGAGGTCAGTGGCACCACGAACGGCTCCGCCGTGACGCCGGCGGTTGGGCCGGCCGGCACGCTGGTGGTAAACGGCGCCGGAGCTGTGGCCTTCACACCCGTGGCCGCGCTGCCTCCGGGGACCGCGGGCGCGAGCGGCGTGTCGTTCGTGAATTGTTGCGCCAACGCGAACAACGCCTTTTTGAAATTCACGGGCGCAGGCCTCGGCAGCGTGTTCAATGCGCCGCAGGGCCAGGTGTCGTTCTATCTGACGTCGAAATACACGTTCGCTCAGCGTTCGGCGGCCGGCGCATTCCGCTATGCCTTCGACGTTCAGGACATGGCGGCCGCGCACCAGCTCGGCTTCCTGACGCAAGTGTCCAGCGGGAAGCTTATGTTCTCGTACTGGACAGGCGGAAAGACCAGCGCGTACTATTTCGTTCCGGTCGGGACGGAGGATGCGCTCTTCGGTGCCGGCGTGACGATGAAGGTCACGCTCACCTGGTCCGGAACCACTTTCACCCTGGCATTGAACGACACGCTCGTGAAAACCAGTGCGTACTCGCCTCCGACGTACGCCTGGTCGAGCAGCTCCACGTTTTTCGTGGGCGCCCAGGCATACTCCGGCGCCGGTTATAGCTCATCGGACGACGCGATCAGCGAGTTGACGGTGATCTCTGGTGGTGGCGCGCCGCCTCCCCCGCCTCCGCCTCCACCACCTCCACCGCCGTCGAACACGGTCACATGCAGCGGCCCGTTCGATGTAACCACCGGGCTGGTCAAGCTGACTTGTGCGACTACCTCAGTCTTCACCCACACCCTGTCGATCCAGGTCACTGTGCCTATACCGTCGTCCTCAATACAGTGGCAGTTCGACAGCGGTCCCATGTTCAGCGCAGGCATGGGTACGTTGTAATGCGCCGGCTACTCGCGGCGCTGGCCGCGCTCCTCGCGATCGCGCCGGCGCGCGCCGCCATCTCTGCATCGAGCGTGCTGGTCGTTTACCAGACCAACGCGCCGGACAAAGACAGCGACGGCGTCGGGGATTCGCTCGAGTTGGCGCGGTACTACTCAGCGAAAAGAGGCGTGCCGTCGGCGAATATAGTAGGGGTAACGCCCAGCGTCGCGACGATCTACGGCATCGCCGATTACGCAAAGTTCAGGAGTGAGCTGGTCGTTCCGATCCAGGCAAAACTCGCGCGGCTCGGCGCGGAGAATATCGACGTGATTCTGTTGGCCGGCGCGCTGCCCGTGAAAGTGACCAACGCCAGCGGCCAGGTCATGTCACTGGACAACGTGCTCATGGGCTTAAATTTCTGGGACGCATCGACGGCGGACTTCGCGCCGCTGTACAATCCGTACGGCGCGAACACCGTCGGGAAGACGCCATCGATCGGCCCGGACGCGCCGCGGTTCAGCCACGCCTTCAATTTCATCTCGACCACCATGTACCTGGTCGCGCGCCTGGGGAGCGATGACGCGCTCCGCGGCATGGAAGAGCTCGATCAGGACCTGTACGCAGAGCAGTACCTTTCGAACAAGGTAGGGGGGTACTCGGGAACAGGTTACATCGACAGCCGATATGGGGTACCGGTCGGCATGACCAACGCCGGCAAGCCCTACACCGACGCGTGGCTGACCGCCAACGTTCCGGCGATCGATGCGGGTTTCTTCACCTACGCAACGGCAGATGTGTGGATCGCGTTTGGCGAGCACATCATCAGCGCTGCAGGTTACCCGCTCAGATGGGAACAGACCAGCGCCTCGATCGGCGACGCCGGCTCAACCATAAGCAATGCTGCGCGAGCGCTCTGGTATGGCGGCTGGTACAACTTCATCAAGTACAACGACGTGTGGGACTGGCTGCCGGGCAGCGTGGCGTGCGATTTGAATTCCGCGCCCATGTTCGGCAAACAGGCCCTGGCGCACGGTGCGAGCAACGCCGCCTACGTGGTTTCCGAACCCTATTTGACCGGCCATCAGCGGCCCGACATCCTGCTCTATTACATCCTCAAGGGCTACACGTTCGCAGAAGCCGCAGCGCTCGCGACGCCCAATATAGGGTGGATGAACACAAACGAGGGCGATCCGCTCTACGCGCCGCTCGCGCCGCGCACGCCCGCTAAGGACACGACGGCGCCGGCGCTTGAGACGAGTCCAGCGATTTCACTGAAGCTCGGCACGACGGCTGACTGGCTCGTGAAGCTGATGATCGATGATTCTGCGGCGCCCGAGCTCGCGAGCGTGCGCATCGATTACGGGCTGACCGCAACCTACACTGGAACAGCCACGTCCGGCAGCGGATATTGGAAGCGGCCGAGCGTAACGCTGTCCGGACTCGTGGCGAACACGCTTTATCACTACAGCGTCACGCTCACGGATCCCTCGGGCAACGTTTCGCATTCAGCCGACGCTGTGTTCGTCACCGGGAAGGTGTCCGTCGCCGTCCCGTGCTCGGCGCTGGTGATTCTGCCTCGGCGGCGTGCAAAGCTCTCATACAGTGAATCTAAGGCTGATTTTTAAACGGGCTGCAACTCGCGAAAGGACAACCATGCGAACCGATCTGGCAAAGCTTTACGACCTGACCGATAACCCCCCTCACCCGAGTTCGCTCGACGCACAGCAAGTCATCGCCTGGATGACGGCGCACGGCGCGCCTCAGCCCAAGAGCTCTTACATACGGTTCGTGTTCGGAGGAAGTCCAGAGCCAGGCGGACCTGCCGTTCCGCTCGGGTTCTGGGTTTTGCACTATCCAGGATCGCCTGCGGTGTTCGATCTCTCGCTCACGCTGAACGCTCCTTACGCGGCGCTGCTTTTCCTCGGCAGCATTCTCGGCTTTAAACCAACGGCCGCCGTGGAGTACGAACCACCCGCGCCTCCGCCAGCTCCGCCAGCTCCGCCCGTTGCGCCGCCCGACAATCCTGTCGGCGCGCCGATGCAGCCCTGGTTCACTGCGGTCGGCTCGGATTACTTTCTCGCGAAGGGCGACACATCGCCAGTCGGCGCGACGTTCCCAAGGCCGCCAGTCGCCTTCGAGCCGTTGTATCAGAAGATCAGTCTCGATAATCCGTGGTGTCCTGAAGTTATTTGGCGCCGCATCGCGTAATGCTCCTCCCAACCCGCTCGACCAGCAACGTCTCGAAGCCCACGCTCTATGACCGCGACCGCGGAACTTCAAAGGCGCGCGGCTATGACCGCTGGCACCGCCAACTCCGCGTGCAGTGCTTCGTGCGTGACGGCTGGCGCTGCGTCGCGTGCGGCTGGGAACCGCCGATCGTCTTCGACTGCCGGCGGTTCGAGCTGGGCGAGCCGCCGATCGCCAAGGTGCTCGAGGAACTGGCGCGCGCGCAGCAGGCCTGCGAGCGTCACCTCCACGCCGATCACAAGATCCGGATCGAGCTTCGGCCGGACTTGCGGCTCGATCTCGACAACCTGCAAACCCTGTGCGATTCCTGCCACAACCGCAAGAGCATGCGCGAGCTTCGTGGGCAGGGTAGGGCGGTGTCACCGCGTACGCTTGTTTCAGAAGCGCATAGGGCGGGTGAAATCTCTACAGGAACGCGGCCGGAACCGGCGTAGCAGCCGCCCACGAAAATCCGCGAAATTGAATTCCGCGTTTTGAAACCATGAAATCCAAGGCTTTCGAGATCGCCTGGTGGCTGATCGGCAAGGTCAAGCCGTACGAGCGCAACGCCCGCAAGCTGAGCGAGAGCGCGGTTGCCAAAGTCGCCCAGTCCATCGAGAAGTACGGCTGGCGCCAGCCCATCGTGGTCGACCGCAAGGGCATCATCATTGCCGGGCATACGCGGCTCCTGGCGGCACAGAAGCTCGGGCTGAAGCAAGTCCCCGTGCACGTGGCTAAGGACCTGTCGGAAGCCGAGGCGCGGGCCTACCGGCTAATGGATAACCGGTCTCATCAGGAATCGACCTGGGACGAGCTCCTGCTCGGGCCGGAGTTGCAGGACCTGAAGGCGCTGGATTACGACCTGGCGCTGACGGGCTTCGATCCCGGCGAGATGGACGCGCTGTTTGCAAAGCTGCAGCCTCCTTCGGAGGAAGACCCGGACGCCGCGCCTGGCGTGGAGACTTTCGCGGTCACGGTTCCTGGCGACGTCTGGCTCTGCGGGCGGCATCGCGTGATGTGCGGGGATTCGACGAACCTCGCCGATGTTGAGTCGGCAGTGGGGGGGGGTAAGCCCGTTCTCGTGCTGACCGATCCTCCGTACGGCGTCAAGTTCGAGCGCGGAAAATACCAAGGCAACAACCACGGGGCGAAGTTCGCAGCAATAGCAAACGACTCACTCGAAGGGCAAGCTCTAGAAGAATTCCTGCGCGCCTCATTCGCCAACGCCTACGCCGTGACCCCAGAAGAAGCTGCGATGTACGCATGGACCGGGTGCAGCCCAAAGCTGGCAGACGGTGGAGCAACGACTCTCCACGCGTTGAACGCGGCAGGCTGGGAAGTGCAGAGCCAAATAGTGTGGGCGAAGACGCCGTTCGTACTCGGCCGAGCAGACTATCACTGGCAGCACGAGGCAGCCTGGTACGGGTTCAAGCCATCGGGCCATCCCTGGCATGGCGGCCGGGACAAGGGAAGCGTCTGGAACGTTCCGAAGCCGAGGGCCATGGATCTCCACCCGACCATGAAGCCCGTCGAGCTTATGGAAATCGCCATCGGGAATTCGACCCTGGCCGGCAACGCGGTTCTGGACCTCTTCCTCGGTTCTGGCTCGACCCTGATCGCCTGCGAGAAGACAGCCCGGAGTTGCTACGGGACCGAGCTTTCGCCACAGTACGTGGACGTCATCGTCAAGCGCTGGCAGACCTTCACCGGCAAGGAAGCGACGCTTGAGGCCACTGGGGCGACGTTCCCGGCTTTGTCGCGCTCCAGGGCAAAAGCCGCATGAACACCCCCACCCAGGCCCAACCGAGCGAACGTGGGGCATCTGTGCGCGAAGTGTCCGGCCACGTCCGCGCTTTATGCACAAATCCGGTCGCCCAAAGCACCTAACCGCCTGCCCGTTCTGCCGGAACCCCTACGGAGCGCGGGACTTAAGGCAACATCGGGGCATTTGTGCAAAAAGACCAGCCGAGATGAGGGGACGGAAGCCGAAACCGGCAGCCCAAAAGCTGGCCGAGGGGGACACCCGGAAGGTCGGGGTCGGGAAGCTCCAGGAGCAGATTGCAGCCGAGCCGAAGGCGGCGCGAGGGCTACCGCCCTGCCCGGAGCATGTGACCGACCCGGTAGCTCGGGACCAGTGGGACTTCTGGGCTGAGGAGCTGGCGGCCATGGACCTCGACCGCAGGCCGGACGGAGCCATGCTCGAAGGTGCCGTGGTGAATTACGCTGCGGCCGTCAAGGCCGGGATCGAAGTCGCGCGGTTCGGCGAAGTGATACAGGAGCCGATCTTCTCCGAGGAGAGAGACCCGGAGACGAAGAAGTTCAAGGTGATCGGCATCAAGCAGCGGAAAAACGTCTGGGTCCAGATCCGCGAGCGTTCCTGGATGCTGGTGCACCGTTTCTGCTCCGAGTTCGGGCTCTCCCCGGTAGCGCGGACACGGTTGACCATCGACAAGAAGGACACCGCGATGGACGATCTTCTGGCGGCACTCTCAAAGCCACGTGCTCCTAAGGCAAAGCCTGAACCGGTGAATTAGATCGCTTCGGGTTCAGTCGTCGGAAGCTCTCAGCGCGCGTTCGTTTGCGCCTGTAAAGGTAAATCGGACTCCGGTGATATCGGCGACTTTCTCTCCATTGATCCACAATCCGGACACCTCCGTGATTGATCCGTAGGCCAGGAGAACAACCTGAGCGGGCCTGCGCGGTAGCGTAACAGTCTGGCTGGCCCTCCGCTGAGTGAAGCGCGACAACAGCGGCGCGAGCAGCGTAGCGAAGAATGCGCGGCGGTTCATCCTCCCGATGATAACCCCGAGCGCAAACGGCGGACCGCTGAGGGCAGCATCCCACTGAACTCGAAGCCATAAAGTTTTAAACGAATGTGCCTTTCTTCTCTCAGGAGCACGCCGATGCCGCCTGCAATTTCTTTGAAGTGCTGCTCAAGCACACCGCAGACGACTGGTACGGCAAACCGTTCCTCTTAGCTCCCTGGCAGGAAGAGGCACTCTCGCAAATCTTCGGCCCGCGGGACGACGATGGCGGGCAGCTCATCCAGATGGCATATCTGGAAGTGCCGAAGAAAACCGGGAAAACAGAGTTCGCCGCGGGCGTGGAGTTGGCGGCTCTCGTTCTGGACCCGCATCCCGGTTGTCAGGTCTACGGCGCGGCCGCGGCGCAACGCCAGGCGCTGAACGTCTACCGCGCCGCCTGCAAAATGGTGGAGCAGAGTCCGCTGCTCCTGAAGCTGCTCCGCATTCTCCGCGGGACGAACCGCATTCTGAAGCGTTCCGACCCGGACAGCTTCTACGCGGCGATCGCCGCAGACGGAGACTTGAACGACGGGGTGAATCCCGCGTGCGTGGTGGGCGACGAGGTTCACCGCTGGAAAACGCGACAGCAACTTGAAAACTGGGACGTCCTGACTAAGGGCGGCATCACGCGCGGCCACATGCTCGCGCTCGCCATCACCACGGCCGGGGTGCAGAACGAATCCCCGCTCGCCTGGCGATTGCATGAGAAGACCCGGCGCATCGCCGAAGGAATCGTCCAGGATCCAACGTTCTACGGGCGAATTTATGCGGCGGGCCCGACCGACGACTGGACCAGCGAGAAGACCTGGATCAAAGCCAACCCGAGCCTGAAAGAAAACGGCGGCTTCCTGGACATCGCGCAATATCGGAAGCAGTACGAAGCCACCCAGTCGGACCCCGAGGCGCAGGCCTCGTTCCGCCGTTACTTCCTGAACGTCTGGGACCAGAAAGAGCACCGCGCCATCGACATGGCGAAGTGGGACGGCTGCCCACTCGACTGGAAAGCAGCAGGTTTGCTTTCGAAGCCTCCGGAAGATAAGCTCCGGCCTCTCCCGCACGACGTGATGAAGCAGTTCATCGAGCGGCGCTGCTCCGTGGGCATCGATTTGTCGATGACGACCGACTTCTCGGCCGTTACCTTCGTGTTCCCGCGCGAGGACGAAGGGTTCGATGTGCTGCCGTTCTTCTGGATGCCGGAAGACGGCATCGTAAGGCGCGAACAGCGGGACGGCATGCCCTACCGGACCTGGGCCGAGCAAGGATTCATGGAGCTCTGCCCCGGAAACGTTATCGACTACCGGGATGTCGAAGCGCGGCTGATCTGGGGCGCGGCAATGTTCGACGTTGAAGAGATGTGCTTCGACCCGTGGAACTCGCGGCAGATTTCCGTGGGCCTGGTCGAGGCGGGATACAACTGCGTGGAAGTGCGGCAGGGCTACCAGACGCTCTCGGAACCTTCGAAGAAGCTGCTTGAGCTGGTGAAATCCGGCAAATTGCACCACGGCGGCCATCCCGTGCTGCGCTGGAACGCCTACTCGCTCTCGACGGTGGAACGTAACGACAATTTGATGTTCGCGAAACCCGAGCGGGCTAAGAACTCTGCCCGAATCGACGGCATCTCGGCCATGGTGAACGCGCTGGCGCGCATCCTGACGGTCGAAAGCAAAACGATTAGCTATACCGGGCTACGCAGCGTCTGATAACCCGAAGCCTCATGCGTTGAATGCTCGCGTTCCCTGCTTCTTTTGAGAATGCTTTAGACAGACCGAAGCGTGAGCGCGTTGCGTTGATCGTCTGTTGCGTTATTCGCGGCAGGTCGTGGTACTGAGAATATCGCATCTCGAAAACCCTGAAACCGCGTCTCCGTAAAGCCCGAAAGACGTCCAGTTCGGTCCATGGATCTATGTAAACCGGGTATTCGCTCCACGGATCGACGTAACTCGCGTCCGTTGGCAGGAACTGCGGGGCGAGCACTCGACGTGGGAACCCCGGCGCGAGCAGCGTAGCGAGGAAGGAGCGGCGGTTCATCCTTCCGATGATAACTCCGAGCGCAAACGGCGGACCGCCGAGGGCAGCATCCCACTGACCCCGAAGCAGTAAAAAAGTTCAGAACGAATCTTCCACTCCCAAATGCTCCCCGAAATCACTTCGCGCGTGAAGGCGCTGCTGTCTCGATTCGATAGCGCGCCCATTTCGTTGGGATTGAAAGACTACGGCGGCGGCGTCGGGTTCTCTTCCGTCACGGCCGCGGCGTTTTACGCGCGCAACTATCCGCAGATTTATTCAATCCTGAGCGGCGGCGGATTTCCGGCCTGGTCCGGCGAGCCGGTCAGTATCCAGACGGCGCTGAATCATTCGGTCGTCTGGGCCTGCAACAAGCTGATCAGCGAAACCACGGCGCAGCTTCCCCTGGCAATGCTGCAGCAGAAAGCCAACTCCAAGCGCGAGGCTTCCGAACATCCGATGTATGCGGCGCTCCACGACGCTCCCAATGCCGAAATGACGGCGTCGACGTTCCGGGAGTCCCTGACTTCTCACTGCGTGCTGCACGGCGGAGGGTTCGCTCAGATCATCCGGCGCAGCGGAACCGGGACCGCCATAGAGCTGAACATGCTTCCGCCAGAGACGGTCTTCCCGGACCGCGAGAAGACCGGGCAGAAGCGGCTGACCTACACCGTCAAAAACGGCAACGATCCGGAGAAGACCTACACCGTCCAGCGCGGAAAGCCGCAGGACATCCTGCACCTGCGGGGACTCGGGTGGGACGGCATCCGCGGTTACTCGGTAATCACCATGGGCCGGCAGTCCATGGGGACTGCGATCGCGGCCGAGCGCAACGTCGCACGCTTCTACGCCAACGGCGGCCGGGTGCCTTATCACCTGGAAATGCCGATGAAGTTCAAATCGGACGCGGACTATGAGAAGTTCCGGGCCGACTGGGAAAAGATCTACTCGGAACCCCACCGGGCGCCGATCCTCGAAAACGGCATGACCTACAAGCAGGACGGTCTCAATGCCACCGATGCACAGTTGCTCGAAACGCGGCTGTTTCACATCCACGAAATCTGCCGCTGGTTTCTGGTTTCCCCGCACCTCGTCGGGGATTTAAGCCGCGCGACGTTCTCGAATATCGAGCAGTTGGCGATGGAGTTCGTCAAGGTGACGCTCTCGGCCTGGCTGAACCGCTGGGAGAAGGAACTGTGGCGCTGCGTCCTGACCGATGAAGAGAAGGCGCAGGGCTACTTCTGGAAGCATAACCTCAACGCGCTGCTCCGTGCTGATTTCCAAACCCGCATGGCCGGCTATTCCACGATGCTGCAGAACGGCATCGCCAGCGTGAACGAGATCCGCGATCTCGAGGACTGGAATCCGATCGACGGCGGCGACGAACATCACATCCAGCTCAACATGCAGCCGCTGCCGGGCAACGGGACATTGACGCCGCAGGGTGCGGCCCTGGTCCGGCTGGGCGCGAACTGAAAAACAAGGAGACATTCTCATGAAGGCCACCAAGGCTATCACCGACACCAAGCACCGCCTGCGCATGGAGATCAAAGACATCTCCGCGACCGGCGAATTCGAGGGCCTGCTCTCCGTCTACGGCAACGTGGACCAGGGCGGGGATCTGGTAGAGCCTGGGGCCTTCACCAAGACCATCCAGGAGCGCGGGACGCAAGTTCCGCTGCTCTGGCAGCACCGCCCCGATACGCCGATCGGCATGCTGTCGCTCCAGGACGGTCCGGACGCGCTGCGCGTCAAGGGCCAGCTCCTCATGGACCTGCCGGAGGCGAAGAAAGCCTATCTGCTCATCAAGGCGCGCATCGTGAAGGGTTTGTCCATCGGCTTCGAAACGATGAAAGACAACGTGGCCGATGGCGTGCGCCGGCTGAAGGAACTGCGCCTGTTCGAAGGCTCGATCGTGACGTTCCCGATGAACGAGCTGGCCACCATCACCAACGTGAAGCAGGCCAACGGAGAGCCGGGCGACTTCAACGAGGAATTGAACGAAATCCAGCTCCGCTCCGCGCACTTCCAGTACCTGCAGGCGCTCGACAATGCCCTCTGCGAGGTGCGCTGGTCGGATCTTTCGAAGGACGACCAGGTCACGGCGGCACAGGCGATCATCGAGCAATTCTCCGAGGCATACCTGGCGTATCTGCCGGCCTACATCGACATGATGGCTGAGCTGTACGGCTCGATGGAAGCGATGGCGCGTCGCGATCTCGAACTGAAAGGCGCGGCCAAGACCAAGCGCGTCGACGGCGTCGATCTGACCGCGAGCTGCTTTGCCTGCGTCGGGGATCCAACTAAAACGGAAACCTGGAAACTCCCAATCAACTTCCCGGGCGATGACGCGAAGACCAAATCGCACATTCGCAACGACCTGGCCCGTTTCTCGCAGACCACCGGCATCCCGGACAGCGAGAAGCCCAAGGTACTCGCCAAGATCCACGCGGCGGCCAAGAAGCACGGCATCGACACGGGCGACAAGGCGGTCGAATCGTACGCGCTCGAATTGAAGGCCGGTCGCGCGCATAGCGCCGCCACCGTGGACAGCTACAAGGCCATGGGCGAACACGTGAAGGGCATGGCAGACATTTTAGACGCACTCTTGGAGGAAGCCGGCGAAGCCACTTCTGACGATTCAGGAGCCGCAGAAAGCAAGACCTCCGAGCCGGAAGACATCCACTCGGCAGCCGAAAGCCTGATGGAAAGCATCAGGGCGCTCATTCCCGCAGCGTAAGCCGGGGAAATCCAACACAGGAGAAAAGTAAGTGGAGACACTAGAGCAGAAGCTCGCCACATTGCAGGGCGAGCTCAAAACTTACTTCGACAAGGCTGCCGAGGAACAGAAAACCCGCGGCACCATGCACGAAGAGACCAAAGCCCAAATCACGGCGCTCCAGAAACAGGTGGACGCCATCGACGTGAAACTCGCCGAGAAGCACGTCGGCACCGGCACGCAGGAAAAGACCCTGGTCGAAGTGCTCAAGGAAGACGAGAGCATCTGCCGGCTCATGGCGAGCCCGAACAAAAAGGGGACGGGAACCATCGTCCTCAAGGGCAACCACGCCATGGAGCGGAAGACCACCGTGTCCGTTAGCGCGGTTGGCCTGGCGACGAGCGGCGTCATCCCGTTCGACCGCACGCCCGGCATCGTGCAGGAGGCGAGACAGCAGCTTCGCGTTCGCAACATGCTGACCTCGCGGCCGACTTCCCTGCCCCTGGTGGACTTCGTCAAAGTAAACGCGCCCATGACCCGCGCGTCTCCGCAGACCGAAGCCTCCGACAAGTTAGAGAACGCCGTTACGTTCACGACCAAATCGGAGCGCGTCCGCACGCTGGCCACCATCATCCCGGCCACGCGACAGGTGCTCGACGATTTCGCCGAACTCGCGGGCTTTCTGGACACCTCCCTCCGGTATTACGTGAACCTGGAGGAAGAGACGCAGATGTTGAGCGGCTCTGGCACGGGCGAGGACCTGGACGGCTTCATCACCCAGGCGACCTCGTTCAACACCGGCCTGCTTTCCGCGTCCGCCGGCTGGAACAAGATCGACATCATCGGTCGCGTCATCCAGCAGATCACGGTGGCGAAGGAGCTGCAGCCTACGTTCGTCGTGATGCACCCGACCGACTGGTGGGGCATCCGATTGACGAAGGACAGCTACGGCCGGTACATCCTGGGCGATCCCCAGGAGATGGTGTCTCCTACCATCTTCGGCCTGGATGTGGTTTCGACCACGTCCATCAGTTCCGGCACGTTCCTGGTCGGCTCCGGGTCCCCCGTGGGCTGCGAGATCAGGGACCGCATGGAACTGGTGGTTGAGGTGAGCACGGAGCATTCAGACTATTTCTCCAAGAACCTGGTTGCGATCAGGGCTGAGAAGCGTCTGGCTCTCGTGATCTACCGCCCGGCGTCGTATATCACCGGGACCTTCACGACCTCGCCGTAGTCGACGAGCTGATCCCCCAGAGGCCGGTAGGATTCCGGCCTCGCTTTTCACCCTTGGAGGCCGGATCTTCCCGGCCTCCGTTTTTTCCGAACAACCTTATGCGTCTCATTGCAAACCGCCAACTCTGTTTCGGCAACTCAGTCGTCGACCCCGGTCACGAATTCGAAGCCACGCAGGACGTCGCCGCCTCGCTGCTCAAGCGCGAGCTCGCCCGGCGCGCGGAGCCTCCCAAGATTCTGTACGAGTCGAAGCCGGCGAGCGTTGAAGCACCGCAAGTTGAGCCCGAAGCTCCAGAGGTGAGCGCGCGGCTACCGTTTCGTGACGTGCCTGTGCCTGACCCGGAACCGCCGGGAGTGGCTGCCGAAAGCGATCCAGTGCTTTCTGAACCAGACCTATCGAAACAGGGAACTGCTGATTCTGGCAGACGGCGCGGACGTTCGCGATTTGATTCCTCCCGATGACTCCCGGATACGGCTTCTCTGTCTTGATGGCGCGACCGGGATCGGGGAAAAGCGAAACTTCGGATGCTCCAAAGCCCTCGGCGAAATCGTCGCGCACTGGGACGATGACGACTTCTCAGCGCCTGGCCGCCTGGATGACCAGGTGGCTCGGCTGGTCGAGACCCGCAAGGCCGTCACCGGATACCGCTCCATGCGGTTCACTGACGGAACCCGCTGGTGGAAGTTTACCTACCAGAACCACAACGCGCTCGGCACGTCGCTCTGCTACCGGCGCGAATGGTGGCAGAAGCACAAGTTCAACCCGATCCAGATCGGGGAAGACAGCGCCTTCGTCGCGGCCGCGGCCGCGGAAGGCCAAATCGCCCTCGCGGAAGCGGGCGAGCTGATGTACGCAACGAATCATCCCGGAAACACGAGCCCACGAATGCTCGGGGACAACTGGAAGCCGCTGTGAACCTCAATCTCGGTTGTTCGGACGCCCACAAGCCCGGTTACATCAACGTCGATATCTGTCCGCCGGCGGATCAGATCGTCGATCTTACGCAGCCGTGGCCCTGGCCGGACGGCAGCGTCGAACTGATCCGAGCCCACGACATCATCGAGCACCTGCCGGACAAGATCCGGACGATGAACGAGGCTTACCGGGTGCTGAAATCGGGCGGACGCATCGAAATTTGCGTCCCGACGACGAACGGCGCCGGCGCATGGCAGGACCCGCAGCACATCAGTTATTGGAATCTGAGCAGCTTCCAGTATTACGTGGCCGGGGACCCGCACCGCGAGCGCTTCCACAAGGCGAACGGCGTCACGGCGGCGTTCGTTGTCCAGTCCTTCGAAGAGAGTGACTATCCGGGCGGGGTTTTCGGGAAGATCGTCAACGTGCCGAAGCTGACTATCGTGCTGGCGAAGCCGTGACCGACCCAAAACGTTCTTTCGAGCGGCCGCTATCGCTGCTGCTGGCGAGTTCGAGGCTGACTTCCGTGCGGAGTTTGGTGCGGTTGAGCCCCGCAGCCAGGCATTCGCGCACAGTTTCGCGGAGTTTCTTCAGAGCTGCGGTTTGAGTAGCGTTCATTGGTTCTCCCCAACTTGAGTATGAGCTTTTCCGTCGTCATCCTGTCGAAGAGTAAGGCGAACCTGGAAGCCTGCGTGCGCGCCGTCCGGACATCTGAGCCATCCGGGCCGCGCATTATCGTTGTCGATGACGGGCTGGACGTTACGGCGGCACTCCTGATGGAAGTAGCCTGCCAGTTCGTGCCCGGCGAGAAGCCGTTCATCTTCGCCCGCAACGCCAACATCGGCATCCGCGCGGCCGGCGAAGACGACGTGATCCTGCTGAATGACGATGCGCTGCTCATGAAGGCGGAGGGATTCACTGGCCTCGCGCAGCAATCAGCGGCGCACCCCGAGTTTGGCGTGATTGCCAGCAGCACCAACAGCGCCGGCAATCCGAGCCAGATGCGCCAGACCCATGGCCTCTACGAAGATCCCCGCATGGTCTGCTTCGTCTGCGTGTACATCCCGCGCACCACGGTCAACGCGGTGGGCCTGCTCGACGAAAGATTTACGGGCTACGGCTGCGATGACGACGATTATTGCCTGCGCGTGCGGAATGCGGGGCTGAAGATCGGCATCTTCGATGGCTGCTTTGTGGACCATCTTTCGCTCAAGAGCCAGTTCCGCGGGCACGGCGCGGGAGACTTCCGGCCTAACCTGAAAGTGTTCATTCAAAAGCACGGAGTGGATAATTGGGGGCAGGCGCGGGAAACATCGCAATTTAGCGATCTATTTTGAAAATCTGCTTCCTTCCACGCTACGGACGCGGCGCGGCGTCTTCGCGGTTGCGCGTCTTCGCGGTTGCGGATGCGATGAATGCGCACGGACTGGCGGAAGCGTGCATCGGGTTTCAGCCCGACGCCGACGTGGTGGTGATCCAGAAGGCTGTCGATTGGCAGACTTTTGCGCCAACACAAGTGCTCGGTTTCCCAGGGCGCGTAGTTTACGACCTGGACGACGTCATTGATGACTCGATTTTGCGGACCGCAGGCTCCTGTGCGGACTTGATCACGGTAGACACCGAAGGGCGTGCGGCCGACATCCGCAGTCGATTAACACAGCACTCGCGAACCCGGCGCGTGGCTGTGATCCCGGATTGCCTGGATTATGAAGCCGCCGGCGCGGAGTTCGGAATCGCTTCGGGCATAACCACCAGCGTCGTCTGGTTCGGGAATTACCCGAATTTTGAAAGCGCGCGCTGGATGTTCGCAGCGTTGGCCGCAGAGCGCGTGCGGGTCGGCGCTATATCCGATCTATCGGAAGAGCGAGCCGGAATCGCAGTAATGCGGCTGACGCCTTGGATCCCGGAGACATTCCCACAGGAGTTGCGAAAGTGGGGCATGGTCGCCCTCTCGCATCGCGGGGCGGATCCGCACAAGTCGGTGAACAAAATGGCCGCGGCTTATCACCTGGGCGTTCCGTGCATCGTCAACGATTCGGCTTCATACAGGGAGATGGCGGAGGCCTGCGGCATCGGCTGGACATATGTGAAGGATCAGGGCGGCCTTTTCGAGGCGTGGGGACGTTTGACGGACCCAGCCGAGCAGGAGCGTGCCGTGGCTGCGGTGCAGCCAGTGATCTGGGAACGCTACCGGGCTGAAGCCGTGGCGCGCCTGGCTGTGGAAACGTACAGTGCATAGCATTCCCGTCTTCCGCCCCACGCTCGACTGGAAAGCCGTTGCGCGCGAGATGCGGCCCGTCATCAAATCCGGCTGGTTGGGACTTGGCCCGAAGGTCGAGGAGCTGGAAGCCCGGCTCGCTTCCGAGGCAAAGGCCAAACACTTCATCGCTACCAGCAGTTGCACCGCGGCGCTGCATCTGGCGGTGAAGGTTCTGGATCTCCGGCCCGGTTCCAGCGTTCAGACGACGCCGATCAGCTTCGTGAGCACGAACGCTGTCCTGCTCTACGAACAATTGCAGCCCGTCTTCGGACCCGTCGATCGAAACGGCAACGCAACCAGGCAGGGGAGCCAGCAATGCCCGGCCCGGATTGTGGTCCACCTGGGCGGAGCCGAGTGCAGGTACAACGATCTCCCCGGCCAGACGGTCATCGAAGATTGCGCGCATGCGTTCGGGGCGCCCTGGATCGAGACCCAGCGAGCTCTGATGCGCTGCTGGAGCTTCCATGCAGTGAAGAATCTGCCCATGGGCGACGGCGGCGGGATCTCGACCAATGACGACGAACTGGCGGCGCGATTACGCCGGCTGCGCTGGATGGGGATCGACAAGTCAACGCACGCGAGAAACCAGGGCGGCTACACGACGGAGTACTCGATTCCAGAGCTGGGCTTCAAGTACCACATGAACGATGTCGCGGCGGCGATCGGGCTCGCGACGCTGCCCCTGGTCGCGGACCAGATCAAGCAAAGGCGACGGATTGCTGAGCGGTATCGGGCGGCGTTTCCGGCCAATGCGCCCTCGTACCTGCCGCGTGATTCCGCGTGCCACTTCTATCCCCTGTTTTTCGAGGATCGCGAAGCGGTCGAGGGGCGGTTGCGGGCGGCGAATGTTTCCTATTCGCGGCACTACCAGCCGAATTTCATGTACCAGGCGTTTCGGAACTGCATCGGTTACGGATCGGACACCGCGATGGAGTACTGGCGGCGGGTGCTGGTGTTGCCGATGTTCCCGGGCATGACGGATGAAGAGATCGAGCGGGTTATCGGGGCCGTGCGGGGATGACTGTCGTCGTGACTTCCGAGCGTTGCCCAGCAGCGTTCGGGTAGTTTCACCCAGGCCCACTGGCCGTCGACCATGTTCAAGATCCAACCGGCGCCGCAATGGCACCAGTATCCATTCACGGCGTCGCCATTGTCATCGCGCGTCTGATGGTAGCGGTAGTGGGTCAGTTAAACTGACCCACTACCGATGGTAGCAATCCTCGTCGGGGTCGATGTCTGGACCTGGACAGTCTTCTGGCAAATGGATTTCCGCAGCCTTTAAGTTCAGCACTCAGCACGAATTGTAACCCCTCGTGATCTACGTCTATACCTCAATCCTGAACGGCTGGGACAATCTGCGGCCGCCGGCCGTCTGGGATGTTCCGGGCGTCCGGTTCGTGTGCTTCACAAACGTGGCCGTGCTGCCTTCGGTAGAGCCGTGGGAGTTCCGGCCGGTCTATTATCCGTCGGGCGACACCTGCCGCACGGCAAGGCTTCCCAAGATCCTGCCGCACCTGATGCTGCCAGAGGACGCGGAGTACTCGATCTATCACGACGGCAACCTGCGGCTCAGCAAAGATCCGCGCGATGTGGTCGACCGGCTGCTTATCGCGCACGATTGGGCCGCGCACCGGCACCCCTGCAGGACGTGCATCTACCAGGAAGCCAAGGTCCTGCTCGACGAAAAGATCGGCACCGCTGAGTTGGTGAAGCGCGAGATCGAAGGTTACCGGCAGGCTGGTTACCCGGAACGCGCCGGACTCTGGGCCAACGGGTTGCTCGTGCGGCGCCACACGCCCGCCGTTGCAGCGCTGAACGAACGCTGGTGGAAGCTCTACGCCGCGGGATGTGAACGCGATCAATTGTCGTTTCCCGTCGCACGGGCCGCCGAAGGGCTCGATATTCAGACCATCGACGCGGATATCTACGGTTCGCAGTGGGTCGATTTCTTCTGGCACGCGGCATGGTGGGACAAGAACAGCAGCATCGAATTTCACCCCGAGCGGGATGCCATTCGTGAACGACTCGACCGCCTGCGGAAGATTACCGGGTCGGACGGCGGCGTGAACTACCCGGCTTACTGATTTCTACAAACAAATGACAGTCGGGATGCTGCGGGTGAAGAACGAAGCCCGCTGGATAGAGCGGAGCGTGTGTTCCATCCTGCCGATCTGTGATCGCGTGCTGGTCCTGGACGACCACTCTACCGACGAAACCGTGGCCGTTTGCGCGGCGATTCCGGGCGTCGAGGTGTTCGCCTCTCCCTTCACCGGGCTCGATGAAACGCGGGATAAGAACTGGCTGCTCGACAAAGCCCGCCACGCGGACTGGATCGTGATGATCGACGGCGACGAAATGTTCATGCCGGGGACGTTGGGAAAGCTGTTTGAAGCCATGCACACCGACGCGCCTTCCATCTCGATGCGCGTGCTCTACCTCTGGGACCGCCAGGACCTGGTCCGCATGGACGGCGTTTACGGGGAGTACCGCCGGCACAGCGCATTCCGGCCGCGGAACCACGTCTTCAGCTCCAGCACGGAGAACGGCTTCCATTGCGGAAACGTTCCCTACCGGGCCATGCTGCAGGCCGTTACGATCGATGCGCCGCTCCTGCACTTCGGCTATCTGGACGCAGTTGAGCGTGAGCGGAAATATTGCTGGTACAACGCGCAGAATCCAGCGAATCACGTCGAGGACCGCTACCGCCACGTCGCGGCAGGACTTGAAACGCCGCACGCCGAGCTGATCGAGAAGCAGAAACAGATGCGTGCGGAGGCCGGCAAGCGTGACCTTTTCGAGCACGAATTGATCCCGCGGGCGCCCCTGGCAACAGAGCGCACCATGCACGCGGGGCCGCTGCGATTGGAGGTTCTGTGTTCCCGTACGGCGGCCTAGGCCCACAAAGCTACCCGAACATCTACGGCGGCATGGTCCGGTACGGCAGCGAGTCGCTGACAGAAGCGTCTCCTCAGCAGTCGTTCACCGAACCGCTGACCGTGGATGAAATCACGAGCTATCTGAAGCTGCCGGTGCTCGACCCGCCGGATGAAAAGCGGGATCTCCTGGTTGCTTCGCTGATTCAGGCCGCGCGGGAGCAGGCCGAAATTCTACAGGGGCGCGACCTGGTGCCCAAACAGTTCGACCGGGTCCACGATTACTTCGATATCTACAACATCACGCTGCGGGCGCCGCTCATTTCCGTGGACCTGGTCCAGTACCGGGATTCTGACGGGGTTTATCACACGCTCACCGAGGGCGTTGATTACATCGTGGACAAGTCGAAGCAGCCCGGCCAGATTCAGCCGGTGTTTCAGAAGACGTGGCCCAGCTTTACCGCCTGGCCATCGTCCGCAGTGCTGATCCGCTACACCAGTGGCTACAGCGCAGGTTCCGTATTCTGGGCCGACTCCGGACAGCGGATCAAGAACGGCATGCGCCTGCTGATTTCCTGGTGGTACAACAATCGCCTTCCATTCGAGAACGCGACGAAGCTGTCGGAGTATCCGTTCCAGGTGACGCAGTGCCTGAGCTACGGCTCGCTGATTAACGTCCGCTGAATTGCTTCGGGTTCAGTCGTCGGAAGCTCTCAGCGTGCGTTCGTTTGCGCCTGACTGGGCTGCAGGATGAGGATGGGCCGCTCAGTGCCTCGCGCGCGTTCCCAGGCGGTCCGAAATCGCTCGCTGAAATAGATGTTATTTCCGGACACGACGTAGGACCCAGCCTCGGCCGGCGCTGGTGTATCTCGGGATTTCCTGGGCGGGGCGCACGGATCAGCCGACGATCGAGATGGACGGCTCCACAGCAACGATCTCGATCAATTGCGAGAACCGCCTGGTCGAGATGAACGAGTTTTCGTCCATCAACGAATAGTTCGCAGATTTCCGTGATCGGAGCGGTCGACGGTGGCGCTGCCCACCAGGACGCGGGAGTCTGCCGGGTATGTTTCCGCTGAGCGAATCGCGGTAACAGCGGCGCGAGCAGCATAGCGAAGAAGGCGCGGCGGTTCATCCTTCCGATGATAACTCCGAGCGCAAACGGCGAACCGCCGCTGGGCGACAACCACTTCTCCCCGAAGCAATCATGAAATGGCCCGTAGTCAATCCCGGCGATATGGTGACTCAGATCACCATCCTGCAGCCTTCGGTTGGCTCAGACATCTCGGGCGCGGTCGCGGGCGGGTACACGCCATTTGTCACGACTTACGCCAAGATCACCTGGTTACGCGGCATTGACACCGTGCGGGCCGGGCAGGACACCGCACAGATATATGGCGTGATCACGATTGTGTACCAGGCTGGCATCCTGCCGGGCTTCCGCGTGCAGACCAGAAACGGAACGTACATCATCCAGTCGATCGTGAATCCCGACGAGCTGAATGTGCGGCTGGACATGCTCTGCCTGGGCCTGGGAGTGAACGAATAGATGGACCTCAAGGTCAATATCGAAGGCCTGCGCGGCGTCGAAGAGGCGCTGCAGGAAGCCGGCCCGAAACTCGCCAAGAAGTATTTGCGCAAAGCACTGCTGGCCGGCGGCGAAGTGTTCCAGCAGGCCGCCAGGGACCGCGCGCCGGTGCTCAAGGAAGCCACGACGCAGCGGCAGCCGGGCGAATTGCGCGACTCGATCGACGTCAGGATCACGCTCTCGGCGAAAGAAGAGTCCGGCACGGCGCACGTAGGGCCGCGAAGAGAAAAAGGCGGCGGCAGCGACCAGCCGGGCGTGTGGGGCATGTTCGAGGAATTCGGCTCGATCCACGGCGCCGCGCAGCCGTACATGCGGCCGGCTTTTGACGAAGCCGGAACACGGGCGCAGGAAGCGTTCACGGAAGTGCTGAAGGCCGGCCTCGAATCACTCGGCAAGAAACCGTAACACCCCCGACAAACTCAAATGATCGAGCAGGGCATCGTATTGCTCGTGCAGGCGGACACGTCTGTCGCGGCCATTGCAGCGGCGGGCGGGTTCTTCGCACAGCTTCCGAAGGATCAGGCGCTGCCGAGCTGGACCTATCGCCTGGTCGCGGACAAGTCGAGCTACACGTTCGTCGGACCGGTGGCCGTCGGCTCCCGGCGGCTGCAGATCGACTGCTACGGTTACGCCGCGGCGGATTGCATTCTGCTCGGCAACGCGATTGACGCCGTGCTTTCAGGCTTCAAGGGAACGCTGAACGATCCCGACGCGACGATCGTGCAGGGCTGCTTCCGCACGAACGGCATGGATTTCTTCGACGAAGTGAGCCGGACGTTCCGGCGAATGCTCGAGTACGACCTCTGGTTTCAGAAATAAGCGCTACCAGTTTTTTCAAGCCCGCACCCTCAAACAAAAAACACAAGGAGAACGAACGCAATGGCAACACTCTCGCACGTCTGGTCGACCACGGTGAAGGTGCCGGGTCTTCCCACTCTTCCCGCCGACACTCCCATCACCGTTACAGGCGATGTCGACACTCCGATCGAGGTCGACGTTCCCGCCGGCCAGGTGGTAACGATCGACAACCTCAACATCCTAAGGGCGAACATCCAGTCACTGGTCATCGAGGCCACCGGGCCCGTCACGGTCTCGACCAACGTGCAGGGTTCCCCGTTCGCCGGGGACGTGTTCGCACTCGCGGCGAAGAAAAGCGTCGCCTGGCACAACCAGCTCAACACCACGCTCTTCCCGCTGCCCATCACCAAGAACATCACGAAGATCATCATCGACAACTCTGGCGGAACGGCGACGGTGACCTTCAACGCCGCATTCCTCTGCAACGACTAACAACGAGTCGCGGCTCGCGCTTCCTGCGCCTCTGTTAGCCGCTTCAAAGGAGAAAACTCATGGCAGCCACTCAAGCCACAATCGGTTACGGAACTATCTTCTCGATCAACGGCATTCCGGTAGCCGAGTGCAAGACGGTGAAGACATCGCTCTTCACCGTCCCGTCGATCGACGCCACGCATCTGCTGTCACCGGATGCCACCGAAGAAAAACTGCCCGGCATCATCAAGCCGGGGACTGCGGAAGTCACCGGCAATTTCATCGGGGATGCCACGCAGTTGGCCATTCAGACCCTCGCCCGCGCGAGAACCGTGTTCAATTTCTCGATCGCTTCTCCCATCAATTCCGGGACCGAGACCTACACCGTCTCGGGAACCGGGTTCATCGGGAAGTACGACACCGGACCGTTCGAGGTCTCGAAGCTCATCGAGTTCGCGCTGAGCATGGAAATCACCGGCACTATCACCGAAGCGGTGGCGTAACATGGCTCGCCGGATCGCTGAGAAGTTGATTAAGAAGGTCGAGGTCCGTCTCGACGGCAAAGAGTGGCCGATCGTAGTCACGCACAATCTATTGATCGAGTGCGAGGATTTGACCGGCCTCAATGTGCTGGCGGGCGAGGTGAACCTACTTCGTCCGTCCGCAAAACTGGTCCGAGCTATTCTGTACCTGGCGCTGCGCGCGGCCGGGGCGAAGTACACGATCGAGCAGGTTGGGGAACTCATCAACCCGCAGAACATCGTCAAAATTCAGGAGGCCATCCTCACGGCATGGGCCGCGTCTATGCCCGAGCCGGAACAGGAACCGGAAAACCCTACCAAAGCGGCCGTGTAAGGCCGCCACTCACCTGGCTCGAGGCGTGGAGCGTCGCGCGCCAGGACCTGCAGTTGTCCGACGAGGAATGGCTCGATATGACGCCGCGCCAGGTCCACGAACTACGCAAGCGGCGTCTCGAACAGATGCAGCGCGAAGAAGTGCTGCTCGCGCAACTCAACTGCAGCATCATCAATTTCGCGTTTGGAGCTCCTAAGACTCCCGTCACGCCGGATCGCTTTATGCTCCATCCCTTCAAGGCCGAGCCCGCGAAACCGCTCACCGGGGAAGACCTGATGGCAGCTTTCGCCCAATTCCCGAAGAGTAAAGACTCGAAACCATGTCGATCGTAATCGGCACACTCAGAATCGATCTCGAGGCCGGCACTGCTTCGTTCTCTGAAGCAATGGACAAGATGCAGAACTTGTCTGCCAAGACCGCGAACGACGTGAAGCGGTCACTCGAGAAGATCGCGGCTGCCGGTGTGCTGGTCGGCAGCGCCATCGTCGGCGGAACGGAAGAGATGGTACGGCGATCGATGGAGGCCATCGTCGGGCTCGAGCACATGAGCCAGGCGGCAGGAACGACCATCGACCAACTCTCCGCCCTGAACTTCGCGGCGCAGCGGGTCGGCGTCCCTACCGAGTTGCTGGTGAAGGGCATGGAAAAGCTCGCTAATTCGGCTTTCAAGGCACAGAACGGCAACGCCGCGCTGGCGAATATCTTTGCTCGGCTGGGAATCCATACCACGGATTCACAGGGTCACCTGCAGGACACCGGTCTTATGATCGACCAGGTAGCTCTGAAGTTCGCGGGAATGGCCGATGGTGCCGGCAAAACCGCCCTGGCGATTCAATTGTTTGGCCGCGGCGGCGCCTTCATGATCCCGTTCCTCAACGAATGGGGCACGCACATGGACGAGCTGCGCGAGAAGGCCAAGCAGTTCGGCATGGTGATCGGGCCGGAAGTCGCGGAACGCACCATCAAGTTCCACGAGGTGCTGAACGAGCTGAAGATGGCCTGGACCGGATTCGGCATGCAGTTGACCGCGGCCGCGCTGCCGGCGCTGACGGCCTTCGCTACGAAGCTGGAGCAGATCGCCGTTAAAGCCAACATCCCGAAGCTGGCTGAGACCTTCGGGACAAAATTGGCAGATGCACTCACCACGCTGGGGCGACTGCTAGATTTTGCCACCCAGCACGCGCAGGCATTGAAACTCGTGCTCGAGGGCCTAATTGCGATGAAGGTCGCCAATTTTGCGATCCCGCTCATTGGTCAGATTGCCAAAGGCGGAATCGGCAACATCGCGGGAGGCATTGAAAAGCTGAGCGTAGGGCTTCTCGGCCTGAAGAACGTGCTGCCGTTGCTCGGTGGGATGGTCGGCTGGCTCAGGGCTGCGATTCCGCTGTTGTTCGAAGCTGGCGGCGCCTCATACATCTTCGGCGGCGCGCTAAACTTTGTTGCCGCGCATCCTGTTGGTTTGGTTATAACTGGCCTGGCCGCGCTTGGAGCCGCCATGTACGGCTTTAGGAATAGTACCTTTGAGGCGGCGGGTCAGCTCTATAAATATCTCGACGCCTACACGTTGCTCGAGCGCGTCGTCATTCAGCGCCGCTTGCGAACCGGTAGTATCGGCGGCGATCTGGCACTTATCAAGAAAGAGCGCGAGGCGAGCGAGCGCGCGTCTGGTTCGATTGGCCCGGAACTCGGCCTGCACAATACTCCGAAGAACCTATTCCAGCCCGACACCTCCGGCCTCAAGCCTGTCAAGAAAGACATCTTCGGCGACGAGATCGCCAAACTCGGCATCGAAATCGCCATGACGGCGAAATATATTTCCGTCATCGGGCAGGAGCCCGACAAGATCATGGCCGTGGTCGCAGCGCAAAAGGCGCAGGCCGAGATTCTCAAAATCAACCAGCAATTGCGCGAGCAGCATAAAGCAGACCCAAGATCCCCGGCAAAACTCACGGAACAACAGACTGCCGAACTAAAGGCAACGTTTGCGATGCAGGCGCACCTCGATGCGCTAAAGGCCTACGGCGAGGAACTCGACAAACAACTGAAATCTGGCGATCTCACGACGCAGCAGACCCTGAGAATGGCGCAGGCCAACCTCGAAGGCGACGCTGCGGTGCGACAGGCGAGTATTGATAACGCAATTTTGGCGCTGAAATTCAACAAGGTCGGCCTGGAATTGAAGGCGTTGACGGCCATGGAGCCCGCACTTCGGAAAATGCTGACCGCGAAGAGCAACGCAGACGTTATCGACGCGACCAACAAAGAGATATTTGGGCTCCAGCAGGAAGTCGCGATGCGCAAGATCACACTGGAATCGGCCACTCAGTATACCGATGCCGTCCGGGAAGCCGCGCTGAACGTGAAAGTATATTCCATCAACCAGTTAATCGCGACCACGACGGACGCAGCAGCCGCCGAGCAATTGAAAAAGAAGCGCGACCTGATCGTCGAGTTCACGAAGCTGGAATTCGCCGAAGCCGACGCCAAAGAAGCACTCGCCCTGCGATCCCCGCTTGAACAGTATCAGGCCGAAATCGACGCACTCGAGCACGGCCGAGCCGCCATGGAAAAAGGCCAGGGCCAGTCGCTCAGTTATTCCCAGTCGCTCGCGCTGGCGGCAAAGGCTCAAGACGCCTTCAATAAGCAGACCGATGAAACCGTGCGCCTGCTGCTGCAATTCGGAACGCTGCGTGACGGCGTGAAAGCCTTCTTCCTGGACATGCAGAAGTCCGCGCAAACGTCCGCTTCCATTATCTATGAGGCGCTGCACTCCGCTTTCCAGAAGCTCTCCGATAATCTGACTGAACTGTTCACGGGCGAGAAAACGAACTTTGCCAAGATGTTCCAGGACGTCGGGAAGCAGATGCTGAATCAGACCATCAAGTCTGGGCTGCAGACTGGGCTCGGGGCAATTGGCAAGACGTTCGGCATCAATCTTGGTGGCGCGCTCAAGAGGGACGGCTCGGATGAGCAGCACGCGCTCTGGGTGCAGATGGCCGGGGCGGCTGGGCTCGCGCTGCCGGGGTTCGGCGGTGCTGGTGGAAGCACGACCAGCCTCGGCGATTTCGGTTTTGGCTTTCCAGGCGGTGGCGCCGATACTACCGGCGGCGGCTGGCTATCAAAGATCGCTGGCTTGTTCAGCCGCGGCGGCGGTGGTGGTGGGAACGGCATGGGCAGCATGATCAGCTCCCTGGTCGGCATGATTCCTGGATTCGCCGAAGGTGGCACGCCATCTCCGGGCAGCGCGTACATCACCGGGGAGAACGGGCCGGAGTTGCGTTTCGCTTCGGGCGAAATCGCGTCCAACTCCGCCTCAGAGCGCATGATGAGCCAGCCGACCCAGGTCCACAACTACACCATCGACGCTCGCGGCACGGACCCGGTTATGACCGAGCAGCGCGTGCGGGCGGCTATCATCGCATCGCACAATTCCGCAGTGAGCAATTCGCTCCAGGTCTCACAAGAGCATTTGAAGCGCACGCCGCAAAAGCGCTAAACCGTTCAGGCGCAAACGGCGAATCGCCAATAGCTCCCGACGACTTCTCCCCGAAGCAAAAACCGTTTTGAAACTGCATGGCTCAATATCTCGGCTGGGACATCATCGACATACCGACCGATCCGCCGGCGCCGCAGTCGATCGAGTTCTCGGTCTTTGATGTGGTTGCGCTGAGTAGAAGCCCGTTTACAGGCCAGCAGCAAGTGCAGGACTGGAACGCGACGTTCATGGAAGCGAACGTGTCGCTCCCGCCGCTCACCGCCGACCAGGCGGAGGCCTGGATCAGCTTTCTGCGGGATTTGAAAGGCGTGGCGAACGTGTTCCAGTTCGGCGCGGACTTCGCCGCGGCTTACCCGTCGAGTATCGGGGATCGTTACTGGCGCCTGAAGTCGAACCAGCGGAAGTGGTCGGTCGGTGAAGCGCGGGTGTTCGGGATTCAGTTCGAAGTGATGGAGGCGTTGTAGATGCCGCGCTCCATGTCCTCGCTCTTCCTGGCGGCCATCACCAGCCAGAAGATCCGGCCCGCTCTCTTCGTCGAAGTCCACTTCGTCTCTGGGCCCTCCTACATCTGGAGCGGGCTCGGAACCATTACCTGGAACGGCCACGACTGGCTGGGCGTGGGCTCGCTGGGCGAGGTGTCGGTCATCGAAGAAGGCACGACCGTCGAGGCGAAGGGCATCACGCTGAAGCTGAGCGGCATCGACCCGACGTTGCTTGCGGGAGTGCTGACGGACTTTCGCGTCGGGCTGCCGGCGCTGGTGTATCTCGGGATGTTTGATTCGGGCGGCTCATTGATTGCTGACCCGATCATTTCCTGGGCGGGGCGCACGGATCAGCCGACGATCGAGATGGACGGCTCCACAGCAACGATCTCGATCAATTGCGAGAACCGCCTGGTCGAGATGAACGTAGCGGTCGACCGGCGTTTAACAAACGAAGACCAGCAGCTCGATCACCCCGGCGATCGCGGGCTGGAGTTCGTCGCGTCGATTCAGGACGTGCAGGTGTACTGGGGACGATCGCCGAGCAGTCACAACAATATGTAAAGGGGAAATGGCAAATTATCACGTCCTCATCGCCTATCGAAACTTTCACGGTCGGCACCATCATTCACACGTTGGACTCGGCGTAAACGGCTTGCACACCGCGCGCGTGCTGCGCGCGAACAACATACTGGCGGACGTCGCGGCGGTGTGGGAGCCCACAGACGTCGCGGCCGCCGTTTCCAATGCTCCCTACACGCATTGCATCGTCGAGGCGCCATGGATTGGCACCCCTCAAATGCAGAGTATCCTGCATCAGTTCCCACGTGTACACTTCGTCTGCAGGTGCCACAGCCAGATCGGTTTTCTGCAGGTTGAATCCGGCGCCATCACGCTATTCCGCGAAGGCGCACTGCTCGCGTCGAACAATCTGAACTTTCAGATCGCAGGGAACAGCCAACGCTTCTGCTCATTTTTCGAGCGAACGTACGGCCATCATTGCGCCTATCTTCCGAACCTTTACGATGTGGCAAGACCCGAGCGTTTCCACCATCATTCGCCAGGGCATCATCTGCGCATTGGATCGTTTGGTGCGCTGCGGCTGATGAAGAACCATTCGACGAGCGCGGCCGCGGCCTTGCTGATCGCGCGAAGGCGTAAAGCGAACCTCGAGTTTCACGTTAGCGTGAACCGCCAGGAGAATCCCGGATCGCAGGGAATTCTGGCATCACTGCGGAACATGTTCGCCGGGCTGAATTGGGCGAAGCTCGTCGAAGTCCCGTGGCAGCCATGGGCCAGTTTCAGAACTATCGTCGGGACCATGGATTTGTGCCTGCAGCTCTCGCAGTCGGAGACGTTCAACATCGTGACCGCTGACGCCGCGGCCGAGGGCGTTCCCTCGGTGGTTTCGGAAGTCATCGATTGGGTTCCGCAGTCCTGGGTCGCGCATGGCGATAGCCCCGAGCACGCCGCGCGCGTGGGGGATCACCTAGTCTCCGATCCGTATGCGGGCCAGGAAGGCTACACCGCGTTGACGCACTACGTCGCAGGAGCGATGGCACAGTGGAAAACCTTCCTCACCCAAAGCGCACAAGCGGCCGTAATGAATCTGCCCGCGCTCAGCTAATCCGCCTTCATGGCTTCGGGGTGAGTGGGACGCTGCCCTGGCGCGATCCGCCGTTTGCGCCTGGACGGCATGGTAACCAGCATTTTCCCGTAGGAACAAGCGGCGTAGGTTTTCCCAGCATCATTCGATCTTCCTGCCTGAAATTCTGCCTTGAAACTCACCCGCCTCCCCTGCTGGCAGTGCTCACTCGCCAGATTCCTCATCGATAACCAGAACCGCCCGTTCGCTTACGGCTCCTTCGACTGTGGCCTGTTCGTCTCTGACGCAATTCTCGCCATGACGGGCGCGGATCTCGCCGCTCCCTTTCGCGGCAAATACACCTCGCGAGCCGAGCTGCTTCCCCTGATCCGCCAATACGCCGGCGCGCGATCGCTCCGGGCGCTGGCTGAACGCATCACCTCCGACTATCAAATGCCTGAAGTCCCCATCCTCCGCGCGCAGCGCGGTGACCTCGTGCTACTGAAGCGCGCGCGCGATTACTCGCTTGGCCTGGTCGATCTGAACGGCCGCGACATCGTGGTCGCATTTGCGCACGAGCTGCGGCGGCTGCCCATTGCTCGGGCGTCAAGAGCCTGGAGAGTGGGCTGACGTGTCCAAGGGCGTCGTCGAAACTATAGCGGGAGCGATACAGATCGCCGTAGGGGCGGTCCTGGAGTTTATCCCTGGCGGCCAGGCGATCGGCACGATGCTGATCATCTCCGGCGCCGGCATGGTGCTCTCTGGCGTCGGCACGATGCTGAGCAAGGGGCCGCTGACCGGCACAGGCTCGGCGACGCGCAATCCAGTGGGCCCCTGGAATATCCTGTACGGCCGCGGCAAAGTCGGCGGGACCATCGTTTATCTCTCGGAATTCGATGATGACAATAAATATCTGGACATGGTCTGCGTGCTGGCCTCGCACGCTTGCCAGAGTGTCGATGCGCTGCTGTTTGACGGGCAGAGGATTAGGCTCGATGCGAACGGTTGCAGCTTTAGCCCACCGTCAGATCAGACCGGGCCGAACATAACCAGCATCACGCGATCCAACGGAATCGTAACGGTCGATTTCGCCTCGGCCATCACGGATCTCGAAACCGGCGACTTTCTCATCATCAAAAACGTCACCGGAGATCTGACCTTCAACGGGAAATACCCCGTCACTGTCATCACCTCGACGAGCGTTAGCTATGTGTGCGGCGGTGCGGACGGCACTGGAACGGGTGGGCAAACCGAAACCACATGGCCCGACTACCGGGCCAAGGTCCACATGGAAGTGCTGCTCGGGGATCACTCGGCCACGTTTCCGGGCATGCTCACCGGCACGCCGTACGATGGCGATCCCGGCAGCCCGGTCGTCCGCCCGGACAACCCCTGGACCGCAGCTCACAAGTTGCTCGGCAAGTGCTGCGTCTTCCTGCGGCTGCATTACAACGATGAAGTTTTCGCGAATGGCATCCCGGCGATCAGCTTTCGCCTCAGCGGGAAGAACGATATCTTCGACCCGCGCGATTCGAGCACGGGCTACACAGAAAACGCTGCACTCTGTATAGCAGATTTCCTCAGCAATACGACATGGGGATTCAAAGCCGCCTACTCGACGGAAATCCCGGACGCCGAATTGATCGCGGCCGCGAACGTCTGCGATGAAGCGGTGGATCTGGCGGCGGGCGGATTCGAGGCCCGTTACACCTGCAACGGCTCGTTCCCGCTGACCATGCGGCGCGGGGAGATCCTGCAGAATCTCCTGACCTCGTGCGCCGGGCGGCTGACTTATACGGGCGGCCAGTTCTTCATTTGGCCGGCGGCCTGCGTCGAGCCGTCGCTGCTCATTCCGTCTCAGCCGATCACTTCGATCGAGCTGACGGTCTGGGCAGAGGCGGTGCATTGGAATGGCACAGCGTTCGTGGCTAATTTCCTGCACGGGACGCCTCGTTCCCCGCTCTCTATCGGCGGGTCCGCCAACGTATCGACTGGCGCTTTCGGGGCACAAACTACAACGATCGCGCCGACGACGGACCTGTCCACACTTTCAGTGGGATTCTTCCTCGAATACTCCGGGGCCTTGATCGACAATCCGGCGCCCGGCGATGTGTGGCGGATCTACGACGCCTTTGTAACGGTCACCTATTTCGATGGGAGCAGGGCGATCTTCCGGGCTGTAACCGCAACCGCGGATAACGCCAGCTTCTCGAGCGGCCAGATCGAGCACGCATCGCGTGCCATCGATGCCGATGCGTTGACGCCCACGACCTACGCCGAGGTTGAGCGGTGGCACTTTTCTAACTTGTCCGATCCGGCAAGTCTCACCCTTTCAAACTTCAGCTCTCCAGTGGGTGGATCGGGAGCCACGGGATCGCCGGACACGAGCGCGCTGGGCTTAGGCAGCAGCGGGCTGACCCTCGCCAACGCAGCGGGTCCGTTCCGCTGGAAACAGAAGGCGGCGATCCGCGACCTCTACAACGGCGTCAAGGGAACCTACATCAGCCCGGCGAACAACTGGCAATCGAGCGACATCCCGCCCTACGCGCAGGACACGCTACACGGATACGCCAGCGGCTCTCCGCTTTATCCCTTTGGCGACGCCAACATGGCGGAAGACGGCGGGGACCGGAGATGGCTGGACATCCAGCTCCCGTTCACCATTTCGGTTTCGACCGCGCAAAGGCTTTGCAAGATCGAACTTCTAAGGAGGCGCCATCAGGGGACCGGGACATTCATCTTCAACATGGCGCTCTACCAGTTGACGGCGCTGGACGTGATTCAGATGAATCTGCCTGTTCTCGGGTGGACGGCGAAGATCCTGGAAGTCACAGCCCACCGGTTCACGCTGAACCGGCAGAACGTCAACGGTCTCGAAGTCACTCTGCTCGGGACCGAGATCGACGTGCAGGAAACGGACTGCTCGGTCTATGACTGGGACCCGTCCGAAGAGCTGAGCGCGCACGGCTTCCAGCAGGCCGTGCTTCCGACGAACAAGGGCACGCTCGACGGCATCGTAACCAAGGTCAACGCGCAGACCGGAACGACGTACACCGCAGTAGCGAGCGACCGCGGTCAGCTCGTCAGCTTCAGCAATCCCTCGCCGGTTGCCGTGAATCTCACTACCGCCGGGACGCTCAGCGGGCAACTGGACGAGATGTGGAACGCCAACTTCCAGAACACCGGAACGGGAACGGTCACCATCACGCCATCCGGCGGCCAGACCATCGATGGCGCGGCGTCGTTCGTTCTGAAGACCGGCGACGGCGCGCATATCTTCTCAGATGGGACGAACTTCTACACCGAGCGGGGGATCAGCAGCCCCAACTTCACGTTCGTAGACAATGAGACGCCGACTCCGACTTCGCCGCTCACGGCAGTCTTCACTCTGGCGCACGCCCCCAACCCGGCGAGCTCGCTGCAACTCTTCCTCGACGGCGTCCAGCAGATTGCCGGAACGGACTTTACACTCTCCAGCGCAACCATCACTTTCACGGTCGTGCCCGATTCGGACGATATCGTGCGCGCATTCTACCGATACTGATTCATGAGTAAGATCACGCGCGGCCACATCGATGCGGAACTGTTGAAGGCGCGCTCGCGTCAGGGTGATGCCAGCATCGCGCAGATGTTCGGCGGCGGCTCCCCGGTCGCAGGCGACGCTGCTGTTTACGACGACAACGGCAACGTTGTCCCAGGAGGCGGATTAAGCGGCGGTTCCTTCGGCGTCGGTTCCTTTTTCGTCGAGCAGCCCAAGGGACTACTGAACGGCTCGAACACCGTCTTCACGCTGACCTACGTTCCGGCCTTTGTTATCTGCCTGTGGCTCAATGGTGCCGGCCAGAACCCCTTCACGCCGGATTACACGATCTCGGGAAACACCATCACTTACACCGATGCACCGAGTTCGAACGCGCAGCACTGGATCGTTTACATCCGGGCGGGCACGGCGGGAACCGCCGGGAAGCAGGCGCGGGAATTCGCAGCGGGAACGGATGGCGTCGACTACGGGAATTCATTAACGTTCAATGTGCTCGGCGACTTGAGCGTCGGTGTTTGGCTCAAGCTGCCAAGCACTGCGGCGGGGACTATTATCACCCGCGGCTACAACAGCGCCACTGTTTCAAAAAACAGTTGTTTTGATCTGAACGTAAAAGGATCATCCGGAGCTTGGGAGATCCAGTATTACCACGATCCAGCCGACGGAGGCGTCAGCGAAGATGACAAGCACAACTTTTCCACCGCTTTAGCCAATGACACCTGGTACTACATCGGCTTTTCAAGGGACGCGACAGCCAAGACGGTAAGTATGTTCGTGGGCGATGGAGTCACCGTCGCCCTCATCCAAACCTGGACCTATCCGACCGATCCCACGGGAGGCTCAGACTCGGCTGTTCACCTCTCCATAGGACAGTTGGCTGGCGGATACTCCGGCAACGTTTCGGATGCGCCGCTTGTTGGAACCGTCGAAGAGCACTACATCTGGAGCCGGAAGCTCTCACTCGCTGAACATCAGGACGCCATGCGAGGCAGCCCGTCGCCGACGAACCTGATTCTCGATTGCCTGATGGGCAATTCGCCGGAAGTGGACCTTTCGCCGACTGGGGCAAGTGGAACGGTCACGGGAACAACGCTGGTCACGGGGCACTGATTCGCTTCTTTTGAACACCTGAGCCGCGCCTCGGCAGCCGCCGATGCGCTGGGTTGAGGGCTGTTTGTCTTTTTCAGGAACATCCATATGCTGAGACGGAAACGATTCTGGTTCTGCGTACTTGTGCTGATGACGGCTGCGCTTTTGCTGGCCGCTACAAATGGCAATCTCGAGTGGACACAACTGCGCTCTGACAACCGCCGCGGCAGCACCGCCGGCGCCATCGGACAATCGGCGTGCGGCTCGGTCACAAACACTCATATTGCCGCGTTCGACTCTACCGGATGCCTGGTGGACGGCGGCGCGGGGGGCGGCGGCAGCGGAACGGTAACCAGCGTGGCCGCCGCGGTCCCGAGCGGGTTCACGATCTCCGGCTCTCCTGTTACCACGAGCGGAACTCTGACAATCGGCTATGCCACGGGCCTGACCACGCACCAGGTGCTTGGCACGGGATCGAGCGGCGCACTGGCTCTCGTGAGCTTGACCGGGGCGGATCTGCCGAACCCCAGCTCCTCGACGCTGGGCGGCATCCAATCGATTGCGGCGGTATCGAACGAGTGGGTCGATTCGATCAGCACCAGCGGCGTTCCGCATCTTTCGCAGCCAGCCTTCAGTAATATCAGCGGTACCGTGGCGGCTTCGCAACTTCCCACGCCGACAACCAGCACCTTCGGCGGGATCGAGGATATAGCGGCTGTCACACATAAGTGGATCGATTCGATTGTGAATGGCGTGCCACATCTGAGCCAGCCAGCGGAATCGGATCTCTCGTTCACGGACATCACCACGAACAACGTCGGCACGTCGAAGCACGGGTTCGCACCGAAGGGAACCGGCTCATCTACTCAATACCTGGATGGAACCGGGGCGTATTCAACGCCGGTTGGGACCGGGCTGGGTAGCTTGATCTTACTTGAGCAGCACACGGCCAGCAGCTCTGCCACGCTCGACTTCACAAGCTGTATCAGCAGCAGCTATGACACCTACGAGATCGTCATCGTCAGCGTGATTCCGGCAAGCAACAACGTTGACTTAGAACTTCTGATGTCCACGGATGGCGGGAGCACTTATGACACGACCCACTATGGGAACACAGACTTTTTCAATTACACAAGCACCGGAGTGAGCAGTTCCACCACCACGTATCTGCGGCCAGCGGGTTCCATCTCCAACGACTCGGCGCGGCCCGGAGTGAACGGCAGAATCATGATGTACTCGCCTGGTCTCACGAGCAGGCACCGCTTTTTTACTGGCGAATCTGCCGACTTAGACGCCAACGCCGGTGTTTTGCTGCGGAACAACTGGGCGGGCGCGTTCACCAATACGTCGGCTGCTGTCAATGCCTTCAGGTTTTTGTTTTCCGGTGGCGGGAACATCGCCTCCGGGACAGTTCGATGTTACGGATATTCTAAGTAGTCAAGTCTTTACGACCAGGCACTGGTTCCCGCAAAGCTCGATGACCGGTTCGATCTTATCGGAAAAGAATTCAGAGAACGCTGCGCGCGCGCCATCAGCCAGGGCATAGTCGTGAGAAACGATCACTCCTCCCGATGACATCCGGGGATAAAAGAAAATCAGCGCATCGAGCGTACTCCGGTACAGGTCGGCGTCGAGATGCACGAAAGAAAATCTCCGGTCAATGACGGCTGAAGCGGTACCGGGGAACATCCCCTTGTAAAAATGGACGTTGGGAGAATCGAGATAGGCTTTCACGGATTCCAGACCAGCAGTGAACTGCCCTCCGTGGAATCGCCCATCCAGGTTACCCGGTTGCGGCAGGCCTTCGAAGGTGTCGAACAGGTGAAGTGGTTTTTCCTTTCCAGCGGCTGCGTGAATCAACTTTGCCGATCCCCCTTTGTAGACACCGAGTTCCGCAATGTCGCCTAGTGTTTTCTGCGTTGCCTCTGCGGCACGGAGCAACTGAAATGCTTCGAGCGGAGTGAGCAGCGTGTTCCCCTCGCGCTTCAGTTTCAGAATTGAGCGAATTGCCGGCTTTCGTAGGGGAGTCCGAAAATTCATGATGCCGAAGCGAAGATAAGCGAGCAGGTCCTGGGCGGCATGCTGTGCTCGGCTGAGGGGTGTAACGTCCATGCCGCTACCGGACGTGATAGTTCCGCACATTCCGGGAGCGGGCGCGGTACTCGCGCGCCAGGCGTTCGCCGTCTGTGGCAAAATATCGCTCGGCTTCTTCGATGCTCGGGAACGTGGACAGATCCGCGTTCCGGTCCGATAGGTCGTACCAGCGGTAGATGTCGCCGATCTTCCGCAGGCTGAAAGTTACTCCGCCCGCCTCGGCAGTTTTGATTTGGTCCGTCATTGTTCAGCTCGCCTTCTTCTTCGCCCACCGCGCCTCCGCGGCCTTCCGCGCAATTTCCCGTCTGCGCTTCGCAGTGATCGTCTGCATTCTTGCTTTACCCGCCTTACTGGCAATGGCGCTGCGCTCTTCGGATGAAAGCGCCGCCGCCCGCGCCTTCCCGCCCTTTTTTCCGCCCAACCTCCCCAGCTCGACCGCCGCAGGGTTTTTCCCTAAAGTGTTCACTCTAGCAGTATACCAACATTACCGCCTAAGATAGTAGTAACGGTACTGAAGTCCGAAACGCCATCTTAATCATCCATCTTTTTACCTATACTAACTTGACCGACCATGTTAGTATCTGCCCGCGAGATGCGGCATGTCCTCCCCGGCCCAACGTCGCGAGGAACTGGAAGCACAGCTTACGGCGAAACCCCCGGAGGCGCGCGCGATCGCGCCCGAGGGTACGGTCCGGCTTCCGCATTCCGGCAAGCGCGGCGCCCTCACCTGGCTGAAGCTCGTCGAATCCGTGGATCTCTCGAAACCCGCCGGCTTCGCGTTCGAGGGCCGCATTCTGAAGCCGGGCGGCGAGCTGGCCATCGCGGAGATCCCGGCGCCGTGCGTACTGCTCGAATGCGCCGGCTCGGTGGGGCCAGGCCGGGGACACAACCGGGCAGAGTGCCTCTATATCCTGTGGCGCTGGGACGGGGCGGACTGGCGGGAAATAGCGCGCGCGCAGTCCGTGGGGGCTGAATGGGTCGAGGGCCTGGCGCCGATCGCACAGAGGGC
>Ga0207707_10000258_pt1 | contig 57257 bp, 52 predicted proteins | sample KBSC83BmetaG_FD_184336 | JGI IMG/M metagenome (GOLD analysis project Ga0207707, IMG submission 184336) | Corn rhizosphere microbial communities from Kellogg Biological Station, Michigan, USA - KBS C8-3B metaG (SPAdes) (version 2) | ecosystem: Host-associated > Plants > Roots > Rhizosphere ... | reverse complement strand
CGGCCGGCACCACGACTTCTTCCACCGCTACCACGAGGAGAGCCGCACCGTGGAGGGCTTCCAGAAGTGGCTGGCCCACTGGGTGCGCGAGGTCCCGGACTGGAAGGGCTTCCTCGCGCGCCTCGCCCCGGGGACGCTCGACGGCCTGCGCCCGACGCGCTCGCAGCCCTCCGACCCGCTCGAATACGGAGCCTGATCGCCATGAAGATCACCGCCATCGAGGCCGTGCCGCTCGCCATCCCGCTCCGGCCGATGACCCCGGCGTCATCGTGGACCGGCGGCACCCGCAAGCAGATCTTCGTGCGCGTGCACACCGACGAGGGCGTGAGCGGCCTCGGCGAGGCCTTCGCCTACGGTGCCCCGCTCGCGGTGGTGAGCGTGATCGAGGAGAGCCTCGCGCCCCTCGTGGTCGGACAGGATCCCCTCCGCATCGAGGCGGTGGTGGACCTGATGCACCGCGGGACCATGATCTACGGCCGCCGCGGCCTCGGCATGTTCGCGATCAGCGGGATCGAGATCGCGCTGTGGGATCTGCTGGGCAAGGTGCGCGGGGCGCCGGTCTACGAGCTGCTGGGCGGGGCCCAGCGGACGCGGCTGCCCGCGTACGCGAGCCTGCTCCGCTACGAGAGCCCGGAGGCGGTCGCGGCCGCGTGCCGCCACTACGTGGCGCAGGGCTTCCGCATGCTGAAGCTCCACCAGATCGACGTGGCCTCGGTGCGCGCGGCGCGCGAGGCGGTGGGGCCCGACGTGGAGCTCATGCTCGACACCAACTGCCCCTGGACGCCCTTCGAGGCGATCGCGATGGCTCGCGCGCTCGCACCGTACCGTCTCTTCTGGCTGGAAGAGCCGGTGTGGCCTCCCGAGGACTACGCGGGGCTCGCGCGCGTGGCCGCGGCCACCGACACCCCGGTCGCCCTCGGGGAGAACGAGTCCACGCTCTACGGCTTTCACGAGATCGTCCGGCAGCACGCGGGCGACATCCTCCAGCCCAGCATCACCAAGGTGGGCGGCATCGGCGAGTTCAAGAAGATCGCGGCGCTCGCCCAGGCCGCCAACCTGCCCATCGCTCCCCACTCCTTCTACTTCGGGCCGGGCCTCGCGGCCACCCTGCACGTCGCCGCGTCGTTCGGGAGCCCGCTGCCGGTGGAGTTCCCGACCGGAGAGCTCGAGACGCCATTCCTCACCCGCCCCATCCAGGCCCGCGGCGGCTGGCTCGAGCTGCCGACCGGGCCCGGCCTCGGCGTGGAGATCAACGAGGACGCGCTCCGCCGCCACCCCTTCGTGAAGAGCACCGCCCAGCCCTTCGTGCTCCGATGACCCGGAATCGCGAAGAGGGACGGGTTCCGGCGGCGCCCCGATGACCCGGAATCGCGAGGTCGGGAACGGTGGCGGCGGCACCTCGACGACCTGGAATCGCGAGGGCGGGAACGGTGGCGGCGGCACCCCGATGACCCGGAACCGCGAGGGCGGGAACGGTGGCGGCGGCACCCCGATGACCCGGAACCGCGAGGGTGGGAACGGTGGCGGCGGCACCCCGACGACCTGGAATCGCGAGGTTGGGAACGGTGGCGGCGGCACCCCGATGAGCGCCAGAGGCGCGAAGAGGCCCAGCCGCCAACCATGACTTCTCCACCGCCAACCGCTAGAACAGACGAGCCCCGGCAAGAGTTCACCGACCGCGAGCTCATGGTCATCGCGGCCGCCCGCGAGATCCGCGACGAGGACGTGGTCTTCGTCGGCATGCGGCTGCCGCTGATCGCCTTCGCCTACGCCAAGCGCACCCACGCCCCGCGTGCGGTCGGTCTCTTCGAGAACGGCATCGTGCGCGATCAGCCCTCGCCGGAGACCTTGCTCACCATGAGCGACACGCCCAACATCCCGGGCGCGCTCTGGTGCACCGGCACGCTGGAGATCATGGCCCTGCTCCAGCAGGGACTCGTGGACCTGGGCTTCATCGGCGGGGCGGAGATCGACCGCTTCGGCAACCTCAACACCTCGTACATCGGGGACTGGCGCCGGCCGAAGGTGCGCCTGCCCGGCAGCGGCGGCGGCGCCGACATCGCGAGCCTGGCCCGGCGCTTCGTGGTGATCATGCCCCAGGAGAGGCACCGCTTCCGCGATCGCGTGGACTTCATCACCTCGCCCGGCTTCGGCGAGGGTCCCGGCTGGCGCGCCCGCGTGGGGCTGCCCGGCGGCGGCCCCGCCGCGGTGGTCACCACCCTCGGCGTCTTCCGCTTCGACCCCGCGAGCTGCGAGATGTACCTGGCCTCGTACCACCCCGGCCAGTCGGTCGAGAGCGTGCGCGCCGCCACCTCGTTCGACCTCGCGGTGGCGCCCGACGTCGCCCCCACGCCCACGCCGACCGCGGAGGAGCTCGCCACCGTGCGAGCGTGCGACCCGGCCGGGTTCTGGACGCGCTGAGCGTGACCGACGGCGCGGCGGCGGGTCGGCGCTGGGTGATGTGGGGCATCCCGGCCCTCGTGTTCCTGATCGCGTTCCTCCACCGGGCCGCCCCGGGCGTGATCGCCAAGGACCTGATGCAGGCCTTCGACCTCACCGGGGCCGCGGTGGGCCTCCTGTCCGCGATGTACTTCTACTCCTACGCGACGTTCATGGTGCCGGGCGGCGTCCTCATCGACAGCGTGGGCCCGCGCTGGGTGATCGCGGCCGGCGGGCTCGTGATGGGCCTCGGGTCGGTCGCGATGGGGCTGGCCAGCAGCACCGCGATCCTCTTCGCGGGGCGCCTGCTGGTGGGGCTCGGCGCCACCGTGACGTTCACCGGGGCGCTCAAGATCGCGGCGAACTGGTTCCCGCACACCCACTTCGGGATGATGTCGGCCCTGACCGCGACGGTGGGCATACTCGGCGCGCTCATCGGGAGCGCCCCGCTCGCGGCGCTGGCCGCGGGCCTCTCCTGGCGCGGGGCGCTCGTGATCATCGGCGCCACCACGGTGGCCGCCGCCGTGCTGTGCGCGGCGCTGGTCCGCGACCGGCCGTCGCCCCCGCGGGCGCCCGTCCCGCCGCGCGCCGGGCTGGGCCCCGTGCTGCGGGGCACGGTGCAGGTGCTCCGCAACCGCCACACCTGGCCGCCCTTCCTGTGCTTCTTCTTCCTGTACGCCGCGATGGGGAACTTCTTCCTCTGGAGCGTGCCCTTCCTGCGCGACGTCTACGGCCTCGGCACCACGCGGGCCGCGCTCTACGCCTCGCTGCCCTCGATGGCGCTCCTCGCCTCCGCCCCCATGACCGGCTATCTGTCCGATCGGGTGTGGCACCGGCGCAAGCTGCCGTACACCGTGCTCGCGGCGGGGCAGTTCCTGGCGTGGCTCGTGTTCCTGCTGACCCTGGGGACGCTGCCGCTGCCCGGGGTGTGCCTGCTCTTCCTGCTCCTGGGGGTGATGGGCGGCGCCTTCGTACTCACCTGGCCCCTCGGCGCGGAGGTGAATCCCCCGTCGCTGTCCGGCATCGCGGTGGCGGTCACCAACCTGGGCGGCTTCGTGGGCGCGGCCCTCACCCAGGGCCCGGTCGGGGCCGTCCTCGATGCGGGCTGGACCGGCGTGATCGCGGAGGGGGCGCGCGTCTACCCGGTGGCGTCCTATCGCGGCGGCTTCGGTCTCTGCACCCTGTTCGTGCTGGCCGGCGCCGTCATCACCCTCGTGCTGAAGGAGACGCGGGGCGAGAACGTGTTCCATCGTCTGGCCGCGGCAGCCGCGCCCCGTACGGCTCGAGGGGAATCCTGAGCGCGTTGGTGGCGAACGAGATCAGGTGGTAGAAGCCGGTCAGGGCCACCAGCTCGATCAGCTGCTCCTCGCTCCAGTGCGCGCGCAGCGCGGCCCACAGCTCGTCGCTCACCCGCGCCTCGTCGTGCAGGGCGTCCACCAGCCGCAGCAGCAGCCGCTCGCGCTCCGGGAACGCGCTCTCGTCCCCGGTGGCGATGGCGGCCACCTGCTCGGCGGTCAGGCCGACCCGCTCCGCGAAGAAGGCCACGTGCACGCCCCACTCGTACTCGGAGCCGCAGCGGGCGCACGTCCGGTCGATGACGATCTCCCGCTCCCGCAGGGTGATCGAGCCCCGGTCGAGCAGCCCCCCGGCCATGAGGCGCAGGAACACGCGCTCGTTCCGGGCCAGGGTACGGAAGAGGGCGAGCGGCGGGACGCCGGCGGGCATGATCCGATCGAGGGCGGCCCGCACCGGCTCCGGGTACGGCGGCTCCAGGGGGGCGACGCGGGGCGCGCTCATCGGGGATCCTCCTCCGGGCATCGGGCTTCCGGACCCGGGCCGGGGCCCGGTCCGTGCTATCGTTTCAGTAGCACCCATGCTACCGCTACGGTTTCCATAGCGCAAGGCCTCCCGCGATGAAGAGCGCTCCCCGTCCCGGCCGGCCCGTGCGCGGCTCGCGCACCGGCCGGCCCATCATGGCCCTGCTGGACTTGCTGGGCCGGCGCTGGACGCTGCGCGTGATCTGGGAGCTGCGCGAGGGCCGGCTCACCTTCCGGGCCCTGCAGGAAGCCTGCGGCGGGGTGAGCCCCACCGTGCTGAACCAGCGGCTGCGCGAGCTGCGGCAGAGCGGCCTGGTGGACGCGGCGGGAGAGGCCGGCTACGGCCTCACCCCGCTGGGGCGCGAGCTGGTCGCGCAGACGCTGCCGCTGGTGGCGTGGTCGGCCCGCTGGGCCGCCGCGGTCACTCGCGGTCGAGGAACCCCTCGGTCATCGCGTTGACCTCGGGGATGCCGGAGCGCGCGATCGCGTTGATCCGGGCCTTCACCTCCGCCAGCGGCCGGAAGGGCTTCCTGGCGAGCAGCCCCGCGTAGTCGCGCACCGCGGCCGCCAGCTCCGCGCCCGGCACCACGCGGTTCACCAGCCCCCACGCCTGCGCGTCCGCCGCCGAGTAACGCGCGCAGCCCATGATGATCTCCTTGGCGCGCGCGGGACCCGCCATGCGGACGAAGCGCGTGGTGGTGCCCACCCCGAGCGGGACGCCCAGGTCCACCTCCGGGATCCAGAACTGAGCCTCGGCGGCCGCGATGCGGAAATCGCAGGCCAGGGCCAGCCCCCACCCGCCGCCGACCGCGTGGCCGTTCACCGCTGCGATGGTGGCCTGCTCGAGACCCTCCAGCGTGGCGTTGGCGCGCTCGAACAGACGCCGGAACTGGCTCTTGCGCGTGAGGAAGAGGCGGCGCCGCTCCTCGACGGTGGCGGCCCTGGCGTGTCCGGCGTCCGCGCCCGCGGAGAACACCGGCGGCGCGCCGGTGACGATCACCACGCGCGTCGAGGCATCGTCGCGCAGCTCGGCGAAGGCGGCGCCCAGCTCGGTGAGCATCTCGTCGCTCAGCGAGTTGCGCCGGTCGGGGCGGTTCAGGGTGACGGTGGCGATCGGGCCTTCGCGGGTGAGGAGGAGGTTGGTGGGCATGGGCGCGGTGCCGAGCCCCCTCACCCTGCCCTCTCCCCGGAGGGGAGAGGGTTGCCGGAGCTCTCCCCGGAGGGGAGCGGGTCGACGGAGCTCGTCCCGGAGGGGAGAGGGTGGGACGGAGTTTCTTCGGACAGGAGACGGAGGCGCTCGGTGCGGATGCGCTCGGCGGCGCGCGTGAAGCCGGCGGCGGCGGGATCCGCCTCGATGGCGGGGCGCACCACCTCGTCGAGGCAGCACGCCAGCGCGCCGGAGAGACGCCGGCGCACCTCGCCGTAGCCCTTGACCACGTTGGCGAGCTCCGCCACCTCGCAGGCGAGCGTCTCGTCGAGGCGCGCCGCGGCGTGCACCGCCTCCTCCCAGCGGGCCATGAGGGCGAACTCGCGCTGGCGGCGTAAAGAGCGTGGGCGAAGCCCGCGCATCCGGGCCAGACTCCAGATCCGCAAGAACCCGAGCACCGTGGTGGTGCGCACATGCTGTCCCACCGTCGGCCGGCCCTCGGGCCAGCGCCGCTCCGCCCAGCGCGCGATGGGGCCGCCGATCGCGGCGGGCAGGATGCCGTAGAGCTCGTCGAGATCCGGCTTGAGGTAGTCGGTGACGACCAGGATCGCTCCCTCGGGCGTCCCCTGCTCGCGGCGGATGCGGTCGAAGCGGCCGCCGCGCGTCTTGAGGTCCGCCACCCGGATCGCGTCTTCATAGGTCATCCACACCGCGAGCCGGCGGGCGAAGGCCTCGACGAGCCGGAGGCCGCGGTTCAGCGCGCGCAGGGCACGCACCCGGTCGAGGTAGACGAGGGCGTAGCCGCGATCCTGGTAGTCGATGAGCCGCGCCACCGCCTCGCCCAGCACGGGATGAAGCGGCTCCGGGAACTCCGCCTCCACCCGCGCGGTCAGATCGGTGAAGTCCGCGCCGCGCCGTCCGAGGGCGGCGGCGCGCTCGGCGCGAAGCTCGGCCCAGCGCCGCGCGGCCGGGCGGGTCTCCGCGGGCGGCCCCGCCGCCAGCAGCTCGACGCCGGCCTTGAGCCCGCGCACGTTGCGCTCCACCGCGACGCCGCCCTCGCGGATGGCGGCCTCGAAGTCACCCGCGGTCATGGGCAGCGCCCGGCAACCCGCCAGTGCGCCCAGCAGCAGCGCGTTGACCTCGCTCTGGTGCTGCCGCGCGAGGGCCAGCCCGTCGAAGCCCACGAAGCGCCGCGCCAGCCGGCGGGCCGCCGCCTCGAGCGCCTCGCGGGGAAACACCCCGTCGCCCGGCGCCGACTTCTCGGCGATCGAGAAGAGCCGGTGCGTGCTCGCGATCACGGTGGTGCGGGCCGGCGAGGCGTAGTCCATCTCGATGGTGCGCCCCGCCTCGAGCAGCTCGGAGGCGATGACCACGTCGACGTCGCCCGGGGTCGGGTAGAGCGAGAAGACCGGCTCCGGCGCGCCGGGGGCCAGGCGCTCCGGAAATACCTCGACGTAGTAGGTGGTGGCGCCGGTGCGCTGGGCCACGCCCGGGATCGAGGTGGCCTGCGCGGCGTAGCCGGCGTGGGCGGCCGCGCCGACGATCCACTCGGTCAGCACGCCGCCGCCGTGCCCGCCGAGGGCCGCGATGAGGATCGAGACCGGGCGGGGCGACGCCGTCATGCCGGCTGGAGCCAGCCGATCACCCGGCGGCGGGCCGCGGCCACGCCGCGTGCCCACGCGCCCGGGTTGTGGACCACGCGCGCCTCGTAGAAGGACGGGCAGAGGACCGCGGCGTGGGCCACCTCGCCGCAGAGCCCGCAGCCCACGCAGCTCTGATCCACGTGGGCCACCGGGTCGTCCCGCAGCGGGTCCGGATTGTCGCGCAGGGTGAGCGACGGGCAGCCGTTGAAGCGCATGCACGACTTGTCGCCCGTGCACACGTCGGGGTCGACGCCGAAGCGCGGGGTCTCCACCCGCTCCCCCGCCTTGAGGCGCGCCGCGGTCTCGGGGCGCACGCGCCGCTGGCGCTCGAGCTGGCACTCCGCGCGGGCCACGATCACCTTGAGGCCGCCCACCGCGGTGGTCATGGCGTCCTTGACGACCTTCAAGGTGTCGCCCACCCGGTAGGGGTTCACCGTCTTGATCCACGTCACCCCGAGGCTCTTGATGGTGTCGACGATCGACATCGACACCGCGTCGCCGCGCGGGTTCTTCCCCGAGGAGGGATTGGACTGCTGGCCGGTGGCGGAGGTGTAGAAGTTCTCCAGCACCACCACGATCGAGTCCTGCTTGTTGTAGACCGCGTTGGCCACGCCCGCGGTGAGGCCGGAGTGCCAGAAGCCGCCGTCGCCCAGGATCGAGATCACGCGCTTGTCGAAGGAGGGCGCGACCGCGCTCGCGGAGGCCACGCTCATGCCGTAGCCCAGGATGGTGTTGCCCTGGTTGAACGGCGGGAGGGTGGCGAAGGCGTGGCAGCCGATGTCGGCCGCCACGTGGGTCTCGCCGAGCTCGCGCTGCGCGATCTTGAGCGCGCTGAACACCGGCCGCTCCGGGCAGCCGGTGCAGAAGGCGGGCGGCCGCTTGGGCAGGGGCGTCCGCAGCAGGGCCCGGCCCTGCCCGACGTGGGCGGTGAGGGCCTGGCGCCGCCCCTCGGCCAGACCGCCCAGGAATCGCGCGAGGGCGGCCAGCACCACCTCGGGCACGTACTCGCCCTGGACCGCCACCACGTCCTTGCCGTGGATGCGCGTGGTGAGCCCGTGGTCGTAGGCCAGCGCCTTCAGCTCCTGCTCGATGAAGCTCGGCATGCCCTCCTCGAGCACCAGCACCCGCTCCTTGCCCTCGAGGAAGCCCAGCAGCTGGTCCGGCACCAGGGGGTGGATCACGTTCAGCACCAGCATCGGGATCCGCGAGCGGCCGTAGGCGTCGGCGGCCCCCAGCAGCTCGAGCGCGCGCAGCGCGGTGGGGGTGAGGCCGCCCTGGAGTATGATGCCGAGGCGCTTGTCCTCTCCCGGGCGCTCCTCGTTGAGGCCGCGCTCCACGATGTAGCGCCGGGCCGCGGGCAGGCGCCGCTCGAACTTCTGCGCCTCCTGCGCGTAGGTGGACGGCGGGTGGCTCAGGCGCGAGTAGTCGAAGGAGTGGCGCTCGAGTCGCGCGCCCATGCCGATGGCGGGCCGGACGTTGTCGCGGCAGACCAGGCGTCCCCGCATGTGCGCGGCGCGGATCCGCAGACTGATCACGGTGGGAAGATTGGAGGCCTCGGACATGCCGAAGCCCTCCTCCACCATGCGGGCCAGGTTCTGGAGCGTCGGCTGCGGGTCGATCAGCAGCAGCGACGACTTGAGCGCGAAGGCGTGGGTGCGCTCCTGGATCACGCTCGCCCCCGCCCCGTAGTCCTCCCCCACCACGATGAGCGCGCCGCCGATCACTCCCGCCGAGGACAGGTTCGACAGCGCGTCGGCGGCCACGTTGGTGCCCACGATGGACTTCCAGGTCACCGCGCCGCGCATCGGATAGTTGATGGAGGCTCCGAGCAGGGCCGCGGCCGCCGCCTCGTTCGCGGAGGCGTCGAGGTAGACGCCCATGGGTCGGAGCAGCGACTCGTTGGCGTCGGCGAGGACGTCGAGCAGGTGGGAGACCGGCGCGCCCGGGTAGCCGCCCACGTAGGAGACGCCGGACTGGAGCAGCGCCTTCGTGATCGCGAGGATGCCCTCCCCCTTCAGGATCTGGCCCTCCCCCAGGGACAGCTGCTTGACTTCCTCCGCGAAGGACCGTTCCATAGAACCCTCTTGTACCACAACCCTCGGGGGAGGAACCCGTGGCGCACTTCACGACGACCGACGGCGTCCGCATCTACTACGAGTCCCACGGCACCGGCGACCCGCTCCTGCTCGCCTACGGGATCGGGGGCAACGCGGGCATGTGGCGGCCCAACGTCCACGCCCTGGCATCGCGGCACCGGCTGATCCTGTGGGAGCCCCGCGGGCACGCCCGCTCGGAGAGCCCGGCCGACCCCACCCGCGTGACCTTCGGGCACTGGGTGCTCGACCTCAAGGATCTGCTGGACCACCTGCGCCTCACCCACGCGGTGGTCGGCGGACTCTCGCTCGGCGGCGGCATCGCCACCCGGTTCGCTCTCTCCCACCCGGAGCGGGTACGGGCCCTGGTGGTGATCGACTCGTCCTCCGCGGCGGGGCTGCCGCTGTCGGTGGAGAACGTGGTGATGCGGGCGAAGTCGATCGAGGTGACGCTCCGGGGCGGGATGGACGCGATGGCCGAGTTCGCGATCGCCTCGAACCCGAACGTGGCCGGCCGGCTCAAGCTCGACCCGTCGGCCCGGCAGGAGATCTTCGACTACTACCGGATGCTGACCCCCATCGGCTACGCCAACGCCCTGCGGGCCCTGCTCCAGATGGACTACATCACCGAGCGGCTACCCGAGATCTCGGCCCCCACCCTGCTGATCTGCGGCGACGAGGACCCGTCGCTGCAGCCGATGCGGGTGATGGAGAAGAAGGTCAAGCAGGCGCGCTTCGTGCTGCTCTCCCCGGCCGGCCACTTCGCGAACCGGGACCAGCCGGAGGCCTTCAACCGCGCGCTGCTCGAGTTCCTCGACGAGATCGGGCCCGCGTGACCGTGACGTCCGCGCCCCGCACGCCCTCCCCGCAGTCCGGACAGTAGTAGCCCACCGACACCGGGTGCCCGCACCCGGCGTGCACGAGCCGGGTCTGCTTGTGCACGTGCCGCCCGCCCCACGCCGCGAGCGCCCCCACCACCATCCCCAGCTCCCGTCCCTTCTCGCTGAGGACGTACTGCGCGCGCGGCGGGCGGTCGGAGTAGAACTCTCGCACGATCAGCCCGTGCTCCTCCATCAGCTTGAGGCGCGCGGACAGGATGTTGGGGGCGATGCCGGGCAGGGTGCCGAGGAAGTCCTGGAAGCGCCGGGGGCCCGACAGGAGATCGCGCACCACCAGGAGCGTCCAGCGGTCCCCCACCACCTCCAGGGACTTGGCCACCGGGCACGCCTGGTTGTAGCGCTTGGGCATGGAGGCAGTATAGGAGCCGCTTGACATGGAAGCAAGTGACTATTATTTTACTAGTCACTGAAACCGCCGAGCCCCGGCCGGCATCGGAATGCCGTCACCGGAAAGCGGTCATCAGAGCGCGGTCCTCAGGAGGACGCGATGCCCAGCCACTTCGACATGGTCCAGCAGATCCGGCGGGGTGAGATCCCGCCGCCGCCCATCGCCACCCTGATCGGCTTCACGCTGGAGGAGGTCGAGTCGGGGCGCGCGGTGGTGGCCCTCGAGGCGGACCGCCGCCACGCCAACCCGATGGGCACCGTGCACGGCGGGGTCCTCTGCGACATCGCCGACACCGCGATGGGGGTGGCCTACTCCACCACCCTGGACGAGGGCGAGACCTTCACCACCCTCGAGCTCAAGATCAACTTCCTGAAGCCGGTCCGCACCGGTCGGCTCGTGGCCATCGGCCGGGTGGTGAAGACGGGCCGCACGGTGGGGCTCACCGAGTGCGACGTGGTCGACGACAAGGAGCGCCTCGTCGCGCGCGCCTCCAGCACCTGCATGACCCTGCGCGGCGAGCAGGCGGTGGGGCGCTAGGTGACTCCGCCCGCCGCGGTCACGGCCGCAGCCGCGCCCGCGCTGTCTGCGCGTACCCTCCGGCTGCTGGAGGGGCCGGTGGCGCCGACGCTGCTGCGCCTGGCCGCGCCCAACGTGGTGGTGATGGTGGTGCAGGCCGCGGTCAGCACGCTCGACGCGGTGTTCGTGGGCTGGCTCGGATCGGACGCCCTCGCAGGCGTCTCGCTGGTGTTCCCCCTCGTGATGCTGATGCAGACCATGTCCGCGGGCGGCATGGGCGGCGGCGTCGCGGCCGCGGTGGCGCGGAACCTGGGGGCCGGCCGTCGCGCCGACGCCGACGCCCTCGTGGTGCACGCCCTCGTCATCGCGGCGGTGATGGCGGGTGCCTTCACGCTGGCGCTCGAGCTGGCCGGCCCCGCCCTCTATCGCGCGATGGGCGGCGACGGCGCGGTGCTGGCCGCCGCGATGGGCTACTCGCGCGTGATCTTCGGCGGCGCGCTCGCCTACTGGATGCTCAACACGCTGGGCAGCGTCGTCCGCGGCACCGGCAACATGGCCCTGCCCGCCACCGCGACGGTGGCCAGCGGCCTCGTGTACCTCGCGCTCTCCCCCGCCCTGATCCTCGGCTGGGGGCCGCTGCCGCGCCTGGGCATCGCGGGCGCGGCCACCGCGAGCGTCACCGCGTTCGGCCTGGCCGCGCTGGGGCTGCTGGGCTTCCTCCTCTCCGGGCGCGGCCTCGCCCGGCCCGCACTGCACGGCCGCGGTCTCCGCGCGGGACTCTTCTGGGAGATCCTGCGCGTGGGGGCGCCGGGCTCGCTCAACACGATCCTCACCAACCTGACCGTGGTGCTGCTCACCGCGCTCGTGGGGCCCTTCGGGCCCGCCGCGCTGGCCGGCTACGGCCTGGGCGCACGGCTCGAATATCTCCAGATCCCGATCGTGTTCGGGCTGGGCTCGGGGCTCGTCACCCTGGTCGGCACCAGCGTGGGCGCGGGCGACCGAGCGCGCGCCCTGCGGGTGGCCTGGGCCGGCGCGGGGATGGCGGCGGCGATCACGGGCACCATCGGGATCGGGGCCGCGCTCTTCCCGCAGACCTGGCTCGGCCTGTTCACGAGCGACCCCGCGGTGCTCGCGGCCGGGACGCGCTACCTGCGGATCGTCGGCCCCTGCTACGGCTTCTTGGGCGCCGGCCTCGCGCTCTACTTCGCCTCGCAGGGCGCGGGGCGACTCCTGTGGCCGCTCCTCTCCGCGGTGGCCCGCCTGGCCATCGCGGCGGCGGGCGGCTGGCTCGCCACCGCCGTCCTTGGCGGAGGCCTCGCCGGGCTCTTCGTGGCGATGGCGGTCGCCCTGGTGGCAATGGGCTGCATCAACGTGGCCGCCGTTCATCTCGGGGCGTGGGGCCGCGGGAGGGACACGGCATGAACCCGCAACAGATCCTCGGCCTGCAGGTGCTGCTGAGCCTGGTCGGCTGGGCGCTGCTGGCCCGGTGGTACGTGAGCCCGCGCCTGGCCACGCGGCCGCGGGAGGAGGCGCTGCCGCCGCTCCTGCTGCCGCACGCCTTCCGGCACATGGGCCTCGTGTTCCTCCTCCCCACCGTGGTGGGAGGCGCCCTGCCGCCCGCGTTCGCCAGGCCCGCGGCCTACGGCGACCTGGCGGCCGGCCTGCTCGCGGTGGCCGCGATGCTCGCCCTTCGCAGCCGCTGGAGCATCGCGGTGCCGCTGACCTGACTCTTCAGCGTGGAGGGGCTCGCCGATCTGGCCAACGCCTTCTACCAGGGCCTCTCCCACAACGTGTCCCTCGGGGCCGCCTACTACATCCCGAGCCTGGTGGTCCCGGGCCTCGTCGTCACGCACGTGATGATCGTACGGATCCTCCTCGGGCATCCGGGCTCCCGCGCGCATTTGCCCGCTCCGTCACACATGTGAAACAATCGCGGGCGATGACCCGTCGCGCCCGCGCCATCCTCGCCACCGCCTGCGGGGCGCACTTCGTCCACGACGGCTTCTCCGACATCCTGTACGTGCTGCTGCCGGTGTGGGCCACCGAGTTCGGCCTCTCGTTCGCCCAGGTCGGCCTGCTGAAGACCCTCTACACCGGCGGGATGGCGAGCTTCCAGGTGCCGGCCGGACTCCTGGCCGAGCGGCGAGGCGAAGCGCGCCTGCTCGCGGCGGGCACCGCGGTGACCGCGCTCGGCTTCCTCGCCGCCGGCCTCACCGGCGGCTTCCTCGCGCTGCTCGCCTGCCTCGCGCTGGGCGGGCTCGGCTCCGGCTGCCAGCACCCGCTCTCCTCCTCGCTGGTCTCGCGCGCGTACGAGACCGGGCCGCGACGCACCGCGCTCGGCACCTACAACTTCTCGGGTGACCTCGGGAAGGTGGCGGTACCCGCCGCGGTGGCGCTGGCGCTACCCTGGCTCGGCTGGCGCGGCGCGGTCGAGGCCTACGCGGTGGTGGGCCTGCTGGCCGCGGCGGCGATCCTGGTGCTGCTCGGCCGCCTCGGCGCCGGGCGCCCGGAGCCGGCGCGCGCGACGGGCGCGACCGCGACGGCAGCGAGCGGCTGGGGCATCCGCGACCCGCGCGCCTACAGCGCGCTGTCGGCCATCCACATGATCGACAACTCGACCCGCACCGGCTTCCTCACCTTCCTGCCCTTCCTGCTGATCGCCAAGGGCGCGAGCGTACGGTCGGTGGGCCTGGCCCTGATGCTGGTCTTCGTGGGCGGCGCGATCGGCAAGTTCGCCTGCGGCGCGCTCGCCGATCGCGTGGGCACGATCCGCACCGTCGTCGTCACGGAGGCCGCCACCGGCGCGGGCGTCCTGCTGCTGCTCACGCTGCCGCTCGCGGCCTGCTTCGTCGCCCTGATCCCGCTCGGCATCGCGCTCAACGGGACCTCGTCGGTGCTCTACGGCTCGGTGGCCGACCTGGTCTCGAGCGACCGTCGCGCGCGCAGCTACGCGATCTTCTACACCCTCGGCATCGGGGCCTCCGCGCTCTCGCCCTTCCTCTACGGCCTCCTCAGCGACGCGGCCGGTGTCCGGGTGACCCTCACGGTGGTCGGCTGCGTGGTATTCCTCACCCTTCCGTTCACCCTCCCCCTCCGCCAGCCCCTGACCGTCGCGTCGCCCCAGTCCGCGTAGCATCGATCCCACGAAGGGCCGGGGCCGGCGGGGGCGCAGGGGGGCTGCGGACCCGTTCCCTCCGGGCATCCTCGAAGGCGCCGACCGCCGAGGTTGGGAACTCCTCCCCAAGTCCGCCGAAGCGGAGCGGGTCGTGGTCCGCAGCCCCCCTGCGCCCCCGCCGGCCCCGGCCCTCCGCGCGGACTACTTGCGGCGCGGGATGACGGAGATGGACAGACGCTCGGTGACCGGCTCGCGGGAGGCGCCGCGGAGGTAGGAGAGAGTCAGCCGGGTGTCGGGGTCGAAATGGATCGCGGTGATGGCGGCCCGGAGCGGGCCGGGCGCCCAGTCCCGATCGAGGCGGGCGACCTCGCGCCCGGAGAAGAGCAGGCGCACCGCGACCGCGCGGCCGTCGGCCTGGGCGATCAGCTGCCGGCGGATGTCGACGGCCAGCACGTCGGGCCGCGGCGGCGAGAGGCGGCGGCGCTTGGCCTCGAAGAAGTACGACACGTGGCCCGCGCCGATCTCGAAGCGCACCTCGGCGAAGGTGGCCTCGTGCCAGAGGACCTCGGGGCGCGGCAGGGTGGCGGCGCCGGCCGGCGGCTCGAGCCAGACCGGCTGCTCGGGATCGCCGTAGTAGTAGCCGACGCGACAGTCGCGATCCGTGCGGCAGCGGGAGACGATGCCGGTGCTGGGGAAGCCCGCGCGGTAGATGCAGTGCGAGGGCTGCTCGGGACCGCTCTCGGCGCAGTCCCCCGCGACCGGGGCGGGAGCGGCGGCGGCCGCGGTCGAGAGCAGGCCGGCCAGCAGGAGCGACGGCAGCGTGGGCAGCGTTACGTCTTCTGCGCGGTGAGCAGGTCCGTCATGCGGCCGAAGAACTGATCGAGCATCATCTTCGAGACGCCGCCCAGCATGCGCTGGCCCACGCTCGCGATGAGCCCGCCCACCTGCACGTCGGCGCTGTAGCTCACCCGCGTGCCCCCGTCGACGTCGGAGAGCTGCATGCCCGCGTCGCCGCGCACGAAGCCCGGCCCGCCGCTGCCCTCCACCGCCATGCGGTAGCGGTGCGGCGGCTCGAGGTCGCTCAGCTTGACCTTGCCGTCGAAGGTGCCCTTGATGGCGGCCACTCCGACCTTCATGGTGGCCTTGTACTCGTTCTCCCCGATCGCCTCGAGCTTCTCGCAGCCGGGCAGCGCCTGGGCCAGGATGTTCGGGTCCAGGAACGCGGCCCACACGCGGTCGCGCGCGGCGGGGATGTCGGCGGAACCCTCGATCTTCATCGCGTCACCCCTCGAGCGTGCGGACCGCGGCGTCCATCCGTCGCACGCCCTCCTTGATGGTGTCGAGCCCCGTCGCGTACGAGAGGCGGATGTGGGCGTCGGAGCCGAAGTCCACGCCGGCCACGGTGGCGATGCGCGCCTCGTCGAGCAGGAACGCGCACACGTCGGCCGAGCCGCGCAGCACGCCGCCCTTGCCGCGCTTGCCGAAGAGTCCCGAGACGTTGGGGAAGGCGTAGAAGGCGCCCTTCGGCATCACGCACCGCACGCCGGGAATGGCGTTGAGCGCCTCCACGATCACGTGGCGCCGGCGGTCGAACTCGCCCGCCATCTTGGCCACCTCGTCCTGGGGACCGCCCAGCGCCTCCACCGCGGCCCACTGCGACACCGAGGCGGGGTTCGACGTCACCTGGCTCTGCACGTCGGTCATGGCCCGGATGATGGCCTTGGGCCCCGCCGCGTAGCCGATCCGCCAGCCGGTCATCGCGTAGGCCTTCGAGCAGGTGTTGACCACGATGGTGCGGGCCTTGATCTCGGGCGAGAGCGACGCGATCGAGACGTGGCGCCCCTCGTAGGTCAGGGACTCGTAGCACTCGTCGGAGATCACCAGCAGGTCGCGCTCCAGCGCGAGCTTGGCCACCTGGGCGAGGGCGTCCCGGGAGAACACCGCCCCGGTGGGGTTGCCCGGGCTGTCGAGCACGATCAGCTTGGTGCGCGGGGTCACCGCCGCCCGCAGCGCGGCGGGATCGAGGTCGAAGCCGGTCGACTCGTGGGTGAGGACCGGCACCGGCACCCCGCCCAGCAAGCGCACCTGCTCCGGATACGAGACCCAGTAGGGGCTGGGGATCAGCACCTCGTCGCCCGGGTTCACCAGGGCCATCACGATGTTGTAGAGCGTGTGCTTGGCCCCGCAGGAGACGGTGACCTCGTCGGGCGCGTAGTCGAGCCCGTTGTCGCGCTTGAACTTCTGGCAGACCGCGGCCCGCAGCTCGGGCACGCCGCCCACCTCGGTGTACTTGGTCTGCCCGCTCTCCATCGCGCGGATGGCGGCGGCCTTGATGCGGGCGGGAGTGTCGAAGTCGGGCTCCCCCGCTCCGAACGAGATCACGTCGATTCCCTGCGCGCGCATGGCCCGGGCCTTGGCCTGCATGGCGAGGGTCGGCGAGGGGGCAAGCGTCTTCATCCGATCGGCGAGCATGGCGTCCTCTCTCAGCGGTGGCTCGAGAACTTCTGGGCGAGGCGCTCCTCCACCGGCGGCGGCACCATGCCGGTGACCGGCGCGCCGAGCGAGGCGACCTCCTTGATGAGTCGGGAGGAGATGTAGGTGTAGCGCTCGTGGGGCATCATGAACACGGTTTCCACCGTGTGGCGGAGCTTGCGGTTCATGAGCGCCATCTGGAACTCGTACTCGAAGTCGGAGACCGCGCGGAGACCGCGCACCACGCAGTCCGCGCCCTCGCGCTCCACCAGGTCGATGAGCAGGCCGTCGAACGAGGTGATGCGCATCCGGCTCATCCCGATCCCGGTGGTGCACTCGTCGATCAGCTCGAGCCGCTCCTTCGCGGTGAAGAGCGGCTCCTTCGAGGGATTGGCCACCACCGCGACGATCAGCTCGTCGAAGATGCGGAGGCTGCGCTCGATGAGGTCGAGATGCCCGTTGTGCATCGGATCGAACATTCCGGGGTAGACCGCTCGCTTGCCCACGCTGGCTCCCGTCCCCTCGCCCTGACGATGTGGAAAGGCCTGAAAACGCTGCTCAGTCTACCTTCGGCACCAGGAAAGTCAAGGACGTGTCCCCGAACCGGCGCGCCTTCCAGGTGGTGAGCCCGCCGGGCGCGGCGGCGGGCGGCGACTTCGTGCGGTGCTGCAGCACCACCACCGCGTCCGGGAGCAGCACCGCGCCCGCGGCCACCGCGTCGAGCGCGTCGGCCGCGCGGGGGAACTCGTAGGGCGGATCGAGGAACACCACCGCGAAGCGGCTCCCCTCCGCCCCGAGATCGGCCACCGCGCGCGCCGCGTCCGCGCGCAGGACGCGGGCGCGCCCGGTCAGGCCGAGGCGCTCCACGTTGTCGCGCAGGGCGCGGAGCGCGGCGCCGTCCTGCTCCACGAACGTGGCCGACGGGGCGCCCCGCGAGAGCGCCTCGATGCCGACGCCGCCCGCCCCCGCGAAGAGATCGAGGAAGGGCCCGCGGGCGAGGTAGGGCATCAGGGTATCGAGGCAGGCGATGCGCACCTGGTCCGCGGTGGGCCGCGTGGTGCGCCCGCGCGGCGTGGTCAGGCGCTGGCCCTTGAGGGCCCCGGCCAGCACCCGCATCAGTCCGCCCTCACCGGATGGCGTCCCCTCACGGCGTCGTCTCCGACGCGCCCACCCGCCGGCCGTCGATCCGCCACTGCCCGCCCTCGCGGAGCAGCGCGTACTCCACGCGCTCCCAGCTCGGCCGCGCCTCCGTTCCCCCCATCGCGTCCACCACGAAGACCACGCGCGACGGGCTTCGCCGGATCCGCCGCACGCGGAAGTCGGAGAAGCGGGGCTCGCTCGCGCCGCGGGACGCCGCGTACTCCTCCCCGGTGCCCCGCGCCTGCCGCGCCCACTCGGCCCGCACGCGCGCCGAGAGCAGCGACCAGCACGGCGCGAAGCGCCGGGTGCGTTCGCAGTCCTGGTAGTACTCGAGCACCTGGCGGGCGCGGGCCAGCTCCGCGCTGTCCTGCGCGCGCGCCGGCGCGGGAGCCGTCGCGACGACCAGCAGGAGGGCGCCCCCGAGCGCGCGCCGCCCGGAGTTCGGCATCAGCCGACGCCGGCCAGGTCGAGCTTGCCGCGCCAGCGCTGCAAGAGCGCGGTGCGCAGGGCCCGATGCTCGGGCGCGAGGAGGTTGGGATCCTCGCGGATCAGGGCCACCGCGTCGCGCCGGGCCGCCTCCAGGGCGGCCGCGTCGCGCAGCAGGTCCGCCACCCGGAACTCGGGCAGCCCCGACTGGCGGGTGCCGAAGAAGTCGCCCGGCCCGCGCAGCGAGAGGTCCGCCTCCGCGATCTTGAACCCGTCGCCGGTGGCGGTCATCACGTCGAGCCGCCGCCGCGCGTCCTCCGACGCGGCACCCGAGAGCAGGATGCAGTAGCTCCGCCACGGCCCACGCCCCACCCGTCCGCGCAGCTGGTGGAGCTGGGAGAGGCCGAACCGCTCCGCGTGCTCGATCAGCATGACCGAGGCGTTGGGCACGTCGATGCCGACCTCGATCACGGTGGTGGAGACGAGGATGTGGAGGGCGCCCGCCTTGAACTCGCGCATCACCCGCTCCTTCTCCGCGAACGCCATGCGCCCGTGGAGCAGGCCCACCTTCAGATCCGCGAAGACCTCGCGCTGCAACCGGTCCGCCATCTCGGTGGCCGCGCGCAGGTCGATGACCTCCGACTCTTCCACCAGCGGATAGACCACGTAGACCTGGCGGCCCTCCCCCACCTGCTCGCGCAGGAAGGCGTAGATCTGCCGCCGGGCGGACTCGGTGCGCGATTTGGTGATGATCGGCTTGCGGCCGGGCGGGAGCTCGTCGATCACCGAGACCTCGAGATCTCCGTAGAGGGTGAGGGCCAGGGTGCGCGGGATCGGGGTGGCGGTCATCACGAGCACGTCGGGGCTCTCGCCCTTGCGCCGCAGGGTGGCGCGCTGGTTCACGCCGAAGCGGTGCTGCTCGTCCACCACCGCGAGGCCGAGCCGGCGGAAGGCCACGTCACCCTGCACCAGCGCGTGCGTGCCCACCACGCAGGCGAGCGAGCCGTCGGCCGCCCCGGCGCGCACCCGCTCGCGCGCCTTGCCCTTCACCGCGTTGGTGAGGAGGGCCACCTCCACCCCGAGCGGTGCCAGCAGCTGGCCGAGCGTCATCAGGTGCTGCTCGGCCAGGATCTCGGTGGGCGCCATCAGGGCCGCCTGGTAGCCGGACTCGACCGCGGTCAGCACCCCGAGGGCGGCCACCACGGTCTTGCCCGACCCCACGTCTCCCTGCAGCAGGCGGTTCATCGGGTAGGGCTCGGCCATGTCGAGACGGATCTCGCGCCACACCCGCTCCTGCGCCGGCGTCAGCGCGAACGGCAGCGAGGCCAGCAGCCGCCGGGCCAGCGCGCCGGGCGGATTCATGGCGAGGCCGGGCTGGCGGCCCTGGCGCTGGCGCCGGATGGCGAGGCCGAGCTGCAGCAGCAGGAACTCGTCGTAGACGAGGCGCCGGCGCGCCGACGCGTAGTCGGCCTCCGTCTTGGGGAAGTGGCCGGCCCGCAGCGCGAGGCTCAACAGCTCGAGATGATGGCGGGCCCGGAGCGCGTCCGGGAGCGGATCATCGAGGCCGTCCACGTAGCCGTCGACCAGCCGCTTCATCAGCCGCCGCATGGGCCGCGCGGTGAGCCCGCGGGTGAGGCCGTAGACGGGAACCAGCCGGCCGGTGTGGAGAGTCTCGTCGCCGGGCTCGGCCGCGCCCTCTCCGCTCTCGTCCTCGACGACCTCGAAGTCCTTGACCTGCATCTGCAGCGGGCCGGAGCGATACCGCTGCGCCTTGCCGTGCACGATGAGGCGCTGGCCGCGCTGGAAGAGGCGCTCGAGGTAGCCTTGCCCGAACCACACGCAGGTGAGGAATCCGGTGCCGTCGCCCAGCAGCACCGAGAGCGGCATCCGGGGCCGGCCGCGGGGGGGCGGACTGATGGCCCGGACAATTCCGCTCACCGTCGTCACGTCGTTGGGCTTGAGGCTCCGGAGCGGGGTGAGCTGGCTGCGGTCCTCGTGGCGCACGGGCAGGTAGTAGAGGGCGTCCTCCACCGTCCGCAGCCCCAGGTTGCCGAGCAGCTTGGCCCGCTGCGGCCCGATGCCCTTGACGAACTGGAGCGGGGTGGCGAGCGGGTGGGTCGGGACCGGGCCCCGGCGAGGGCCCGCGGTCTTAATCGCGGGCAACGGTTTGCCTCATGCCAGTCGCCATGCTATAAAGAAACGCTTCGTCCGGCAAACCACACTCTCAGCAGGGGATCAGCATGGCTCAACGTTGTGATGTCTGCGGGAAGGGTCCGGCCGTCGGTCACCGCATCAGTCACGCCCACAACGTGACCAAGCGGCGCTGGCTGGTCAACCTGGTCTCGCTGCGCGCGCAGGTGAAGGGCAGGGTCGAGCGCATGCGCGTCTGCACGCGCTGTCTGAAGGCGGGCAAGGTCGTCAAGGTCGTCTGAGGTCCCGGAGCCCGAACGCAGCGGGCGGGGGGCGTTTCCACCCCCCGCCGCGCCTTCGAAGCTGTATCCTAGGAAGCGTATCCTAGTAAGAGTCCCGGTGGGAGGCCGCCACCCCCCACCGCACGACTACTACGCTACTTCTTCTTCTTCTTGGCCGCCTTCTTCTTCTTCGCCATTCGGATCGTCACCTCCTTTCAGGGTGGACTCACTGCTACGGCGCGCTACTTCCGCTTACCCTTCTTGGTGGCCTTCTTCTTGCCACCCTTCTTGACGGCCTTCTTGCGCTTCGGCATGTGGGTCTCACCTCCCTCCGGGTCCTGACTCAGTAACCCATCGCTTCGCGCCGGAGGTGGGCCGCCTGCTCCCGGCCCCGGCGCTCGTAGTGGTAGAGATCGGCGTAGAGCTGCGGCAGGCAGACCACCGGCAACCCGCCCTTGGCCATCGGAGCGTAGAACACGCCCTGGTCGTAGGGAGCCAGCAGGTAGATGTTCCCCTCGCCTTCCCCGGGCCGCAGCCCGAGGGCCTTCACCACCGGCTCGGGGTCGCCCTCGAGATAGCAGTGGATGGCGGGGAACCGCACGTTCGGGGCGACCAGGGCCGCACCCGAGTGCAGGGTGAAGGCGTAACGCCGCCGCGCCTCGTGCGCGGCCCGCCCCAGCTCGGCCACCAGCCCGCGGGTGACCCGCTCCTGCGAGAAGTAGGCCTGCATCGCGCTCTGGCGGTAGGAATAGGCCTCCACCCACGCCTCCAGCAGATCGCCGGGGCGGGCCAGCAGGATGCGCTGCTGGCCATTCCGCTCCACCCACGACAGCTCCTCGAGCCGCTTCACCACGTTGTGGGCGTGGCCGAGGCTGACCTCCGAGGCCTTGGCCAGCTCCTCGAGACGCCAGGGGTGCTGGGGATCCACCAGCATCACCCGGACGACCCGGGTGGCCCGCGGCGCGAACAGGGCCTTCAGAGGCCGGGTCGAGGGGCGGAGGTTCGGCTTGCCCTCCTTCTCGATCAGGACGTTCTCGAAGCTCAGGTGGCAGTTGCCCGAGAGGTCCAGGTAGCCGAGGCCGCTCCGCTTGAGGAGGGCCGCGCTCTGGGGGCCGATGTAGGAGGAGACCGCGACCGGATACACCTCGGGCATCTCCCGGCGAATCTCCGACAGGCGAGTCACCGCCTCCCGGATCTGCCTGGGTTGGCCGAGGGAAGTCACCCCAACCGCAAGGGTGTGAGGCCGCTCGCCAATCTTGAATTTCAGCATCAAATCAACAGTTTGTGTTCCAGCCTTCACGTCGAGAAACTGCTCCCACCCGCTGGCCTTGCTCATGAGCTCGCGCAACCTCTGCGCTGCCAGCGTCCTGATATCGTCTGCTTTCCCCATCTCTTCTCGGTCACTTTCACTCGTACCATTACTTTCAGCGTATGCTGAAACCATATGGACAAATGAAATTCCTGTCAAGGAAAAATAGGGCTAGGGCGCTTCCATCCGAGAGGCCTGATCGGCCGCGATGGTCTTCAACGAGTCCTGCTCGAGACAGCACGTGCTTGGCCACGACGCGGTAGGGCCGCTGCCCCGGGGCCCGTCTCGCGGTTGAACTGCTCGTCGGTCAGGCCGATGAGGGAGCCGACCAGCCGGCGCCCCCTCCTCGAGCCACCCGGCCAGCAGGCGCTACATCCGGGAGACGGTGATCCCCGCAGCTCCCGGATCGCCTCGCGGACCATCGGGGCCGGCCGCCTCCTCGGCGTCTAGTCCTCGTGCTCGATGCCGTCCATGGTCTCATCGTCGAGACCGAAGTAGTGGCCCACCTCGTGGATCACGACGTCCCGCACCAGGTCCGCCATCTCCGCGGGGCTGTCGCAATCCTCCTCGATCGGCCCCTGATAGATGTGGATGGTGTCCGGCAGAACGTTGCCGTAGCCGGAGTCCCGCCGGGTGATGTCGATCCCCCGGTAGAGCCCGTAGAGGGTGTCGGGCGGCTCGATGCCCATCTCCTCCAGGGTCTGGTCATCCGCCCAGTCCTCGACCACCACCGCGACGTTGACGAGCTTGTCCCGGAAGACACGCGGCAGGCGGCGCAGGGCGGAGTGGACGAGCGATTCGAACTCCGGGCGGGTCATGTGAATCCTGGAGCCGTTCGGGCGGCGGTCCCGACCCTACAGGCCGCGGACCCGCTCCACGTTGACGATGTCCTTCACCTCGCGGATGGCCTGCATGATGTCCTGCAGCTGGTGCAGGTCCTGGACCTCGACGACGAAGTGGTTGAGGCCCTTGCGGTCGTCGGTCACCGTGATCTCGGCCTTGAGGATGTTGGCCTGGCGCGAGGAGATGGCGGCGGTGATCTCGGCGAGCAGGCCCGGGCGGTCCCGTCCGATGTAGACCGCGATGCGCACCGGGCGCTTGGCCGGCTCCGCGCCGTCCCACTCCACCGCCACCAGCCGCTCCTTGTCGAGCACGTTCTTCGCCACCGTCAGGCAGTCGCGCGCGTGCACGGTGAGACCGCGGCCCCGGGTGATGAAGCCCACGATGCCGTCGCCCGGCACCGGCGAGCAGCACTTGGCGAAGCGCACCAGCAGGTCGTCCACCCCGCGGATCCGCACCGCGGGCCCGTCCCCCTTGCGGGGCGCTCGCGCGGGCTTGGCCTCGGTCGCCGCGTCGGTGTCGTGCACCGCCGCGGGAGCCAGCTTCCCCAGGACGGTCTGGATCGAGGTCTTGCCGTACCCGATCGAGGCCAGGAGGTCGTCGGAGGACGGGAAGCCCAGCTCGCCGATCAGCTTCTTCATCTCGTCCGAGGCCAGCAGGGTCGCGGGGGCCAGGCGGTACTTCTTCGCTTCGCGCTCGAAGAGCTCGCGGCCCAGCGCCAGCGACCGGGTGCGCTCCTCGATCTTGAGCCACTGGTTGATCTTGGCCCGCGCCCGGTTGGATCGGACGATCTTCAGCCAGTCGCGGCTCGGGTGCTGGGTGGGCGACGTGACGATCTCCAGGATGTCGCCCTGGCGGAGGGTGTAGCGCAGCGGCACCAGCTTGCCGTTGACCTTGGCCCCCACGCAGTGGTGGCCCACGTCGGTGTGCACCGCATAGGCGAAGTCCACCGGAGTGGCGCCCTCCGGCAGGGCCTTCACGTCGCCCTTCGGAGTGAACACGTAGACCTCGTCCGGGAACAGGTCGAGGCGCACGTTGTCCAGGAACTCCTTCGGGTCGCTGGTCTCCTTCTGCGAGTCGAGGAGCTGGCGGAGCCAGGTGAAGGCGTCGTCGAACTTGTCCCGGTCGCTCCGCTTCTCCTTGTAGAGCCAGTGGGCCGCGATGCCCTCCTCCGCGATCCGGTGCATGTCGTACGTGCGGATCTGGATCTCGACCGGGTCGCCCTTGGGTCCGATGACCGTCGTGTGCAGCGACTGGTACATGTTGACCTTGGGCATCGCGATGAAGTCCTTGAACCGCCCCGGCACCGGCTTCCACAGCGAGTGCACCACCCCGAGCGCGCCGTAGCAGTCGCGGACCGAGCTGGTCAGCACCCGCACCGCGGTGAGGTCGTAGATCTCGTCGAACTCGCGGCCGCCCTCGTGCATCTTCTTCCAGATCGAGTAGAAGTGCTTGGGGCGCCCGGCGATCTTGGAGCCGATGCCGACCTCGGCCAGCTTGTCGTGGAGGAGGGTGATCAGGTTGTTGATCTCCGCCTCGCGCTCGAGCCGCCGCTTGGCCACCCGCCGCATCAGCTCCTGGTAGTCGTCGTAGTGCAGCACGCGGAGGGCCAGGTCCTCGAGCTCCGCCTTGACCTTGGCCATCCCGAGGCGGTGGGCCAGGGGCGCGTAGATGTCGAGCGTCTCCTGGGCGATCTTCCGGGCCCGGTCGGGGGGCAGGTACTGGAGGGTCCGCATGTTGTGGAGCCGGTCGGCCAGCTTGATCATCAGCACGCGGAGATCGCGCGCCATGGCCACCAGCATCTTGCGGAAGTTCTCGGCCTGGCGCTCCTCGCGGGAGGAGAAGGCCAGCTTGCCGATCTTGGTCACCCCGTCGACCAGGTCGGCGATCTCGGCGCCGAACTCGCGCTGGAGGTCGACCTTGGTGGCCTTGGTGTCCTCCAGGACGTCGTGGAGCAGCCCCGCCGTGACCGTGGTCACGTCCATCTTGAAGTTGACCAGGAGGCCGGCGACCTCCAGGGGGTGGGACAGGTAGGGCTCACCCGATGCGCGCTGCTGACCCAGGTGAGACTGCTCGGAGAAGCGGTACGCCCGCTCGAGGAGCGCCAGATCGGCGGCAGGCTGATACTTGGGAATCTCCTCGATCAGCGTCTGCAGTTGGGTCAACCTCGCGTCCTCCTCGGGTTGACCACCAATTCTGCCACTAAAATCGCTGCCTTGCTACCGCTTTCTTGCGGGCTGGCTTCCCTTCCCGACCGGCGGGGTCGAGGCCGCGCGGCCCGCGGGCGCGGGGGCGGCCGCCCGCCGTCGTCCGCTCCAGGCTTCCCAGTCCACGATCAGCGAGGCGGCCGCCACCGAGGAGTACGTCCCGGTGACCACGCCGATCACGAGGGCGAAGGCGAAGTCGCGCAGCACCTCCCCCCCGAAGATCAGCAGCACCAGGGCGGCCAGGAACGTGGTGAACGAGGTGAGGATGGTCCGGGACAGGGTCTGGTTGAGCGCCCCGTTGATCAGGTCCGCGACGGTCTGCCCCCGCCGCGGCCCCCGCCCCCGGGTCTCCCGGATCCGGTCGAACACCACGATCGTGTCGTTGATCGAGTAGCCGACGATCGTGAGCAGCGCGGCGAGGACCGGGAGGGACATCTCGAGGTTCGACAGCGAGAGGGCCCCCAAAGTGACCGTGACGTCGTGGGCCAGCGCCAGGATCGCGATGATGCCCCCCCGGAAGTCGAAGCGGAACGCGACGTAGATCAGGATCCCGGCCATCCCCGCCAGGACCGCGTACAGGGCCTGGACCTGGAGGTCGCGGCCGACCTGGGGACCCACGAACTCGAGCCGCCGGATCTCGACCCCGGCCCCCGCCGCCTTGCCCAGCGCGGCCTTGACCCGGTCCCCGAGCTGCTCCGGGTTCTGCTCGGCGGGAGGCAGGCGGATCAGGTACTCGGCGGCGTCGCCGAACTGCTGGATGACCGCGGTGCCGAGACCGAGCTCGTCGAGACCCTTGCGGACCTCCGCCACCGTCACCGGCTTGTCGTAGCGGACCTGGACCAGGGCGCCCCCGGTGAAGTCGATGCCGTAGCTCAGGCCCCCGTGCAGGATGATCGAGACGATCGACAGCAGCACCGCGCCCAGGGACAAGCCGTAGAACCAGTGGCGCTTGCCCACGAAGTCGTAGTTGGCGTTGACGAAGATCTGGTGCATGGCGGGCCTAGATCGAGATCCGCTCCACGCGCCGTGACCCCATGTACATCAGGTCGAAGATCAGGCGCGTGAAGAAGACGGCGGTGAACAGGCTCACCAGGATGCCGATGGCCAGCGACACCGCGAAGCCCTTCACGGGCCCGGTGCCGAACTGGTAGAGGATGGCGGCCGAGACCAGCACCGTGACGTGGGTGTCGACGATGGTGCGGAAGGCGCGCGAGAAACCGGCGTCGATGGACGCCCGCACCGTCTTGCCGCCACGCAGCTCCTCCCGGATGCGCTCGAAGATCAGGATGTTGGTGTCGACCGCCATCCCGATGGTGAGCACGATGCCCGCGATGCCGGGCAGGGTCAGGGTGGCGTGGAACCCCGCCATCGCGGCCAGCAGCAGCAGCAGGTTCAGGGCGAGGGCCAGATCCGCCACCAGCCCCGAGAGCCGGTAGTAGATCAGCATGAACAGCACCACCGCGAGAGCGGCGGCCGCGGTGGAGACCAGGCCCTTGCGGATCGAGTCCGCCCCGAGCGAGGGACCGACGGTGCGCTCCTCCAGCACCTGCACCGGGGCCGGCAGGGCGCCCGCCCGCAGCACGATGGCCAGGTCGGTCGCCTCCGCGGAGGTGAACCCGCCCGTGATCTGGGCGCGGCCGGAGGGGATGCGCTCGCGGATCTGCGGCGCGGAGTGGACGTTGCCGTCCAGCACGATGGCGAGGCGCCGGCCCACGTTGGCGTCGGTGAGGTCCGCGAAGGCCCGGCCGCCCGCCGCGTTGAAGTCCACCGACACGTAGGGCTCGCTGGTGTTCTGGTCGATCGAGACCCGGGCGGTGGCCACGTCGCGCCCGGTCACGTAGGCCTTCCTCTGCACCACGAAGGGGATCTTGCGCTCCTGGTGGGTCTCCTTGTCGACCCGGCGCTGGTAGAGGATCTCGTCGCCGTCCGGCACCCCGCTCTTGAGCGCGGTGTCGGGGTCGATCTTGTCGTCCACCAGCTTGAACTCGAGCAGCGCGGTCTTGCCGATGAGGGCCTTGGCCCGCTCCGGATCCTGCACGCCCGGGAGCTGCACCAGGATCCGGTTGTCGCCCTGCTGCTGGATCGAGGGCTCGGCCACCCCGAACTGGTCGATGCGGTTGCGGATCGTCTCGAGCCCCTGCCGCACCGCGAACTCGCGGATCTGGGCCGCCTCGCGCGGCTTGAGCGCCATCACGACGCGGCCCGCGGCCTGGTCCGCCTCCTTGCGATCGAAGTTGCCCAGCACCTCGCCGGCGGTGGCCAGCGCCGCGTCCCAGCTCTGGGGTGAGCCGATCTGGATGACGAGGTCGGTGGAGCCGCGCCGCTCGATCTTGGTGACCGCGACGCCCTTCTTCTCGAGCTCGGCGCGGACGCTGTCCCCCGCCCGCTCGACCTGGGCCTCCAGGGCCTTGGCCACGTCGACGCCCAGGACCAGGTGGATGCCGCCCTGCAGGTCGAGGCCGAGGTTGATGGACTTGCTCGGCGGGTAGAGGAACCAGATCGCGGCGGCGGCCACGACCGCGACGATGGCGATGCGAATCCCGAGATTTCGTCGCATCTAGCCGGACGACTCCTTGTCGCCTCCGGCGGGCACGATGCGCCCCACCGCGCTGCGCTCGAACTCCATCTTCACCTGCTCGGCGACCTTCAGGGTGACGGTGTGATCCGACAGGCCCACCACGGTGCCGTAGAGGCCGCCGGTGGTCACCACCCGATCGCCCTTCTTGATCGCGGCCAGCAGCGACTCGCGGTCCTTCCGCTGCTTCTGCTGGGGACGGATGATGAGGAAGTACATGATCGCGAACATGCCGATCATGAGGGGCAGGACGGACATGATGCCGCCGCCGTTGCCCCCGCCGGCAGGCGAAGGCCCCATCGCGTACGCGAGATCCACCATGAAGGTCACGCCTCCGAGTCAGCGGGTGAGTCGGTGTCGGCCGAGCCGCCCACGGATTCTACCCCATAACGCGCGAGAAACCGAGATCGGAAGGGCCCGAAGCCGCCGTCCGCGACCGCGCGCCGCATGTCGCGCATGAGGCCCTGGAAGAAGGTCACGTTGTGGAGCGTCAGCAGCCGATAGGCGAGCAGCTCGCGGGCCCCGAACAGGTGCCGGAGGTAGGCGCGGGAGAACTGGCGGCACGCCGCGCACGGACACTCGGGGTCCAGGGGCCCGGCGTCGCGGGCGAACCGGGCGTTGCCGATGTTGAGCGGACCGTCCGGGGTGAAGGCCTGCCCGTTGCGTGCGTTTCGCGTCGGCAGCACGCAGTCGAAGAGGTCCACCCCGCGCGCGACCGACTCCACCAGGTCCGGCGGCTTCCCCACCCCCATCAGGTAGCGCGGCCGGTCCGCGGGCAGGAGCCCGGCCACCAGCTCGGTGAGGTCGTACATCACGGGCTTGGGCTCGCCCACCGCGAGCCCGCCGATCGAGTGACCGGGCAGGTCGAGCGCCCCCATCGCCTCCACCGCGCGGCGCCGCAGGCCCTCGTACATGCCGCCCTGCACGATGCCGAAGAGCGCGCCCGGGGATCCCCCCGTCCGGTGCGCCGCAACCGCCCGGGTGAGCCAGTTCAACGTCAGCGCGAGCGAGCGCTCGGTGTCGGCGGCGGTGGCGGGGTGCGCCAGGCATTCGTCGAGCGGATGCAGCACGTCGACGCCGAGGGCGTGCTGGATCGCCACGCAGGACTCGGGGGTGAGGGTGCGGAGCGAGCCGTCGACGTGGGAGCGGAACTCGACGCCCTCCGCTCCGATCCGGCGGAGCTTGGCGAGGCTCCAGACCTGGAAGCCGCCCGAGTCGGTGAGGATGGGCCCGTCCCAGCCCATGAAGCGATGCAGCCCGCCCAGCTCGCGCACCAGCTCGTGTCCCGGCCGCAGCATCAGATGGTAGGTGTTGGCCAGCACGATCTGGGCGCCCGCCGCGAGCAGATCCGACGGCGCGAGGCTCTTCACCGAGCCCTGGGTCGCCACCGGCATGAAGGCGGGCGTGTCGACCGCTCCGTGCCCGGTGACGATGCGCCCCAGGCGTGCGGCGCCGTCGGTGCGGATCAGCTCGAAGGAGAAGCCCATGTGTTTAAGAGACGCATGGGGCTCAGGCGATCAGCATCGCGTCGCCGTAGGAGTAGAAGCGGTAGCCGGCCGCCACCGCGTGCCGGTACGCGGCCAGCACCCGCTCCCGACCGGCGAAGGCCGACACCAGCACCAGCAGGCTCGAGCGCGGCAGGTGGAAGTTGGTGACGAGGGCGTCGACCACGCGGAACGGGTGCCCGGGCCGGATGAAGAGATCGGCGTCGCCCGCCCGCGCGTCCACTCGCCCGTCCTCGCGCGTCGCCCACTCGAGTGCGCGGGTCGTGGTCGTGCCCACCGCCACCACCCGGCGGCGGTCGCGCCGCGCGCGCTCGATCGCGTCGGCGGTGGCGGCCGGGATCTCCACCGGCTCGGCCTCCAATCGGTGCCCCTCCACCGACCCCGCGCGCAGCGGCCGGAAGGTGCCGGGCCCGACGTGGAGCGTGAGGTAGCGCACCTCGACGCCCCGATCCTCGAGCCGTCCGAGCAGGTCCGGCGTGAAGTGGAGGCCGGCGGTGGGCGCCGCGACCGAGCCCTCCTCGCGCGCGTAGACGGTCTGGTAGCGCTCGCGGTCCTCGGGCTTGGGCGCGTCGTGCCGGGCGATGTAGGGCGGCAGCGGCGGCAGCCCATGCCGCTCCATCAGCTCCCGGACCGGCCAGGGGGCCTCGAAGGCGACGAGGCGCGTGCCCTCCGCGCCCTCCCCGGTGATGCGCGCGTGCGCGAGGCCGCCCGCCAGCTCCACGCGGGCGCCCACGCGGCAGCGCCGGCCGGGGCGCACCATCGCCTCCCAGCGCCCGTCCGCCAGCGGCCGCAGCAGCAGCAGCTCCACCGCCCCGCCCCCCTCGACGGCGGTCCCGAGCAGCCGCGCGGGCATCACCCGGCTCCGGTTGGCCACCAGACAATCCCCCGCCCGCAAGAGCTCCGGCAGCTCCCGGAACCCGCGGTCCTCCCACGCCCCCGTCTCCCGGTCGAGCACGAGCAGCCGCGAGGCATCCCGCTCCTCCGCCGGCTCCTGCGCGATCAGCCCCGCCGGCAGCTCATAATCGAAGGCGGCAACATTCATGTCGCCCAGCAGTGTATCGCGCTCCGCCCGACCGATGCCGTCGCCACGCACGGTCGAAGACCACGCGCGCTCGAGCACAAAGCGAAGAATCCCGAAACAACGAAAGCCCCCACGTGACGAGAGCACCCGCGTGATCTCGCGCGAGGGCCGGGGGCGGGGGCCGGCGGGGATGGGAAGGGTGACCCGTTCCCTCCGGCGGTCGCCTAACGCGCCAACCTACCGATTGGGAACTCCGCCACGCGAACAAGCCCGGCAGCGGGTCGTGGTCAGAGGCCCACCCCCGCCGGCCCCCGCCCCCGGCCCTCGCGCGCCGCCACGCACCCGTCGGCCGTCGTCGGCGGGCGGGGCACCGCTAGCCGATCCGCGCCCCGGGATCGACCTCGAAGTCGGGCCGCAGGAGGATGACCTCGCCGCCCGCGCCGTACGCCCCGAGCACCAGCACCTCGGACACGAACGGCCCGATCCGCTTGGGCGGAAAGTTGACGACCGCGATCACGCGCCGGCCGACCAGATCGCCGGGGACGTAGCGCTCGGTGATCTGGGCGCTCGACCGCTTGATCCCGAGCGGGCCGAAGTCGATCGAGAGCTTGATCGCCGGCTTGCGGGCCTCCGGGAAGGGCTGGGCCTCGAGCACCACGCCGACGCGCATGTCGACGCGCTCGAAGTCCTCCCAGGTGAGGCGAGCGCCCGGCTCAGCGGGCAACGGAGGGCGCGGTCAGCGTGGAGAGCGTGGTGCCGGGGTAATAGTAGAGGACGATGCGCTGGGCGGTGTAACCCTGGTCGGCCATGGTCTTGGCGCTCCACTGGTCGAGCCCGACCCCGTGGCCGTACCCGCGGCCCACGAACCGCGCCACCGGCCCCTTGATCGCCACCGCGAACAGCGTGCTCTTGAGCGTGTCGTAGCCGACGAGCCGCCGCAGGTCGTTACCGCGCAGGGTGACGCTGCCGGCGGTCCCGCGAATCGCGATCCGCGCCACCCGCAGGGAGACGCTGCGCTCGAGCACGTCGAGGGCCACCACCCGCCCGACCGAGATCCCGCCGCGCAGCAGGGCCGCGGAGAGATCGGCCAGCGGCAGCTCGAGGCGCCAGCGATGGTGCGGCGACTCCGACGGGAACTCGACCCGCACCGGCTTGAGAGCCGGCATGTTCGTGGCCGAGAACACCGCGCGCGGGTCCTCGGTGTAGCCGCCGCTGTCGGTGTGATAGAAGGCGGGGAACAGCTCGCCGTGCAGCAGCAGCACCTGCCCCGCGGTCTCACGCACCGCGGCCCACACCACCGAGTCGAGCGGCACGCGCCCCACGTACTGCTGGTTGAGCGTCGACGCCACCAGGTGGAAGGACTTCTCCGCGTTCAGGCGCCGGTGATAGGCGGCGTAGGTGCGCGCCACGATGGCCTGGGCCTTCAGCATCTCGAGCGGCATCTTGTCGCCGGCCTCGGCCTTGACCGCGCCGGCCAGGTAGTCGTCGAGCGGCAGCTCGTTGACCACCAGCAGCCCGTCACCCACCTGGAGGATCTCGAGCGCGCCCGGGTACTCGCGGTTGTTGGTGCGCAGGAAACCCACGTCCGCGGGGGCCAGCCGCAGGCCGTCCACGCGGCGCCCCGCGACCTCGATGGCGCCATTCCTGAGAGTGGCCCGCAGCCAGCTGGGCGCCTCGTTCACCACCGAGCGGCCCGCCAGATCGCTCACCATCATGGGGCCGCCGCCGACCTCGACCGTCTTGAGCCCGTCCGCGATGGCGACCCGGATGTCGCCCTGGGCCCGCGCGGGGCCGGGCGCGAGCGCGGCCGCGACGGCCAGCAAGAGTCCGAGGACCCGGACCACGTGGCGGAGCGGGCGGTGGAGCGGGGGGAGTGCGCGCGTCAGCGCCGGCCGAAGAGGGAGAACAGCAGGGTGAGGACGATCGAGACGATCAGGCACGTCACGAGCGGAAAGTAGAAGGACCAGTTGCCCCGCTGGATGTGGATGTCGCCGGGCAACCGTCCGAGCCATGGCACCTTTCCCGAGAGATTTCCCGCGACGAGCAGGATCAATCCCAGGCATACCATCAGGGCGCCGAATCCCAGAAGCATTTTCCCGAGATCGCGCATCGCGGCACCCTCGCAGCTAGAGCGGCAGCTGCCCCTGCCCGCCCGGGGTGGCGGGCACCGTGTGCCCGAGGTGAGCGTAGGCGGCCGCGGTGGCGCGGCGACCGGTGGGGCTGCGCACCACGAAGCCGATCTTGAGCAAGAAGGGCTCGACCACCTCGGCGAGCGTCTCCGACTCGTCGTTGATGGTGGCCGCGATGGCCTCCAGGCCCACGGGTCCCCCGTGGTAGTTCTCGATAATTGCGGTGAGGAAGCGCCGGTCGAGCCGGTCGAGCCCGACCTCGTCGACGCCCTCCTGGTCGAGCGCGCGGCCGGACAGCTCCGGGCCGACGACGCCGTCGCCCTTCACCTGCGCGTAGTCGCGCACGCGGCGAAGCAGCCGGTTGGCGATGCGCGGGGTGCCGCGAGCCCGGCGGGCGATGGCCTCCGCGCCTCCGGGAGCGACGTCCACGCCCAGGATGGAGGCGGAGCGCCGGATGATGGCGGCGAGATCCGCCTCCGAGTAGAAGTCCAGGTGGTGGAAGATCCCGAAGCGCTCGCGCAGGGGCGAGGAGAGCATGCCGGGGCGCGTGGTGGCCCCGACCATCGTGAACGGCCGCAGGGGAATACGCATGGTCCGGGCGTTGAGACCCTTGTCCATCACGAAGTTGATCGAGAAGTCCTCCATCGCCGGGTACAGGAGCTCCTCCACCACCCGGGGCAGCCGGTGGATCTCGTCGATGAAGAGGACGTCGCGCTCGGCCAGGTTGGTGAGGATGCCCATCAGGTCCGCCCCGCGCTCGAGCGACGGGCCCGCGGTGGTCACGATGGCGGCGCCCATCTCGTTGGCCATGATCGTGGCCAGGGTGGTCTTGCCGAGCCCGGGCGGTCCCGACAGCAGCACGTGATCGAGCGGCTCGCCGCGCTGGCGGGCCGCCTCCACCGAGACGCGCAGGCTCTCCACCGCCGCACGCTGCCCCACGTACTCCTCGAGACGCTGGGGGCGCAGCTGGCGCTCGACCTGGCTCTCGTCGGGCAGGGCCACCCGGCTCATGACGCGCGCCTCGTCGGTCACGGCCGCACCCCGCCGCGGTAGATCTCGTCGAAGAGCTCCTCGGGCGTGGTCACGCCCGGCCGGCGCTGGAGCGCGGCGCTGATGAGCTGGGCCGCCTCGCTCGGGCGGTGGCCGAGCTGCTTGACGAGGATCTCGAACACCATGCCGCGCAGGCCTTCCTCGTCCGGCGCGGCGGGCGCCCCCGCCGGCTCGGGCACCGCGGCCTCCGGCCGGGCGAGCGCGAACTTGGCGACCTTGGCCTGGAGCTGGGCCACGATGTTCTTCGCCTTCTGGGGCCCGATGCCGGGCAGCCGTCGCAGATAGCCCTCGTCCTGCCGCGCGATCGCGGCCGCGATCTCCCCCACCGGCGCGGCCAGCGAGCGCGCCGCGACGAGCGGGCCCACGTCCTTCACCGTGATGAGCTTCTCGAAGAACTCCCGGTCGAGCTCGGAGGTGAAGCCGATCAGCACCGGGCGGGGCTGGTTCTGGGTCGCGTGGTAGTGGATCGCGAGCGCCACCTCGTCGGCCGCGTCACCCTCCGCGGCCTTGGCGTTGACCAGCTCCTGCTGGGTCACCGGCGGCACGAAGATCTCGTACCCCACCCCGGCCGCCTCGACCACGATCCGATCCTCGAGCTTCCGCCTGAGCCGCCCGCGAAGGGAGGCGATCACGCCCGCGCCCCAGATCGGGGATTCGCCCCCGGTTGTCCCCCGATGGGGAAGTGCGGGGGCCGCTCTTTCGCTTGTCCGCCAAGCACCGACTGCCCGCCAATGGGGGAGTGCGGGGGCCATTTCTGGGCCCCCGCAGATGAAGAGAAGCTTCCCGCAGATCGGGCACCCCCGGTCGCCCCGACCGGAACCACCGCCGACCTCCCCGGCAAGCGCCCCGTGATCCGAGACATGCCGGTGACGGCGAGCCCGAGCGCGTCCGCCACGTGCGAGGGCCGCGGCGCTTCTCGCAGCCCGAGCACGGTCTGGACCGCGCGCTGCACCTGGGCCTTGCCCGCGGCGCCGTTGCCGGTCATGGCGCGCTTGACCTCCGACGGGGCGAGCGCCACCACCGTCACGCCCAGCTGGCGCGCGGCCAGGTAGATGACGCCCCGGGCGTGGCCCATGAGGATGGCGGTGCGGGGAAACCGGTACTCGGTGTAGAGGTCCTCGACCACCAGCAGCCCCGGCGCCTGCAGCTCGATGATCCGGTGCACCGCGCGATGGAGCGCGTTGAGCCGGGCCTCCAGCGGCTGGCCGGTGGTGGTGCTGATGACGCCCGCGTCCACGACGGTGACGCCGCCCGGCTCCGCCTCCAGCACGCCGAACCCGGTGGCGACCAGCCCCGGGTCCACGCCCATGACGCGCAGGACGCTAGGCCGCGGTGATGGCGTCGATGACCTCGTCGGCGATGTCGTAGTTGGAGTAAACGGCCTGGACGTCGTCTTGCTCCTCGAGGGCCTCGATCAGCCGCAGCACCGCCGCGGCCTCCTTGCCCTCCACCTTGACCGTGGACTGCGGCACCATGTCCACCCGCGCCTCGAGCACCGGCATGCCCTGACGCTCGAGCGCCTGGCGGACGGCCTCCATTTCATCAGGGTTCGCGGTGACCTCGAACACTTTTTCGACCTGCTTCACGTCGGTCGCGCCCGAGTCGAGCGCCTTCTCGAGCAGGTCGTCCTCCTTGACCTTCTGCGCGTCGACCTCGATCATGCCGCGGCGGTCGAACATCCAGGCCACGCACCCGGAGGTGCCCATCCGGCCCTCGTTCTTCTCGAAGATGTGCCGGATCTCGGGGGCGGTGCGGTTCTTGTTGTCGGTCAGGGTGCGGATCATGACCGCCACCCCGCCCGCGCCGTAGCCCTCGTACGAGATCTCCTCGTACGACTCGCCGGGCAGCTCGCCGGTGCCCTTCTGGACCGCCCGCTTGATGTTGTCGGCCGGCATGTTGGCGGCCCGCGCCGACTCCATCGCCGCCTTCAGGCGCAGGTTGCCCTTGGGGTCCCCGCCCCCGTTCCTGGCCGCGACCGTGATCTCGCGCAGGATCTTGGAGAACAGCTTCCCGCGCTGCACGTCGGTCTTGCCCTTCTTCCGCTTGATCTGCGACCACCGTGAGTGTCCAGACATGCCCGTCTCCTACGCGCTCGGGGATGGTTTCAGGGATTTCACGCGCTCGAGGCGCCGCGCCCGGCGCTCGAGGGCCTGGGCGTAGCGGCGCTGCTCGGCGGGGCTCTGGGGAGTGTACGGCGGACAGGGCGTCGGCCGCAGGGGCGCGCTCGGGTTGGGGCCCAGGTGCACGAAGGTGAGGTAGGCGGTGCACGCGTGCCGCACCTCCCCCGTCCAGGGCACCTCGCTCAGCACTTTCACTCCAATCTCGAGCGAAGATGTACCGACGTGGTTGAGGCCCGCCTTGAACGTGACGACCTCGTTGGCCTGGATCGGCGCGTAGAAGTCGAGCGCGTCCAGGCACGCGGTCATCACCAGGCCGCGGCAGTACCGCATCGAGAGGATGCCGCCGGCCTCGTCGATATCGAGCAGCAGCTTGCCCGCGAACATGGTGTTGCCGAACAGCAGGTCCTCCGGCAGCACCGAGCGGCAGGACTCGAACGTCCAGCGCAGCTGCTCGGAGCCGTCGTCCTCCACCTCGCGCATGCGCTCGGCCCGGCGCGCGAAGCGCTCCAGGCGATGGGCCCGGCGGGCGCCGGCGGCGGCGTGGAGGGCCTCCTCGGCGGCGCCGCGGGGCCCCACCTCCTGCGGCACCGGCAGCGGCTTGCCGTGCTCGTCCACCTTCACGAAGACCAGGTGCGACGAGAGCGTGAGAGCCCGCTCCCCGGTGGCCGGCTTCTCGGCGTACACCCGCACCCCGACCTCGAGGGAGCAGCGGCCCACGTACTCGACCTGGGCCCGCAGCACCGCGATCTCGCCGACCTTGACCGGGTGGAGGAAGTCGATGTCGTCCATCGCGCCCAGCAGCACGTTGCCACGCGCCACCCGCGAGGCGGCGATGGTCCCGCACGTGGCGATCCACTGCATCATGCGGCCGCCGTGGATCTGGCCGGGCGCCCCCGCGTGCTCGGGGAACACCCAGTTCACCATCTCGGTGGCCGTGTCGGAGATCGAGAGCATGGTCAAGGGTCGGATGCGGCGTAAGTCTCGCATTTTTCTATCACGCCGGGCACCTCAAGTCCAGCCGGCGGGGGGCCCGGGACCGTTGACAATCGGAGATCGCGGCCCTAGGGTTGGGGCCACGCGAGAGCAGGTCCGCACACCCTGAGCAGCGAGGCTCTAGCCCGGGAGGGCCCACATGGAATTCGAGTACTCGAAGAAGACCAAGATGTACATGGAGCAGCTGCACGACTTCATGAACAAGCACATCGTGCCGAACGAGCAGGTCTTCCACGACCAGCTCAACTCGGGCCCCACCCGCTGGCAGGTGCCGCCGATCATGGAGGAGCTGAAGGCCAAGGCGCGCGAGCGCGGCCTCTGGAACCTCTTCCTCCCCGAGAGCGAGCGCGGCGCCGGCCTCAGCAACCTCGAGTACGCGCCGCTCTGCGAGGTGATGGGCCGCTCCCCGATCGCGCCCGAGGTCTTCAACTGCTCCGCGCCCGACACCGGCAACATGGAAGTGCTCGAGCGCTACGGGACCGAGGAGCACAAGAAGCTGTGGATGCGGCCCCTGCTCGAGGGGCAGATCCGGTCCGCGTTCGCAATGACCGAGCCGAAGGTCGCCTCCTCCGACGCCACCAACATCGAGTCGCGCATCGAGCGCGACGGCGACCACTACGTGATCAACGGCCACAAGTGGTGGACCTCCGGCATCGGCGATCCCCGCTGCAAGATCCTCATCTTCATGGGCAAGACCGACCCCAGGAACCCGGACAAGTACAAGCAGCAGTCGATGATCCTGGTGCCGCGCGACACCCCGGGGATCAAGGTGGTACGGATGCTGACCGTCTTCGGGTACGACGACGCCCCCCACGGCCACGGCGAGGTGCTCTTCGAGAACGTCCGGGTGCCCGCCTCCAACATTCTGCTCGGCGAGGGCCGCGGGTTCGAGATCGCCCAGGGCCGCCTGGGGCCGGGGCGCATCCACCACTGCATGCGGCAGATCGGGGTGGCGGAGCGGGCCATCGAGCTGATGTGCAAGCGGGCCACGCACCGGGTCGCCTTCGGCAAGCCGCTGGCCGACAACGACATCACGCTGGAGCGCATCGCGGAGTCCCGCATCGAGATCGACCAGGCCCGGCTCCTGGTGCTGCACGCGGCGTACATGATGGACACCGTCGGCAACAAGGCGGCCCGCCAGGCCATCGCGGAGATCAAGGTCGCGGTACCGAACATCACCGGGCGCGTGGTGGAGCGGGCGATGCAGCTGCACGGCGGGGGTGGGGTGAGCCAGGAGTTCCCGCTCGCGTCGATGTGGGCGCATTCGCGGACGCTGCGGTTCGCGGACGGGCCGGACGAGGTGCACCGGCGGCAGATCGGGCGGCTCGAGCTTCGCAAGCACGGCTAGACCGTCCGGGAGCGGGCGGGGGGCGGGGGCCGGCGGGGGTGAGCCTCTGACCACGACCCGCTCCCTCGTCTGTTCGCGGGGAGGAGTTCCCAATCGGTAGGTCGGCGGGTTAGGCGATCGCCGGAGGGAACGGGTCAGCCGGCCCACCCCCGCCGGCCCCCGCCCCCCGCCCGCTCCCGGACGGCGTCTTCCGCCGGATCCCCACGGCTGAAGCCTCGCTGCTTCGCAGCTCGACCTTTTTATCAGCTGCGCCGCCGACTCGACGGTCTGTTTTGATTACTCGGCATTAGCTTAGGGCATGCCGAGATGGAGTTTGCTTCAGGGTTGGAAGCGGGGGTCCAGGAGGTCGCGGAGGGCATCGCCCAGGAGGTTGATGCCGAGGACGGCGAGGAGGAGGGCGGCGCCGGGGAAGAAGGCGACCCAGGGGGCGGAGACGAGGAAGGTCTGGCCCTCGGCGAGCATGCTGCCCCAGGAGATCGTGGGGGACTGGGCGCCCAGGCCGAGGAAGGAGAGGCCGGCTTCGGCGATCATGTTGCTGCCGACGCCGATGGTGGCGGCCACGATGACCGGCCCGATCGCGTTCGGCAGCAGATGCCGCAGCAGTATCGTCGTGTGCCCCACCCCGATGGCGCGCGCGGCCTGCACGTAGTCGCGCTCCTTCAGGGAGAGCACCTCGCCCCGCACCACGCGCGCGATGGTGGTCCAGCCCAGCACCACCAGGACCAGCGCCACCTTGTCGAGGCCGGGCTGCTCGAAGACCGCGATGAGCCCGATGGCCAGGATCAGGGAGGGGAAGGCCATGACCACGTCGGTGACCCGCATGAGGATCGAGTCGCGCCAGCCGCCGAAGTAGCCGGCCAGGAGCCCGATCGTCACCCCCACCGCCACGATGACGATCTCCACGCCCAGCCCGAGGGCGAGCGAGACGCGGCCGCCGTAGAGCACGCGCGAGAGCAGGTCGCGTCCCAGCGCGTCGGTGCCCAGCGGGTGCGCCGGCTCGGGCGGGCGCAGCATGGTGGCGCTGAGGGCGGCCGGCACCGCGGCCGGGTCGTAGGGCGCAATCCACGGGGCCAGGATCGCGGAGAGCGCGAACGCGGCCACGAGCAGTCCGCCGACCAGCAGGCGGCCCCGCCGGCGGGCCCCCGCCCCGGTCACGCGCTCCCCGCCGGCGCGGCGAAGCGCGATCGCGCTAGCGGGCACGGCGGATCCTGGGGTCGATCACCAGGTAGGCCAGGTCCACGAGCAGGTTCGCCAGCACGTAGATCACCGCGAAGACGAGCACCGCGCCCATCACCGTCGGAAGGTCGCGCTGCCCCACCGCCGCCACCAGCATGCGGCCGATGCCGGGCCAGGCGAACACGGTCTCGGTGAGCGGGGCGCCCACCAGGAGGTCCGCCAGTCCGATGCCGATGACGGTGACCACCGGGATCAGCGCGTTGCGCAGGGCGTGCTTGGCCACCACCCGCCACTCGGGCAGGCCCTTGGCGCGCGCGCTCTGGATGAACTCCTGACGCACGACCTCGAGCAGGCTCGAGCGGGTCATCCGGGCGATGGTCCCGGTGTGGACCGCTCCGAGCGTCAGCGCGGGCAGGACGAGATTCGGCCACGCCCCGTCGCCGTAGCCGGACACCGGCAGCCAGCCGAGCCACACCGCGAAGAGCAGCGACAGCATCATCCCCAGCCAGAACACCGGGGTCGAGATCCCGAGCACCGCCGCGCTCATCAGGACCTGATCGAGGAGGCGGCCGGGGCGGAGGGCCGCGATCACGCCGGCGGTCATCCCCAGCACGACCGAGAGCGCGGTGGCGGCCACCGCCAGGTGCACGGTCGCGGGCAGCCGCTCCGCGATGATCTCGGTCACCGGCCGCTGCTGGTGGTACGAGGTGCCCAGGTCGCCGCGCAGCAGGCGGCCCATCCAGGTGAGATAGCGCTCGTGCACCGGGCGGTCGAGCGCGTAGTCGCGCCGGATCTGCTCCACCAGCTCCGGGTCCGCGCGCTGGCCGAGCATCGACCGCACCGGGTCCCCGAGCCCCACCGCGGTCAGGCCGAAGACGAGCAGGCTCACGCCGATCAGGACCGGCACGAGCGCGAGCACGCGCTTGGCGGCGGGCTCGAGGAGGTCGGAGAGCATGCAGGTTAGAACCGGACGTCGGTCAGCCGGCCGGTTGTCCGCCGGCCGGTTGTCCGCCGTTGGGGGAGTGCGGGGGCCATTTCTGGGCCCCCGCATATGAAAGAAAAAACGGCAGCACAAGCAAGCGCGCGCCAGCGCGCAGGTCGACCGACCCTCAAGTCGGTTACTCCACGTGTACTTTGCGCAGCGGTGCGAGGAACTCGGGCGCCGTCGAGAGGGGCGAGCGCTCGAGGCCTTTCACGTTGGGACGGATCAGGGCCCGGCTCGCGTAGTGGTAGAGGGTGATCCAGGCGCCGTCGTCCAGGAGGCGCTGCTCGGCGTCCTGGTAGAGCTTCATGCGGGCGGGGCCGGCGGCCATCGAGTCCGCCTGGTCGAACAGCCGGTCGAGCTCGGCGCTCCGGTAGCGCGAGGTGTTGCCGGCCGCGCCCACGTTGCGGGAGTGGAAGAGCACGGTGAGGAAGTTCTCCGGGTCGGGATAGTCGGCGATCCACCCCTGCCGGAACATGGTGATCGCGCCTGCGTCCACCACCTTGAGGTGGGCGGCCCAGTCCAGGCGGCGCAGCTCGAGCGTGATGCCGACCTCGCGAAGCTGCGCCTGGAGAAGCTCGGCGATGCGCTGGTTCAGGTCTCCGGTGTTGAAGTTGAAGGTGATCGGGCCCAGGCCGCGCCCGCCCGGGAAGCCGGCCTCCGCGAGGAGCGCGCGCGCCTTCTCGCGGTCGAAGGCGGGGCCCCGCACCTTGGCGTTGTACCCGGGCAGCGCGGGCGGCAGGATGCCCTGCCCCGCGATCACGCAGCCCTCGAGCAGCCCCTGCACGACCCCGCTCGGATCGATGGCGTGGGCCACCGCCAGCCGCAGCCGACGGTCGTTGAAGGGCGGCTTCTCCACGTTGAAGCGCACCGCGTGTGTGCCCAGCGTGGGCCAGATCGCCACCTGCGTCTTGAGGACGGGGTCGGCCTTCACCGCCCGGCAGTGCCCGGTCGGGATGTCGGTCACATCGAGGTTGCCCGCCTTGTAGTCGTTGAAGCGGGTGATCTCGGCCGGGATGATCCGGAACAGCACGCGCTCCACGCCCGGCGCGCCGCGAAAGTGCTCCGGGAAGGCCTCCAGCACCACGCGGTCGTCGCGGCGCCACTCCTTGAAGCGAAACGCCCCGGTGCCGACCGGGTGCGTGGCGAAGGCGGCGCCCAGGCGCTCCGTCTCCTCGCGCGGCACGATCGAGGCCGCGTCGTAGGCCATCAGGAAGAGGAAGGGCGCGAACGGGCGGTCGAGCCGGATCTCGACGGTGCGGTCGTCGAGGGCGCGGACGCCGGTGATCTCGCCGGGCCCGCCCCCCTTGATGAAGGGACCCGCGCCCGAGATCTTCTCGAAGACCCAGGGGCGCTTGCCCCGCGCCGCCCGCTCGAAGGAGAACTTCACGTCCGCGGCCTTCAGGACGCGCCCGTTCTGGAACTTCACCCCCGGACGCAGCGTGAAGGTGTAGACGCGCTGGTCGGGGGAGACCGTCCAGCGCTCCGCCAGGGCGGGGCGCGGCTCGAGGTGCTCGTCGAGCTCCACCAGCGTGTCGAAGATCTGCCGCACCACCGCCGAGGAGGTGGTGTCGGTGGCCTGCGCCGGATCGAGCGTGGGCGGATCGGAGGTGAAGACCGCGCGGAGCGTCCCCGCGGGCTTGCCGCCCTGCGCGGCGGCCGGCGCCGCGAGGGCCAGCAGGCCGCAGAGCGCGACGACGGGGGCGACGACGCGCCTCATCGGCTGCCGGGAGCCGGCGTCGCCGGCGCGGTCGCCTGGTCGACCCACACGCGGTCCAGACGCGGGTTGCCGCTCGGATGCAGGCGCAGGTTCCGCACCTCGGGACGCGCCGCCGCGTAGTGCAGGCGGACGTAGAGCGGGACCCACGGGACCTCCTCGGCCAGCATGCCCTGGGCGCGCGCGTAGAGCCGCTGGCGCTCGGGCCTGAACGAGACCTGGCTGGCCCGGATCAAGAGGTCGTCGAGGGTGCGATTGCGGTAGAAGGACATGTTGAACGCGTTGGCTCCCTTGCTGGCGCCCTCGCTGCTCGACAGCGGGTACAGGAGGAAGTGCGGGTCGCCCGCCTCCACCCGCGCCTCGAGCACCGCCATCTGGTGCTGGCCGTTGCGCGCCAGTTGCAGCACGGTCTCCGGAGGCTCGGCCTGGATCGGCACCGAGATGCCGACGGTGGCCAGCGAGGCCCGGATCGCCTCGCCGAGCCGCTGCTGGTCGAGTCGCTTCGCGGCGTCGGTGACCAGCAGGCTTGCCGAGAACCCGCGCGGGAACCCGGCATCGGCCAGCAGCCGCTTGGCGCTGGCGGCGTTGCCCTCCATGACCGGCCCCCGGTCGCGACGGCCCCACACCCCGAGGGGCAGGAACGAGAGCAGCGGGACGCCCACGCTGCCCACCGCGGGCGCGATCTGCGCCGGATCGAGCGCGGCCGCGACCGCCTGGCGTGCCTTGACGCGATTGAAGGGCTCCTTCTCGGTCTGGAGCGCGAGGTAGCCCACGCGCCAGCCCGGCACCGACAGCACGCCGGAGGGCCGGTCGGGCGCGGTATCGAGCAGGGCGACGTCGATGGTCTGCGCGCCCAGCATCGCCTCCGCGCCGTCGGGGCCGGTCTCGAGGAAGACGAGCCGGGACGACCGGGGGGCGCCGCCCCAGTACGCGGGATGGGCGTCGAGCACCACGCGGCCGGCGTTCGCCTCGGTCAGGGCGAACGGCCCCGTCCCGATCCAGCGCTGGCCGAGGCCGCTCGCGAGCACGATCGAGAAGGCGGGGTGGGCCAGCACGGCGGGAAGCGGAGCGTAGGGCAGCGTGAGCGCGATCTGGACCGTGCGCGGATCGACCGCCCGGACCTCCTTCACCACCCCGGGCGTGCCGCGGACCAGCCGTGACGCAGCGTTCGGGGAGGGCGCGTTGGGCGCGCTCGGCTGGAGCAGCCGATCGAGACTCTCCACCACGTGCTGGGCGGTCAACACCGTCCCGTCGTGGAAGCGAACGCCGTCGCGGAGCCGGAAGGTCCAGGTGAGGCCGTCCCGGGAGACCGACCACTGGCTCGCCAGCCCGGGCTCGATGTCGCTGGTGACCTCGCGGTACTGCACGAGGGTGTCAAACATTTGCCGTGCGATGACGGAAACTGACCCGTCCAGCGCGACGGCGGGGTCGAGGGTCGTGGCGACGGTGGGCAGCCCCACCCGGAGCGCGCCACCCTGCGCCCAGGCGGAGGCGGCGAGGGCGAGCAGCAGGACCGTGGTGAGCCCGATCACACGCACGCGCGCCATCTCCGTTGTTATACGACGGAACCCGCCGAGGTGCGCGATGTGTAGCCACGCTGCCGCGCGCGTGACCATCTCGCGACCTTCGGCGAGGAGCCCCGGGGCGCGCGCCCGCGGATGGCGCGCCCCCGCGAGGACCCCGCGCATCGCGAAAGCGCTGCGGCCCTGGCACCAAAACTGCTTGCAAAAAATGCAGTGGGCCCGACTCCATCGTGCCGCCGGGTGGCCGCGATGACGTCAGGAACCACACTCGACGAGCCGCGGTTTCCCTCGTGAAGCGATAGGTGATCGCAACGAGGGCAATCGGAGAAAGTGAAATGAAATCAACGGCTCCCGACGGCAAAATGGAGCCAATTCGCTTGACTTGCCGCGAAACGGGCTCCTATACTGAGGTCACCTTTCGGAGGCTTGGGCGTCGCGCTATAGGGAGCGCACGGAGAAGTGCCCGATGGTTCACCCGGAAAGGAATGGGCGAACATGAAGGAGTTCGACAAGAAGGGCAATCCGAGCCGAGACCCCTCGTCCGAAGGGATGAAAGGGCTCTCGAAATTCCTCCCCATGACTGACTCCAACTACCGGCGTCGCCTGACCGAATACGAGGTTCAGGTCCAGGACCTGCAGGCCTACGTGCGCTCGCTCGAGACCGAGACCGGCCGGCTCCGCAAGAAGCTGGAGGACTCGCCGAAGGAGTTCATGATCCTGGAGAACAAGCTGCGCGAGGCCAACCGCCAGCTCGTCCAGGCCTTCAACCAGAACGAGAAGCTGGTGAACACCCTCTACGAGGCGCGGGAGCAGATCACCTCGCTCAAGGAGGAGGTCGACAAGCTCTGCGCGCCGCCCTCGACCTACGGGGTCTACCTCTCGGTCAACGAGGACAGCACGGTCAACATCCTCTCCCAGGGTCGCAAGGTGAAGGTCAACCTCCACCCCTCGATCAAGGCCGAGGAGATCAAGCCCGGCCAGGAGCTGGTCCTGAACGAGGGCCTGAACGTGGTGGAGCTGGCCGGCTACGAGATCCAGGGCGAGGTGGTCATCCTCAAGGAAGTGCTCGACGCCGAGCGCGCCATCGTCACCCAGCGCGCGGACGAGGACCGGGTGGGCATCATCGCGGACCCGCTGCGCCAGGTGAAGCTCAAGATCGGCGACCACCTGCTCATCGACGCCAAGAGCGGCTACCTGCTCGAGAAGCTGCCCAAGAGCGAGGTCGAGGATCTCTCGCTGGAGGAAGTGCCGGACATCTCCTACGACGACATCGGCGGGCTCGGCACCCAGCTCGAGACCATCAAGGACGCGGTGGAGCTGCCGTACCTCTACGCCGACTATTACAAGGAGCACCACCTCGCCCCGCCCAAGGGCGTGCTGCTCTACGGACCTCCGGGCTGCGGCAAGACCATGATCGCGAAGGCGGTGGCCAACAACCTGGCCGCGCGGATCTCCGAGAAGCGCGGCGAGAAGGTGAAGGGCTTCTTCCTCAACATCAAGGGCCCCGAGCTGCTCAACAAGTACGTGGGCGAGACCGAGCGGAAGATCCGCGAGATCTTCATCAAGGCCCGCGAGAAGGCGGCCGAGGACGTGCCGGTGGTGGTGTTCTTCGACGAGATGGACGCCCTGTTCCGCACCCGCGGCTCGGGCATCTCCTCGGACGTGGAGACCACGATCGTGCCGCAGCTGCTCGCGGAGATCGACGGCGTGGAGCATCTCAAGAACGTCATCGTGATCGGCGCCTCGAACCGGCAGGACCTCATCGATCCGGCCATCCTGCGGCCGGGCCGGCTCGACGTGAAGATCAAGATCGAGCGGCCGGACGCCGCCGCCGCGGTCGACATCTTCAACAAGTACATGACCACCCAGCTGCCCATCAACGAGGAGGAGGTGCGCCAGAGCAGCGGCGACTCCCAGGCCGCGGTTGACCGCATGATCGCGGCCACCATCGAGGAGATGTACAGCCTCGGCGAGGAGAATCGCTTCCTCGAGGTCACCTACGCCAACGGCGACAAGGAGGTCCTCTACTTCAAGGACTTCTCGTCGGGGGCCATGATCGAGTCGGTGGTGCGGCGGGCGAAGAAGCTGGCCCTGAAGCGCTACATCCAGACCAGCGAGAAGGGCATCAAGGTCGAAGACCTGCTGAACGCGGTCCGCGAGGAGTTCAAGGAGAACGAGGACCTGCCCAACACGACCAACCCCGACGACTGGGCGAAGATCGCCGGCAAGAAGGGTGAGCGGATCGTCTACGTGAAGCCCCTGATGGGAGAGACGAAGGAAAAGCAGCGCGCTGTCGAGCGCGTGATCAATACCGGCCAGTACCTGTAGGCCCTGCGGCGGGGGGGAGCGCTGGGCTCCCCCCCGCCGTGTGTCTTTCAAACGCCCAGCGCGATCGAGCATCCGGGGACGTCAATGGCGATTCCGAAGGTGATGGGGATCGAGACCGAGTACGGCATCACGGTCAAGAACCAGGCCGATTTCAACCCGATCCTCTCCTCGCTGCTGCTGATCAACTCCTACGAGACCTACCGCTCCTCCCGCATCCGCTGGGACTACGAGGCGGAGAGCCCCCTGCGCGACGCGCGCGGGTTCGAGTACATGGAGGACAAGGAGGTCCCGTCCAAGGAGGAGTCGCGCCTCATCAACCTGATCCTCTCCAACGGCGCGCGCTTCTACGTGGACCACGCCCACCCGGAGTACTCGTCGCCGGAGACCACCAATCCCCGCGACTGCGTGATCTGGGACCGGGCCGGCGAGCGCATCCTGAACCTCTCGCGCACCCGGGCCGAGGCGGTCTCCCCGCCCGAGCAGCGCATCCTGATCTACAAGAACAACACCGACTCCAAGGGCAACTCCTACGGCACCCACGAGAACTACCTCATGGACCGCAAGGTGCCCTTCGCCCGGATCGTCCAGTACCTGCTCCCCTTCTTCGTGAGCCGGCAGGTCTTCACCGGCGCGGGCAAGGTGGGGGCGGAGAACAACACCGAGTTCTGCGAGTTCCAGATCTCCCAGCGGGCCGACTTCCTGGAGACCGAGGTGGGGCTCGAGACGATGCACAGCCGCCCCATCATCAACACCCGCGACGAGCCCCACGCCGACCCCGAGAAGTACCGGCGGCTGCACGTCATCCCGGGCGACGCCAACATGAGCGAGGTCTCCAACTACCTCAAGTGCGGCACGATGGCCATCGTGCTCAGCATGATCGAGGACGACTTCATCGATCGCGATCTCTCGCTGGACAGCCCGGTCATCTCCTACCGCCGCGTCTCCCGCGACCTCGCCTGCCGCGAGACCATGCGGCTCAAGGACGGGCGCAACCTGACCGCGGTCGACCTGCAGCGCGAGTTCCTCGACCTGGCCCACCGCTACTACCGGGACCGCGAGCACGAGCCGTGGGTGGAGGACGTGATGGCGCGCTGGGGCTCGGTGCTGGACCGCCTGGCCCGCGATCCCATGAGCCTCGACCGCGAGCTCGACTGGGTCATCAAGCGCCAGCTCATCGAGAACTACCGGGCGAAGCACTCCTGCGAGTGGTCGGACTCCCGGGTGGCCATGATCGACCTGCAGTACCACGATATCCGCCCCGGCAAGGGCCTCTACTACAAGCTCGAGGAGTCGGACGCGGTGGAGCGCATGACCACCGAGGACGAGGTCACCAAGGCGATCTACGACCCGCCCAAGGACACTCGCGCCTACTTCCGCGGGATGTGCCTGCAGAAGTATTCCGACGAGGTGGTCTCCGCCTCCTGGGACTCGGTGATCTTCGACCTCAAGGAGGGTCCGCTGAAGAAGATCTTCATGCTGGAGCCCCTGCGCGGCACCGAGGCCCACGTGCGCCAGCTCTTCGACGAGTCGGCCACCGCGGGCGAGCTGCTCAAGAACCTCGGCAAGCCGAGCGGCGACTTCTAGGATGCTCGACGACCGCTTCAAGGACGCCTTCTTCGACTACTCGACCTCGAGCTTCGCCGAGATCCTCCAGCGCGCCGCCCCTCACCTCCTGCCCGGCCGTGCCGAGAACGCGGCCGACGAGGGCGGAATGCCGTCGGTGCCCCACGGCACCACCGTCCTGGCCCTGCGCTACCGCGACGGGGTGATCATGGCGGGCGACCGGCAGGCCAGCGAGGGCTACCAGGTCGCTCACCGCCGCATCGAGAAGATCTTCAAGTCCGACGATCTCTCGGGAGTGGGGATCGCGGGCGCGGCGGGCCCCGCCATGGAGATGGCCCGGCTCTTCCAGACCGAGCTCGAGCACTACGAGAAGGTCGAGGGCGAGAACCTCTCGCTCGACGGCAAGGCCAACAAGCTCGGCCAGATGATCCGCATGAATCTGCCCATGGCGATGCAGGGGCTGGTGGTGGTCCCGATCTTCGCCGGCTTCGACGAGCGCGCGGGAGTGGGGCGGCTCTTCAAGTACGACGTCACCGGCGGCCGCTACGAGGAGACCGACTACTTCGCGCAGGGCTCCGGGGGCAAGGACGCGCGCGACTCGCTCAAGAAGCGCTTCAAGCGCGAGATGAGCCGCGACGAGGCGCTGCGGGTCGCGATCGAGGCCCTGATCGACGCGGCCGACGAGGACCTGGGCACCGGCGGTCCCGACCTCCTGCGCGGCATCCTGCCCTCGGTGAAGACGATCACCCGCTCCGGCTTCGCGGACGCCCCGGAGGACGAGATCCGGCGTTACTGCGAGGCCATCCTGACCGACCGTAACCGGCTCTAGCGTTGAATCCGCCGGAAAGGGCGACGACCATCGTGACTCGGACCCGCGCCGCGTGTGTTCCGCTTCGAGCGCCGGCTTGGTCGGCGCACCTGGGGGGGAGGTTCGGAAGGGGGGCATAGCCCCCCTCCGAGTGTCTATGCCGCTGCCCTACTACGTCTCCCCCGAGCAGATGATGAAGGACAAGGCGGAGTATGCCCGCAAGGGCATCTCCCGCGGCAAGGCCATCGTCACCATCGAGTACCGCGACGGGGTCCTGCTGGTGGCCGAGAATCCCTCCACGCTGCTGCACAAGATCTCGGAGATCTACGACCGCATCGCCTTCGCGGGAGTGGGCAAGTACAACGAGTTCGAGAACCTGCGGGTGGCGGGGGTGCGCCACGCGGACGTGAAGGGCTACTCCTACAGCCGCGGCGACGTGAGCGCCAAGTCGCTCGCCAACGCCTACTCCCAGGCCCTCGGCAACATCTTCACCCAGGACATCAAGCCCTTCGAGGTGGAGGTGCTGGTGGTGGAGGTGGGCGACGCCAACGGCACCAAGAACGAGATCTACCACATCCTCTACGACGGCACGATCGAGGACGAGAAGAACTACGCGGCGATGGGCGGGCAGTCCGAGGAGATCCGCCGCTATCTGAAGGACAACTTCCAGGAGAGCCTCGATCTCGCGGCCGCGCTCAAGCTCGGCGTCCGGGCCCTCATGGTCACCCAGAACAAGACCCTCACCGAGCGCGACCTCGAGGTCGCGGTGCTCGACCGCACCAAGGAGCGTCGGAAGTTCCGCCGCATACCCGCCGAGGTGCTGCATCAGCTGCTGACCGAGAGCGCCTAGGAGACGTCGAGGCCCCCTTCGAGGGGTTTCTTGCCCCGGGGGCCCTCCCCTGCTACCCTGAAGTCCACATGAAGCGCCGGATCTTCGGTCTCGAGAACGAGTACGGTCTCACCTGCACCCTGAACGGCCAGCGCCGTCTGTCCCCCGACAACGTCGCGCGGTATCTCTTCGAAAAGGTCATCCCCGGGGCCCGGAACGCCAACGTGTTCCTCGAGAACGGGGCGCGCCTCTATCTCGACACCGGCTTCCATCCGGAGTACGCGACCCCGGAGTGCGACGACATCGTGGACCTGGTGATCCACGACAAGGCGGGCGAGCGCATCGTGGAGGACCTGCTGCACCAGGCCGAGAAGCGGCTGCGCGAGGACGGCATCTCGGGCCACATCCTGCTCTTCAAGAACAACACCGACTCCGCGGGCAACTCCTACGGCTGCCACGAGAACTATCTGGTGAGCCGGGACGTGTCGTTCCAGCGGCTGGCCGAGGGCCTCATCCCCTTCTTCGTGACCCGGCAGATCTTCGCGGGAGCGGGCAAGGTGCTGCAGACCCCGCGCGGCTTCCACTACTGCCTCTCCCAGCGGGCGCAGCACATCTGCCAGGAGATCTCGGGGGCCACCACCTCGTCCCGCTCGATCATCAACACCCGGGATGAGCCGCACGCCGACGCCGAGAAGTACCGCCGCCTGCACGTGATCGTGGGCGACTCCAACATGTCCGAGGTGGCGACCTATCTGAAGGTCGGCACCACCGCGCTCATCCTGGACATGATCGAGGACGGCCACTTCGACCGGGACTACAGCCTCCAGTCACCGGTGCAGGCGATCCGCGACATCAGCCACGACCCGACCCTTCGGGAGACGATCCGCCTGAAGGACGGGCGGGCCATCACCCCGCTGCAGCTGCAGATGGAGTACCTCGAGCACGCCACCCGCTATGTCCAGGCCATCGACGCGGACCCGGTCACCCGGGACGTGCTCGCGCGCTGGACCTACGTGATCGAGCAGCTCGCGGACGATCCCATGCAGCTCAATCGCGAGATCGACTGGGTGATCAAGCAGCAGCTCATCCAGGCCTACATGGAGAAGAACCGTCTGTCCTGGCGCGACCCCAAGGTCTCGCTCATGGACCTCCAGTACCACGACATCCGGCCCGACAAGGGCCTCTATTTCAGTCTGGTACGTCGCGACCTGGTGGATCGCATCACCGACGATGAGTCCATCGAGCGCGCCAAGCACGTGCCCCCGCAGACCACGCGGGCCCGGCTGCGGGGCGAATTCATCCGTCAGGCCAACCTCAAGGGCAAGGACTACCGGGTGGACTGGGTCTATCTCAAGCTCAACGATCCGGAGCGTGAGACGATTCTCTGTAAGGACCCATTCCAGAGCCACGACGAGCGGGTCGAGCGTCTGATCCGCTCGTTCTAGACGACACCGCTCGCTCGACCGGAGCGGGTGGCGCAGGATCGACCGCCATGCCAACCGCTCAGCTTCGTCCAGAAACGATCGACGCTCTCGTCACCGGCCAGCACGGTGACCCCTTCTCGGTCCTCGGGCCCCACGCCGGCCGCGAGGGCATGGTCAGCGTGCGCGCCTTCATACCCCACGCGCGCGGGGTCGCGGTGCTGATCCCCGAGGGCGACGCCACCGCGCTGCGCCCGCTGCATCCCGCCGGCTTCTGGGAGGGCGAGGTGCCCGGCCGCCGGCTCCCCCTCGCCTACCGCCTCCGGGTCGTCGACGAGCAGGGCCACGTGGCGGAGATCGAGGATCCCTACCGCTTCTCCCCCACGCTCTCCAGCTACGATCTCCACCTGATCGGCGAGGGCACCCACTATCGCCTCTACGAGCGGCTCGGCGCGCATCCCATCCGCCACGAGGGGGTGGACGGGGTGCGCTTCGTGGTGTGGGCACCCAACGCGCAGCGGGTCAGCGTGGTCGGCGACTGGAACGGCTGGGACGGGCGGCGCCAGCCCATGCGGCTGCATCCCGGCAACGGCCTCTGGGAGCTGTTCGTGCCGGGGGTCACGGTGGGCGCGCGCTACAAGTACGAGATCATCGGCCGGGACGGCGAGATGCTCGCCCTGAAGGCGGATCCGGTGGCGTTCGCCTTCGAGCCGGAGGAGCCGCGCACCGCCTCCGCGGTCACCGACCTCTCGACCTTCTCGTGGCACGACCAGGAGTGGATGGACGAGCGGAAGCGTCGCAACATCCTGAACGGGCCGATGTCGGTCTACGAGGTGCACCTGGGCTCGTGGCGGCGGCCGGAGTCGGGCACGCTGCCGAGCTACCGGGAGATCGCGGAGCAGCTCGCGGACTACGTGACCGAGATGGGCTTCACCCACGTGGAGCTGCTGCCCATCACCGAGCACCCCTACTACCCGTCCTGGGGCTACCAGACCCTCGGCTACTACGCGCCTACGAGGCGCTACGGCTCGCCCACCGAGTTCATGGCCTTCGTGGACACCCTCCACCGCCGCGGCATCGGCGTGATCATGGACTGGGTGCCGGCCCACTTTCCGAAGGACGCGAACGGCCTCGCCTACTTCGACGGCACCCACCTCTACGAGCACGACGACCCGCACCTGCGCGAGCACCCCGACTGGGGCACGCGGGTGTTCAACTTCGGCCGCCGCGAGGTGGCCAACTTCCTCATCGCCAACGCGGTGTTCTGGCTGGAGCGCTACCACATCGACGGCCTCCGGGTCGACGCGGTGGCGTCCATGATCTACCGCGACTACTCGCGCAAGGCCGGTGAGTGGGTGCCCAACGAGTTCGGGGGCCGGGAGAACCTGGAGGCCCTCGCCTTCCTCCGGAAGCTGAACGAAGTGGTCTACGGCGGCCAGCCCGGCGCCTCCACCTTCGCGGAGGAGTCCACCGCGTGGCCCCAGGTGTCGCGCCCGGTGCACCTGGGCGGCCTCGGCTTCGGCTTCAAGTGGAACATGGGCTGGATGCACGACATCCTCGAGTACATGCACCACGAGCCGGTGCACCGGAAGTACCACCACAACGAGCTGACCTTCGGCCTGCTGTACGCGTGGACCGAGAACTTCGTGCTGCCGCTCTCCCACGACGAGGTGGTCTACGGCAAGCGCTCCATCGCGCGCAAGATGCCCGGCGACGAGTGGCAGCGCTTCGCCAACCTGCGCCTGCTCTACGCCTTCATGTGGGCCTACCCGGGCAAGAAGCTGCTCTTCATGGGCGGCGAGTTCGGGCAGTCCGACGAGTGGAACCACGACAAGCAGCTCGACTGGTGGCTGATGGACGCGGGGCCCTTTCATCGCGGTGTCCAGCGGGTCGTGCAGGACCTCAACCGTATCTACCGGAACGAGCCGTCTCTCTACGAGATCGACTTCGAGCCGGCCGGTTTCCAGTGGATCGACTGCAGCGACTGGGAGCAGAGCGTGATCACGTTCTGCCGCTTCTCCCGCAACCGGGAGCGGCTGCTCGTGTGCGCGTGCAACTTCACCCCGGTGTCGCGCACCGGCTACCGGGTGGGCGTCCCCCGCGCCGGCTACTACCGCGAGATCCTGAACACGGACGCGGCCCTCTACGGCGGCGGGGACCAGGGCAACTCGGGCGGGGTCTCGAGCGAGCCCGTGCCGTGGCACGGCCAGCCGCACTCGGTGGTGCTGACGATCCCGCCGCTCGCCTCGGTCTGGCTCGTTCCGGCCTGACGCCCGCCCATGAGTGACGACCTCCCGCGCCCGCGCCCGGGCCGGCCGTATCCGCTCGGGGCGACGTGGGACGGCGGGGGCGTCAACTTCGCGCTGTTCAGCGAGCACGCCACCGCGGTGGCGCTCTGCCTCTACGACCAGCGGGACCCGGGCAAGGAGGTGCGCCAGGTCCGCATCGAGCAGCGCACCGACCAGGTGTGGCACGTCTACCTGCCCGGCGTGCGGCCGGGGACCCTCTACGCGTTCCGGGTGAACGGGCCGTACGAGCCCCGCCGGGGCCATCGCTTCAATCCAGCCAAGGCCCTCCTCGACCCCTACGCCAAGGCGGTGGCGGGCACGCTCCAGTGGAACGACGCGTTCTTCGGCTACCGAACCGGCGACCCCGCGGGCGACGTGAAGCCCGACGACCGCGACAGCGCCCCATACCTGCCCAAGAGCGTGGTGGTCGATCCCACCTTCGACTGGCAGGGCGATCGCCCGCCCCGCACCGCGTGGTCCCGCGCCGTCATCTACGAGGTGCACGTCAAGGGCTTCACCCGGCGGCATCCGGAGGTGCCCCCCGAGCTGCGCGGCACCTACGCGGGCCTCGCCAGCCCCGCCGCGATCCGCCACCTCACCGAGCTGGGGGTGACCGCGGTCGAGCTGCTCCCGGTCCACCACTCGGTCACCGAGAAGCACCAGGCCGACCGCGGCTTCACCAACTACTGGGGCTACAACTCCATCGGCTTCTTCGCCCCCGACTCGCGCTACTCCGCCACCGGCCACCTCGGCCAGCAGGTGGACGAGTTCAAGCACATGGTGAAGGCGCTGCACCGCGCCGGCATCGAGGTGATCCTCGACGTGGTCTACAACCACACCGCGGAGGGCAACCACCTCGGCCCCACCCTCGCCTTCCGCGGCATCGACAACGCGAACTACTACCGCCTCGCCCCCGAGGACCCGCGTCTGCACGTCGACTACACCGGGACCGGCAACACGCTCAACATGCGCCATCCGCGCACCCTCCAGCTCCTGATGGACAGCCTGCGCTACTGGGTGCTCGACATGCACGTGGACGGCTTCCGCTTCGACCTCGCGGCGACCCTCGCCCGCGAGCTGCACGACGTGGACCGCCTCTCCGCCTTCTTCGACGTGGTGCACCAGGATCCCGTGGTCTCGCAGGTCAAGCTGATCGCCGAGCCGTGGGACCTCGGCGAAGGCGGCTACCAGGTCGGCAACTTCCCGGTGGGCTGGGCGGAGTGGAACGGCAAGTATCGCGACACCATCCGCCGCTTCTGGAAGGGCGATCCGGGCCAGGTGGCCGAGCTGGCCTACCGGCTCACCGGCTCGAGCGATCTCTACGAGATGGGAGGCCGGCGTCCCCACGCCTCTGTGAACTTCGTGACCGCCCACGACGGCTTCACCCTCGCGGACCTCGTCTCCTACGGGACCAAGCACAACCTGGCCAACGGCGAGGACAACCGCGACGGCACCGACGACAACGCCTCCTGGAACTGCGGCGTCGAGGGGCCGACCACCGAGCCCGCGATCGTGGCCCTGCGGGAGCGGCAGATGCGGAACTTCCTCGCCACCTTGTTCCTTTCCCAGGGCATCCCGATGCTGCTGGGCGGCGACGAGATCGGCCGCAGCCAGCAGGGCAACAACAACGCCTACTGCCAGGACAACGAGCTCTCCTGGTACGCGTGGCCGCCCACCGAGACGGGTCGCCGCCTCCTGGAACTCACGCGCCGGCTGATCCGTCTCAAGCACGACAACCCGGTGTTCCACCGGCGCACCTTCTTCCAGGGGCGCCGCATCTACGGGTCGGCCGCGAAGGACCTCGCGTGGCTGCGCCCGGACGGACAGGAGATGACCGACGAGGAGTGGGCCCACAGCGGACGCCGCTGTCTGGGCCTGCGCCTCTCCGGCGACGCCATCGAGGAGGTCGACGACATGGGCGAGCCGATCGTGGGCGACACCTTCCTGATCCTGCTCAACGCCCACGAGGACGCGATTCCGTTCGTGCTGCCGCCCTCCGGCGAGCGAAGCCGCTGGGACCCGGTGCTCGACACCCGCGACTGGGACGGCGCGGCGGGCCGGCCGCCCCGGCATCCCGGCGAGCCGTACCCGCTAGAGGGCCGCTCGCTCGCGGTCCTGCGCCTGCACCGCCCCGCGGAAGGAGCGTGATCATGACCGACGTGCACGACTCGCCCGAGTTCGACTCCGAGCTGCACCGCACCGCCCTCGCGCAGCTCGACCGCGTGGCGGGCCGGCTCAACCTCGACCCCGACATCCACGAGCGCCTGCGCTTCCCGCGCCGCGCGCTGGTGGTCTCGGTGCCGGTGCGCATGGACAGCGGCAAGACCGAGGTCTTCATCGGCTACCGCGTCCACCACAACACCGCGCTCGGCCCCACCAAGGGCGGTCTCCGCTACGACGTGGGGGTGAACCTGGGCGAGGTCACCGCGCTCGCCATGCTGATGAGCTGGAAGTGCGCGCTGGTGGGCCTGCCCTACGGCGGGGCCAAGGGCGGCATCCGCTGCAACCCGCGCGCGATGTCCCCGCGGGAGCGCGAGCACCTCACGCGCCGCTACACCACCGAGATCATCCTGATGATCGGCCCCGACATCGACATCCCGGCCCCCGACCTCGGCACCGACGAGCAGACCATGGCCTGGATGATGGACACCTACTCGATGACCCAGGGCAAGAGCGTGCCCGGCGTGGTCACCGGCAAGCCCCTCATCGTGGGCGGCTCGGTGGGCCGCCGCGAGGCCACCGGGCGGGGCATCGTCTTCGTGCTCTACCAGGCAGCCAAGAGCCTGGGGCAGGAGCTGCGGGGCAAGAAGGTGGTGGTGCAGGGCTTCGGGAACGTGGGCGGCACCGCGGCGCGTCTGCTGTGGAACGACGGCTGCACCATCGCGGGCATCAGCGACGTCAACGGCGGGGTGTGGAATCCGGAAGGCATCGACGTGCGCCAGCTGCAGGCCCACGTGGCGGAGACGGGCAGCGTGGCCGGCTTCCCGGGCGGGGAGCCCATCGGCAACGACCAGATCCTGGAGCAGCCCTGCGACGTGCTGATCCCCGCCGCGGTGGACTCGGTGATCAACGACCGCAACGCGGACCGCATCAAGGCCCTCATCATCGCGGAGGCCGCCAACGGCCCCACCACCCCGGAGGCCGACGCGATCCTGCGCGATCGCGGGGTCACCGTGATCCCGGACATCCTGTGCAACTCGGGCGGGGTGGTGGTCTCCTACTTCGAGTGGGTGCAGGGCCTGCAGCACTACTTCTGGAAGGAGAGCGAGGTCATCTCGCGGCTGCAGGAGATCATGGCCCGGGCCTTCACCCGGGTATGGCAGACCGCGCAGAAGGGCGGGGTGGACCTGAGAACCGGCGCGCTGATGGAGGGCGTCAGCCGGGTCGCCGACGCCCACGTGTCGCGGGGGCTGTACCCGTAGCCGGCTCCGGCGTCCCGGGCTCCTCCGGCGGCTGCCGCATCGCCCACGCGAGCCCCACCACCGCCACCAGCACCCCGGCCACGCTGGCCAGCTGCGGCACCCGCAGCGAGCCGATCCAGAAGCTGTCGAGACGCAGCCCCTCGATGAAGAACCGTCCCACCGAGTAGAGCCCGATGTAGGAGAAGAACACCGCCCCCGGATGGCGCCTCACCCGCGGCCGCAGCCACCACACCAGCACCCCGAAGACCGCGAGGTCCCACAGCGACTCGTAGAGGAACGTGGGGTGAAAGTAGTCGAAGGAGCGCAGCTCGGGCGGCCGGTGGGACGGCGAGATGTAGAGCTTCCACGGCAGGTCGGTGGGCCGGCCGAACGCCTCCTCGTTGAAGAAGTTGCCCCAGCGGCCGATCGCCTGCCCCAGGATCATGCTGGGCGCGATCACGTCGAGCGAGCGCCGGATGGGCACGTTCCAGCGGCGCGCGAGCCAGATCCCCACCAGCGGTCCCACGATGAGGCCCCCGTGTATCGCGAGACCGCCCTCCCACACCGCGATGATCTTCTCCGGGAACCGCCCGTAGTAGTCCCAGTTGAAGATCACCTCGTAGAGCCGCGCCCCCACCAGCCCCGCCACCACCGCCCACTGCCCGGCGCGCAGGATCTGGTCCGCGGGCAGGCCCTCCTCGATCGCGCGCCGCTGGGCGAGCCAGAAGCCCGCCAGGATCGCGCTGGCCATGAGGATGCCGTACCAGCGGACGGTGAGCGGGCCCAGGTGGAACGCGATGGCGCCGGGCGAGGCGAACACGAGGAGCACGATACCACCCCTTCCGGCTGGTGGGGGGCGCCCGCGGCGGCTCGCGCCGCCGGGGCCCCGCGCTCGCGGATCAGGGTCGGTAGTCGAGCCCCGCGGCGGCGAACTTCGCGCGGAACGCGGGCCGCGCCAGGAAGGCCATGAAGGCCCGCCCGGCGGACGGCTGCTGGCTGCGGGTCACCAGGCCCGCCGAGTACACCGTGACCTTCTGCAGATCCCCGGGCAGCGGCCCCACCAGCACCACGCCCTTCACCGGTACGATCTCGCTGATCTGGTGCACCACCATCTCCGCCTCACCGCTCGCGACCTTCTCGGCGGGATAGCCGCCCGCCACCAGCTGCGTCTTGGCCCGTACCGCGTCCGCGATGCCGAGGCGCTCCAGCACGCTCTTGAAGTGGATGCCGCTGGTCGCGCCCTGGGCCGGATCGACGTACACGAGAGACCTGGCGGCCAGCAGGCTCGCCTTGAGGGCCTCCGGCGTGGAGATGTCCGGGCGCGGCGCGCCCTCGCGCACCGCCACGCCCATGCCGGTCCGGGCGAGATCGGTGCGGGTGCCCGCGACCACGCGGCCTTCCCGGATCGCCTCGTCCACCGCCACGTCGGTCATGATCACCACGTCCATCGGATCGCCGCCCGCGAGCTTGCCGCGGGACACCCCGACGGTGCCGAAGGAGAGCGCCACCGTGTTGCCGGTCTCCTGGCGGAAGGCCTCGGACAGCTCGGTGACGATGGCGCGCACCGCGCCCGCGCTCTGGACCTTGATCTCCTCCGCCCCCACCCGCGCGGCGCCGA